>Ga0306920_100015473_pt1 | contig 10459 bp, 10 predicted proteins | sample flu12Cox44000170_FD_204666 | JGI IMG/M metagenome (GOLD analysis project Ga0306920, IMG submission 204666) | Lab enrichment of tropical soil microbial communities from Luquillo Experimental Forest, Puerto Rico - flux4day.12C.oxic.44.000.170 (v2)... | ecosystem: Environmental > Terrestrial >... | reverse complement strand
TTCGTTCGGTCAACGGCATTCGATGGTCTCGCGAGAAGCTACACGGCTGCATCCTGCAGTCTGAACTGCCTCTTTTTTTGCGCTAGATCATTCCATTATTTATGCAGAGACCTGTAATGCTTGGCGCGCCGAACTATAGTCGCGGTGGCATCAACCAGCCACCGCCAGCTTGCGTGAGCGGTCTGAAGCCCCCTTGCGGCTTTTTAGGTTTATAATCCCGACCAATTATGACGCTGGCTCCAGGTACACGACTTGGACCGTACGAGATTGTTGGACTGCTGGGCACGGGCGGCATGGGAGAAGTGTATCGTGCCAAGGATCTGAGGTTGGGACGGGAAGTTGCAATTTTTTCCTTTGGCGTGGTTCTATACGAAATTGCCACTGGGCGAGCGGCATTTGGGGAAGCAACGACAGCAGCGGTGTTCAACGCCATCTTGAACCGCGAACCGACTGATCCCCTTCGGTTGAATCCGCGTATTCCGGAAGACCTGGGGCGAATCATCCGAAAAGCGATGGACAAAGATCCGGACCTGCGGTACCAGCATGCCGCGGACTTGCGCTCAGACTTGAAGCGATTACAAAGAGATGCGCACGCGGGTCGTAAAGAAATGCCCGGCGCGGAAGAGGCCCACACAGTCATTAGAGCAGCAAGCCGCGCCGAGACTGCGTCGGATTCGCAGCTGGTCGCTGCTGTTCTGAAGCGACACCCAGGCGCGGTGATAGCTGGGATCGCGGGCGTCGCGGTGCTATGCTGGCGCCATTGTATGGGGGAATGTACCTCTTACGGGGAACGGGAACACGGGACGGCGGCGGCCAACTAAGTACGGCTGAGATGAAAGTGACACAGTTGACGAGCGACGGAAGAGTGAACTCCGCCGCGATTTCTCCGGATGGAAAGTACGTGGCACATATTCTCAACACTGGGGGAGCATATAGCCTTTGGATGAGGCAGGTGGCGACAGGAAGCAATGTGGAAATCGTAGCGGCGGCAAAAGGGACTATTCGCGGAGTGGCATTTTCACCCGATGGTAACTACGTCTACTTTTCGCGGCAACAATCGGATACGGGTGCCCCGTGAACACTGAGCCGCGTAGCGGTGCTTGGGGGAATTCCGGAAAAGCTTGTGGTGGACGTGGACAGCCCGGTGACCTTCTCTCCAGACGGCCAGGAGTTTGCATTTGTAAGGCTACATGAGGGCAGAACAGATTTGCGTGTGGTTCGGAGTGATGGCACGGGTGAACGGCTGCTGGCGAGCGCAACAATGCCTCGATACATCTCTGCAGAGGGGCCATGCTGGTCTCCAGATGGAAAATCGATCGCAGTGGCGGGGTTGCAAGCAGCGACCGTGTCCGCAGAATTGCTACTCGTGCAGCTGGAGGGAGGTACGCCAAATGACAGATGGCGTCGTCATACGCCGGATTCCCGCACGATGGCCAACTCCAGCCGGAAGAGTCGAGGATGACGACAAGGCGACAGAATCCCGTATTGCCTGCGGTTATCGTTGTCCTTCTTCTCGCGCTTTTAGTGTTCTTGCTGGTCAGCCGAAAAGAGACTGGTGTCTCTCACCCGCAATCGGCAACGCAGGATCGGTAAAGCCCTATCCGTCAGTTTTCGCGCCCTTGCCTCTCCCAAGAGCGAACTCGGCTGATGTGATTTTTCCACAGTACCTTGTTCAAGCACATTGACAGTGGTTCGCTTTCAAGCGAATGTCGCCGTATGCCCAACCTCAATCTCTGGCACTCCACGGCAATTTCTTCCTGCGTCAGTCATTCGCACTACATACCTCTTGGCTTCGGCAACACGGCACAAGCCTACGTTAAGGAAGTTTCTGGTCGCATCGAGCGCAGCGCCAAGCAAACCAGAATAATATTGTCCATAATACACAATGAAACATCGCACTGGATAGCTGAGCGAGTTGCTGCCGAGCACAAGCGCACCAATCATTTACCTCGTTAACTTTTGCTTCGAAATATCGCCACGGATTTTTCAAGATCACGCCGTGTGCTCGGTGTCTCTCAAATTTCATGCTCTGGTACAACAATTTCCAAACTGTGCCGTCCCGCCGCGATTCCGAGTTACTCTTCTAGACCTCTACGGGGATTCCATGGCCCATGGAACTTTACTTTACGCCTATCATGCCGACGGACGCGAGATTTTGAAACTTGAGCTCAACGATGAGGACAACCCGACATGGTTTTCCCTTGGCGTCCTTCTAGTAGCCCTTCGTTACGGAACGGAGCACCTGCTTAGAAGTCGTTTGAGTTCTTGGATGGTCTCCGCGGATGGACCGGGTTTGCTCACACCAAAAAGCGTACATCAACCCACTGATCCATCTAAGATCCATGGCTAATTCGCTTTTTGAGTAGCGGCTCGCTCTTTGGCATACGTAACCAACTTGGCGAACCGCGGATCACCGTGGAGCGAACGGAAGTCAGGCTCCTTTTCGATGTCCAGGGCAATGCGTGGAGGCAACCCGTGGTCGACGGCCTGGCGCAAAAGCGAAAACGCCTCCTCGCTTTGTCCGATCAGTGCAAGCATGCAGGCTAGGTCGTACCTGGTCTCCGCTGTCTCCAGCTGATCCGGACCCAGAACACGGCCTTCAATCGCTAGCGCCTGGCGAAACAATTCTCTGGCCTCCTCGTACCGGCCTGAGTTCCGCTCAATATCAGCCAAGTTAATCATGGAGCTGATTGTGCCGATATTGTCGGTGCCAAAGACGCGTAGCTGGATGTCCAGGGTCTCACGTTCAAGCTTTTCGGCTTCTTCGTGTTTGCCACCGCGATCCAGGATGACACACAGATTGTCCATCGCTGCGAGCGTATCGAAGGCTTCAGGGCCGAAGATGCGTTTTTTCTTCTCGAACACCTCGCGCTGCAAGTTCTCCGCTTCAGCATGCTTCCCAAGCTCGTCGAGAGTGCTAGCAAGACTACCCATCGTGTCCAGAGTATCCTTGTGTTCCGGACCTAACACTCTCCTCTGCACGTCAAGGACTTTGTGCTGCAGACTCTCAGCCTCGGCGAGGCGACCTTGCTGGAACAGAGTCCAGGACAAATCGTTCATGGTACTCAATGTTTCCCTGCTTTCTTGCCCAACGGCAGATCTACTGATCTTGATGCTGCGCTCGAAGAGCGATTGCGCGCTAGGAAACAGACCCAGGTTCAAGTACGCTTTCCCAATCACATGCATCATCTGGGCTTGCAGCTGGGGGTCCTTTGTGAGGCCGGTGTCGATATCCTTAGCTGCTTTGGCTAGGATTTCACGGGCCGTGACAGTATCACCAACTCTCTCGTAAGGATCAGACTGCTTGAAGATTCCTGTCATGAATTGCGCAATGCGGTCGGCGCGATCGCGCTCGCGTGTAATCCTGTGCAACTGCACGCTTTGAATTGCGGCAAAAGCCACCAGAATCGTGGTGAGAATCGCCGCCACTCCCACGCCGACCCGGTGCCGCCGTACGTATTTCGTGATGCGGTAAGCCATCGTCGCAGGGCGCGCTTGCACCGGCTCGTGGCGCAGGTAGCGGCGAATGTCTGCGGCAAGTTCCGATGGCGTCGCATATCGGCGCATACGGTCCCGCTCCAGAGCTTTCATTGCGATCCAGTCGAGATCCCCGCGAAGGATACTGACCAGCTGCTTTGGTTCTGTACCGCGAGCTTCCGCCGTTGCAGTCGTTAGTTCGTGCTGGCGACTGGCCTTTGTGCTTGGACGAGGCGGATCCTCCTCGCGCAATTGGCGCAAGGCTTCGTGGAAGGGGCGTTTTTTCCACTGCTCGGTTTCGAAGGGAAGTGAGCCGGCAAGCAAAACGTACAGGACCGCTCCGAGCGAATAGACGTCGGTCCGAGTGTCGACGTCCTGCAGAGCGGGGTCGGCTTGCTCCGGGCTCATGTACCCGGGAGTGCCGAGAAAGCTCCCCACAATGGTGAACTGCACTTCTCCCAGAACGGCGGGAGTAACACCCTTGGCCAAGCCAAAATCGATAATCCGCGGCACTGGTCTCCCATCCACTTCGACCACGAGAATATTGGCGGGTTTCAGGTCACGGTGTATGATGGCCTTTTGATGCGCGTGTTGCACACCCTCACACACCTGAATGAAGAGCTCGAGGCGTTCCGGAACCCTGAGCTTCTTTTGGTCGCAATAATCGGTGATCGGTGCGCCGGGAACGTACTCCATGACGAAATAGGGCTGGCCGTCTGGCGTTGCGCCGGCATCAAAGACCTTGGCGATGGTCGGATGATCCATGATGGCGAGCGATTGGCGCTCGGTCTGGAAGCGCTGCAGCGTCGCGCTGTCGAATATGCCGCCCTTAATGAGCTTCAGCGCTACACGTCGTTTCACCGGAGCGGTTTGCTCGGCCAGCCAAACCTGTCCCATACCACCGCGACCGAGCTCCTCGATGAGCTGGTAATTTCCAATCGTCTGGTTTCGCGGAGCTTCCGGAGTATGGATATCGGATGACGTGGAGATCAGCAAAATATCGGGAGCAGCGACGGCGAGGAACTGGCTACCCGCGGCGTCATGTGAAGCGATGAGCGATTCGACTTCGGCGCGCAGTTCTTGGTCTCCCGCGCATTCGTTGTCCAGGTAAAGCTTGCGCTGCTCGGGTGCGAGGAGCACAGCGTGTTCCAGTATCTCCTTTATCTGTTCCCATCGTGTGGCGCTCATGATTTGGAATTCCTGGCGATCTCGCGATGCAACCAGGCGCGCGCGGCGGTCCAATCGCGCTGTACGGTAGCGGGAGCGATATCGAGAGCCTGAGAAATCTCGTCAAGGGACAGGCCAGCAAAGAAGCGCAACTCGACAACTTTACTTTGCCGCGGATCGATTTTGGCTAAAGCGCTGAGAGCATCGTCGAGCGCGACCACGTCGACTTCCTTCTCGCGCGACAAGACTATCGCTTCCTCGAGGCTGAGCTTGTATCCTCCGCCTCCGCGCTTGGCGGCGCCATGGCGGCGGGCGTAGTCAACCAGAATCTGACGCATCAGTTGGGCGGCGATGCCGAAGAAATGGGTGCGACTCTCCCACTGCGGAGGGTTCAGACCGATCAGCCGCAAGTACGCTTCATGGACGAGGGCGGCGCTCTGAAGGGTGTGGCCGGGCCTTTCCTTGCACAACTGAAAGTGGGCCAGCCGGTGCAGTTCCTTGTAGACAAGTGGCAGAAGCGCGTCGAGCGCCTTGCGGTCTCCATTCCGCCACCCTTGCAAAAGTAGCGTGACCTCGCTGGCAGACTCGTGCTCCACCGAGCTTGCTCCGTACAGGTGAAGTTAGAAAGTAGGGTAGTAACTCGCAGACACGGTGTCAAACCATAAAAGTGGCAGGATTCGCGCGTTTGTTTCCGCCGAAACTTTCCCCACTCACAATGATTAAATCCGACCCAAATTTGCGCTGTTAAAGATAGAGCGAAGAACCGCAGAAACTCCCGCAACTCGGGAGTGATTCGTGCTGCCCAGGTGATCCGCAAAATATGAGATCCGTCACCCACGGAGGAGGTAGTTGTGTGGCCAATTGGAGGCAGATTCGAGAACGTACTTTCTCCTTTCAATAGCTTCCCATCTGCAAGGAGAAACTGGCCGGCAGTTGTTTTGTTGATCGCGGTCCTGGTGGCAACTGGAGCACTTTTAGCCGCGGCGCAGAGCTCTAGTCAAACCCTGCCCTCGTACCAGGAATTCCGCGATCCCGACGGAGCTTTTGCAAATCTGAATCTTGGAGGGCCAACCGATGCGAGCGCGAATCCCTTCTTTCAAGACCTGGGCAGCAACGGCCGGCGGTGTGTTACTTGCCACCAGCCGAGCGACGCTTTTTCGGTGACGCCTACGCATCTTCGACAACGCTTCGAAGCCACACAGGGCACCGATCCCGTCTTCCGCCCAGTTGACGGAGCCAACTGCCCGATAGCAGACGTGTCCACCGTCGAAGATCGCCGCGCGGCCTACAGCTTGCTGCTTAGCAGAGGGCTGATCCGCGTCGGAATCGCCGTTCCCGCAAATGCTGACTATGCCGTCGTCAGTGTGTACAACCGGTACGGGTGCAACGCCACGGATGTGATTTCCATGTATCGGCGGCCGCTGCCGACAACCAACCTTACTTTCTTAAGCGCAGTGATGTTTGATGGCCGCGAATCTTCGCCGCTCACCGGCACCACCAAAATCACCTACGCAAACTATCCGATCTCACTGATGAATGATTTGGCGCACCAATCCGTCAGCGCTACGGTGATTCACGCACAAGGAGATGGCACAAGGCCCACGGCCGAAGAACAACAGCAGATCGTAGATTTCGAGACAAAACTCTTCTCCGCACAAATACGCAGCAATAGGGCAGGCGACCTGAATGACGATGGTGCGCGCGGTGGACCTGCTCGGCTGACAACCCAGCCCTTTTTCATCACGATAAACTCCAGCGTGCACTTTCTGGTTCCTGCCTTCGAAGCGCCCGGCGGGCTGGTGAGCCCTGGCGACGGCCAATTTAGTTCCGACATTTTCGACCTCTACAGCAAATGGGCGCAGGCGGACGATGAGCGCGCCGCCGCCCGCCATTCCATAGCTCGAGGTGAGCAGCTCTTCAACACGTTGCAAATTCCGATCTCCGGTGTAGCAGGTATCAACGACGATGTCTCTGCAGGAGGCCTGGTCGCCGGTGGGATTCCGCACCTGCAGGGCACTTGCGGCACGTGCCACGACACACTAAACGTGGGGAACCACTCGTTCCCTACGCCTCTGAATATCGGCACAGGCGATCCCGACCCCAACAATCCATCGATCAACCTCGGTGGCTTGGATGTGAGCTATTTGCCCGAGATCACCGTTTGCAGAAAGGATGCGAGCACCGGTCTGCCGACAAATGATTGCAGGACAACTACGGATCTTGGCCAAGCTTTGATCGATGGAAAGTTCAATCACGTCGGGAAAATCAAAGGGCCAATCCTGCGCGGCCTCGCCGGACGCGCACCGTATTTCCATAACGGCTCGGCAGCCACCCTGATGGATGCAGTCAACTTCTATGACACACGCTTCAACCTGAACCTGACCCGGCAGGAAAGAGAAGATCTCGTCGCATTCCTGAAAACGCTGTGAGTTTTGAAGAGTGAAGGGACTCAAGCCCCTAGACCTGAACAAGGAGAAGAGAAAATCATGAAAGTCGCCTCAATTATTGGCTTGCTGGCAATGTTCGTGGGATTGGTCGCGCTTCCTGCCCATAGCCAATCGGAAATTGATCCGGATCACTTCGATTCTCCGAGCACGGAGCCATTCGAGAGCGCCATTCCGAAGCACTCGAGGAAAGTGTCGCTGCTCGAGACGCGTTTCAAAAGCGAAACGACCGCGACACTAGAAGGAGCAAAGCAGGGCGGTAATAATCCGGCGCACGAGCGGGGTCACAGGCGGTCGAAATATTTGTTGGTCTGTGCCGGCGACCAGTCTCGGCAGAATCCTGATTTTCTGGCTGTGATCAATTTCGACGAATACTCTCCCGAGTACGGAAGAGTGATTAGCCAGTCTCCCCTGCCGGAACCCGGCGCCACAGGGAACGAGTTTCATCACATTGGGCTGTCGTCAGACGGGAAGGTCGCAGCCTGTGGTGGCCTGCTGAGCGTGCTGAAAGGCCAGAAAGAGATTTTCTTTTGGGATGTTTCGAATCCGAGCACGCCTCAGTTCATCAGTTCCGCTGACCCTCCACTCTCTTCGATTACCGATGATTTTCAGGCGCTGCCAGAAGGGGGATTTCTGGTCACGATGATGGGAGGAGCGTCGGGTCACGCTCCCGGGCGTGTCGCGGAGTTCGATGGTCAGCTGAATCTGGTCCGTGAATATCCTGCCATTCCCCCTGAGGATGGCTTCAACCCGCACGGCATTGCGGTACGGCCTGAGATCAATTTGATGGTAACAAGTGATTTTATCTGCCCGTCGACGACTCTTGACGCTGATCCGGGTGGTCTCGAGTTGCGCGGCAGCGTGCGGGTTTGGGACCTCGCGCGCCGTGAAATCCTGCGGACCATCAGCATACCCAATGCCGGCGGCACGATTGACGTGAGACTCATCCCGGGCGATCCGAAGCGCCGCGGCTACACGGCCGGGATGCTGGATGACAAGCTGTATCTTCTGGACACGTGGAACGGAACGGCGCGAGCGGTGTTCGATTTCTCGAGCATTCAAAAAGGCGGCTGGCCACAACTTATCCGTTTGACCTCGGATGGCAACAGGCTCTTTATTTCGATGAACCAAGCCGGAAAAGTTGTGATGTTCGACATTGCCGACCCGGATGAGCCGCGTTTACTAAAGGTGCTTGATTTAGGACCGGGTTCCGGGCCGCATTACATCGCACTCACACCCGATGAAAGGCGGCTAGTGGTCAGCGATTACTTTCTCAATGAAGACAATTTTGGCAAAGTCCACGCCGAAGGCGATCACAAAATCCACGTTGCACGGATCACGGAAGATAATCTCGTGCTTGATCCGCGATTTCAAGTGGACTTCAACACGGCGTTCGCAACGGGTCCTGTTCGTCCCCACGGTGTGGCCATGAAGTAAGCCGAACCCCGACCCGCAAGGCCGATTCGGGGTGACCCAACTATGGAGAGATGATTTGGTTCACGTGGTACCCGCACGACCGGGACAAGTGCTGGCAATCTCGGAGTTACCCTAGGAGGCTAATTTCTGCCGGTCTGGGTTTCCCGGACACGAAACGGAGAAGTTCCAATGAGCGCTACTCAATTTCGTGCGTGTATTTTCTTCGCTGTCATAAGCTTTTTTCCGTCCGTCTCCGCCGCCGACGTGGTAACGGAGTGGAACCAAAAGGCTGAAGCTGCGGCGCTGGAGGCTAAGATCTATCCATTCGCTGGCACACGCGTGATGGCCATCGTTCATGCAGCCATGTTTGATGCCATCAATTCGATTGAGGGGCGCTACACTCCGTACAAGTTCAAAGTGGACGCTCCCCCTGGCAGTTCACCCGAAGCTGCCGGAGTGGCAGCAGCGCACGCGGCCCTGGTGCAGCTCTTTCCAGAACAGAAAGCGGCCTTGGACGCAGCCTGCGCTGCTTCTCTCGCTCAAATCCCCGATGGGCCTGGAAAGACCAAAGGAATCGCCGTGGGAGAGGAGGTGGCGGCTAAGGTCGTGGCCTGGCGTGCGTCGGACGGCGCAGACGTAGCCAACACCTACCGGCCGGTCACCACTCCAGGCACTTACGTCGCGACAACTCTCCCGATCGGTACGCAGTGGGGAAATGTGACGCCTTGGGTGATGACAAGTGGATCGCAGTTCCGGCCCGGTCCACCACCGGCATTGAGCAGCGCAGAATGGGCCGCCGATTACAATGAGATCAAAGCAATCGGAGCAAAGAAGAGCGCACTGGGCACCGGTGAACAAACCGAGATTGCGCGTTTCTGGACGATCGTGGGCCTGCCAAGCTTCCATCCTATCGTACGGCAACTCGCCACTGCTCCGGAGCGAAGCCTGAGCCAGAATGCGCGCTTGTTTGCGCTTGTGGAGATGGCTGTGGCCGATTCCTACATTGCGGTGTTGGACGCGAAGTATATTTTCAATTTCTGGCGACCTGTTACGGCGATTCGCAACGGGGATATTGACGGTAACGATGCCACCGAACGGGACCCCGGATGGGAACCGCTGGTTGACACACCTCTGCACCCCGAATACCCCTGTGCGCACTGCATCAACTCCGGTGCGGCTAGAGCGGTTCTGGAATCCGAATTCGGGGCGGGATCGAATCCGTTGGCAATGACCAGCGCGACCGCGCCAGGCGTCGTGCACAAATGGGCCACGATCGGGGCATATGCTGAGGAGGTTTCCGAGGCGAGAATCTACGGCGGGATTCATTATCGAAATTCGACCGTCGTGGGCAAGGCTATGGGCAAAAAAATCGGGGAGTTGGCCGTTCAGAACTATTTGAAGCCCGTACATTGAGCCCGACATTCGAACACAACGTCGGTTCCTCCGACAGAATGCGCTCGATCAGTCGAGCGGTGTGGGGTCCGATCTGTTCCGCCCAGTTGGACCATCGGCGTGGGGCGTCCACTCCACGCGGGTTTGATGGCTCTTCGGTTGATGCTCATTCTGTGTGACCACCTGCTCTCGTCCGCGGCCGCGGGGATGCGATGCCACAGGCATTGAAGTCGAGAAGCAAGAGGACAAGAAAAAGAACAAACAGGACGCAAACGATCCGTGCTAAAAATTGAAAATGCAAAGAAGTTCCAGAAAAAACAAGGTTGTTGGGCGATTCCCCGGTAGCTCAATGGTAGAGCATTCGGTTGTTAACTTTATTACTTTTCGTTGATTCGACACCGTTTAACCCCGATTTTGCCACCAAAAGAACGGGCAAGTTGGACCCAAACTTGGACCCAACGGGCATGGGGTGAACCCCTATGATGGCACAAATTCTTTGGACTCAGTTTCCGCTTTCATAAAGCCGTTCTCGTATCTCCTAGCAGGAGAAGGGGTCTGGGGAA
>Ga0306920_100015469_pt1 | contig 10460 bp, 10 predicted proteins | sample flu12Cox44000170_FD_204666 | JGI IMG/M metagenome (GOLD analysis project Ga0306920, IMG submission 204666) | Lab enrichment of tropical soil microbial communities from Luquillo Experimental Forest, Puerto Rico - flux4day.12C.oxic.44.000.170 (v2)... | ecosystem: Environmental > Terrestrial >... | reverse complement strand
CGTAGGGCTCTCGCGGGCCACGCCACATCCGGACGGACTAGCGAGTACGGATCAGTAGTTAGAACGGGTCTTCAGGAGCTTTTGGACCCGGACCGGCGCGGCGACACCGCGGAGGGTCCAGTGCCGGTTGCCCGCACGACCCGGTCCCGACCGGAGTGTTTGGCCTCGTAGAGCCGCGGGCCGGCGAGCCTGATGAGGACTTCGAGGTCGCCGGGCTCGTCGATCGTCGCGACGCCCACGCACGTGGTCACGCTCGGTCCACCGTCGACACTCGGCCAGAGCGCGCGGTTGACGGCTTGGCGGATGCGCTCGTAGCAGGCGATTGCTGCCTTGACGGCTTAGGCAAGGGTGTGGCGCCGACCACCCAGGATGGGTAGTCGAGGACCGCGCCAGAGCCGAGGATCCCGTCTGACACGCGTAGCTCCGGCGCCGCCGCCCCGGTGCCGGAGCTATACCCGAGTCAGTCAGGGAGGCTCACATCGCGCCGGTGCCCGTGCCACCGCCGAGCCGCCAGTTGCGGGCGCGAGGTTACTTTCACACCGCGGCGTGCGTCAGGCGTCGGGGTGGGTCGTTAACCACGTGTAACACCCGTGAGGGCTACTCGCAGAAGGCGATCAGCGGGATCCCGATCAGGACCACTCGGTGGCTCTTGGTGTCGACCGCGAACTGGAGCCTTCCGCCGCCGTTCTTGGGGATCCGGACGAGCGTGACGCCGAAGGTGTGATCGATCGAGTGGTCGAGCTTCGCCTTCGGGTAGGCCGTCTTGATGTTCGCGATCGTCGCGCCGATTCCGATCCCGCGCGCCGTGGCACCTCCCCGGAGGGCGATATCGGCGACCTTGCGCGGCGAGCTCATCGTAAAGTCGACGCTTCCTTTGAGTGGAGCGCGGAGCGAGGCAGAGCGAGCGTTCGGGCCGGCCAGCTCGCACCCCTGCCCGATCGCTCCGACCAGGTGCCGGGCTCGGAGGTGGGCGTAGGTCGCACCGAGCTTGACCCCGTCGACGCCGGCGGGAGTGATCTTGGCCGCCGCCGTCGCGGCGCCGCGAGGAGCGGCTCCCGCGTCGACGAACTCCCCGGCAACGGCCAGGAAACCCGCCAGCATGGCGCAGAATCCGGCCAGCCGGGCCCCGGTGATGCCGAAGACGTCGCGCATCGAACTGGTAGGTAGATTACCTACCAGCGGGGGCGACGACAAGTCCGGGGATAGAGTCCGCAGGGATGGCTCCGACGGCACTCGCCTGGATCGGTGATGGTGCGCCACGGATGGAGGTTGCGCAGGTCGAACGCGGCACGCGCGATTTCACGGCCGTCGGCACCCAACTTGGCGCCGTCTACGAGTTGCGCTATCGGCTGGAGCACACCATGCTCGCGCTCGAGCTCGTCGGACACCGTTCGGTCGAGTTGAAGCTCGGAGACGCGGACTTCTTCGATCTCGGCTGGTCCCCGCTGTTCAACTCGCTTCCGGTGATGCGAGACGGGCTGCTCGAGATGGGGCCGCCCCGGGACTACATCATGCGTTGGGTGGATGTTCCATCGCTGGAAGTCAGCAGATCCGAGCAGCGATACGAGCCGCTCGGGGACGGCAAGGTCCGTTTCACGGCCGGTGAGTTCGTCGCCGACATCCAGTTCGACGACGCTGGATTCGTCCTGCGTTATCCGGGCATCGCCACGCGGGCGCGACCCTGAGGACCCGCGCGCCGATCAGGCTCGGTGTAGCCTGTCTGAACGCTGGACCAGGGACTCGATGAGGGTGAGCTTATGTCTGCGATGAAGTGGTGGGGATGGGGTCATGAGGGGGCTGAGTTCACCCACGAGGACAAGCCGGCGCTCGCGCCGTTCATCGCGGCTGCCATCGGTGTTGACGTGCGCAGAAAGATCGGCGCGCCGGTGCGCTTCGACCAGCTCGAGATCCCGGAGGCGAAGCTGCCGGCCGGCCTCCTTGCCGCTCTCGAACAGGCGGTCAGCGGGCCGTTCGTCTCGACCGATCAGCTCGATCGCGTCGTCCACGCGCGCGGGAAGTCGCTACGAGACCTGATTCGTCAGCGCAGCGGCGATCTGGCTCGCGTCCCCGATGTCGTCGTCCGCCCAGGCAGCGAGGAGGAGGTGATCGGCATCCTCGAGGCGGCTCTGCGGGCTGACGGCGTGGTGATTCCGTTCGGGGGCGGCTCGTCGATCTCGGGCTCCCTGGAGGCGCCGGCGGACGAGACTCGACCGGTGATCTCGGTCGACCTCGAGCGCTTGGACCGGGTGCTCGAGATCGACAGCGGATCGCGCCTGGCCCGCGTGCAGGCGGGCGTCTTCGGGCCCCACCTGGAGGAGCAACTCGGTGCGGCCGGCTACACGTTCGGGCACTTCCCCGACTCCTTCACCCACTCGACGCTCGGCGGCTGGATCGCCACGCGTTCCTCCGGGATGCAATCCGACCGTTACGGTGACATCGCCGACATGGTCAAGGGACTGCGGGTGGTCACACCGTCCGGGATGCTGGTGACCCGGCCGGTGCCGGCGACATCCACCGGACCCAGCGTACGCCAGATGGTGCTGGGCAGCGAGGGGCGGCTGGGGATCATCACCGAAGCGACCGTACAGGTGCGGCAGATCCCTACGCAGCGGACGATCCTCGGCTACTTGTTCCCGACGTTCCCGGCTGGTCTGGCGGCGATGCAGGATCTGGCGGCGAGCGAGTACTCGGCGTCGGTCACGCGGGTGTCAGATGCGCACGAGACGCAATTCTCCTTTGCCATGCGGGTCCGGCCGACCCTCCTGGACAAGCTCCAGTCCCGACTGCTCCGGATGTATCTGCACCGGCGCCTCGACTTCGATCTGGAGCAGATGTGTCTTGCGTTTATCGGCTACGAGGGCAGCGAACGCCACGTCGCCGCCCAGCGTCGCGGCGTCGGCCAGCTTGTCAAGCGCCACGGCGGACTGTGCATCGGGTCGGGTCCGGGCGCACTGTATGACCAGAAGAAGTTCGATATTCCGTACATCCGGGACTTTCTCCTCGACCGAGGCGCTCCCGGGGACGTCTCCGAAACGGCGACCACGTGGACCGATCTACTGCCGCTTTATGACGCGGTCATGGGCGCGGCGAACGGAGCGTTCACCAGGCTCGGGGTTCAGGGCTACATGATGTGTCACCTGTCGCACAGCTACCATGCCGGCGCCTGCCTGTATTTCACGTTCGCCTTCAGAGCGACCAGTGAGCGCGACATGCTGGCCGAGTATGAGGTCGTCAAGTCGGCGATCCAGCAGTCATTCGTCGACAACGGCGCAACGCTCTCCCATCACCACGCCGTCGGGACCGAGCATGCGCGGTGGCTCGAAGACGACATCTCGGCGCCGGGGGTGGCGATGCTGACCGCGCTCTTCGACGGCACAGACCCCGGGAAACACATGAACCCCGGGAAGATCGTCTGAGCGGGAGGGTCCCGGCGGGTCAGAGCGCGACCTGCGAACCCATGATCACGGTGCGGTCGCTGGGCAGCCCGAAGTGATCGATCGCGCCGGCCGCGTTGCGCGCCATCGCGATGAACAGGTTCTTTTGCCAGGGCCGCATGCCGGGCGCGTCGGTCGGCGTGATCGTGATCCGCGAGACGAAATAGGAAGCGTGCTCGAGGTCGAGGTTGCGCTCGAGCAGACCCTGCTTGCGCGCCAGGGCCAGCGCGTCTGGGATGTTGAGATTGTCGTGGTAGCCGAAGCGGGCGGTGACATGCATGACCTTGAAGCGGCCGTGGCCGAGCACCTCGGCAGCACAGCGGTCGAATGTCTCGACGTGGGGGATGCTGACGGTGTCGACCGAGACGATGACGACCTTCTCCGGAAGCGTGTGGGTGTGCTCGACGTCGGCGCGCAGCGACAGCGGAGTGGTGTTCTTGTTGCGACAGAGGAAGACCGCGACGCCGGGGGATCGGACCAGCGGCGGCCGCTTGGAGTCGAGACCGCCGAGGAACTCGTTCAGAGGTCCCTCCTGGGCGACGCGATTCTTCGTGACGATTTCCTGGCCGCGGCGCCAGTTGATCATCACGCTCGAGATCACGAGGGCGATCACCAGCGGGAGCCAGGCGCCGTGCTCGACCTTCGCGACGTTCGCGGCGAAGAACGAGACCTCCGCGGTCAGGAACAGCACCGCGAGCGGCGCCAGCTTCCGTTTCGAGGTGCCCCACAGCAAGCGGGCTACGGCGAGGAACAGCACGGTGTTGAGGATGAACGTTCCCGTCACCGCGACGCCGTAGATGTTGCTCAGCTTGTTCGACGAGCGGAACACGAGCGTCAGCGTGATCACGCCGGTGCACAGCAGCCAGTTGATGATCGGGACGTAGATCTGGCCCTCGACCTTGGACGTGTGCTGGACGCGCAGCCTCGGGAGGAAGCCAAGCTGCACGGCTTGCTTGGCGACGGAGAACGAGCCCGAGATCACGGCCTGGGAGGCGATCACCGTGGCCACGGCGGCGAGCACGACCATCGGCCACAGAGCCCAACTCGGGACCATCTGGTAGAAGGGATTGAACGTGTTCGCGTCCTTCGCCAGGGACGGGTGGTGGAGGATGAAGACTCCCTGGCCCAGGTAGTTGAGCACCAGCGCCGGTAGCGCAAGGCCAAACCAGCCCAGGCGGATCGGTCCCGCGCCGAAGTGGCCCCGGTCGGCGTACAGCGCCTCAGCGCCGGTCACCGCCAACACCACGCCGCCGAGCACGAGCCAGCCAGCGGCGCCGTGATCAACGAAGAACCGGACGGCCCAGGTCGGGGACAGTGCCTGAAACACCGCCGGGTCCTTGACGACCTGGCCCAGGCCGGCGAGGGCGATCACCGCAAACCAGAGCGCCAAGATCGGTCCGAACAGCCAACCGATCGTTCCCGACCCGAACCGCTGCAGGATGAACAGACCGAGCAGGATCGCGACCGACAGCGGCACAACCAGGTGAGCCAGGGCCGGTGTGGCGACCTGAACTCCTTGGATCGCACCGAGGACCGAGATCGCGGGGGTGACCATGCCGTCGCCGAAGAACAGCGCGGCGCCGAAGATTCCGAGCGTCACCAGCAGCGTTGCGTGCACGACCTTGTTGCGCTGCAGCAGAGAGGTCAGCGCCATGATCCCGCCGTCACCGCGATTGTGCGCGCGCATGATGAAGCCCGCGTACTTGATCGAAACGATGATCATCAACGCCCAGAAGATCAACGACGCGGTCCCGAAGACTGTCGCCGCGGTGATGTGCGCCGTGGCCTTGTAAGACGTGAAGATGGCCTGATCGGTGTACAGCGGGCTGGTGCCAAGGTCCCCATAGACGACCCCGAGCGCACCCAGCGCCAGGACCGCTCGGCTCCCGTGAGTGATCACGTCTCGGTTGGAGTCGGCCAGGGCCTCGAACCGCTTCCGCGTGGCCTCCGACTCGTCGGCGTGAGCGCTGGCCGCCGGCGGAGCGACATAGCCCAGCTTGTGGGCCGACTCGTTCAAGCTCCGCTTTATCCCGCTTGTCCCCGGCAACTGGCCCTCATTGCGTGATGTCGCTTCGGTCGGGTGTGCTGCCTCATGCAGACTACGCCGTCGCGAAGGAGGCATCATGGGCTGGGGGGTTCGAGCGCCGCGGCCGCCGCGCGCAGCCGGCTGCCCAGCGCTCCCGGCTCGCTCGGCCGGTACAGCGGGCCATTCCCGTCCGTGAGCAGGCCCCGGAGCAGGATCACGCCGCGCGGAGTGACCGGCTCGGGAGCGCGCAGCCGGCGGTGCAGCGCGGCGATCACCGTCCGTGCTGCGAGCACCTCCCTGCGATCCGGGTGCACGGCGGCGCTGAACCCGTGGGTGACGGCCTGGGCGTCGCGGACCACCCTGGCCAGCCCATCCGCCACCCGCTCGCGCTGCCGCCGGCTGGTGATTCGTTCCCCACGGATGGCGAGGAGCGTGCCGTCGCTCGAGCGAGCGCCCGCGGCAATCTGGCGGTCCAGCTCCGCGGCGCGCCAACTGGCGAGCAGCGCGAGCCGGATGCGCCGCCGGCGGGCCGCGCCCGGACCGCGCCAGTGTCGCCGGTAGGGCAGGCGATCGGGACCGGCCAGAGACGCACCGCCGGAGGCGGGCACGTCAAACCACACGCTGTCGCGCTTGGTGACCATCGTGGACAGACTCCTACGTCCATATGCTCACCGAGGCCTCATCAAAGGGGCGCTAAGAATCCGGGGGTCGGCGTCAAGATTTCGTCAAGGTCTCCCGCGCGGAGATGGGGCGAACGCCTCATGACGGACCGAGTTCGTGCGGGCGTAGAGTGGCCCGCGATGCAGTTGCGGGTCGCCCGCCACACCGACCGGCTGGACGACGTCGTGGCGTTCTACCGGGACGGCCTCGGACTCGTGGAGACCGGTCGCTTCCTGAATCACGACGGCTACGACGGCGTGTTCCTCGAGGTGCCGGGAACGGGCGCACACCTCGAGTTCACCACCGGCGGTGGTCACCCCACCCCGACGCCGCATCCGGAATCGCTCCTGGTGCTCTACCTCGGCGACGCGGAAGCGGTACGGACGGTCGCGGATCGCCTCGGAATCGAACCGGTTGTCCCCGCCAACCCTTACTGGAGCGAGCACGGAACGACGTTCGCCGACCCGGACGGGTTCCGCGTCGTGCTCGTGCCAGAACGCTGGTAGCGTCCAGGCATGGCGACTCGCGGGGTTTGCGTGCTGGCCGGGGGGATGGCCGAGACGATCGAGATCGCCACGGCGGCCGACGCGGCCGGCTACGAGGCCGTCTGGACGAGCGAGTTCAACGATCGCTCGGCGATCGTCGCGCTGGCGGCCATGGCACAACACACCAGCGCGTGCCGGGTCGGCAGCGGGATCGCGTACGCGGTTGGCCGCTCGCCGTTGATCCTGGCCAACGACGCGCGGGGGCTCGACGAGCTCAGCGGCGGGCGGCTCGTGCTGGGCCTCGGGACCGGCACGAAGGGAATGCAGATCGGCTGGCACGGCGTCAGGGATCCGCAGGCGCCCGCCGTCCGCCTGGAAGAGCTGGTCCCGCTTCTACGCCGGATCTGGAGACTGCACGAAGGTCCGGTAAGGCACGAAGGGCGCTTCTACTCGATGAACCTCACCGCGACGGCCGAGGTTCGACCGCCGCTTCGGGACCAGATCCCGATCTACACCGCAGGGGTGAACCGGCGGATGATCGAGACCGCGGGCCGGGTCTCCGACGGCCTGGTCTGTCACCCGACGTTCAGCTCGAGGTACGTACACGAGGTCGTCCGGCCGGCCATTGCGGCCGGCGCGGAGCGAACCGGACGCGCCCCCGACGCGGTCGAGGTCGTTGGGATGCTGCTCTGCTCGGTCAACGACGACGAGCTCCTCGCCCGCCGTGAGCTTGCCGGGCAGATTGCCTTCTACGCGGCACCGAAGGCGTACGGGCCGATGCTCGAGGCCAGTGGATTCGGCACGGAGGCCGGACGGATCCGCAAGGCGTTCGCCGAGGGCGACCGCGAGGCGATGATCGGCGCCGTCAGCGACGAGATGCTCGACGCGATCGGCGTCGCCGGCACGGCGGAGCAGGTCGCCGCCGGGATCGCCCGGCGCGCGGACGACTTCGATCACGTCGCTCTTTACTCGCCCAGCTTCACGATGACGCTCGAGCGTGTTCAGCAGAACACGCTCGAGCTGATCCGGGTCGGGGCCCCGGCCGAGGCGCAGGCCGTCACTCGGTGACGCCCTGCGCTCAGCCCACGACCTGAAGGTGGCGCCGGACACGCTCCGCGACCACCTCCGGCGCCTTCTCATCAGGTGCGACGTGATCGAGCCCTTCGATCAGCTCGGTCGCGCAGTTGGGGATCGCCGCGGTGAGCTCCTCGAACAGCCTGCCGGTGAGAATCGCGGGGCTCTTGCTGCCGCCGAGCAGGAGCACGCGCGCGCTGATCGTCTGAAAGCGGCCGGCGGTTTCCTCGTCGAGGGCCACCACCTGCTCGTGCTCGGCGAGCGAGGCCGGCATGAGCGGCTCCATCTGGCGCCATTGCCGGTCCTTGATGAACACGCGCAGGATGAGCTTCACGTACCACAGGGGCATCGAAGCGAGCGCCCGAGGCGCGGCGCCGGATCCGCGGACCATGGCGGCGAACGCGCCGCGGGGATCGCCGGCGGCGAGCCGCTCACGGTAGAGGCCCATCCAGGCGCGGGGGATCGAGCCGGCGAGCGAGACCCCGGGCTCGTAGGCGATCACATCAGAGAAAGCCGAGGACAGGCGGGCCGCCTCGAGCGCCACCAGGCCACCGTAGGAGTGACCGAAGACGATCGTCGCGGCGGTCTGCGCCCGGACCGCGCGGAGGTCCTCGAGCTCGCGCTCGATACCGTAGTCCGGCCCTTGAGGACCGCTTCGGCCCCGCCCGCGGCGATCGATCACGTGAACCTCGAAGTCGGACGCCAACGCTCCAGCGAACGGGAGATAGTCACGGCCGGCCCGCCATGCGCCGCCGAGCACGAGCAATCCCGGTCCGGCTCCCAACGTCTCATAGGCGATCTCGGTTCCGTCCTGCGATCTGGCGAGGCCCCGGTTGGTGTGCGATGCAATCACGGTCATGCGCGGCTCCTGGGTCGGGACTGCACCGAGGCAGTCGCGGATTGCCCGTCTCGGGCGCTCTCGAGCGCGGCGAGCAGGCGCTTGGTATGCGTCAGGTAGGTGCGATAGGGCACGCCGGCGGCCTCCAGCAGGTGGGCGAGGCGCTCCTCGAGCTCGCTTCCCCAGCGCGCCAGGAGCCGCTCGCCGGCCGGGCTCAGGCTCAAACGGTTGCGGTTGCCGCCGAGCGGATCGGGCGCCGTCTGGAGCCACCCGGTCTCGGCCAGCACACGCACCATCCGACTGACTGACGGCTCGCTAACGCCGAGCCGCTCGGCCAGAGCCCGCTGCGTGTCCGCGCCCTCGGACCCGACCATGTACAGCGCGAGAAACCGCGCGTACGACACGTCGGCCTCAGCTCGGAGAAAGCTGTCGGCGGCTCGATCGAGTCGCGCCGTCAGCCGGTGCAGGCTACGGCTGAGATCGTGCTCCACGTGCGCATCTTAGCAAGCTAACTTAGCATTGCAAAGTACGTCTCGGAGCTACCCGGCGCTGGGCGTCGGCGTCCGGAGCGAATCCCGCGAAGACTGAAGCGCTGCACCGCCGATCGCGGGCTCGAGGTCGATCTGGGCGGTGGCCATGATCCGGGCCAGCATCATGTATTGCCCGATCAACAGCAGCAGATAGACGATCTCGCGCGGCGTGAAGCGGGCGATCATGGCGGCGAAGGTTTCCTCGTCCGGCGCGGCGTCGCGCACGACCTGGCTGGTGAAGCGAACCACCAGCCCGCCGTCGGGACCGAGGACCGCGGCGTCGAGATCGCCGCGCCTGATCGCGTCGAGCTGCTCCTCCGTGCCGCCCACCTCGAGCGTGATCGCGGCGTGCTGCACCCATTCGTAGTCGGCGCCCGGGGTCATCGCCGCGACCCGGGTGATCGCGAGCTCGCGTAGCAGGGGGTCGATCTCGGCAGGGTCGAACAGGGCGCCTCCGAACCGCATCCAGCCCGGGAACGCTCCCTGGGCATTGGCGACCATGCGGAAGATCCCGAGGTCGGGTGCCTTACTCAGCAGGTCGGCGACGCGCGGCTCCGCGTGCTCAGGGTCGAGGTAAGGAAGCCGGGCCATCCGGCGTCCAGGCTAGCGAGCCCGCGATGAGTTCCGCCGCGCGCGCGCGTCTTAGCTTCAAGTGATCCGAACCCCGACCCCATGCGAATGCCGCCCAGAGACACGATGAGCACCGGATACGTCACGACAGCCGAGGACCAAACCGCCGTGCGAAGCGGACCCCCACGAATCGGCGGGCGCCTGGCGGTGTCTCTGCTGCTCAGCGTGGCCGTCGGCTCAATGCTGCTCGCCGTCCCACCGCTGCGGGGCGTGGCAAACCAGATCGCGCACATGCACCTCGCGTGGGTTCTCGCCGCGGCGGCGTTCGAGCTGGTGTCGTGTCTCGGCTTCGTGGTCGTCTTCCGGCTGTTCTTCGACGAGCTGCCGGCCGGGCCGGCTCGGGAGTTGGCCTGGACCGAGCAGGGATCGGGCGCGCTGTTGCCGGGCGGCGGCGTCGGGGCGCTGGCCATCGGAGGCTGGCTGATGCGCCGGGCCGGGATGTCGACCCGAAGCATCGTCGATCGCTCGAGCGCACTGTTCTTCCTGACCAGCGCCGTGAACGTCGCCGCCCTGATCGGCGCCTCGTCGCTGTTCGCCGCGCGCGGCGGCCACGGGGGACACGCGCCGCTCCGCGCGTGCCTGCCGATCCTCGGTGGCCTTGCCGCGGCCCTCGCGGTGCTGGCGATCCCGGTCGTGATCCGCCGCGCACCCGGGCGAGCCTGGCCGACCTGGCTGATCGACCTCGCCGCGGGTATCACCCGCGCTCGCGGTTCGCTACGGCGGCCGAGCTGGCGGCTGCTCGGTGCGTTCGGGTACCTCGGCTTCGACATCGCGGCGCTTGGC
>Ga0306920_100015468_pt1 | contig 10460 bp, 7 predicted proteins | sample flu12Cox44000170_FD_204666 | JGI IMG/M metagenome (GOLD analysis project Ga0306920, IMG submission 204666) | Lab enrichment of tropical soil microbial communities from Luquillo Experimental Forest, Puerto Rico - flux4day.12C.oxic.44.000.170 (v2)... | ecosystem: Environmental > Terrestrial >... | reverse complement strand
AACCGGTTCTGCAACATCACGATGGACGGTCAGTACCAGATGATGATGACGCAGCGCTTCTTCTACCCGCCGTCGAACCGCAATGCCAAGTTGCCGCCGGACATGGCGCGCTATGCCTTCCCGGCCCACAAGGAAAAGAATGTGGTGCCGATCGACTATGAGAAGATGAACGCGCACAAATCGCAGTACCTCGACCGTTGGAACAAGGAAGTGCTCGGCGCATAAATGCCGCCAAGCATCGAGCTGCAGGTAAGCGGGCTGACCAAGCGGTATTCGCCGCAGGTTAGCGTCGGCCCGATATCGTTCGAGGTGCAAGAGGGCGAATTCTTCTCGCTGCTGGGGCCAAGTGGTTGCGGCAAGACAACGACGTTGCGCTGCATTGCCGGCTTCGAGGCGCTTAGCGAAGGCTCGATCAATCTGCATGGCGAGCGGCTCGACGACAAGCCGCCGCACCGCCGCGACGTCGGTCTCGTGTTCCAGAATTACGCGCTGTTTCCGCATCTGACGGTATTCGACAACATCGCGTTCGGGCTGCGGTTGCGCCGGCTCGGCAAAGCCGAGATCGCCGACCGCGTCGGCCGCGTGTTGCAGCTTGTCGATCTCGCCGGGATGGCGGCTCGGTTCCCGGCACAGCTGTCCGGGGGTCAACAGCAGCGCGTGGCGATCGCCCGCTCGCTGGTGCTAGAGCCGCGTATCCTGATGTTCGACGAGCCGCTCTCCAACCTCGATCTCAAGCTGCGGATCCAAATGCGCGAGGAACTGCGCAATCTGCAACGGCGGCTTGGCAAGACGTCTATCTATGTCACGCACGACCAGACTGAGGCTTTGGCCCTGTCGGACCGCATCGCCGTCTTGTCGCACGGCCGCATCGAGCAGATCGGCACTCCCGCCGAAATATACGAGCGCCCGGCCAGCGCCTTCGTCGCCGAGTTCATCGGCGGCTCCAACATGCTGCGAGGCCGGATTGTCGAAAGGGGCGACGCCGGCACGATCGTTGCGACCAAGACGGGGCTGCGGCTGCGTTGTCGTCCCGAGCTCGAGGGCAAGCTCGAAACCGGCGAAGTGTCGATCCTGCTGCGGCCCGAGCGCATCCATGTCCAGGGGCCCGGTGGAAACGCCCTGCCGGGACAAAACCGAATGACCGCGCGCATCGCGGACATAACCTATTTGGGCGAGGACCTTCACCTAAGTCTTGACCTCGCAGGTGGAGAGCGGCTGCGCGCCTCCGTCAAGAACGCCAATGCGGCGCGGGGCTGGACGCCGATGCAGAGTGTCGAGCTATTGGTCGACACCGCAGACCTGCGGATCTTGAGGCGCTAGCGGGCCTTCAATGGACCACAGCGGGGCGCGGCCTATCTGGGCTTTTTTGACCGGCCCTTACGCATTGTTTTTGCTCGTTCTGTTGCTGGTGCCGTTCGCGAACATAGCCCTGTACAGCCTGCACCCCTATTCGCCGACGAAGGTGTTCCTGCCCGAGCTGACCTTCGACAACTACCGAAAGATCTTCGATCTCTATTACGTCCGACTGTTTGGACGAACATTGCGGCTGGGATTGATCACCACGGCCGCATCCGTTGTGCTCGGCTATCCGCTCGCCTATTGGCTCGCCCGGGCCCGACCGCGATGGCAGGCAGCGGGGCTGTTCCTGCTGATCATGCCGTTGATGGTCAGTGCGGTGATCCGGGTTTTCGGCTGGATCGTCATTCTCGGCCGTAAGGGACTGGTCAACCAGGCGCTGGTGACGCTCGGGTTGGAGCCGGTCAAATTGCTTTACAGCGAGACCGCAGTGGTCATCGGCCTCGTCAACATCTTCGTGCCGTTCATGGTGTTGCCGGTCATGGCCGCGATCGAGCGAATCTCGCCGAGCCTCGAGGAGGCCGCGCAGAACCTCGGAGCCAGCTGGTACCAGATGTTCCGGGGGGTGATCCTGCCATTAAGCCTGCCCGGGCTGATCTCGGGCTGCCTACTCGTCTATAGCCTGTCGATCAGCGCCTTTGTCACGCCGGCGCTGATGGGAAACCCCCGCGAGCGAATGGTTGGGCAGCAGATCTATGACGAGGTGCTGGTCTCCTTCAACTGGCCGGGCGCCGCCAGCCTTTCGCTCACCCTCGTGCTGATCACCGCAGCGCTGATCTTCGGCGCGTTGTTCGCAACTCGCCATGCCGGCCGGCAGGAGAAGGGGTTGTGAGCGCGCGATCGCCGCGGCTGTTGGGGCCGTTCGTCATCGCCACCTATCTCGGGCTGCTGGCCCCGCTCGTTGTCGTGATCGCGGTATCCTTGGGCCCGAGCGCCGTGTTCGAATTCCCCCCGCGGGGCCTAACCTTGCATTGGTTCGAGGCATTCTTCGCCAGCCCGGCTTTTGTCACCGCCTTTTTCCGGGTGAGCCTGCTGGTCGGCCTGCTCGCGGCAACGCTTGCGACGGTACTAGGAACCAGTGCCGCCTTGGGGCTGGTGCGCTTTCGGTTTTTCGGGCGCGAAGCGCTGGAAACCTTCTTTCTCGCGCCATTGCTCGTGCCGGAAATTCTGCTGGGAGCGGCATTGTACCTGTTCTATGCGCGGCTTGCGGTGCAGGCATCGATCTGGACCTTGCTTTGCGGCCATCTGGTGATCTGCACGCCCTATGTGATCCGCAGCGTTACCGCCGGTCTGGTCGGGCTCGACCCGCGCCTCGAAGAGGCGGCGATGAGCCTCGGCGCTACCCGCGTGCAGGCGTTCTTCAAAGTCACATTGCCGTTATTGCGGTCGAGCCTGGTCTCGGGCGCAATCTTCGCCTTTATCATCTCGTTTTCGGACATCAATCTGGCGCTATTTCTATCCGGTCCGCAATCGACCAGCCTGCCGGTGCACATCTTCTCGCAGATCCAGTGGCAGGGAGATCCGACCATTGCCGCTGCGTCGTCGATGCAGATTGTCGTTATCGGGCTGCTGATCCTGGTCGTACAGCGAATTTTCCGGCTGCGCCTCGTGGTGTGAACGCCTCGCCCGAACGCAGGCGGTGATCCTAGCAGCGCCTGCGCTGGCCTCACCCTCCGGGATGATCAGCACCCTTGAGCGATATCAAAATTCTGTCCAGTTGCGAGACAACCGAAACGGTTTGGTTTTACCTGGCGGTGGCGCTGAGACCGCTTGGCCGGTCGAAACTCGACTAGCCGCGTGTCGCCATTCGCCTGCCGGTCAGTCGTCGCGGAGGCGTAACACGGCGCGACCAGTGATACGGCGGTCGCGCAGTGCGGCGAGCGCCTCGCCGGCTCGAGCCAACGGAAAAGCTGTCGCTGCAGCGGGCCTGACCTTGCCTCGCTCGTAGAGGCTGAAGATCTCGGTTAAGCATGCTACGACCTGCGCTGGACGGCGCTTGCGGTAGTCGCTGATCTGCAGACCATTGATCTCGATGTTCTTCAACAACAGGTAGTTGACCTTGATCGTTGGGATCGAACCTGTGGCAAAGCCGATCACCACCAGTCGACCGTGCCAAGCCAGCGCACGCACGGCCGCCTCGAATATCGCCCCGCCAAGCGGGTCGAGAATGATGTCAGCGCCGCGCCCCTCGGTCGCGGCGTAGACTTGCGCGCGCAAGCTGTTGCGCAGATCGGCGGCCGACAAATCGATCACCGCGTCGGCGCCAGCCCCTTCCACCGATGCTGCCCGCTCCGGCCGCAATATCCCGGCAAGCACCCGCGCACCCATGGCATGAGCGAGCTGGATTGCCGCGTGACCCACCCCGCCCGAGGCGCCGAGCACGAGCACAGTCTCGCCGGTCTCGAGCCGGGCGCGCTCGCGCAATGCGAACCAGGCGGTGTCATAAACCAGGCTCAGCGACGCGGCTTCAGTAAGTGACATCGAGGGCGGCAATCGATAGCATTGATCAACGTGCACCGTGACCGCCTCGGCATAGCCCCCCTGTTCGGCCATTGCCAGCACCCGGTCGCCGACTCGCAAGCTGGTCACTTGCGCTCCGAGTGCTGTCACTAGGCCAGCTGGGCCCTTGCCAGGGATGAACGGAAGCGGCGGCAGAAACTGGTAGGTGCCACCGATCACCAGAAGATCGACGTAATTGACAGGCGCGGCATGCACGCTGACCAACACCTCATCCGGCCCCGGCTCAGGCTCTGCGACCTCGCCGACGCGCAGCCGCTCGGGCGGTCCGAATTTGTCGATGACAATCGCGCGCATTGGGCTAATCGTGCGCCACAGACCGGCGGCGGAAGCGCACTGGCAATGGCTGCAGCTGCCCTTCGGCAACCCTCCGCACCAGTTCGCGTTTTAGCAACTTGCCGGTCGCGGTAACCGGCATCTCGGACAATTGCAGGAAGAATTCCGGCATGTCATATCTCGACAAGCCGGACGCATCCAGATGTTCGAGAATGGCTCCCGCGTCTACCGCTATGCCATAACGGGCCACTACGGCCAGGCAGACGCGTTCACCGAGTCGCGCATCGCCAATTGGAAATGCGGCCGCCTTCTCTATCGCAATGTGGCGCAGTGCGAGCGCCTCGATACTGGCGGGATGGATGTTGCGGCCGCCGCGGATGATCAGATCCTTCTTGCGGCCGGTGACATGGAGATAGCCTGTCTCGTCGACCCAGCCGAGATCGCCGGTCATGAACCAGCCCTGCGCATTAAAGGCTGCCTCGGTCGCCTGCTGGTCGTCGAAATAGCCGAGCATCAGGCTGGCGCCACGACCGCCGATTTCGCCGATTTCACCCGGCGCGGCCTCGATATCCGGATCGGCCTGGCGCCAGACGCGGATCTGGTAGCCGGCGCAGGCGCGCCCGCAGGTCTCGACGATGCGTTCTGGCGAGTCTTCGGGGAGCGTATATTGGTGCGAGCACGTTTCCGTCATGCCGTAACCGCTCTGCGGCACGATACCGTACTGCATCAGCTCGGCAATGACCGGCGCCGGCGCGGCGGCGCCCGAGATCCGGAAGCCCCGCACCGCGCCGACGCGCCGAGTGCCGCCGGATCGCAATTCGGCAAGCAGACCGATCGCGTGGGTCGGCACGCCGAACAGAAACTCGGCGCCGGTTTCCTGCAGCCGATCGAGCAGACTCGCACTGCGCGGCAGATCATGGAGGACCAGTTCGCCGCCACTGGCCAGCGCGGTGATCAGCGCTCCGAGCCCCAGATTGTGGCTGAGGGGGCTCAGCGTATAGAGCACAGAGCGCTCCAGCCGCCAGTCGCGCGCCATCATCCGCGCCGTGGCGAGCAGCGTGTTGTCGCTGTGCATCACCCCTTTCGGTTCGCCCGTCGTTCCCGAGGTGAACGGCAGATACATTACTTGGTTGGCGTCCTTGCTCGGTTCTGTTTCGAGCGCGGGGCCGCGCAACTCGCCGAACGGCACAGCGCGGGCCGGGCCGACGCGCCTAGCACAACGCAAGGACGCACCGTCGGCCAACGCGATAAAGATGTCATGACAATCGGCATCCGCGCCGTAGCCGGGTTCCGCGATCAGCGCGACGGCGCGCATGCGGTCGACCAGCGCGACGATCTCGCCGACTGTATGGTCGCGGTGCAAGGACGGGCAGCAGACATAGCCGTTGCGCGAGCAGGCAAGCAGCGCAATCGCCGCCTCGACCCGGCTCGGCAGCCACACGGCGACGCGGTGACCGGAACGTATGCCCTGGCCGGCGAGGTGCGCCGCGAGCCGGTCCGCAGCGGCAACCAGCTCGACATAGCTCAGCCGACGATGGCGGTCACGCACTGCGAAGGCCTGTGGCGTCATCCGGGCATGCCGCGCGGACAGATGATAGATCGTCTCCTCGCCCCAGAACCCGGCCGCGGTATAGGCGGCAACGATCGATGGCTTCAGCAACGTCAGCAACGGCGCCGAGAGGGAGCCACCCCTTGGCCAATCAGCTTTTGGGTGCATGAGCCTGCCTGCGACGTAGGTCCGGATGCGGGACCGACGCTCGCTCGCGGTTGCCACAGCCAACTCCTCCTTCACCACCGGTATGACCTGATTCTTTTCACCGGATCCTTACCTGCCTTCGGCAATCGCGTCGTCGATCGAAGCCGGAGCCGCGGCAGTCGAGGGCGCGGAACCCGGCCCCGCCTTCGGGTATGTGGCGGCCCGCCATCGGCCCGACCAGTCCGGCCGTGCCGGTTTCTGCTGGGAGCGCGCTGCCGTTCGATCCGAAATCGGTCGGATCGAGTTCTTCGAAAGGGTTGCCGACGCTCGGTATCATCGCGCACGAGAACCGAAAACGGCGGCGCGATCGCCGCTCAATCAAACGCATCGGGCGATTCCGAGAGAAATGATCAACGAGCAGATCTGCGAAGTGCAGGCGCGTTCGCCGATATGCGCGCACGCTGTAGCTGAGTTGTCGGGTCTGGCGCGGCCGGGAGTGGCGGCATAAGTGAGCCATAATTCGTTTATTCAGGCCGGAGCGCGGACCCGCGAACTAATGAACACAGCGGAAGACGGGCTCCCGCTCCCACAAAGATACTGGGCGATCCTAAACCTCGCGGTCGGACTCGCCCTGTCCGTGCTCGACAGCGCGATCGCGAATATCGCTCTGCCGGCCATCGCAAGGGAGATCCACGCCAGCCCGGCCGATTCGATCTGGGTCATCAATGCCTACCAGTTGGCCGTCGTCATCTCGCTGCTGCCGTTTGCGTCTCTCGGCGACATTTTCGGCTATCGCCGCATCTACATCATCGGCCTCGTCTTGTTCACCGGCGCCGCGCTCGTCAGCGCATTGTCGCAGTCGCTGTTCATGCTGACTTTGGGTCGCGCGTTGCAGGGGCTGGGCGCAGCCGGCATGATGAGCGTCAATACGGCCCTCGTGCGTTTTACTTACCCACGGCGGCATCTAGGCCGCGGCATTGCGATGGTTTCGGTCGTCGTATCGATATCGTCTGCCGCGGGCCCCAGTGTCGCCGCGGCGATCCTCGCGGTGGCCTCGTGGCCGTGGCTGTTCGCGATCAATGTGCCGATCGGCGTTGTCGCCTTTGTTATGTCGCTGCGGCTGTTGCCGTACAACCCGCCGTCGGATCAACGTTTCGATCTGGTCAGCGCGTTGCAGTGCGCTGCCGCTTTTGCGCTGCTGATCAGCGCGATCAACGGCGTTGGCCACCATCACCCGGCTGGTTTTGTCATCGTCGAGCTCGCCGGCGCTCTGCTTGTCGGCTATGTCCTCGTGCGCCGGCAAAACGCGCTGGTGATGCCATTGCTGCCGATAGATTTGTTCAGGCGCCCCATCTTCGCGCTTTCGGTCGCGACCTCGATCTGCACCTTTGTCGCGCAAGGGATCGTGTTTGTCGCCCTGCCTTTTTACTTTCAGGACGTGATCGGCCGCTCGCAGGTCGAAACCGGGCTGCTGATCACACCGTGGCCGGTGACGGTGGCGATGATCGCGCCGCTCGCCGGCCGTCTGGCTGACCGTTACCCTGCCGGGATCCTCGGCGCGATCGGGCTCACCGTACTCAGCATCGGCTTTGTTCTACTGGCTCTGCTGCCGGCTGCGCCCGGCGACGCCGACATTGTCTGGCGGATTGTCGTGTGCGGGCTGGGGTTCGGCTTTTTCCAATCGCCCAACAACCGAGCCATTATCAGCAGCGCGCCGCGCGAACGCAGCGGCGGCGCCGGCGCCATCCAGTCGACCGCCCGGCTCCTCGGGCAGACCATCGGCGCCGCCATGGTGGCGCTCGTCTTCGGCTACGCCGGACCGGCTGGCGGGGCCAGCCCAACGGTCGCGATTCTGCTGGCGGCCCTGTTTGCGGCAATTGCCGCGGTCGCGAGCCTCTCGCGTCTGTTCGGTTTTGTGAGACGTCCGCGGCCCTCTCGGAAGCCGGAGTTGGCATTGCCAAAAGCGGCTGACGAGGGGCTGACCGTTCGCCCGCCGCCGTAAATACAAAAAGGTTGATAAAGTAGAAGAGGCGTTCGACTTGCGCCTGGCCCACGTTCGACTATCCTGTCGCTGCCTGCAATCGGGGATGGGGCGGGCCCGACATGTGTAGAGGGGCGCGGGGGCGCTCGGGCTTTCACAGGTTCTTCTTGGAGCGATTTGCCGGTTGCGCTGTTGCCGCAGCGTTGGCGATCGCTGTGCCGATGTTATTGGCGGCCGGTGCCGAACAGGTCTCGGACCGCGTCGTCCTTCACCTCCTGAACCGGCTTGCCTTCGGACCCAGCCTCGAAGAGGTCCGCCAAGTCAAAAACATCGGCGTCGAGCGCTATATTGCCGAGCAGCTCGATCCCGACCCGATCCCGGAACCGATCGAGCTGCGCTGGCGCCTCGCGCAGCTCGAGACCTTAAGGCTCAACCCGGTTCAGCTGCGCCAGTTGTATGGGCCATTGCGCATTTTGCGCGGTTTCAAACCCAACCCAGAATTGGAGAAGGCGCAGCGCGAACGGGTCCGGATCATCCTGCGGGACGCCAGCGAGGCGCGCGTCCTCAAAGCCTTGCTCAGCCCCCGGCAACTGCAAGAGGTCCTGGTCGATTTCTGGTTCAATCACTTCAACGTATTCTCCGGCAAGGGGCTCGACGATGTCTGGATCGGCAATTACGAGCAGCAGGCGATCCGCCCCTTTGTGCTCGGCCGCTTCCGCGACTTGCTGTTCGCGACGACTAAGCACCCGGCGATGCTGGTCTATCTCGACAACGCGCTCAGCACCGCCCCGGGAAGCCCGGGCGCCCGCGGCAGACAAAAGGGGCTCAACGAAAACTTCGCACGCGAGGTGATGGAGTTACACACGCTCGGTGCCGATGGCGGGTATACGCAGGAGGACGTGGTCACCCTGGCCCGGGTGTTGACCGGGTGGGGCGTTAACCCGCCCGACGCGCGCGTGTTTCCTGGACACGCCGCCGTCTTCGAAGGCGCGCGTCACGATTATAGCCCGAAAGTGTTCCTCGGCCGCCCGCTGCAGTCGAGCGGCAAGGGGGAGGGTGAGGAGGCGCTCGACATCCTGGCGCGCAGCCCGGCAACAGCTCGGCACATCGGGTTCGAGCTGGCACAGTATTTTGTCGCGGATGAGCCGCCCCCCGGCTTGGTCGAGCGGCTTGCGGCACGATTTGTCGAAAGCGACGGCAATATACGAGAGGTCCTGAAGACGCTCTTCGCCAGCAAAGAGTTCTGGGAAAGCAAGGGCGCGAAATACAAGACACCCTATCAATTCGTGATCTCGGCAGTGCGCGCCGCGGGCACGCCGGTCGGCAATGTCCGCCCGCTGATCGGCGCTATGGACCAGCTCGGGATGCCTCTTTTTGGCTGTCTGACCCCTGATGGATACAAGAACACCGAAGATGCTTGGCTCAGTCCTGACGCGACGACCCGCCGGATCAGCTTTGCGACCGCATTGGTCGGAGCCAACCCGAAGGTGGCGGGAGCGGCGCGAGCGGTCGACACCGGGCGCCTGGAAGCGATCTTTGGCTCGAGCTTGAGTGATGCCACCCGCACTGCCATCAAAGAGTCGCCAAAGGGCCTCCATGCCGCGCTGATCCTCGGCAGCCCCGACTTTATGCGCCGGTAGGTGGAGGTCGTGCTCCGGCGAGATCTTTTAAAAGCAGCGGGGGCAGTTCCGTTCCTAATTGGAACCAGCGGTTGGGCAGCGATGTCCAATGAGGATACGAGCCGTCTGATCGTCGTTCTGCTGCGGGGAGCCGTCGACGGGCTCAGTGTCGTCATTCCCTACGCCGATGAAGCATATTACCGGGAGCGGCAATCGATCGCGATCGCCCCGCCCGGCAAGCCGGACGGGGCGCTGGCGCTCGACGGGCATTTTGGCTTGCACCCGGCTCTGGCGAGCCTCCTGCCATTATGGAGCGAGCGCAGGCTAGCGTTTGTTCATGCCGCCGGCTCGCCCGACCCGACGCGATCGCACTTCGATGCGCAGCTCTATCTCGAAAACGGCACCCCAGGGCAGGGCACGACTCGGGACGGCTGGATGAATCGATTGCTGTTGGCGCTGCCTGGTCCGCGCGGCGCGACCGACGCGATCAGCATCGGCTCGACCGTGCCGCGCATCCTGGCCGGCAGGGCACCCGTGGCGACGCTGCCCCTCGGCCCCAATGGCGCGCAACCACTGCCGATCGACCAGCCAGAAATCGCCAACGCATTCGATCGGCTCTATGCCGGCAATGACGACTTGGCGAAATCGTATCGCCAAGGCCGGGCGGCCCGCGCGCAACTAATCGGCGCCCTAAGCAAGGAACGGCGGATAGCCGACAACGGCGCCCCACCGCCGGCCGGCTTTCCCGGGCAGGTGACCCGGCTCGCACAGTTGATCCGCCGTCACCCCGCTGTCCGGGTGGCGGCAATCGGGCTCGGCGGTTGGGACACTCACATCAACCAGGGCAATCACAATGGACAGCTGGCCGATCATTTGCGCCCGCTCGGCGAGGGTCTCGCTGCCCTCGCCCGCGGATCGGGCGAGGCCTGGCGCGATACCGTCGTCGTCGTGTTGTCCGAATTCGGCCGCACCTTCCGGGAGAACGGCAACCGCGGCACCGATCATGGCCACGGCA
>Ga0306920_100015466_pt1 | contig 10461 bp, 10 predicted proteins | sample flu12Cox44000170_FD_204666 | JGI IMG/M metagenome (GOLD analysis project Ga0306920, IMG submission 204666) | Lab enrichment of tropical soil microbial communities from Luquillo Experimental Forest, Puerto Rico - flux4day.12C.oxic.44.000.170 (v2)... | ecosystem: Environmental > Terrestrial >... | reverse complement strand
TGCGCGCTCCGGGCCGATCGTCGGCATCGAGGGCCGCCGGCCCGGCGACACTGCACTGCCGCTCGAGCGCCTCGTCGTCGAGCGCGCGGTGAGCATCAACACCGCGGCTGCCGGCGGCAACGCGACGTTGATGACGCTCGAATGACCGTGCCGATCCTTCGCATCGCCTGCGCCGTGCTCGTTGCGCTCGCAACCGGCGCGAGCGCGGCGACGATCGAACGCACGCTCGTCGTCGGCAAGCAGGAGCGTAGTTACGAGGTCGACGTGCCGACCGGCGCGGCACCGGCAGGAGGATGGCCGGTCGTGCTCGTCTTCCACGGCGGCGGCGGCAGCGCCGCGGGGGCGCGGACGCAGTCGCGGATGAGCATGCTCGGGGCGGCCGAGCGTTTCGTCGCCGTCTATCCGCAGGGATCGGGCGGAGTCGCAGGCAAGCTGAAGACGTGGAACGGAGGCACGTGCTGCGGCTGGGCGATGAATCATCGCGTCGACGAGACCGCGTTCGTCGCCGCGCTGCTTGACGACCTGCCGAGCGTCGTCACGATCGATCCGAGGCGCGTCTACGCGACCGGCATCTCGAACGGCGGGATGATGGCGTACCTCGTCGCGTGCACGCTCGCCGGCCGCGTCGCCGCAATCGCGCCGGTCGCCGGCGAGATGACGATTCCGCCGAGCGAATGCCGGCCGTCGCGGCCGGTCGCGGTCCTCGTCATCCACGGCACCGCCGATCGCAACCTGCCGTTCGACGGCGGCCCCGGAGCGCGCGCGCTCGCGGTCCACGACGTCCGCAGCGTCGCCGCGGCGATCGACTTCTGGCGCCACAACAATCGCTGCGCGGAAGCGTCCGCGGTCGAGCAGAGCGGCGTCGTCTCGCGCACGCGCTATTCAGGGTGCAGCGACGGCCGCGACGTCGAGCTCATCGCGATCGACGGCGGCGGCCATTCGTGGCCGGGCGGCGAGCGGATGGCGCGCTTCCTCGACCCGCCGTCGACCGCGATCGACGCGAGCGCTGAGATCTGGCGATTCTTCGCCCGACACTGAGCCGGCGTTCAGACCGAGACGTCCTCGGCGCGCACCATCGAGCGGATGCGCTCGAGATCGCCGATGGCGATGCAGCGCACCGGCAGGTGTCCGGGGATCGGAACGAGCGCCGAGCGCATCGCGCGATGCTCGAGCAGCTGCTCCGCGGCGTCGACGAGGCGGCGCTCGAGCTCGCGGCCATGCGCTTGCCAGGCGTCGATCGCAAGCAATCGTGTCTCCATGGCAAACGCAGGAGCACGACGTGTGCCCGCACTGACCGCCGTTCGTCGGCGCATCCCCGTGCTTGAGGGATGCCGCAACCGCACAGCGGCATCGCGAGACGGACATCCGGTTACCCGCCGTCGGCCCGCTCCTACGAAGATGGTTGGAACGCGCCCACGGCCGCATCCGGCAGCGACTGATCCGTTCGCGCTGCCGCCTCGGCTACGGTTGCGTCGAGCGAATCGCACCGAATCAAATGCATACCGCCCGCGTCGTCGCCACCCTGCTGCTCGGCATGATCGCCGCCGGGCCGTCGTTTGCCGACGACGGCACGGCGAGTACGGACGGTGCGGGTGCCGCCGACCCCGAGCCTGCGTCTGCGCAGCCCGCCGCCCCGGCGCGGCGCTGGCGGGTGGGCGGTGCGCTCGACGCCGATGGTTACCGGATGTCGGTGTCGCGCGGCGTCATCGACGTCGGCATGCGGTTCGAGCCGCGCACGGTCGCGCTCCGGCCGACCGAGATGCGCGCCGAGCCGGCATCGCTCACGCTGCCGTCGCTCTCGCTCGAGTTGCGCAGCATCTCCGCGGCTCCGGCGACGGCCGGCAGCCTCGCCCAGTGTGCGCTCGGCTCGGCGACGCCGGAGGTCGAGTCCGCGGTCAGCAAGGTCGGCATCGAATGGAAGCCGGCGCAGTCGCCGGTGTTCTTCAGCGGCGGTGTCGGCGTCCGTCTGAACGGCGACGACAGCGTCGTGATGCGCCTGCGCAAGGGGACGCTCGGCGTCTACGTGAAGCGCAGCTTCTGAGCTGCGACCGCGCTGCGGCTAGCGCAGCGTCAGCTTCGCGATCGCCTTGTTCGTCGGGTCGGTGACCCAGAGCGTGTTCGCGCCGCCGATCTGCGGCCCCGCAGCGATTGCGTTCAGCTGCGTGTTCGGCGCGACCCCGGCGTATTCGGTGATCGTGCCGGCGGGCGTGACGCGGCCGATGAGGCCGTCGAAGTAGCTCGTGAACCAGACGTTGCCGTCGCCGCCGAGCGTCATGCCGCCGAACAGCGTGAACACGCCGTTGAGGCCGCCCGAGTAGAGGGTGACCGTTCCGCTCGCGACATCGATCTTGCCGACCGCCGGCCCGCCCTGGCCGTCCTTGACGAACCAGACGTTGCCGTCGGCGCCGGGGCTCATCGCGCGGACCGCGCCGATCACCGGCGACGCCTTGTACTCGGTGATCACGCCGGCGGGCGTGACGCGGCCGATCACCGAGCTCGAACCGTCGATCGCGCGCTCGGCGAACCAGACGTTGCCGTCGGGCCCGGGCGCGATCGACGTCGCCGGCGACTGCAGCGGACCGAACTCGGTCGCGAGCTTCGTCGTCACGTTGTAGACGCCGATCCGCATGCCCGTGTATTCGGTGAACCAGAGATTGCCGTCGGGGCCCGTGGTGATCGCGTACGCCTGCGAGCCGGGCGTGATTCCGGTGCAAACCGTGCGCACGAAGTTGTTCGTCGCATCGGGCGGCGTCAACGTGCAGGTGTCGACCGGGGTCGGTCCGACCGTCGTCGTCGGGCACGTCGTCGTCGTGTAGTTGTTGCCTGCGATCGGCGCGATCGGCGTGCACGCTGCGACGAGCGTCGGTCCGGTCGTGACGGTGCGGCACGTGCTGCCCGGATCGGGCGGTACCGCGGGGATCGGCCCCGACGCCGGCGTGCCAGGAGTCGGCGCGCGAGCGATGCACGTTCCCGGCGCCACCGACGTGCAGACACCGGTTGCGGTCTCGCACGACTGGTCCTGCGAGGTCGCCTGGCGAATCTGGATCGTCGTCTTCATCAGCGGCGTCGGAAACTCCGTCGCCACATTGGTCGTGATGTCGACCATGCCGACTGTGCCGGCGAGCGTGATGCCGGCGAGCGGGTCGCAGAACCAGACGTTGCCGTCGGGACCGCGCGTCAGCGGACCGACGTTGAACGACATCAGCCCGGCGGCACGCAGCACCGGATAGCTGACGACGCCGGCGCTCGACATGCGGCCGATCTGATTGGGAACGAAGCCGCCGCTGAACCACAGCGCGCCGTCAGAAGCCTGCGCGATGCTGCCGCCGTCGAGCGATGGCGCGACGCCGGACGCGGCGGCCGAGTACGAGGTGACGATCGGATCGTTCGGTCCCGGCGGCGGCGCGGGTGGCGGCGGTGCGGGCGGCGGAGGCGGTGTCGGCGCGCGCGGCGGCAGCTGCGGCGAGTTCGACGAGTCGATCGCCTTGCTGCCCGTGAGCGTGGTCGTGTCGGGGCCGCCGCCGCAAGCGGCGAGGCTTGCAGCCAGCGCTGCGACGAGCTGGCGTCGCATCGACATGTCCATCGCAAAAGCTCCTGTCCGCGCACGGAGCGCGGCCGAAGGATCGTAGCTGCGCATGCCGCAGGCCAAGCGGCGAGGTTGCAAGCGTTTGCGTGTAACGAAACCGTTCGCACGCGACCGACGAACGGCGCTGTGGCGTCAGCGGTGCGGCGCATTGCGCCGCTCGATTTCGGCGGCGAACTCCTGGTATTGCTTCTTCGTCTCGCGTTCGATCACCGCGGGGCCGACGAGCGGCGGCAGCCACGACTTCGGCACGTACTCGCCGTGGTGGCGGACGCGCGTCCCGCTGCCCGCGGTCGAGAGCGACGTCGTCGACGTGTACGCCTTGAAATCGCCGCTCACCAGGCTCGAGCGGATCTCGTGCATCGGCAGCAGATCGACCGCGCGGACGGCCTGGAAGCCGAACGTCATGAAGCCGACCTTGGTGCTGCCGGCCTGCATGACCTCGAGCGAATGCTCCTTCCTCGCGACGATCTTGCTCGCCGTCAGATTGGTGATGAAGCTCGCCATGTTCTCGTAGTCGGTGAACACCGCCCACGTCTCGCGCAGCGTCCCGGGCATCTGCGCATCGACGTCGACGACCACCGCGTCGCCGTTGCGCTCGACGCGCACGTTGACCTCCTGCGCTGCGCAGGACGTGGCCGCGGCAGCGAGGAGGGCGACGGGGAGGAGCGCAGCGCGCACGGCGAGGGATGCGATCGCGGGACACCCGATCGTGCCCGTTCCTCGTGCGCATGCAAGCCGCAATCGACGACGCGCGCCATTGCGGAAGCGCGAAAGCGTTCTTGTCCTACGCGCGCGCCGCTAGCGCGGGTCGAGCAACACTTCGGCGGCGACGATGCCGCCGTCGGTATCGGCCTGGATGCGGATGCGGCCGACGGCGATCGTCCGGCCCGGCAACGGCGCGACCGTGATGCTGCGCCCCTGGCCCGGGAGCACGTACCAGAGTCCGGTGTGGCGAGCGTCGACACCAGGGCCGTCGTGGAGCACGTCGACGGTCCGCAACTGGACATGCTTCGTGCCCGTGTTTGTCGCCGTCAACGCGACGCTGCCGTCGGCGTCGATCGACCCGCTCCAGACGAGCCGCGGCGCCGGCCTTGTCGCGACGGCATCGACAAAGACCGGCAGGCTGAGATCGAGCCCGATCGACGCCGCAATCGAGCCGGCCGGTGCGGGTGCCGAAACTTCGCTGATGACGATGCGGTAGGCACGCTCGCGGTCGACGTCGGCGGGGCGACGAAGGGTGAGACGCACGGTCTGCACGCCGCCGGGGACGAGCTCGAAGATCGGCGGCGACGCGAGCAGGTCGGCCGTCGGCTCGAGGCGGTCGTCGTTGTCGGCCTGCGACCAGGCGACGAGTTGCGTCTGCACGAGTGTCGTCTGATCGCCGTCGTTGCGAACGAGCAGCGTGACGCTGCGCTGTCCGGGAGCGATCTCGACGCGCATCGGGCTGATCGAGAGCGATCCGGCGCGGGCTGTCGACACCGCGAGCAGCGTCGCGGCCAGCAGCGCAAGGCCACTGCGGGCGAGAGCGATCGTTCGGGAACCGATCATTCGACTGTCCGGCGTTCGGGAAGCGCAGCAGGCCAACCGGCTCTCGGGCTGCGCCCTTCGACATCCACCTCTGCCTGCCGTCGGGTTTGCCCGGGGCGGCTGGAGTCTCACCCCTCGACGACGAGGTGACGTCTCGAAAAGGACAGCGATCGCGGGTCAGTTCGTCGCGGTGCGACTTCTCACCGGTTTGCCGATCGCGGGTCGGCCTGCGCACAACAGCCGCACGCGCTGCGGCGCCGAGGTCGATGCGGGACACTCGCGCCATGGCGACCACGATCGAACACCAACCGGCGAGCAAGCGCTTCGAGGCGACGCTCGATGGCCACCATGGCCGGATCGAATACCGCGTCGACTCGGGCGTGATGACGATCGAGCACACCGAGGTCGACCGCGCGCTCGAAGGCCGCGGCGTCGCCGGCGCGCTCGTCCGCGCCGCGCTCGATCACGCGCGTCGCGAAGGGCTCAAGGTCGAGGCCGAGTGCTCGTACACGCGCACGTACATGGAGCGGCATCCCGAGACGCTCGACCTGCGGGCTTGAACGAAGCGTCCGCGAGCGCGTCGCCGACTGGCGTTCATGCCATCGCTTGCGCGCGACGCGCCCGCGTCGTCGGCGGGGGAACGTGAACGATCGCCGAGAGCGCGTCGCGGTCGCGCGCGATGTCGGCCAGGGTGTAGCGATCGAGGACGCGATGGAACGCCGCGACCGCTTCGGCGAGCACGCCCTTCAAGCGACAGCGCTTCGCGATCGGGCAGCTGCTTTCGCCGGGCGCGAAGCATTCGGCGGGAAGGTCCTCGCCTTCGGTGTCGCGGACGACGTCGCCGAGGCGGATGTCCGCGGCACGCTTCGCCAGATGCAGCCCGCCGCCCTTGCCGCGCGTCGTCTCGATCCAGCCGCACCGGGCGAGGTGGAGCACGACCTTCGTCAAGTGGTTTTCCTTGATGTCGAAGGAGGTGCTGATCTCCGCGATCGTCGCCCGCCGTGCCGGGTTCGCGGCCAGATAGAGGAGCACGCGCAGACTGTAGTCGGTGAATGCGGTGAGCTTCACGTTCAGCGCGCCGGCGCCGCGGCGATCGCGCCGACCGCGGCCGGTTGCCGCGCAGGCCGCCGCAGCAGATAGAGCGCGTACACACCGAGCAGCACGCTGCCCGCCGCGAAGACGATGTCGCCGGGCACGCGCATCCAGACGAGCGTCTCCATCACCTTGGAATGGATGATCTCGGGCGAGCGCGCGAACCACAGGCCGCGGGTGATGCTCGCGTATGCCTGATAGATGCCGGCCGGCAGCAGCGACAGGAAGACCATCATCGCCAGGCCGATGTTCAGGCTCCAGAACGCAGGCTTCAGGAACTTGTCGGCGTGCAGCTTGCGGTCGAACAGGCCGCGCAGGCAGAACAGCATGAGGCCGATGCCGAGCATCCCGTAGACGCCGAAGAGCGCTGCATGCCCGTGTGCCGCGGTCATGTTGAGGCCCTGCACGTAGTAGAGCGACGCCGGCGGGTTGATCGCGAAGCCGAGCAGGCCGGCGCCGACGGTGTTCCAGAAGCCGACCGCGACGAACGAGAGGATGACCCAGCGATACGCCTCCAGCCAGGCGACGCCCTTCGAGCGACGATACGTCTGCAGCGCCTCGAGGCCGATCAGCGTCAGCGGCACGACCTCGAGCGCGGAGAAGACGGCGCCGACGGCGATGACCGAGGTCGGCGTTCCGGTCCAGTAGAGATGGTGAAGCGTCCCGAGAATGCCGCCGAAGAGGAAGACGATCGTCTCCGCGACGATCGCGCGGTTGGCCGACGACGCCCGCACGAGCCCGAGGTTCGTGAAGATCAGGGCGACGACCGCCGTGGCGAACACTTCGAAGAAGCCTTCGACCCACAGGTGCACCAGCCACCACCGCCAGTACTCGATCATCGAGTAGTGCGTGTGCTGGCCCCACGCGAGCGACGTCGCATAAAAGCCGCCGATGCAAGTCGCCGACAGGAACACCATCGCGATGAGGCCGCGGGTTTCCGAAGGCTTCTTCAGCGCCGGCCACAGCGCGCGGCCGAGCAGGAACACCCAGAACAGCAGGCCGACGAACAGCAGCAGCTGCCAGACGCGGCCCATGCTCGTGTACTCGAGGCCCTGGTTGCCGAGCCAGAAGCTGAAAACGACGCCGCGGTGCTGCAGCGTGCCGAGCCAGCCGGTGATCGTCGAGCCGAGGACGACGACGATGAGCGCCCAGAACAACGCGTTCACGCCGAGCTTCTGCAGGCGCGGCTCGCGGCCCGACAGAAGCGGTGCGACGTAGAGGCCGGTCGCGAGCCACGCCGTCGCGATCCAGAACACGCCGATCTGCGTGTGGATGGTGCGGCTGATCGTGTACGGCAGGATCTGCGCGAGCGGAATGCCGAAGAACGACTGGCCCTCGACAGCGTAGTGCGCAGTGATCGCGCCCATCGCGATCTGCAGCAACATGAGGCCGATGACGACGAAGAAGTACTTGCGCGTCGCCTTCATCGAGGGAGTCGCTTTCGCGGCGAGCAACGGGTCCGCTTTCGGAACCTCGGCGTGGTCTTCGTCCGCGTCGCCCTTGTTCAGCCAGAGCATCGCCGCGATGCCGGCGAGCAGCAGGATGATGCTGACCATCGACCACATCGCGGCCGACGTGCTCATCGTGTTGCCGACGAGCGGCTCGTGCGGCCAGTTGCTGGTGTACGACAGGCCCGTCTCGCCGGGACGGTCGGTGGTCGCGGCCCACGCCGACCAGAAGAAGAACGCCGACAGCGCCTGCCGGTTCTCCTGATCGGGCAGCGCGTTCTCGGTCATCGCGTACTGCTCGCGCAGCTTCGCGAGCTTCGGGTCGGTGCCGAAGAGGCCTTCGTAGTGCGCCGCGACCTCGCGGATCGCCTTCGCGCGGTCCTTCGAAACGGTGACCGTGCCATCGATCTCGTCGTAGGTGTTGCGACGCATCTCGGCGCGCACGCTCGCCTGCACTGCCGCGAGGTCAGTGTCGCCGAGCGGCTTGCCGCCTTGCTCGGCGGCGCGGATCCGGCCGAGCGTCTCAGCTTCGCGATGCAGCCAGTCGGCCGACCAGTCCGGCGCGACGTAGGCGCCGTGGCCCCAGACGGTGCCGAGCTGCTGTCCGCCTGCGGCCATCCAGGCTTGCTGGCCCAGCTGGACCTGGTCGCCGGTGAAGAGGACTTCACCTTCCGTGGTGACGACGCGCTTCGGAATCGGGGGCGCCGACAGGTAGATCTGCCAGCCGAGATAGCCGAGGGCGCCGAACGAGAGGACGAAGATGAGCCCGAGCCAACGCCAGAGCCTGCTTGCGGATTTCATGGTGCTTCCGAAAAGGTGCATTGCGGATGCACCTATTCTGGAAATCGGCTTTCGGCGATCGTTGATCTGCCGCAAGGCAGGATCGGGCGGCGACGCGAACGTGCGGTCGCGCAACGCTTCGGCGCGTCGCTCCGCGCGGTTGAAAGGGAAAACGGCCACCCAGCGGTGGCCGTTTCGTTCGGTCGGATCGACCGGGATCGGTGGTGGAGAGGAGGAGGATCGAACTCCCGACCTTCGCATTGCGAACGCGACGCTCTCCCAGCTGAGCTACCCCCCCACTGGGACTGCAAGTCTAGCAAAACGCCGATGCCCGCCGACGCGACGCGGGCGTGCATAGCCACGCGCAATTCGCCGGATTGAGGCAAGTGATTGCCGCGCGCTCGCGAACGCGCTAGCGTCAACGGGTCGTCGGCGCGCCGCGCTGACGTAGCCGTCCACGGGAGACTCGACATGGCACTCAAGGGATCGAAGACCGAGCAGAACCTGCGCGACGCGTTCGCCGGCGAATCGCAGGCGAATCGCCGCTACCTCTACTTCGCAAACAAGGCCGACATCGAAGGCCAGAACGACGTCGCCGCGCTGTTCCGCTCGACCGCCGAAGGCGAGACCGGGCACGCGCACGGCCACCTCGAGTTCCTCGAGCAGGTCGGCGACCCGGCGACAGGGCTACCGATCGGCCCGACGCGCGACAACCTCAAGGCCGCGGTCGCCGGCGAGACGCACGAGTACACCGACATGTACCCCGGGATGGCCAAGACGGCGCGCAGCGAAGGCTTCGACGAGATCGCCGACTGGTTCGAGACGCTCGCCAAGGCCGAGCGTTCGCACGCCAACCGCTACCAGAAGGCGCTCGACGTGCTGGTGGACTGAGCGAGACGACACGCCGAGAACAAGGGCCCGCAGCGGCCCTTGTTCATTGATGGAACCTGCACGCCGATGACGATCCGCGAAGGCAACCTCGAAGCGCCGACCCGGCACCCGATCGACTGGAAGAGCGCCGACTATCGCGACGAGGCGAAGGCGTTCGCGGAAATGGAGCGCGTCTTCGACATCTGCCATGGCTGCAGACGCTGCGTCAGCCTGTGCCAGTCATTCCCGACGCTGTTCGACCTCGTCGACGCGACCGCCGACGGCGAGGTCCACGGCGTCGACAAGAAGGACTACGGCAAGGTCGTCGAGCAGTGCTATCTCTGCGACCTCTGCTACATGACGAAGTGCCCGTACGTCCCGCCACACCCGTGGAACGTCGACTTCCCGCACGTCATGCTGCGCGCCAAGGTGATCCGCTACGGGAAGGGTGAAGTCGATGCCGGCGCGAAGCTGCTCGCGTCGACCGACGTCCACGGCCAGCTCGCCGGCATCCCGATCGTCGTCCAGACGGTCAACGCCGCGAACAGGACGCGACCGGTGAGGAAGCTCTTCGACAAGGCGCTCGAGGTCCATCCCGACGCCTGGCTGCCGCCGCTCGCGACCAAGCGCTTCCGCTCCGCGGTGAGCAAGAAGGGAAGCGCGACCGCGGTCGTTGACGGCGAGCGCAGCCCTGGCAAGGTCGCGCTCTTCTCGACGTGCATCGTCAACTACAACGAGCCGGGGATCGGGCTCGACCTCGTCGCCGTGCTCGAGCACAACGGCATTCCGTACGAAGTCGTCGAGAAGGAGAGCTGCTGCGGCATGCCCAAGCTCGAGCTCGGCGATCTCGAAGGCGTCGAACGGCTGAAGGAGAAGAACATCCCGGTGCTCGCCCGCTATGCGCGCGACGGCTGGGCGATCGTGACGGCGATCCCGTCGTGCACGCTGATGTTCAAGCAGGAATTGCCGCTGCTCTTCCCGGACGACGCCGAGGTCAAGCTCGTCCAGGAGGCGATGTTCGATCCCTTCGAGTACCTCGTCGCGCGCCATCGCGACGGGCTGCTGAAGACCGACTTCAAGCAGCCGCTCGGCAAGGTGAGCTACCACATCCCGTGTCACGGCCGCGTGCAGAAGATCGGCCGCAAGACCGAGGAGATG
>Ga0306920_100015465_pt1 | contig 10461 bp, 9 predicted proteins | sample flu12Cox44000170_FD_204666 | JGI IMG/M metagenome (GOLD analysis project Ga0306920, IMG submission 204666) | Lab enrichment of tropical soil microbial communities from Luquillo Experimental Forest, Puerto Rico - flux4day.12C.oxic.44.000.170 (v2)... | ecosystem: Environmental > Terrestrial >... | reverse complement strand
GCGAGTGGACCTCGAGGCCCCCATCCATGATTCCGTACGCTTGGACTCCCGCCGGTGGCGCTGCTGACGCAAGAATCGCACCCAACAGCCCTTCCAAGCTTGAAACCTTCTTCTTACAGCCCTTAGTAGTCATCAAAAGGCGCCTTATCGCTGGATCAGTGTATTCCTATCGAAGACTGGTCGCAACTGCTCAAGTGTTAGGATTTTGTGGGCTGTTTGCTCTTTAAACCTCATTGGGATCTCGCGCAACGGGTTGCGAGCGTTCGACCTGCGAGGGGAAATAGGTCCCAGCGAGCGGGTGCTTTTTGCTGGCCACGTCGTTACGATCGGTTCCCTCGTTTCGACGCTAAGTCAAGGATCGTTGTCAACTTTACGTCGAGGATCGTTGTCAAAAAGGAGATGTCGATGGAAGTACGGCTTCTAACCACAAGTTTTCAACGGCGAGTGTTTGTCGAGCGTCTTCGGCAAGCCCGCGATGAACAGCTGACACATTTCACGGATGTTACCGATGGACGGGTCGACAATCGCGCACGTCTGGCGGCTTCGGAATTATACGGTCTTTTCGCGGATAGTGGCAGTCCGGCCGAAGAGATGATTGCAGGGATGGCGATCCACGACCTGGAAATGTTTCCGCGAACCTGCGCGGGTCCGGATCTCTCGCACTGGCCCGAACGTGCCGTCTTTGAATGCAGCGATCATTGGTCGCTCGCGCCGGGCGCGGGCATGAAGATCTGGTGCGGCGCCGCGATCCAGATCGCACGCAGAAATCCGCGGGCGGTTCTCGCCTATCTCGCGGTCGGCATGTCCGACCATTGGGGGTTCTACCGCGCGATGGGTTTTGTACCGTTCGGAAGACCCGTCCAGTTTACGTATCTCAAAAGCGCAGCGGGTTTCCCCTGGGTGCAGCCGGTGATCTTGCGAGGCGAAGCGCTCGAGAAACTAGTAGCAGCCTCGTCTCAACTGCCGTTCGAAACCGACGATGAGTTTGCGACTCTCCGATTTCAACCGGGGCTGCGGTTGCGTCCGTTTACGGTTCCGTCCGCGCGCCAGATGGCATGGGACGCTCAGACCACGCGTGCCTATGGTGAATCTCAGGAGATGCAGGCAGGCGCGTAGAAGTCGGCTCCTGCTTCCAGAGCGGGAGTGGGCCGATCGCGAGATAGCCACGCAATGTCGAAGGGAAGGTACTGCTATGAATTTGGAATTGCCCACACGGGAGAGCTCCCTCGAGCCGGAACTCCAAAGGGCCGTGCTCAGCAAACGCGAGCTGATGGAACTGTCGCAGATAAGTACTACACGAAGCGCTCTACGCATCATCATCGAGTGGATGTTGATTCTGATTGCGATTCGGGCTTGTGAAAGATTCTGGGAACCATGGCTCTACCTGGCGACGATCGTCGTGATTGCGACGCGTCAACACTCGCTCATGATCATGCTGCACGAAGGGACCCACTATCGCCTTTGTCGGAACCGAAAAATCAACGATTGGGTTTCGGAACTGGTGTTGGCCTGGCCCGTCCTGATTTCCGCGCGTTCATATCGCGCCAACCACTTGGCTCATCATCGCTACCTGAATACCGACCGCGATCCCGATTGGGTGCGCAGGAGAGGTGACCAGAACTGGGTCTTTCCGAAGCGTCCCCGTGAGATAGCGGTCCTGCTGCTCGGCGACTTGACCGGCCTCGGCGCGGTGGCCTTGGTGAAACTTCTGCGGACAGTCGCGTCGCGGGACACCGACGTTTCCAAAGGATTTCTGATGGCGCGCTATCTGTACTACGCGGTGGTTATGGCGATTGCCTTGTGGACGGGGACGGCCCATTTGCTGTTCCTGTACTGGTTTGTCCCGTTGTTCACCTGCCTGGTCTGCATTTTCCGCATCAGGAGCATAGCGGAGCACTCGGCACTGGGGGCCGAGCGAACTCCCTACGCGGGCACTCGGACGACCTTGCCGTCGTTCCTGGAGCGGATCTTTCTTGCGCCCAACAATGTGAACTATCACCTCGAGCATCATCTGTATCCGAGTGTGCCGTTCTTTCGGTTGCCCAAGCTGCACGCGCTTCTTCGCGCCAAACCAGAGTTTCGTGAGGCCCATATGACGCGCGGGTATGTTGGGGTGCTGCGCGAGTGTGTGGCCGACACCGACTCTCTCGCAAACGGCGAAGCGCGACCTAACTCTCGCGAACTGATGCTGCAGGCGAGCATTGTTGCCGGACCTGGCTGAACTGGCATCCGAGCCGTTCCTTGGCAGGGGAAGCATGGAAAGGCACAGTTTAAGTCAAACTAATGTGCAACTTCACCGAAGGGACAACGGCGACTGACGAGGGCAGCGGTTATTTCCCCATTGCGATTTCGCGCGCCCGACGACTATAAGAATTACGTAGCTAAAGGTCGACAGAGCCCATTTGGGCGGCGGGGGAGCATTGCGATGAAGATTAGGGCGCTGGGCCCGGTACTCGCGATTTTTCTCGGATACGCGGTAAATGCGCACGCGGTTGCGCTGACTTTACAGGGCGAGAGCGCCGACCTGGAAAATTCGAATTCCAGCGTCCTCTATGCCAGCGATAGCGATGGCGAGTCCGCGCTGATTACCGCGATCGGCCTGCCGGCGCCCGATGGAGGAAACTTCTCGGAAATCGGGGTGCCCTCGATGATGCCGGACGGGCGGGTCCTGTTCGGCGGTGAAACCACCAACAAGCAGCGCAAACTCAACTGGAACATCTATATTGGAGACCCCAACGTTTCGCCGCCCTATCGGGTGGTTCGCGCGATCGATCCGATGCCGCAAGCCAAGAACTGTGCTCCGCTTCTGAACGGGGACCCATATCCGGTGGCAGATGCGAAAGGCAACATCGCGTTCATGTCACACCTGCCGGACAAGCACGATGCTCTGGTCTACTACTCGAAAGGAGCTCTGAACTGCCTCGCGCGGTCCAACGCCAAGACCAACGAAGGTCACGAGATGGCGGTCTTGAGCTTCGGCAGCCCGGCGATGGGTGACAACGGTCAGGTAGTGTTTAACGCGTGGCTCATCTATCCTCAGGACAAGAGCGACAAAGACGCACCGCAGGGCCATCGACAGGCGCTGCTGATTGGTTCGCTGCAGAACGGGATCGCGGAACTCGCAGTCGAGGGTGAATACGGACCCAACCGCAGCCGCTATGCACGCCCGTTTGGACTTCCTGCAGCGATGGCGTCCGCGGAAGGTACTCTGATTGCGTTTACCGCCAAGACCGGTTCGGGATCGGCGTTGTTCCTTTACCGCAACGGACAGATGTCACGAATTCTCCCAACCGGGACGACCACGCCGATCGGACCGGTGACCTATCTGTCGCCCGGACGACCTGGCCTGATGGCCGATGGCACGACGGCGGTCCTCGCGGGATGCGCGCGGTTGCCGGTGATCTTTCGCCTCGCCCACCAGAAACTCGACGTCCGTCTGCAACGCGGGCAACTGACGCCGTTTGGGACCGAGCTCGAGTCGCTCGGAGATCCGGTGCTGACCGCGACCGGATCGATGTACATCGGAGCCACCGATAGTGACGGCAACGAAAAGCTTTACGTGCTGAGCGGGGACGACTCCTTTTTCGAAGTCGGCGAGCCGGAAATGATCTATAAGATCGCGATGGGTGCACATCATCACGCGATTTTCACCGGCACCCTGACGGTCAACGAGCGGGGAGACTTCGCCTACCTGGGCGGCAAATAAGCGACCCTCCGCCGTGCGCCCTGGAAATTCACGCCGCCGTTGTGCTGCGAGCGTGCGACTGGGGCTCTGTCCCCCGCCGCGCGCAGTCGCTTTCCTGTCTCATCCGAAGATGCAATTCTTTTCGGCATGGCTGGTCTGAGCAAATTCATCAGGCTCTCTCCCGAGCTTTATGACTATCTGGTCGCGCACGGCAACAATCGCGAGCCGCTTCTGCTGGAGCTTTCTCAGGAAACTGCCAAGCTCGGCCCCATCAGCGTCATGGAGATTGCCTCGGAGCAGGGCACCTTCATGGGTATCCTTGCTGCTGCGATCGGCGCGCGATCCGCCGTCGAGGTGGGAACCTTTACTGGCTATAGCGCGTTGTGCGTTGCGCGGGCGCTGCCCTCCAACGGCGAGCTCCTGTGTTGCGATGTGAACCAGGAATGGACCGCAATTGCAAAGCGCTATTGGGAAAAAGCAGGAGTCGCGCACAAGATCACCCTCAAAATCGGTCCTGCCCTCGAAACCCTGCGCGCGCTTCCGGAACGGAACTCCTTTGACATCGCTTTTATCGACGCAGACAAGGCTAACTATCGCGACTACTATGAGGAGATCCTTAAGCGGCTTCGTCAGAACGGCCTGATCCTGCTCGACAACGTCTTGTGGGGTGGCGCGGTACTCGATCAGAATGACAAGAGCGAAGACACCAGGGCTATCCGCGAGATTAACGATTTCGTGACCCACGATGACCGGGTCGAAGCGGTGATGCTCCCGATCGCGGACGGTCTTACGATTGCGCGCAAGCACTGAGGTCAACATGCAGGCGTCCGGCACTCATCCAGGCTTCCGCGATCTTCGGCGGGTCGGCATTCACCAGGATTTCTGGTATCCGGTCGCCCGCTCCAGCAGCGTTAAACGAGGGCGTGCACTGGCTGTCACGTTCGCCGGCGACCCGATTGTACTGGCGCGTAGCGAATCGGGTTCGCTATTCGCGTTGGAGGATCGATGTGCCCATCGTCAGCTCCCGCTTCATCTGGGGATCGTCCGCGGCGAACAGCTCCAGTGCGCCTATCATGGGTGGTGTTACGGTGCGAGCGGGCGTCTGGCGCGGATCCCTTACCTTGCTGATGGCGGAAAAATGCCAGCCGCAGCTCGGGGTGTCCGCCACTATCCGTGCCGTGAAGCCTACGGGCTTATCTTCGTGTTTCCGGGCACGCCCGACCTCGCCGAGGTCTCCCAACTTCCCGCCATCCCGGAATGGGGTACGCCGGACTACCGGACGATGTATTTTGAGCGCACGCTCAAATGCCACTACACCTTCATGCACGAAAACCTGATGGACATGAACCATCAGTTTCTCCACCGCCGCCTGATGGGAAGTATCCAGCCGGTGATGCTCAACTACCGGACCGGTACTAACTGGACCGAAGCGCAGTACCGTTTCGAAGGCGGCAAGCAGCATGTCGGCGCGGATCTCCTGGTGATGGGCGGGAAGAGCGGAGAGTCCGCGGTCGATCGCGACTACGAGTTGATGACGATTAGCACCCGGTATCCGCACCAGGAGCTCACCGTCTTCCGAGCGCATTCCGAGATTCCCGCGATTCGCCTGTGGGCGTCCTACGTCCCGCTCGACCAGGAGCAGCGAACCAATAAGAGCTTCGGCATCCTGATGGTGCGGCGTCCCAAGACGCCGCTGATTCTCGGCGCGGCGTGGCCGGTCATCGGATATTTCGCCCGTTCGGTTTTCGAGCAGGACCGGATGGCAGTGGAAGCCGAACAGCGCGCGTGGGACGAACAGGGCAGTGACCGCAACGCCGAAGTATCACCGGTCTTGCTCGAACTCAGGAAGGTGCTGGCGGTGTGCGGGGTGCCGATTGTACCGGTGCGCAGCCGCGAATACGGAGGCGCCGAGGAAGAGCCGCCGATCCTGCGCGACGCAAGCCGCGGTGGCGCGGCGCGCTAAGCCGGGGCCTGGCCCGTTTCTTAGACTCGCCTGTTCAGGGTGAAGCGCTCGCAGAATTTCCGATATTTCAGAACGTTATCGTCTTCGGCCGTATACCTCGGGGTCGCGTTGAGCGCCAGGTTTTCCCAGACCGGGCGGTCTTGCTCCAGACCCATACTCTCGAATTGCAGGATCACGTCGGCGAGTTCCTGCGGCGGATCGAATCCTTCGACCAGACGCGGTATTGCCACCGAAAGACGAATAGTGGACGTGCCGTCAAGCATCGGTACCGCCGAAGCGATTACGAAATGCGGATGATCACCACCGCCGACCGCCACCTGGGTGATGGTCAGGTTCGGACTGTAGGCGCGCGCGAGCAACGGCACATCGACGAACGTCGAACCATCGTCTTGGTGCGTACCGTCCCCGGTCCCTTGCCACATTGAAGGGCCTACGCGCAGGTCGGTGGTAGCGGTGAAGACCCCGTCTTCCACCGTAGGCTCCCCGTATTCGACCTTGAGCACGTCGTGTACGGGCGGGAAATGTGCCCAGTCGAAGGCGTTTTCGATAACCATCTCGGGCGGCACTTTGATGGTCTTGGTGAAGCCGGCAAAGATCTTGTGAGTCCGCTCGAGGTAATCGAGCATGTCGGGCAACTTGCCGACTTCGAAATCACCTACCAGGGCGAAGATGAGGCCGCTCCGTACCAGCGAAGGATACTTGGCAACACAGTACGGACCCCCGCCTTCGCCTCCCAGCGCGATGCGATGCCCGTGGTACGGACAAGTAAGCACCCGGGGATCGAGCAATTTGCCGCCAAAGCCCAGGTCCGCACCGCGGTGCGGGCAAATTGCGTCGTAAACGTTGATCTCGGCGCCACTGCGTACGATCAACAGGCGGCGGTCACCGACCGGAACCGAGCTGACATCCGCCTGAAGATCACGCTCGAAGGCAATCTGGTACCATCCGCCGTAGCGCATCAGCTACCTCCCGACCGCTTGGGAAAATGCTTGCCTAAAGTTCGTACCGCGCGGTAACTCGCGGGTCAATAAATGTACGGGTCCACCCGCGCGTTCAGCCCGGCCCATGCCCAGCGTCAAACCTCCGGTCGCCGTGCACCAGTTGGGCGCTCACGACGTTGCGGCAGTGCAGCCTGTGCCAAGCCGTTTCCGGACGTTCGGCCAGATATTCGATGCGCGCGTTCTTGCAAATCGCCGCGCGTCGGATCTTGATATCCGGCTGCGTGATGGTCAATGCGGTCTTGCCCTCGGCAGTGGTCCTTAAGGAGTCCGCGTGATCGAAGGCAAGACGGCTCGGTTCGATGGTCTGCAGGAGCGGCAACTCGACTTCGAGCAGCGGACCTGTCGCGTCGCCCACGACGGCGCGCGCGCTGGCAACGCTGCTGGCGAATTCTATCTTGCCCAGCGCGTTGGGAAAGCCCCGTTCGAAGATCCCTGCCGCCAGCGCCTTCTCGCTACTGGTGATCGAGACCGCAACGAAAGCGGCCGGCATCATATTCAGGCGGCATCCGAGTGCCAGGATCGCGTCGCGAAAGGGTCCGACCGGGGATTCCGGATGATCGAAGATTGAAAGGCGGCAATAGGGGGGCGAGGTACGGCAAAACTCGGGGGGCAAACGATCGAGCAGCGGCGCTTTGAGGACCTCAAAATACACGTTGATCATGGTGGAGTTCGGGCAAACCCACGGCAGCGGCGGATAGGGGGGCCGTTGCTTGGGCAGATCCACCAGGTAGTCTTCGTGACGCGAACGTCCTGAGTCGGGCACTGGGAAGTCACTCCTCCAATGATTTCAATGAGTCGCCTGCTGCGCTGGTTTGGATCAAGTGGGCATCGGTGGCGCTTCGGGGCCACGCTTCGATGATCCTGCCGGGCGCGACACTTTGTCCTCCGCGAATTCGGGCATGACGTATTTCGCAAAACGCTCGAGACTTGCGAGGACCTTCTTTTGCGGAATCTGCTGGTCGAAGTTGATCAGGCATACGACCCGCTCGACCCCGACTTCTTCCCAGTAGCGGAGGTTCTGCACAATCTGCTCCGGGGTTCCAACCGGAAATCCCTCGCGCAGTGAGAAGATTTCCGCCTGGCTAAGCAGCGCGGTTGCGTTCGCCAGCGCGGTATAGGCGTGCGATGGGTAGATGCCGCCGAGTCCGACCAGATGCGCCGCGGTGCGGAAGAAATTGAAGGCAGCCGTGCCGCCGACCGCGCGGGCCTCATTCTCATCTTCCCCGCAATAGAGCCAGCTGGCCGCATTCACCTGGTTGTTCACGAATTTACCGACCGGATCGCAGTGCTTGATGATTCGTCGATAGTCGGAGACCAGACGCCGGTAGTCGGCGGGTGTGCCAAGGGTGACTCCGAGCATGCCGATGCCGCGCTCCGCGGCCTGCACCGCGGTTTCCGGGGACGACACCGCAACCCACATGGGAGGATGCGGATCCTGAATCGGCTTGGGGAGAACGTTGCGTGGCGGCATTTTGAAATACTTGCCGTTCCACTCGAATTCCTCCTCCGTCCACATCCTGGGGATCGCACGGATGACTTCATCCCACATCTCTTTGGTATGGTCGGGATCGATTCCGAACGCGCCGACCTCGGTCCAGGTCGCGGCGCGGCCGGTGCCGAACTCGAGGCGACCGTTGGAAATCAGATCGAGCGCAGCCGCGCGCTCCGCGATTCGGGCCGGATGATTCATCTGCGGAAGCGCGACGGCAATGCCTTGCCCGATGTGGATTCGTTTGGTGCGGGCCGCGGCAGCGGCCAGAAAAACCTCGGGCGCCGAAGAGTGCGAGTACTCCTCGAGAAAATGATGCTCGACTTCCCAAACCTGGTCGAAGCCGAGCTCATCGGCGAGTTCGATCTGCTCGAGGGCCTGATGATAGGCGCGCAGTTCCGAGTCGCGGCTCCAGGGCTTCTCTACTGAATGTTCGTAGAAAATTCCAAATTTCATTTTGTCGCTCCTTGCCCGCCTCAGTTCAGTTTAACCAGGCTCGGACACCATCCAAGCCCCACCGTGCCCGGACCGCAATATCCACCGGCCGATGGTCCCAGCTCAGTCGTGACAAGTCGTTTGACCTTCAAGCGCCGCTGTGCGGCAGCGCCGAGCTCCTCGGCGCCACGCGCATTGGTTGCGTGAGTCACCACTACCGTCGCTTCCGACCCAGCCAACTCCGGTTGTGCCCGTCCAAGCATCTTTTCAATATTCTCGGCTTGGGTCTTGGACTTGTCGACCACCGCGACCCGCCCCCACACCCGGACCAGCGGCAACATTCCGCGCAGAGAACCCACGGTCATCTCGTAGATCGAGATTCTCCCGTCGCGCTGCAGGTATGCGGTGGTAGCGGGCACCAGGTAGGTATCGATCTGCGCGGTAGCTTCCTCCAGCGCCGTCACAACTTCCTGGAGGGTCGCGCCGCGGGCCGCCATCTCGCCTGCCTCGATACAAACTGCCCCAAGCGCGGTCAACGCGCGCCCGGTGTTGAGGACTTCGACGGAAATCTTATGATCACGCTTCGCGACCACCGCGGCCGAATAAGCGGCCGTGTAGGTCGAACATGATTCGAAAGGATTGATCAGGCACAGTACGTTCGGACCGCGCTCGTACGCTCTTCGGTATGCGGCGAGGAAATCGGCTGGCATCGCGGCCGCGATCACCGGCAGGCGCGGCTCGTCGGGGAGGCGCCGGTAAAATTCCGAACGCGCAAGCGCATCGTCGCGAAAGAACTCGGTCGAAAACGCTACCTGGATGGGCGCGACTTCGATCCCGATTCTGCGCACCTCGTCGGCCGGCAAATCCACGCTGGAATCGGTTACGATCGATAGTGCCTGGGCCATTTCCATACCACCCGTTCAAGACTGCAATGCGAATAACGTGCGCAGTCGCGGGCTGTCAAGCAAAGGCCACCGCAGCTCGTGGTTGCCTGGGCGGCGACGCAAGGCGCCACCAGCTGAACGAAGCCGCCGTTTCACGCTGATTTGCGACACGATAAACTTCAAACCCTGAAAGGTCTGCACGCAGCTGCGATGGACGAACGCTACAACGCCAAGAAGATCGAGCCCTACTGGCAGGGGGAATGGGAACGCAGCCAGATTTATCTCACCCGCGAGAACCCCGAGCGTCCCAAGTTCTACGTTCTCGAGATGTTCCCCTATCCTTCCGGCAGCGGGCTCTCGGTGGGACATCTTCGCAACTATGTCCCGTGCGACGTCGTGGGCCGCTACAAACGGATGAACGGATTCAATGTCCTCCATCCGATGGGCTGGGACGCGTTCGGCCTGCCGGCCGAGAACGAGGCTCTCCTGCGCCAGGCTCATCCCGGCGAGACGGTCCCGCGTTACGCCGCGAACTTCAAGCGACAACTGATTATCTCGGGATGTGCCTACGACTGGACGCGCGAGATCAATTCGTCCTTGCCGGAATACTATCGATGGACCCAGTGGCTGTTCCTGCTGCTGCTGAAGCGGGGTCTGGCCTACCGCGCGACTGGGTCGCAATGGTGGTGTGACTTGTGCGGTACGGTGCTCGCCAACGAGCAGGTCGTGAATGGTTGCTGCTGGCGCCACACCGACAATCCGGTCAGCAAAAGAGACCTCGAACAGTGGCACATCAAGATTACCCATTACGCCGACCGGCTGCTCGACGATCTCGAAGACATCGATTGGCCGGAGCCAATCAAGCTGATGCAGCGCAACTGGATCGGCAGGAGTGAAGGGGCCGAGCTTGACTTTCCGGTCAGCGGTCATCCCGGCAAGGAGGTCCGTTTCTTCACGACACGTCCGGATACGGTGTTTGGGGTCTCCTTCATGGTACTGGCGCC
>Ga0306920_100015463_pt1 | contig 10461 bp, 6 predicted proteins | sample flu12Cox44000170_FD_204666 | JGI IMG/M metagenome (GOLD analysis project Ga0306920, IMG submission 204666) | Lab enrichment of tropical soil microbial communities from Luquillo Experimental Forest, Puerto Rico - flux4day.12C.oxic.44.000.170 (v2)... | ecosystem: Environmental > Terrestrial >... | reverse complement strand
TCGATGTGCCTGGCGCTACGAGCACCGAGGCCCTGGGGATCAATCCAGAGGGCCAGGTCGTGGGCGATTTCTTTGATGCCATGGGCGCAACGCATGGCTTTGTAGCTGTACCGTAGACTCTAGTAGTCGTTAACCCTGGTACCTCGACCTTAACCGCATTGCCTCACAGTCTGGCGGGGTAGCTAGGCTTCGGAGCCGGGGCTGTGGTTTAAGCGCGACTGTTACACGCGCGCGCAAGGAGGTCGAAACTAGCACCGGTGAGGTATGATCAGGAGTTGCAACAGTTCCCTGCGAGATCATCTTTTCTATCCTCGCCCGAGTCAAAATAGGCAGAGCTCAGCACTTCTTTGAAATCGCCCTTGTGTTCGTGCGTTTCGATCACGTTGCCAGTCGCATCGTAAACGCTAATCACGGCATAATGTGAGCGGAAAGCGATTTTGTTGTACGTGCGGATGAAAAGTTAACTGCGTTTTGGGAACGGGAATCAGTAATTCCAGTATCAGGTATGACCCTATACAGAAATTAGGTGCTACCTAACGTGACACGTGCGCATTATTTTCGTATCAAACAACGCACATAGCAACGGATCTTAAATCAAGCGGAGGGCTTTGCCCCGCTAGGTTCTTCGCCTATTCCGGGTCCCCGCGACTGCCCAGAATCAATTCAGCGGGGAAAGAAAGAAGAACCATGAACCCATTGATTCAGCTAAAACAAACAACTTCAGTATTTCTCGTAGGCTTTGGGCTTGCCTGCTTTGGGCTTTCACCTGCAGTACAAGCTGTCAGTCCGGCACCAGATGGCGGTTATCCGAACTTCACTACGGCAGAAGGCGAAAAGGCTCTTTTTAGCCTCAGCACCGGTTCTGGCAATACAGGACTCGGCTGGTTTTCGCTCTTCAGCGATAACACCGGCAGCTTTAACACTGGTGTTGGCGCTGGAACGCTGGCCCTAAATAATGGGGATTCCAATACCGCAGTGGGCGTCGGAGCACTTTTGCTGAACACTACCGGCAGCAGCAACACGGCCATGGGCTCCACGGCGCTCTTGAATAATACCAGCGGTGCTGACAACAGTGCCTTCGGTTTGGGCGCACTTGCGGCGAATACGACTGGTATCCACAACACGGCCTGCGGTCTCCAAGCGCTCTTCAATAACACCACAGGTGGGGAGAACACCGCCTTCGGTCTGAATGCGCTAGCTTCAAACACCACCGGCACGTGGAACACAGCCGTCGGTTCCTTCGCGCTCGTCAACGCCACTGGATTGGGAAACACTGGCATCGGTTTTAACGCGCTGACGAGCACTACAACTGGTGTGGGCAACGTCGCCGTTGGCTTTGACGCACTTTCCATGAATACCACCGGCACCGACAACATCGCCATCGGTGATGGTGCCGGCATGAATGTCACAACGGGGACTAACGTAATCTGTATCGGGGCCGGCGTTGCCGGTTCGAACTCGGACAGCAGTTGCTACATCGGCAACATTTTTGGTCATACTGTCGATCCAACAACAGGTACTACCGCGTATATCGACACCAATGGAAAGTTAGGCACGTTGTTTCCTTCGTCGCGGCGCTTCAAACACGACGTTAGACCAATGGACAAGGCCAGCGAAACGCTCCTGGCGCTCAAGCCGGTGACCTTCCTTTATAACAGCGACGCGAAAAACACACTGCAATTTGGCTTGATCGCGGAGGAAGTCGCCGCTGTGAATCCGAACCTGGTTGTTCGCGATAAGAACGGCCAACCGTTTACCGTGCGCTACGATCAGGTGAACGCGATGTTGCTCAATGAGTTCTTGAAAGAGCATCGCAAGCTGGAGGAACAGAACTGCAAATTGCAGCAACAGGGAGTAACCATTGCGCGGCTGGAACAGCAAATTGACGCGCTTACTGCCGGCCTACAGAAAGTGAACGCACAGCTTGAACTGAGCAAACCTGCACCGCAAACGGTCTTGAACAATCAGTAAGGCAGTTGAGCTTAACAATTAGGCCGTCACGCTTCATCGGCGCGGCGGCTTTTTGTTTTGCTCTACGCTCACCACTCATTGAACTCGCCCGCGTGCTCGTAGGTCTGGCTTATTATCTTGAACTACAATAACGCGATTGACCTTGCCTCTGCGGTCAAAACCAAGCTTCACGCGTGTGCCCGGCTGGACCAGTCGCGGGGAGAATGTTCTGCCGTCTTTATCTTTAAAAAGGACCTTCCTGGCAAGCATGTATGACACCGGCTTGGTGTCGGGCGAGGACTGCACAACGATCGGCGGACGAGGCTCAACGTTTCTTAGGCCCGGGTTGAACGCGGTCACCGTCCCAACGATAACTGCCCCGGTGGTGATCTGCGTTGGCGCGTGCTGTATTTGGCCCGTGTGTTCAACAACCGAAGTATTTGCTACGGGGGCTTGCCCGAAGACCAGGGGTGCCATCATCGCGCAAGCAAGGACAATAATTATTCGTCTCATGTGCTTCCCTTTCATTGAATTAACTTTGCGTAGCTGTTTCGCGGGGCCCGATTCTTTCGGATGCACCATACCCCCGGACTTGAAAACATTCCGCTGGATTACAGTGGCACTGATCGTTGCAATGCTGGAGACCTCACCACGTGAAACCTAAAGACGGACCTACAGCAGGCCGTGAATTCATTCGCATCACGTTTGGAAATGTAACGGGAGAGGAACGCGCCAAAGTCGGGCGGCAACTGCAGGCATACTGTCGCCAAGATACGCATTACAACAACTATAGTGACGTCTTCGCCCAAGAAATCTTCGGTCGCGCAGACTTTGCAAAATCGCTCACCTAATTTCGTGTCAGATGTTCGCGGCCGACAACCGAAGATCTGCGCGTAACTTCTCTTTACAAACCGGTCAAATTGTTACGAGTCGAGATACACCCACAGAGGGTAGAAGCAGCCAAACGAAGCTTAGTCCAAGCGCCGAAACGTAAAGAGTCACCTCGAGCGCACCGCGGCCCGGTGGTAGCGCCGTTACCGAGTTTCAATCTGCTTTGCTCTTCGTAAGCCTAGCCGATTCCGGCGAATGCCACGCGTCCCAGTTAGGGCGCGACTAAGGTCCAACCACCGGGCAGAGTCGGGCCAAGCGCTGCATTGATCAGAACGTTGTTGTTGAGATAACCGAGCGCGGTTTGACGACTCACGGGATTGTAGAGCAGATAATCCGGATGACCGTCCTGGTTGAAATCGGCCGTGGCGACCAGTGGCCATGCCCCGGGAACAGTGGGCCCAAATGCAGCTCCAATTATTGTGCCTCCCGATAAGTAGCCGATTACTGTTTGCCCCGTGACGGAATTGAACAACGCATAGTCCGGATGGCCGTCACCATTGAAATCAGCTACGGCTGCCAAGTTCCAGCCGCTTGGAAGCGTCGGGCCAGATGTCGCACTGATGAAAACATTGTTGTTGAGATACCATATCGCTGTTTCATGAGTGCTGGCTTTGTATAGCACATAGTCGGGGTGCCCATCGCCGTTGAAATCCGCTGCCCCCACCAGTTCCCAGCCAGGGGACAGTGACGGACCAACGGCGGCGCCAACAACCGTCACGCCAGATAGGTACACGATGACCGTCTGCCCGGTGGCCGAATTGAATAACGCGTAATCGGGATGACCGTCGCCGTTGAAATCAGCCGCACCCGCCAACCTCCAGCCGGCCGGGAGAGTCGGCCCCACCGCGGCACCAATCACCACATTGTTGTTAAGATACAAAACCACCGTCTGATGGGTGCTCATCCTCTGAACCACCAAGTCCGGAGTCCCGTCACCATTAAAATCGGCCACCACAGCCCTGGCCACCGACGTGGTAAACGTTCGATCAGCGCCGTAGGTCGTTCCAGCGGCGTTGCTGGCAACGATTCGGAAATGGTATGTCGCGCCCGTCCTCAAGCTGCTGACGTTCGCAACGACGTCCTGCGCCGTGCTGCCGTTGTAATTCTGAGTTGCAGTGCTGGAGCCGTAGTTATTTGTGCTTCCGTAGTCGAAATGAACAGCGGTCGTCAGTCCGTTTGGATTGACCGTCCCGTTGAGCGTCGCTGAAAAAGAGGCAACGTTCGTTGCGGCATCGGTGGCAACGATTGGACCATTTACCAAGTTGTAACCAATCACATCGAGATTGATCCCCTCGGGCGATGTCGCGCCAATGTCCGAAAACTGTCCCATGCACGGAATCGCGTTTTGCACATACGGATGCGCTTGCGGACACGCGTCGCTTTGCCAACCCGCAAAGTCCCCGTTTGGGTTCTGATTGAAATTGATGATGTTCGTAACGCCCCCATCGATCGAAAAGTAGCGCGTACCCGCAGTAGTGGTGTTCCTCTGGCCGGGCGACGCCCAGCTGAACAGATCGTCAGGCGTGAAATTGCTCGCGTCATACAAAAGGCCCATGTTCTTGGCGATTTCCTGCTCAATGGTGCGTTGGGCATCGAAATTGTTAGCGCTGGTAGGTCGATCGAACTGAAACGGCTTCGCCGAATTTAATGTGACGATCCCGTCATAGGGCCCGCCTGTGCCCACCGTGCCGTCTGCGAACATCGCCGGTGGAGTGTTCAGCCCCAAAGCCCGCCCATTCGCGCTTGCTGCGATAACGCTCGTGGATAATGCATTGGCCGGCAGACTCGCAATCGCAATGTTGTCATTGCTAGAGGTCGCATCAGCTCTCAGCACACTCATCCAAATGTCCCAGCCGGTCGCGTAAATCACCGTGAGACTCTCCGACATTCCGGTCAAGGGAGTGCCGTCAGGCAGGGCGATTGCGTAGCGGAAACGAATCTGGATCGTGATTGGATCCATGAAGAGCGACTCGTAAATTGAAATCGCCTGATTAATCGTTGCTTCGATTGCCGCCGCGTTTGGCTGGCTCGTGATAGTACTGTCGAACGTCGCCTGAATGATCAGCCCCGTTGTGGGCACGGTCGCCCCCATGGTTGCTTCCGAGTAGCTGCCGGGCCCAGCAGCACCATAAGCACGCACTCGGTAGTAGTAGGTGGTACCCGGATCCAATCCAGTCACGACTCGCCCCGTCACGTTACCGACATCGAGATCATGGTAGCCCCCCACGTAAGTACTAAACGAATCGCTCGTGGACACATCCAGCAAGTAGCCGTTGGCGCCGGTCACACCCTTCCAACTAGCCATGAAGCTGCTGCGAGTTGCCGGCGCCGATGATACGCTGCCAATTCCAGCGTCGATTTCGCTTGTGTTTGGGCGCGGCATTGCAGTTCTCGAGTCTGCCCGCGTCTCGGTTGCCATCCTACCGCGTAGGAGCGGCGTGCTGGAAGCGATGTTTTGCTCGGGCGAATTGCTGTCATCGGCCAGCGCAGCCAGTCCTAGTGCCACGCCAGTAGCGAAAATGACCGAACTCGCGATTACAGAAGCCCGACGTTGCATTGTTTCCCCAAAGGAGCGGCGCACTTTAGATGACGATTCTTATTGAGCAAACTAAAAATTCGGAATGCTCTGCCGCAAGTACGCAAACACTGTTGGTTTGTCACTCGTGCAAATAAACCAATAGTTCCGCTTCGGTTTGCACGCGCTCCCTTGATCCCAAACGCGAATTACACTGTCACAAGCCCTCCAGGCGGATGCTCGTGCGTCTAGATCAATTTGCGGGATTCATCGTAAATCCGGATCAAAGGCACTGCGCGAGCGACGGCTAACTGAAAGCCTGATGCTAGAGGATGCGCTAGATCCGGTAGGCGATTTTGCCTAAATCGGGGCGGTCTCTAATGCTGCGCACGTAACGCTGGCACGAAATCATTCATTCCTATAGAAGGAACATTGGTCCACTAAGAACGATGAACAACCCGGATGCGCTTTCTCCTGTTTGACGGGGGCTCGAAACGAATATATTACGGCCCTCCTGGCCGCCGGGGCGGCGCGAGGTAGAATTTTCGTCCATGGTGCTAGGTAAAACGGTTTTTTGCGCCCGTAGCTCAACTGGATAGAGCATCTGACTACGGATCAGAAGGTTAGTGGTTCGAATCCTCTCGGGCGCGTTTTTCGTGTGAGCACCTCGACCTTTTCAGACGGTGAAACACTCTGATTCACTCGAAAAGTTCGCGGAAGCGCCTTTGGAGTACGGCGAATCTGACACTGCCTTCGTGTGCTGCTTGCTAGTTCCCCTACGGATGCCGCTGAATTCTGAAGCTGAACAACACCTGCTCCGGATTGTTGATCGGGTCGTATTCCAAAAACGCGTTCTGGACCGTCGAGTTAATGCCGTAGCTTGTTACTGTGAGTCGTTTACCATCGTCGCTGACCTCGAGCACGTTGTAATTAAATGTGTCCGGGCTGTAGAAATCAGCTGGCTGACGAAGTTCGTCCGCGTCTGGATCCCCAAGACGCGAGACATGGTTCAAACCGGGATAGCCTGCCAATCCGATGGGTTCGATGTTCGCGGCGATCTGCGCGTTTGCAATGCTGTCTGCAAGTTTCTTGACCAACGAAAAGCTATGGTTCGAAATGAGATCCGGACCGGTCGCACCAAGCGGGCCGCACACAATCTCGAAGCAATAAGGCACTTTTACGTAGCTCGATTGATCAGCAGTCTGGCCCGTGCGCGAGTAAAGCAACTCATTGATCCGGTTCTGATGATCGTCGGTAGCGAGGAAAACGACATTATAGATGTGATGATCCGCGACGAATTTCAGCAAGGCATTGCGCTCCGCGCGATACTCGCCCATCCACGATTTGCCACCATCGCTATTAACAGGCGCATACGTGCTCGGAGCCGGCGTTAAAGCCAGCGTGGCGCCGCTAGGAATCGTGCAGTTATTGTTCACGCGGAACGTCGTGCCGTCGGTGTTGATCGTCGTGATTACAGTATTCGCAGGAACGCCCGTGCCCGAAACGCCCTGACCCACAACAAGGCCGACAGCACTGTTAACGGTGATCGTGGTCGTGTTGTTCGTAGCTGCAGTGGTGACGATCGAGGTAATTGAACCAAGCGTGCCGTATTCGGCTGTTGTTGGCGGATTGACAAGCGTCAGGGTGCCGCCGATTGGCCCGATCTGATCGATAGGATCGGAAATGTTGATGAATTTCCAAACGATACCGGCCTGATCGGCGTCAAGAAGTGTTTGCTCCAGCCACGCCAGCTGCGTTGCTCCGATCATCTTGCGGTTCGGATTGTCGGCGCGTGAGCCCGTCTCATCGGCGTTTGCCGCAGTTTTCATGCGGACGTCGCGATAAGTGCGATCGTCCACATTGATAAAGATCACGTTCTTCCCCCACTGCTGCGCAAAGAAGAGTTGCCTCGTGCCGTCGGTGCGCGGATCGGCAGGCACGTTCAACGTGCCGCGATCTTTTACCGGCTGATAATTGAGATAAACCTGCTGCAGTGTTTGGAAACCGCCGCTCTCGTTCATGAACGGGCCGTTGGTTGGAGTCACGTCATTGGCGGGGTCACGGGCATCGACGCCCGCGCCGGTGGGAAAGTCGAATGGCGGGTTTCCCGTGAGGCTGCCAACTCCACCGCCAGCTGGCGCACCACCGTTGATGTACTGCTTGTTCCCTAACTCGTGATTGTCATACACCGTGTAGTTACCCTGCCCGGCGAAAAATGGTTGCAGGCATTTTTGGCCGCCACTGTTCACCGGCAGAAACTGCTCGCGATACTTGCGCGAGAAGTCGTCGAATAATTGCGCGTGGGTCGCGCTTGCAACAATGACCGTGGGGTCTGGAATATTCCCGGTGCTGTGTACCGCGGGCGAACCGATGCTGGCGGAGGTTTCATATTCGGTGTCCCCGTCGAACATGAAGAAATCAAGGCTTTTTGACGGCGCCTGGCTCGTTAACGCATAGGGGCGGATCAACCCGTCGCAGTCACCGCTCACTCCAAATCGCACGCCAACGCGAGCCATAGGATTGGGAGCGGTCTTGAACTTGCCAATATTGCTCGTGATCAATCCATCCGTCGTTTGAAAGCGGTAGTAGTAAACAGTTCCTGATTGCAAGCTGCCGATGTTGGTTTTTACGGTGTAATTAGTCAGCGCGGCAGCCGTTCCCGCTAACATTGTACTAACTCCCGAAGTGAACGTCGGGTCTGTAGTGATTTGCACGTTGATGTTCGTCGGCTGCGGATTGAGTTCATCCTTGGCACGCGTCCAGACGGTCACATCGTTTATTGTTGTATCTCCACCGGCCACACCGAGGAATGAGAGAGCGGCGTCCGCCGTTGCGATCGTGAAACTTGCGGCAACTGCCAGCGCTGCGTTTCGAAGTGAGAAGAAGTTTTTCATGTTGTGCACCATGCGTTTTTGGTTGGATTGAGCGAAACCTCGCCAACAAACCTGACGCGTGTGGCGATTTGAAGGCGTCCATGTGAAATTTGCGTGACGCTTTCTTTCGACGATGCGTGCGCGACGCCGAACAAATGCTCCGTTCGTGGCCCTGCTCGGCTCACGTCGGAATTAATCGGAAAGCGATCCGTCGTAACTGCGCCTGAGCGCTACTGAAAATATGGCCGGATCTGTGCGTATTTTTTGTCGGCGATCCCGCTCACTTTTCTCAGGTCGTCAGCGCTTCGGAACGGTCGCGCCGCGATTATGCGCTCGGCCATTACATGTCCGATCCCCGGCACCGTCCTTAGCTCCTTCTCGGTCGCGGTGTTAATGTCGATGTTCCCAAGAGGCGTTTTCTCTTTTGCATGCGATTTGTTCGCCTCAACCGGATTGCTGCCCGTGCTCGGCCCGCTCGATTGCGGAGTTGAAGAGATAAAGGCAGACGAATTCGGATGCGCTGTGCGTGACCGGTTCTTTTCTTCGGGAACAAAAGAACTGAAATCCGTTGGCGTTTGCGGATGTGCGTTCAATCGCCCCGCGTTAACGCCCCAGCCTCCAATTTTCTCCTGGCGCGCCTGGGTTTCTAATTGCAGAAGCTTTTCGAGCTCAATTCGCGAACTCGTTAGTCCCGGCGGTGCGGCCTTGAAGCCGTAACATCGAGCTAGCCCATTGCGAACTAGTTGCTCGCTCAGATCACCTTGTTTGGTCTCAACGAAGGCGTAAAAACGTTCCAATCTGCTCTGACCCATCGCATCGGACATATGCGTGAATACGGTGAACGGTTGGGACAGCTTCTCCTGAGTAAAATCTTTCGCCACCCGACCTACTTCGATGGCCTGCGGCACGGTAATATTGAAATATTTTGCCTGGTCAATGAGACGTCGCGGCGTCATTTCGTCTGTTTCTGGCGCGTCAACGAGATAAAGACGAAATAAATATTCCTTTTCGCCGGCGCTCACATGAAAGCTGTCGCCGTCATTCGCCGGATTCGGGATAAGCCGGCAATCTTTTAAGACGATCCAGCCTCTTGATTGATCTCGTGCACAAAGGTCGACAGACGCGCTCCAAACAACAACAACCGCAATAAGCGCGCTTACACCGACTCGCGAGAAGATCGAAAACTGAAAGATCAATCGAGCACCTCGAATTGACTCTTGATGTTGAACAGTTGGGACGGTTCTCTCAAGCCATTTTGAGCCGCGCCAAATGCACCGCCCATGCGGCGATCAGTGCGCCTAACACGCCGCCGGCGATCACGTCACTGACAAAGTGGTAATTCATCGCAACAAGACTCAATAGCATGGGAACAGAAAGGACAATCGCTACGACTCGAGTGCCGGGCATCGCAATCATCCAAACGCCGGCGAATCCCAGAATTCGGCACGCATGCCCCGATGGGAAACTGCCGATGTCGTCGCCGCGCTGAAATGGATGAAACCCGTATGTGCCGGTGCCGATCAGCGAGGGATTGTCATGCGTCCATGTCTCCGGCCAATAGCGCCCGAAAACATCGCCTAACGAGATCCGGAAATCGTCGGCAACGATCACGCTGATACAGGCGACGAGCAGTACCTTCTGCCACCGTAAAAATGGTCCCCATGCGCGTCTGATAATCAAGATTGTCAACACCAGAGCCGACCAGTTCTGCAGTTCCGGCGGCGGGTATGTGAGCCAACGAAAGACTGCGATGTTGTTGATATGATGGTCATAAACAAAAAACACGACGTTGCGATCAACCCAGAAGTAACAGATCACCACTGCGAGAATGCACGAGCTCGTTACGATCAAGCTGCGGCGTAGCAGATCGCGATACTCCTCGTCTCTCGTCATTCTGGCGGCAATTCGAATTGGCTCATGAGTTTGAACATCTCATAACGCTTTGTGATTTCCTCCATCGAGAGATCGCGCAAACGCTCCAGGCTAAATGCTTCCACGCAGAAACTGGCCAGCACGCTTCCGTAGATCATTGCCTTGCGCAGATCGTTGAAGTGCACCTTTTTTACTGTGCCCGCGAGATAGCCGGCCATGCCGCCGGCGAATGTGTCCCCTGCCCCTGTTGGATCGTGGATGTCTTCGAGTGGGTATGCGCCGCAACTGAAGAAGCGATCGCCTTCGCCAAAGAGCAGCGCGCCGTGCTCACCTTTCTTAATGGCAACGTGGGCCGGCCCC
>Ga0306920_100015462_pt1 | contig 10461 bp, 9 predicted proteins | sample flu12Cox44000170_FD_204666 | JGI IMG/M metagenome (GOLD analysis project Ga0306920, IMG submission 204666) | Lab enrichment of tropical soil microbial communities from Luquillo Experimental Forest, Puerto Rico - flux4day.12C.oxic.44.000.170 (v2)... | ecosystem: Environmental > Terrestrial >... | reverse complement strand
CTCCTCGTTCTTGCCATTGCGCATAAACGCCATCTTGCCCACCGACCAGGCCACGGCACCATCCGGATGCAGCGCAATGTTGTCGATCCAGCGGCGCTTCGCGTCGGTCACAACCACCGTGACCTCACCTTTGCCGTCGAATGCGACGACCTTGCCGTCGTCGCCGCCCGTTATCAGGCGCGAGCCGTCGGATACGGCGCACAGGATGGCGCCGCCATGAACGGCAACGGTGGAGATTTGCCCCGCTCTGCTTGCGACAAAGACGCTTTCCTCGGCGCCGACGAAGATCGCATCATCGCCCCCGAGAAAGTGAACGGAGCCGACCGGCGCACCGATCGGGACTGCGCGCACCTTGTCGGTGACGGAAATAATGGAGGCGGATTCGCCTGAATCGAAGCTCGTCATCACCTGGTGATACAGTTTTCAAAACCCTCGCGGATCGTCTGCTCGGGCAATTCGCGGCCGATGAAGACGATGCGGCTTTCGCGAGCTTCGCCTTCCTTCCAGGGCCGCTGATGATCACCCTCCAGCATCATGTGAACGCCCTGAAAGACGTAACGGTCGTCATCGTCGCTGAAGGCAAGAATTCCCTTCGAACGCAGGATGTTCTGGCCTTCGCTGGCAACCAGGTTCTGCAGCCACGGCATGAATTTGGCGGGATCGAGCGGCCTTTCCGATCGCAGCGACAGCGACTGCATTTCCTCATCGTGATAGTGCTTGAGGCCACCATGGTCGTGATCATGATGATGGTCGTGGCCGTGATGGTGGTGGTCGTGATCATGATGGTCATGGCCATCGCCAGCCTGCAAAAATTCCGGCTCGATCTCCAGGATACGGTCGAGATCGAACGCGCCGCGTTCCAGAACGTCAGACAGCGCGACCTTGCAGCGCTCGGTGCGATGAAGTTTTGCGTAAGGGTTGATCCCCCTGATCCGCGCCTCGACCTCGGCGAGTTCGGCCTTCGAGACCAGATCGGTCTTGTTGAGCACGATCACGTCGGCGAACGCGATCTGGTTCTTGGCCTCCGGCGCATCCTTTAGACGATCGCTCAGCCATTTCGCGTCGGCTACGGTGACGACGGCATCGAGGCGAGCGTTCTTCTGCACGTCCTCATCGACGAAAAAGGTCTGCGCCACCGGCGCCGGATCGGCAAGCCCGGTGGTTTCGACAATGATGGCGTCGAATTTCCCCTTGCGCTTCATCAGACCATCGAGAATGCGAACAAGGTCGCCGCGAACGGTGCAGCAGACGCAGCCGTTGTTCATTTCGAAAATTTCCTCATCGGCACCGACAATGAGGTCGTTGTCGATACCGATCTCGCCGAATTCATTGACGATAACCGCGTATTTCTTGCCGTGGTTTTCCGAAAGGATACGGTTGAGAAGGGTGGTCTTGCCGGCACCGAGATAGCCCGTCAGCACGGTCACGGGAATTTTTTGAGACGTCGATTCGGACATGATTGCTCCGGAAGCGGTATTTGGCACGCCGGCAGCAGGAGGGGCCCCCTGCGCTAATTCGCGAGCGCGCTCGTCAGCGCCTTTATATTGTGCCTGACCATCTCAATGTAAGTGGGGGCATCGCCCTTTTCATCGGTCAGGCTGTCGGAATAGAGCGTCCCGCCGATCCTGGCCCCGGTCTCGGCCGCGATCCGACGGATCAACCGGGGATCGCTCATTCTCTCCAGGAACACGGCGGGGATTTTTTCAGCCCTGATCTGCGCCACGATCCTGGCGATGTCTCTCGCACTGGCCTCGGACTCGGTGGAAACCCCGATCGGGGCGATGAATTGGATGCCGTAGGCAGAGGCAAAATACCCGAAGGCATCGTGGGTGGAGATCACCTTGCGGCGGGTGCTCGGGATTTGCGCGATGGCCTCGCGCACCTCACGGTCCAGCGCACCGAGTTTTGCAAGATAGGTTTCGGCGTTGTTACGAAAACTCTCGGCATCCGCAGGGCTCGCGGCAATCAGCGCATCGCGGATATTGGCGACATAGCCTTTCGCATTGGCGACCGATTGCCAGGCATGCGGGTCGGCTTCGGAGCCCAGCTTGAGAGGTGCGATGCCTTTGCTGGCGGTGACGATCGGCACCCCGGCGCTCGACACCTGCAAGAGGCGCGGTAACCAGCCTTCGAGACCAAGCCCGTTGATGACGAGCAGGTTCGCATCGCTGATCTTCCGGGCGTCCCCCGGTGCCGGCGTATAGACGTGCACGTCGCCGTCGGCGCCAACGAGCGTCGTCACATCGACGCGGTCGCCGCCGACATTTTTCACGAAATCGCCGAGGATCGAGAAGCTGGCAACGACCTCGATCGGTTTTTGCGACCCTTGTGCTCGCAGTGGCGCCGAAGCGATCGCAAGCGTCAGGCCGATCGACAGGAGAAAAAAACGCCTGTTGCGCATGCTTACGCCTCGAGATGGCGACCCGGGAACATCTGCCTGATGATGCCGCGGACGTTACCGAACAAGACCGAGCCGATGTAGAGCGCAGTCGCCACCAGGATAATCGCCGGCCCCGAGGGAACCCTGGTCTGGAACGACAGCACCAGCCCGGCGTAGCCGGCGACGATCGCGCTCACCACCGCGATGCAGATCATGCCGGTGATGTCGCGCGACCAGAACCGCGCGATGCCGGCGGGCAATATCATCAATCCTACCGCAAGCAGCGTGCCGAGCGCCTGAAAGCCGTTGACGAGATTGACGACGACGAGCGCGAGAAATACCAGATGCGCCGGAGCTCCGGCGCGGCTTACAGTGCGCAGGAAGACAGGATCGACGCTTTCGATCACCAGCGGGCGGTAGATCACCGCCAGAACGACGAGGGTGATGGTGGCGTTGAACGCGACGACCAGCAGCGTCGGATCATCCATAGCCAGGATATTGCCGAACAACACGTGCAAGAGATCGATATTGGTGCCCCTGATCGAAACGATCGTCACCCCGAGCGCGAGTGATGCGAGATAGAACGTGGCGAGCGATGCATCTTCCTTCAACTCGGTGGTGCGGGCCACCACGCCGGCCAGGATCGCCACGGCGAAGCCTGCGATCAGTCCGCCAGCGGTCATTGCGAACAGGTTGAGGCCGGACAGCAAAAAGCCGATCGCCGCACCCGGAAGGATAGCGTGCGCCATCGCGTCGCCGACAAGGCTCATCCGCCGCAACATCAGGAACACGCCGATGGGAGCGCCCCCGAGCGCCAGCGCGATCACGGCGGCAAGGGCCCGGCGCATGAATTCGTATTCGACGAAGGGGGAGATCAGCGCGTCGTAGATCATCGATCCGGTGCCCACTTTCCGAAGTTCGTGCTCTCCACCTCAGCATCCACCTTTCGCGAACTTCGGAAAGTCATGGGCACAGCAGCTCCGATTCCGAAGTTCGCAAGACATCGCGGCGAGTTCCTATGCGAACTTCGGAATCGGAGGAGCTCCAGCAACTTGTTCATTCTGGTGCGGCTTTGAATTTGAAGTTCGTATGACCACTCGCAGCAACACCGATAGGAACTTCAAGCTCGCCGCGCTGGCAAACTTGCGATTCTCGTGGAGTTTTGGATTTGACATTCGCTCTACGAGCTCGCGGTTGCATGGGTAGCGACTGTCGAATCCACTCCACTAGGCCGCCTGCGAAGGTGTATCCTCGACGACGCAAGCTGCGGCGCTGTCATCGAAGGCTTCGCACATCCGCCGCGCTTGCGCGAGGTTTTCCGCGGTCAGCACCTCGGCGGTCACACCCCAGGCGACCTCTCCGCGCGCCAGCAGCAGCGTTTCGGGGAAATTGGCGCGCACGAGGTCCATGTCATGCAGTGCAGCCAGCACGGTGCGCTTCTCCGCGTGCCAGCGCTTGACCAGTGCGAGCAGATCGGCCGAGGTCTTGGCGTCGACGGCGTTGAAGGGCTCATCGAGCACGATGAGGCGGGCGTCCTGCAACAGCACCCGTGCAAATAACATGCGCTGCATCTGCCCACCCGACAACGTGCCGATGGCGCGGTTCTCGAAGCCGCTGAGACCGACCGATGCGAGCGAGCGCGCAATCCGCTCGCGCGCGCCTTTGCCGATGCCGCCGAAAAATCCGGTTTGCCGCCAAAGCCCGGTGCCGACGAAATCGAAAACCGAAATCGGAAAGCTGCGGTCGATCTCGGCCGTCTGCGGCAGGTAAGCGATATCCCGGAAATCGAGATCGCCGGTCACGATCCTCCCCGAGAGCGGCTTGAGGATGCCGACGATGCCGCGAAACAAGGTCGACTTGCCCGCCCCATTGGGACCGACGACGGCGAGCAGCGCGCCGGGTGCGACCTCGCCATCGAGGTGATGCACCGCCGGGTGGCGGTCATAGCCGAGCGTGACGTCGCGCAATTGCAGCCGGGTCGCCATGGTCACCTCATCGCGAGCCAGACCATGGCCCAGAGGGCGACACTGACCGTGACCGCGGCCGCAAAGCGGGTGACCACCGTCATGCGCAGGATTGACCAGGATACCGGTTGGGAGGGGTGCGGCGAGGCCGGCCCATGACTGTGAGCATGGGTATGGCCGCGGGCATGATCGTGGCTGTGGGCGTTGGAATGCGAACCGGACGGCATGGGCTGATGTTATATTATAACATTACCAAAGTCCATCGGCAGCTGGCGCCGGATCGCGACGCCCAACGAAAAGGACGGCAGCTCGATGCTGCCGCCCTCCTTGCAATTCAACGGTGGGATCGGTCAGGCCTTCGAGAACAGCTCGTCGACGTAGTCCCAGTTCACCAGATGATCGACGAACGCCTTCAGGTAGTCAGGGCGGCGATTGCGATAATCAATGTAATAGGAATGCTCCCAGACATCGACGCCGAGGATGGGCGTGGCGCCATGCACCAGTGGATTCTCGCCATTGGGGGTCTTGGAGACTTCGAGCTTGCCGTTCTTCACCGACAACCAGGCCCAGCCCGAACCGAACTGACCGGCGCCGGCGGCGGTGAAATCGGCCTTGAATTTTTCGAGACCGCCGAGGTCCTCGTTGATCTTCTTTTCAAGGCGGCCCGGCAGTTTGTTGCCGCCGCCATTGGGCTTCATCCATTTCCAGAAATGGATGTGGTTATAGTGCTGGCCCGCATTGTTGAAGAGCGGCGCATTCTTGCCGAACGAGCCCTTGACGATCTCCTCCAGGGACTTGCCCTCTAATTCGGTCCCCTTCAGCAGGTTGTTGCCATTGGTCACATAGGCCTGGTGATGCTTGTCGTGATGATATTCCAGCGTTTCCTTGGACATATGGGGGGCGAGAGCGTCATACGCATAGGGAAGGTTTGGAAGGGTGAAGGTCATGAGGCGATGTCCGAAAATGGTGGGAGACGTGATTTAACGGCACCCCTTATAGAAGGTTCCTTCGTTCTTAGACACTGCAATTTGATGCGAGCAAACGTGCTCGGCCAGCCAAATGCACATGCTGCCCGTAATTTGCCGGGTGTGCGTCACGTATGAAGGACGAATGGGGCGCGAGGCGGACGAATGAGTATCGAGATCGACATACTAAACGGCGACGAATCCCGGTCATTGGCCGAAACGGTGTTCAACTTTGTCTGGCCTCCCGAAGTCCTTGTAAAATTGTCCTGGGGCCATGTCGTTTGGGCCGATGCGGATTTGCGTGTGTTTATCGACGCTCCCGAAGGCGGGCCGGCCTGCCATGTCGGTATTTTCTTCAGGACGGCGACCTGGAACGGCCAGAAGGTTCACATCGCCGGCATCGGTGGTGTCGCGACCCGTCCCGATTGCCGTCGCAAGGGATATGCCAGCATCGCGCTCAACGCCGCCGTCCAGACCATGCGCGATCACGACGCCGCGCAGTTCGCGCTTCTGTTCTGCGAGCCGTATAATTTCGAGTTCTACTTGTCACGCGGCTGGCAGCCTTTCACGGGTGAAGTCTACGCCGAGCAGCCGGGTGGAAGAATGCGCTTTGAGGTGATGTCGCCCTTCGTCCTTGACCTCAAGCGGCGGGCGCCTCGCCAAGGCACCATCGACCTGCGCGGCCTGCCGTGGTGAGGCCTCGCGGCCCGCTCAATGGATTTTGCAAGCAGGCTCGTATGACATTTCATTGTCGCATCGGGCAGGCGTTTCGATGACGCAGGAACTTCGCCACCTGACATGCATTCCATTCCCGCGTGGAACAATCCGTCAGGCAAACAAAATTGAAGCAGGACCGTAACGCAAAAATGCGTTGCCAGACTGCAGATACGGCATTGCACAAATTCCATTTGTTGCTATGGAGGCGCGTTTTCCTGGGGGAAGTTTCCATGTGTTGCAGGTTCGGTCTTGTCGTCGCGCTGTTGCTGACGTTTTTCGCCGCGGCGCCCGCAAGAGCCCAGACGGTCGGACCGGAGGGGGTCTGGCTGACGGAGGCCGGCGATGCCAAGGTTCGAGTCAATAAATGCGGTGGAGGGATTTGCGGTGTTGTCGTCTGGTTGAAAGAACCCATCGACCGTGCGACCGGAAAACCTCAGATCGACGACAAGAATCCCAATCCGGCGCTGGCGAAGCGACCCATCATCGGGCTTTCGCTGTTCTCGGGTATGCGTGCCGCGGGGCCGAACAAATGGTCCGGGCACATCTATAACGCCGACGACGGCAAGACCTATGCAAGCATGATCGCGGTGACGGGTCCGGGCACACTGCGGGTGGAAGGCTGCGTAGGTGCGTTTTGTGGCGGCGAAAACTGGACGCGGGCTTCGCGCTAGGCCGAGCAGCGTTCAGGCCGCCGACGCCTTCAACGCGACCGCGGCCGAGGCATAGCCGCCCCGCGCGCCATCGATGAAATGCACGTGGTCGCTGCGAAGCGCCGATGGTGTGAAACACGTCATCATCGCCGCATCCTGCCGGTGCAGGCCGTATCTCGCAATTCCGGCCGAAGCTGCTGTGGCAAGGCGCTCGCTCAGGCTGCGCGCGAGTTCCGGCGTGCAATCGAGCACCATCCGCAATCCATCGTCATATTTCCGGAAATCGGAATTCTCCACGACCTGCTGCACATAGGTTTTCGGCACAAAGCCGCCAACGCTGATCCCGAAGCGCATGATGACATAGACAAACAGCGTATGCGCGAGTGCGCCGGCGCGTCGTCGGAACAGCGACCCTCCGCGCTGGGCGCGGGCTTCGAATTCCAGCCCTGCCGGCGGCCAGCGAAGCTGGGGACCGCCTGAGGGCACCGGCCGACCTGAGTCCGGACTGCGTTCGACAAGCGTAACGATCTCTTCAATCAGTCTGCGAAAAGCGGCCGCATCGGCGCCCGGTGCCCGCAACACCAGCACCGAGAGGATGAGACCGCGCATGGCGGGCATTTCTTCGAACCGGCACGAGAGCCCGGACAGATCGGGCTGGGTGCCCGCCGGCGCCATTTCCACGGCGAACTCGCCGCGCTTCATCGCCGCTTCGGCCCAGCCGAGCCCGCCGCCGGAAAACATCGCATAGGAGAGATTTGGCGAGGGACCGAAGCGCGCAACGCGGACGTCAAGGCCCATGGCCCGCATCGCTGCGACGGGCACAAGTGCGACCCGCATCACGAGTTCGAGATCTTCCTTGACCCAGGCAGCCGTTGCCGCCAGCGCCTCGCGGGTGCGATCGAGATCGTCCGGCGCAACGGCAAAGCTGGCGCCGTCACCGCCGAATATAAACGGAAATTCGCGCCCCTCGAGCGCATTGGTGACGGCCGCAATCACCGAGGCTCCGGCCATGTTGACTGCCTTGTAACGCGCTTGCGCGATGGCCTTAGTGGATTCGACGATATCGGCAACGCCGATGCTCCAGTCGTCTGGCAACGGCGAATAAAGCGCGGGGTCCATCAGGCGAGCGAAACTGCGAAACACCGGGATGGCGCTGTAGAATTTCTCGCTACCGTTGACCGTTGCCATTGCTGCGCGCTCGTATCCCAAATTTACCAACAGATACGGTTGAGCCCGAAGTCGGTTTCGTGCAGCACCCTATTGGCAACACGCCACAATTGATTGGGATCAAGTCGTCAATGACGGAAGCGGATAAAATCAATCTAATGCGTCGATCGGCGGATTAGAAGGTGCCTGATTTTACGAAAAAGCCCACTGGAGACACGATTCGCCGCCCGGGTTCAGCCCGGGGTGCCGTCATCGCCGTGAAGATGCCGGAAAGCCTGACCGCCGAAGTGGACGCCTGGGCTGAAGCCCACGACATGATCCGCGCGGATGCCATCTGCCGGCTGATCGAAATCGGCCTGGGTTCCAGACCTGGCCGCGAAGCGCATCCCACCAACCCGATCGAACTCGAAGATCTCGCTGTAAGGCAGATCAGCCGCCTGCTGGATCCCTCCCTTCCATTGGATGAACGCGACCGCCGCATCCGCAGGCTGATCGAAGGGCCAGCGGAATTCTCCGCCCAACGCATTGACCTGCCGAAGCCGAGGAAATAGGCGCACCCTCGCTGTCGCGGCCGGCCCGCTAAAGCGCGATGGCCTTAGGTCGAATCGCCGTTGCGCTTCAGTTTATTGTTTGCGCACGATCTTTTCGGAAAACCGCTACACACTTTTCCGGATCATGCGCTAGGCTGCGGTGCGCTCCGCGACCGTTTCGTAGATATCCTCCTCCTGGGCCGTATGCATACGCACCAAGGTTTCGATTGCCTGGATTACGCGCTGGGCGTCGCGCAGGAGATAGCGGTCGATCTTCTCTGCGGGCAAATCCTCGACCATGCGGGCAAGCAGGCGCGCCAGATGCAGGATTTCGCGGTGCGCCCTGCTCATGGCCGAAAGGCTGTGGGTTTCGCGCAAGATCCTGGCAAGCCTTGGATAGACACTGCCTTCGTCGTCGCGTTCGTGCACGACCACCTGCTCCTGCACCAACCGGTTGGCTTCCACGATCAGTGCCGCGCCAGTCTCTGGGCTCGCATCGTCAAGCGCATCGACGATCGACCGCAAACGGTCGAGGTTGCCCAGCAATGGAAGGTGATTGCGGTACAATTCGTGCCCGTCGGCTGCGGCCATGCGCGGTCCGCCGAGCCCACGGCCGGCCGTCAGCGCCCGCAAGGCATTGAGGATCACGGCCACGTCGATCACCTCCTGGACGATCGCCGCGGGGACCGGCATCAGCCAGCCGATGGTAGCCGCGAGCATCGCCAGTACCGAAAGGCCCATGCCTGCGACGATGCTCTGGATCGCAATTGCCCGTGCGCGCTGGGCGATGATGATCGCCTCGCCGACGCGGTCGAGCCGGTCGGCAAGTATCACAACATCGGCGGCTTCCGAGGAGGCGCTGGCGCCGCGTGCGCCAAGAGCGATCCCGACGTCAGCAGACGCCAGTGCCGGCGCATCGTTGATGCCGTCGCCGACCATGATGGTTGAGTGCAATCTCTGCTCGGAAAGCACGGCGTCAACCTTGTCGGAGGGCACCCGGTCAGCCAGAACCGCATCGAGATCGAGCGCTGCGCCGATCGCGTGCGCGGCCGCGGCGCGGTCTCCGGTAACCATGACCATGCGGGCGACGCCGGCCTCGCGCAGCATTCGGATCGCGCGTGGCGTATCGGAGCGAAGCTCATCGGCGAGTAGCAGGGCGCCGATCGGTCGTCCCTCGACTGCGACGAAAACGACAAGCGCCGAACGCCACGAGGCGCGCCGCAATGCCCGTGAGGCCCAATCGGGGATACGCGCCGGGCCAAAGACCATGTCACCGGAGCCCGCGGCCACCTGCCGGCCATCGATCACACCGTGCAACCCCGAACCCATCGATTCCCGTACCCGCGCGGGCACCTTGAGGCTCAGGCCACGTCCGATGGCGGCCTGGACAATGGCGCCGGCAAGTACGTGATGCGAGGCCTGCTCAAGCGAGGCACCCAGCAGCAACACCTCTTCCGCCGAACAGCCTGGCGCCACCTCAATGGACAACAGCCGTGCGCCACCGACCGTCAACGTCCCCGTCTTGTCGAATAGCACGGTATGAGTGCGCGCCAGAGCCTCCAGAGGCCCCCCGCCCTTGACCAGAATACCGTGCCGGGCAGCTTGCGCGACGCCGGCGATGAAGGCGACCGGAGCCGCCAGAATCAAGGGGCATGGCGTTGCAGCAACCAGCACGGCAAGGCTACGGATCAGATCGTCCGAGATCAACCAGGCAACGAAGGCGAGCGTGAGCGTTAGCGGCAGGAAGATCAGCGCGTAACGATCGGCCAGCCGCACGAAAGGCGCCTTCGCTGTCTGTGCAGCGGTCACCAGCCGCACGATGCCGGCATAGGTACTTTCGCCGGCGGCCGCAGAAACCGTCATTTCGAAGGCATCGCCTGCGTTCAGTGAGCCCGACAGGATCGCAGCGCCACGCGGTTTGACCACTGGAATCGGCTCACCCGTCAATGCGGATTCGTCCACGGTGGCTGCATGCGAAAAGACTACGCCGTCGACCGGAACGATTTCACCGGCGCGTACCAGAAGCCGATCACCAATCGTGACCGCGGAGACCGGTACTTCCTCGATATGGCCGTCGACGCGTCGGTG
>Ga0306920_100015461_pt1 | contig 10462 bp, 11 predicted proteins | sample flu12Cox44000170_FD_204666 | JGI IMG/M metagenome (GOLD analysis project Ga0306920, IMG submission 204666) | Lab enrichment of tropical soil microbial communities from Luquillo Experimental Forest, Puerto Rico - flux4day.12C.oxic.44.000.170 (v2)... | ecosystem: Environmental > Terrestrial >... | reverse complement strand
GCGGCGATCACGCTAGTCGTTCGCCAGGCTCCCTCAGCACCGGCCGCACTTCGCTTCTTCAAAGGTGTTAGCGGAAGTCCGGGGAGGATGGTCTTAAGTGGTCGATTATGCATCACTCAGGTTATCGTGAGGGCCACAGCTCAGCCAGCACGGACGAGGCACCCGATTGGAAATGCGAAGCCCGAAGGCCGGAAAAGCAACCACAACAGCATAAGAGCTCTTCGTTTGCTTTTGTTTCATGCTTCGATGTTCAAATTCTCAGGGTTTCGGATTTCAGAGGGCGCTACTCCTCGGCGGACCAGTTCATTTGGACAAAACTCAAAGCATCTGGCACAGGCGAAGCAATCACCCCGGGAAGGTTCATAGTCAGTGCGCCGCCGATGCAGGCTAAGACTAATTAGTTTAATCCCGACAACTGCCCCAACCCACGCGCCAAATAGGCAACTGCCGACTGCGAATTTTCGTTGGATGGCTCGAGCTTCGACCAGAATTCGGTCCGGATCCTGGCGTGCCCGTTGCAGCGCCAATTCATCCGGCGAGAGCACGCGGGTTTTCGGCGGCTCGTTGCGTGTAAGCCAAAACTGTTTGGCTAGCGCGACCGTCGGGTGCATGGCTGAGGCAGCTGTGCTGGACTTCGCGCCCAGGTACGCGCCACCAGCCACCAAAAGAGGCAGCATCAGCAAAAGAAGGATTAATCGCCGCCGGTCTGATAGCAGGCCGGTCAACCCGGTCTCCCGCTGCTGCGGTTCGCGCAACGCTCCAAAGGGGCAGGACGCCTCGCATAACCGGCATTGCGTGCAGTAATCGGGGGTTACGCGCACGTGCCGTTTGGCCACCGCGGCGCCGAGCTTGAGCAACGCGCCATATGGACACAAGAACCGGCAGTAGGGCCGTCCGACAAATACGCCCAGAATAAGCAAGGCGACGCCCATCAAAACCATCAAGGTACGGCCGCTCATTCTGAAGATGGGAACGAACGGGTCGTACTGGCAGAAAAGAAAAAGACTGCCGGTGCCGGCAAAAAGCAGGCCTGCTCCCAAATAAATGAACGGGAACACGCTCAATCCCTGTTCCAACCACCCCGGCACCTTAATCGGTTTCAGCGCGACCAGATCCTGCAAAGCGCCGTGCGGGCAGACCGCCGCGCAGAACGTCCGCCCAAAAAATAAACTAAAAACCAGTGGTAACAGAAAGAACGCCAGCACGCTTATCGGTACTGCGTAAGTGGAATCGAACAGCGCGAGCGTGACATTCTGAATCGAGCCAATCGCGCAGACACAACCTTTTCTGTAAAAACCGAAATACGCCAGCGAGAACAGCGAGAGCGCGACCAGCCCTTTGCGTGCCCGGTACCGGTAGACCAGCCAACTCGATAACCCCAGGCTAACAGCGAGCGCCGCAACGTCCTGGTACTGGAACCAAAATGCCCTTGCGGCTGGAGTTGCAGTTGTCGGGATTTGGTGACCGCCTTCGAAATCCGGCGGCGGGAACCGCTGCTCGGCTCGCAAGCAAACGCTAAAGAGCAGGACTATTAGTGCCGTTATAAAACTCAAGCTCAGCCATGTGGGCCGACTCTTCCAACGAACCTCCGTCGTCCCGGTGGGGCGAGGCTCCCGCCGAGCCCTAATCATTTCTTCGCAACAATCTACTTTTAAGCACACCAGTCCCGAAAAAGATTTGGGCTCGGCAGGAGCCTCGCCCCACCGGGCTAGTCCCCACCACCTGTGAAATGATTGAAGGAGCCAGCACATCTCAATGACTAATTGTCTTCAGCAGGTACGGCCGGCTGGCCGGAACACGCCGGAACGCGTCACCGGCGCAAACTTTGGAAATAGCGCACTCGTTGCAATTGACGCAGCGGTCGTGACGCACTTGAAGGAACAGCGAACCATTTCCAAAACGGTTGCAACCCTCCACGCATTTTGAACAACCGATACAGAGCTGCTCGTCGATGGTGTACTCGTAATAGGGGTCCTCTACGAAGGTACGTTTGATAGCAGCGGTTGGGCACAAACAATTTTCGGCCCCCGTGTTCAGGTCGTTCGGTTCCGGCTCGAAATAGCCTGTGCAAAGCTGGCAATACCCGCATATGGCGTAAGCGTGCACGCATTTCACCGCGGATTGTTCCAGCACGCAATGCGTCGCGCAGTTCCCGCAACGAACACATTTCTGCGGGTCGATCTGCCAGACCGTTGCCTCGGCCGAACTCCTTCCGGTCAACAACCCCAACAGTCCACCCACTCCAGTCATAGCCGCGACACGTGTTCCATCGCGCAGAAACTGCCGCCGTGTGACCTGGGGTTCTTTGGATGGCTCGGTTTTCACCTTTTCGCGAAGTGCTCAACCTTTGCGCTTCATCACTCGCACTTGCCTGCCTGCAAGGTCGAGCACGTAAATGCGGCCTTGGGAATCCACCGCCGCGTCCAATCCTCCCAGCGTGCCGTCTGAAGTATCGCTCAGTTGGCCTGAAAGGCTGTTTTGCCCAAACAGCTCCGGCCCAGCCACAACACCGTCCAGCGAATGATCGGCTGCGTATACCTTTACTCGCGGTATTCCCTTTTCGCAGGTAAGACAACCTCCGTCGGAGAGCATGGCGATCCCAACCGGATTGCAGCACCCGCAAAAGCCTTCAATCGTTCCCGAAGGTTTGCCCCACGACATTTCCAAGTCTCCATCAACTGTGAAGACTTCTACACAGTGACGTCCCGGATTATTAACCCGCAGCAAATTGTCCCGACCCAGTTTTGCGTCCAGGTAAGGGCTTGGAACTATCAATCCTGGAATGTTCCTCTCCTTGTTCTTTTCCCCAATCCTTCCAACGATTTTGCCTGACCGGTCATATCGAAAAATGACGCGGTTTGCCGAGTCCGCGGCAAACAGATCGTTTGGGCCAACACACAATCCGGTGAACCAAGTCTTACGCGTGGGAGGATCCCAGGTCCCGCGCGGCTGCCCCTTGGCGGTAAAAACTTCAATGTGCGTCCGAAGTCCGGCATACACCATCCCGTCTTCAGCGATCGCCACACAACGGGCTGGAGATGTCAGGGGAATCTGTCCCAGTTTGGTCCCGCCGCGCTCGAAAGTGTCGATCCCATCACGTGTCGCAATGTACAAGCTGTCCGCGGGCCCAACTGCGATACGGCGCGGTTCAGCACTCACTCCAGCGAATGAGCCCACTTGCTCATATTTTATCAGGCTGGGGTCTATACGAGCCAACCGCTCGATGTCATACGCAAAAGGATTTGCATTCTTTTCGGCAGGTAGTTCGGCGGCGTTGATTGAATCCGCCAGGGCTGCAGAACCGGCGGCGTACAGGATGCTGCGCTCAATGAATTCCCGACGGCTAAGACGGGTTCTTAGCCGTTTCATGTCTTGCCCCTTTCCTGGCTCAACCTTGCCGATAAGGCCTGCGGCAAAACGCAATCGGCGAATAAGTTACAGCCCCTGCACAAGCCTTGGTTTACGCATCGGTGCCGACTCACCAGGCTTCGGGAACCGGTGACAAATGCTATTGCTGCCAAAGTGGCCAGCAACCCGCGGCGCGCCGCATCACGCAAAAACTCGCGGCGGTTCGAACCCAATGCGGGTGAACTGCTCATATAAATCGACTGCGAACTTTCTGAAACTTTCCGGCAGGGCCGACGAAGCGGCTACATCAGTATTGCCAAAACCCTACCTTTTCTTGGCTTCGAGATCGCCCGATTTGGTAACTCTTCATTAAAGCTCGCCTAGTGCTATCGAAATCGTGCATCATTGGCGTCTATATAAAGCTCCACCGTATGCAACCTGATCCCGTTCCAAGCCGACGACCAGCCGCTTTCCCATTTCCGCGTCTTGGATTGTCCGCCCTCCTCTGTCTGTTGATTTGGATGCTCGGCGGGTCAGGATGCAACTCAACCCATGTGCCTGCCTCGGCAAGTTTCGCCTCAACCACCATTTCGGGGAACACTCCCGGCCAGATCCGCGACGCTGCGATTGTTGTTTTTGAGGAAGACGGCTACCGGGTCGCTCAATACGATCCTGGTGCTCTAATCTTCGAAAAAGAAGGAAGCCGGATGAACGAGATCGCTTACGGCAACTGGCTTGGGGATATCCCGGTATGGGTCCGCGTCAAGGGATCCGTCGTGCCGCTTGGAGAGATGACCTACCGGCTGCAATGCCAGGCCTATATGGTCCGCGACCGGGGCACGGGCGCTGAAGAGGAAGTCGCTCTCAGCCACCTTCACAAAGGTTCTTATCAAAAACTGTTGGATAAAGTAGCCCAGCGGTTAGCAAAGCATTGAGCGAACGAAGGTTAACGTTGCTGGGTTGGTCGCTCAAGGGTTTCCCCAGCCTGAGTTGACTCCACATTTTCACAATCCGTTAATACACAGTTTCCGGTCTCCTCCTGCTAGTCAGAGTTGATCAAATCCCAACGGGATTTCGCCCTCCAGCCCAAGGTTGTCCCGGCCACGCCGGGGCTACCTTGGGAACACGTGCGCAAATTCTCCGTCAACGCCAACGGCGTTGCGCCTCGCCGCGTCCTCAGAATTAATCCCATGGTCAGAACGGGATCAGTCCCACACACGACCATTTTATCTGCACCGGCCAAAACCAAACGTCAGCCATTTTTAGCGCACGATGTAAGTGTTAGCTCCTATACAAATAGTCTAGAATAAACATCGGCCCTCGACGCCATAGCAACGTTGACATTTTGACCCGTCTAGTTCCTATGTGATCTTTGTGCTCTCTGTGGTTACTCATCCGCGCGATGGCAAAGAGAGGCCAGTCCCCCGACCACCGGGCCCGCCTCCTAAGAACCATCCGACCTGGTGATTTCACAGCACATTGACTATGACAACATCAAAGGGCCGAAAGAGTAAGAACCCAATCCAACTGGTTGGATCTTGGTTTAATGGGGACGAGTATGAAACTGACGTTGAATACATTGTGGCACGTAGCGGAGGTGAGCATACCGTTCGTGCCGTCGACCGCTTTGATGGTGAAGAGGGGACCGTCTATGATGTACACTACGACGACACGAGCACGATCCTATCATTCAACGTGCTATGGAAATCCACTGGACGGTTTTTGAGCGTTCAACTCCTGGCCATCTCTCCAAACCGAGCTTCTTGCACTTACACTTACACAGACAAGGAGATGTGGTTTAGAAGGGTACCGAACCAACTGCTTCCAAATCTGTTCGATCTCGCCGTCACAGCCAAAAGAGGAAAGCCGACCATGGATCGCCGGGATGACGCGTTGCGCTCGACTTCAGATTTCGCTAAATAGGGATCCAATCCAATAAAAAGAAGAATTGGTGGGGAAAGAAGTTTTGCTATTCCGGGAAGATTAGTGGTCCACCCTACCAGACTGCATTTTCTTGTTCAATAATTGACTGGCGTCTTGTTCGCAATCTCGGACAACAGCTTCACGATTGGCTCGACACCTGCCGCTACGTCGTGAGCTATGACACCAGCCTCATCAATCAGGTAAGCCATCGGGGTGGCAAACATGCCGTAGAGACGGGAGATTTCCCACTGCTGCTGTAAAACCACTGGGAAGGTCAGACCATACTCTTTGACTTTGGCTCGGTTTTCCTTTGGTTCACCACGACTAACCATCACCAGCTTCAAATCCTGGTGCTTTCGATGGAATTTCTGCAATTGCGGGGCAAGCGTGTTACACGGTCCGCAATGTGGGCTGGAGAAGACCAGCACTAAGCGTCGGCCACGCAACTCGCTCAGAGACAGTTCCCCGCCATCCAGTCGAGGCAGGCGGAAATCCGGTGCTGGCGCGCCAGCTTTCAACCCGTCCCGCTTAATCTTACTATGGGCCAATGAACGATTGCTGAATCGGCTGACACGTCCATCGCCTACGGGTTCCTGCTCCTTGCCATTTACACCTTGACCTCTGGCCAGCGCCAGCAAGGTTTCGGCACCGACTGCCAACTCGCTCGCAATTTTTCCTTCCGAGTTGATGAGGTAACCAGTGGGCGTCCCGTTGGCTTTGTACGCAGTCGCCACTTCCATCTCTTTTTGCATCAAGACAGGCCAAGTGACTTTGTGCTGGTTGAACAGTTGGCGGTTCGCTTCCAAATCGCCAGTGCTGATGATTAACGATTGGGGCCAACTTGGTTGCTGTGAGTGGGGTTCCCCATTTGATGCCGGGTCGTTCAGAGCTACCAGCTTGGGAAGCAACTCCCGACAAAAGCCGCAGGATGGATTGAAGAAAATTAGCAGCACAGTTTGCCCGCGATACTGTGCCAGCGTCTTGCGTTCGCCCGCCAAGTCGGGCAAATCAAAATCAGGTGCCAATGAATCGAGCGGCAGTCCGGCTGGTTCATCCGCTCCTCCAAATTCCAATTCATTGAGCCTTTTTTCCAACTCGTCAAGCCGCAGCAGAATCCGCCCGTTCTGCCGCAGCAGTTGCCAGCCCAGAAGCGACAATGAGGCCAGCAAGATGAACCCGAGCAAACTTCCTGCGACGAGGAAATAATTCATAGCTCTGCGTCCCTGCCAGCGGCCAAGGCTCAGAACGAGCATTCTCTATTGCTAAGCAGAAAGAAAGGAGAACAGTCCGGGCCTTTGATTAGTCGGGGCTACTGTGTAAGCAGGACAATGGGGCGAAAAGCCCCCCTGACAGGTGTTTGGGTCAACACAACAGGTGTTTGGGTCAACACAGAGGCCCGTGTAGACGAGACGTTTCCTGCCGGTATCCAAAGTCAGGTTGACCACGCATTTGCCCTTTTGAGTTGTTTGTGCCTTTGCCCGCCTCGGCAGCCCGAAGCAGGCCAACGCCATGCCAGCGAGGCCCATGCCGAATTTCTTAAAGGCTGCACGCCGTGTTACTGATTGGGCCAATCCCTAGGCCAGTTCATCGAATTTGTTATTCATTGATACCCTTCTCTTTGTTCTTCTATTTGTTGACTCTGCTGTTTTAATGTGACATTTGTCTGCTACCTACTACAGGAAGAATTGGAAAACCTTACAGGCTCTTTCTCATTTTCGTGGGCATCCGCCCTTTCTGACGGAGTCCGCCAGCCCAAAACAGGCCAGCACCATCCCGGCCAGACCTCTACAGAACCTCTTAAACGCCTGCCGCGGCGTAACTGATTCGGCCAATCCCTGGCTGGTTCGTCGCTAGGTGGTGCACGTTTTGCAGTCCAGTACCGAATGAGAGTTCTGGAAGGTGCAGTATGGGAACTGGCCTGGGCCGGGGCAAAGACTACCTGGGACGCAGACTTTCGTTCGAGCGGTGTGACCACCAAAGATGCTGGTATAACACTCGTAAACGCAGCACACGTAAGCGGCGCCGCCCCCTTCTGCCTTGTTCGCAAGGCCGAGACAAGCCAGCACCATTCCGGCCAGACCTACGCCGAACCTCTTAAACGCCTGGCGCCGTGTGACTGACCGGGCCAATCCCTTGGCCAGTTCATCGAATTTGTTGTTCACGATACCCTTTTTCTTTTCCCATTGTTGACTGTGCTGTTATGCGACATTTGTCTGCTACCCACTACTACGGGAGAAATTGGAAGCCGAGCCGGAAACCCACCACGATGGCCAAAAGCAGAATGGCCAGGCCGCCCATCAAAGCAATCGGCCAGCCTGCTCGCAAGCGCCGAGCAAGGGGCTGACTGCTCTAGGCGAAACAAACGACCCCAGGGGCCACGCAGAGACCATTACCGAGGCAAGAGCCCTGTCTACACGTTGAACCGGGGCAGCATTGTTCGCACAAATGCCCACACTTTTTCGCCGCGTCTCTCGCCCCAGCCTTGTTCGCCAGCCCGAAGCAGGCCAGCACCATTCCCGCCAGCCCGACGCCGAACTTTTTGAACGCCTCCCGCCGTGTTACTGACTGAGCCAATCCCTTGGCCAGTTCATCGAATTTGTTGTTCATGACTTTCTTCGTTTTCTGCCCTTTTGTTTTTTTATCCCGACATCGCCCGCTCCTTTCCAACCCGACAAATGTCAAAACCTTATAGGTTATGTCTTTTTCAGGGGATTAACCGAACAGTAGCAAATCTTAATGAAATTGTAAAGTAATCTTTTGCTTCACTGAACCGCGTGACTTTTCATGCGAAATCGCTTGCTACCTCTTTGCTACAGGAAACCTGTTAAAACGTTGCAGGACATATCTCATTTAACTGGAACCATCTTTATCCGAGTGGCCTAACTCCATCAAGGATCGTGACTTTACCGTCGCTAAGGCTACCTCGCCGACCGCGACGAGGGTTATCCCGTGAGGAGGTTGGCGGCGTTCGGCGTTTTGCTGAGCATGCGAAGCGCGGCGAAGCGCAGTCAGAACCGGTCCAGCCCACGCAGAAGCCGATTTCAGGTATGTTTCTCCGCCAGGCCGAGGCGGGCGCTGCCCCCGGTCAACCCGCCGGGCCTGACCCCGAGGAAAAAACTACTTCTTACCGGCGATGCGCCGAACCTTGTCCCAACCCAAACGCCGGGCCAGCTCGCGAACCTCTGGGATTCTCGGGTCAGCGGTAAACCGGCCCACATACTCGTGTTCAGGGGCCTCGGCTGCGTCATGTGGGATACGGACCGGCACGCACCGATTCCCTTACTCTTCTTCTTCATATTCCTCTCCGGTCTCAGGGCTAAAGTTTACTTGCCCCTCTTGGGCCTGATGGGGCTGGTGATTGGGTTCAGCAGTTCCTGCTCCGGTCTCAAGTGTTCGGCTCCACCGGTTCCTGCGGCTGCACCGGCTGGCTGGCCTTCAACAGGTGCGGAGCCAGCTCCTCCAGAAACGCCATTGTCTTCTGGTCGCCCGAAAGCTCGGCCCTGCGCTTTGCTATGGAAATTACCCGCTCCATATCGACAGAGGCTGCTTCTGATGTTTGGTCGCCATGACGTGAGTCTGAGCCTATCATAAAAATCGAAAGAAGAAAAGACCTGGCGGCTACGGGCACGAGCTTGCAGAAACTCCGCTGGAGCGGCAGACTGCGATTCGACTGATAGACTGAGTGGATGAGCACACAGACACGTTCACCCGCGCAGCACTCAGTACGGGCGGGCGCGCAAAAAGCAAATTCCTATCAGTGATCCAGACAAATTCCATCACGGGAAACTTTTTCTTTTTCAGTGACCCTGCGTCGAGCAATTACCCGGCCCGCTTCTACCGCGTCCGCTCACCTTGAGGCAACGCTCTCCCGTGCGAACGACGACCGGGAGCGAGATCTCGCACGAGGCCCTGGCAACGCGACTGCAGGCGCCCACCAACTCAGGATGAGGTGGTCCTTGTAAGCCTCAATTGTTCCGCCAAGCAGTGCTGCAAAGGGGAAGATTCCCAGCATGATCTTCACGGCATCCATGTGTGCCTCACCGTACAAAGTCTATTGTAAGGCAGCTTGTGAGTTTGCACGCAAACGGGATTTGACGCCAACTTCCAGTCCCTCACCAGGCGACAACGAAACGGCGGCAAGGAAAAAAGTAAACAACCCGAAGGGCGTTAACCGTCGGGCGGTTTGCTCTCCAATAGACCTTCTTCGCGCAGGTCTAAGGTGATAACGCTGCAATTAGCGCATCCAGTTTACCCTGATTGCCCGTGTCGGGCGATAAAAGGAAGTCTGCGTCGGGATGATCCACCCAATCTGTCCGACCCGCACTGCTGAAGAGCGTTCCATCAGGCAATGGTATCTTCTCAACACCTCCGGACGCATAATAGTGGATTAGGTTTCCGTCGCCGTCAAAAATCTGTTCGATGTCATATGTATAGGGGAGGCCTACCAGCGTCTTTCCATTCGCCGTGAACGTGTCCTGCTCGGTAGCGTGGATATAGATTCTTGTCAATGTACCGTTTTTATCGAAGTAATCGATCTCGGTATCGCTCACGACTGAGTAAATCTCCACCGGGAACGGCAACACGTCAGTGACGACGTTGTCTGCGGTAAAAGAGTATGAAAACTTGAATGGCGTGTCGGCTGTGGCCGAGGAGGCGGCTGCCAGCAGGAAACTGGCGGCGAGGACGATTCCAAAACCCGTCCACTTTGTTCCAAGTCTGAAGTGAGGTTTAGTGTTCATGCGCTTCTTTCTTTCTGTGTTCGCTTAGTTACTTTCTTTTGGTTGTGTTGCGTACATGTTCCAGCGCAAACCCCGCGTTTGGTGTGTGCTAGTTGCTGCCCAGTGTGTCAGGCTTGCATAGAAGTTGTCTATCAGTGTCTGGGACATCTGATGATCACTCTTGGGACCAGAAGACATAGACCCAAACGCCATGCCGTCCGGCCAGACTCACCACCGCTTTCAACAGGCGGCAACAATCACCCGCGCAGCGCTCAGTACGGGCGGGCGCGCAAAAAGCAAATTCCTATCAGTAACGCTGGACGAGACCGGAAGAGACGACAGATTTTGATTGAAGGCAGTTTTGCAGATGCGGCCAATAACCACGGTTTTAAGCGCTCGCGGTGGAGAAGGCTTTGGAGGCAGCAGATCCAGGACTGGCTAATTGCGGCCATTCAGAATGTTCGGACGCTGCT
>Ga0306920_100015460_pt1 | contig 10462 bp, 8 predicted proteins | sample flu12Cox44000170_FD_204666 | JGI IMG/M metagenome (GOLD analysis project Ga0306920, IMG submission 204666) | Lab enrichment of tropical soil microbial communities from Luquillo Experimental Forest, Puerto Rico - flux4day.12C.oxic.44.000.170 (v2)... | ecosystem: Environmental > Terrestrial >... | reverse complement strand
TGCTCGACCGTCTGCGCAAGTTCAATAGCCAGCCTCCGGAGAAGAAGCAGCAGATCCTGAACCGGATGGAGACTTACGAACATATGACGCCGCAGCAGCAGGTGACCGCCCAGAACTTGTTCCAGCGATATCATGGGTTGCCGGAAGACCGTCGTGCCCAAGTCTCGCAAGAGTACCGTCGGCTGCGGGGCATGCCCCCTGAGCAGCGTGCCCAGGTCATGAACTCGGACGACTTTCGGAATCGCTTCAGCGAAGACGAACGAAATTTGCTGCGGGGCATGACTGACCTGAATGTAGGCCCCAGCCACCCTGAATAAACCACGCAACCCTGGTGAGCGTCGCTGCGTAAAATCATTTAACATTTCTTTATTCCGCCTGATTCTGGGCCGAATCGGCCTGCCGATCCTAGGGGAGCCTTTTTGATGATCGAACTCGTCCGTGACACATACCGCTACCGCGAATTGATCTGGGCCTTGGCCCTCAAGGATCTGAAGATTCGTTACAAACGTTCCGTGCTTGGATTCATGTGGGCGCTGCTGAATCCGGCCCTTCTGATGCTGGTACTGACGATGGTGTTTTCCACCATTATGAGGTTTCCGATCCCCCACTATGCCATCTTCTTGCTGAGCGTGCTCCTGCCCTGGACATTCTTTTCCCAGTCACTTTCTTACGCAGTCGAGTCGATTGTCACCAATGGGGACTTGATCAAGAAAGTGAAGGTGGCAAAGCTGGTATTTCCAGTTGCGGCCCTGCTATCGAACATGATCAATCTCCTGCTTTCGCTGATCCCGTTAGCCTTGCTAATTTTGATCATGCGGCATCCCTTTTACTGGACGTGGTTGTATCTTCCGGTTCCTTTGCTGGCCTTGGCGATTTTCACCCTGGGGGCGACATTCTTTTTTGCGGCTGCGAATGTCTATTACCGCGACGTGGCACACATTCTGCAGGTCGTCCTGTCGGCATGGTTTTACTTCACACCCATCATTTTTCCGCTCGATATGTTGCCCGCCCAGTACCAATGGCTGTTTAAGTTGAACCCGATCATTTACGTTATCAACGGGTTCCGGCTTTCCGTGTATTACGGGATGCTGCCGAGAGCGCAATCCATCATCGCGTCGTTTGTGTGTGCATTTATTTCCCTGTTTCTGGGGTATCGGCTGTTTCGTAAATATCAAAATAGTTTCGTCTTTTACGTCTGAGTCTCTGAATGCCTACCGATTCAACTATGATTCGAGTCGAGAATGTTACACAGCGTTTTCGCGTCATCCATGACCGTCCGGACTCGGTGCGCGCTCTCTTCTCCAAATTCTTCCGACACAAAACCACATACCACGACTTCGATGCGGTCAAAAACATTTCACTGGAGATTCCGAAAGGCCAGACGCTGGGGTTGATTGGCCGGAATGGTTCAGGTAAGAGCACCTTGCTCAAGATCATTGCTGGCGTCTACCAGCCAACCTCGGGAAAGGTGTCAGTGAAGGGCACGCTGGCTCCTTTGATTGAGTTGGGAGCCGGTTTCCACCATGAGCTCACGGGACGGGAAAATATCTTGTTAAACGGCCTGCTGATGGGCTATTCCAAGCGTGAAATGCTGGAACGCGAGGAGCGCATCATCGAGTTTGCCGAGATTGGCGACTTCATCGACGCCCCGGTGAAACAGTATTCGTCTGGAATGTACATGCGGCTGGCGTTCGCCGTCGCTACGGAAATCGATCCCCAGATCCTGCTCATCGACGAGATCCTCGCAGTCGGTGACTCGCAATTCCAGCAGAAGTGCTTTGAACGGATTGAGAACTTCCATTGTTCCGGAAAGACCATTCTCCTGGTTTCCCACGCCATGGGACAGATACGCCAGCATTGTGATCGAGCGGTTTACCTAGAGCGGGGTTCAATCATAGCCGATGGCAGCGCCGACGAGGTTGTGGACGCATATCAGAGCACGTGGTCGGCTGAAGAACTCGAGAGCGCCAGGACTCATGCCGTAAGGCCGTAAATATTGGTCGTCATGGTGTGGCAAAAGGACTAAGGATTTCTCATGGTATGTGCAATCTGTTGCACATGATACCTCCATGATCATCCGCAACGTATTGTAAACAATGGAGAAAAGTGTGTTTCTGGATGGCAATTAACGTGCTTCTCCTTTCCGCGGCGTGGTCTGTCCAAAACCGCCAAGCAATGCCGAGTATTGTCTTCGCCAGCTGATGTTGTCCGTTTACGGGCAATGGGAGAAACAAATGAGAACACCCCTGAGAGTCCTAGCCTTGGCGACCGTGCTGAGCACCGGTATGCTGCTCCACGCTACTATCTTCAGCTTCGCCGACAACGTAGGTCTGGTCACCACCTTCGATACTACAACCGTCGGTGCGTTCTCCGGGCAGAATTGTATTCCCTATCTTTGCAACGACATCGCGATGGTGGCAACGGTAGATTACCAGCAGGTATATGCCGCCTCGGCATTCAGCGGCCCAATGACCATCACTTCCGTCGACTTTTACAACGACATCAGCTCTGGTGGAAATACCCTCGTGATCGGAGGAACCTATTCTGTCTACCTGTCCACGACATCGGCGCAGGTAGGCAATCTCAATACCGACCTGGTGTTGAATCGCGGCCTGGACTGGACCAAGGTCGGTACCGTCACCCAAGGAACCAATACGAATCCCACGCTCGGGATCACTACCAACCCGTTCAATTACAATCCCGCGAATGGGAACCTTCTATTCGAGATTATTGGCATTGGCCAGGCGAATATCTCAAACGGCTCCGGCAATGGCTACATGGAGGCTGACACGACCGGCCTCGTGACCAGCCGTGCGGTGAGCTACACCAGCGTACCTGAACCCGCATCACTGATCATGTTTGGGACAGGCATAATCGGTTTGGCCGGGGTCATTCGCCGCAAGTTCAACCGCTGACCTGCTTCTCGAGAAAGCTCTTCAAGAGCCGAGCACCGTGTTCCGGCTTTGGCGTTCTCTGCGGATGCGAGGCTCGCGAGTGCCGAGAGGGTCTGATCACAACCTTCGGGTTACAGAGGGCAACAGCTGAGCCGACCACGGAACGCTTCTGATGCTCGGGTTAGGAATCCGCGGACTGGCGTGATCCTGTTGCTGTAGCCGAACCTTGGCTCTTCCCAAAATGTAATGTAGGCTAGATCTGCTGTGCCCCCGGCTCCTTGCATGGGCAACGTGCTCTACTGTTCGCCCATCCTATTTCCATCCCCTAGAATCTATGTTCGTGAGAACACATCTGCACAGCTGACATGATTCGCAAACTCAAGTCAGGAGCATATCGGCTCTATTCTCGCAAGCGAGATCCCAAGACAGGAAAACGTCGTAACCTAGGCACTTTCACTTCACGGGAAAAAGCCGAAGCGCACGAGCGCGCCGTCCAGTATTTCAAGCGGCATTCGTAATCGAGACAGATTTCGAGTCACCGATGTTGGCCGCGAGGCGTGCTTCAGGACCGGAGAAGAACCCCTTCAGCGAACGGCAACTCAATTCTTGAACTCAACGAACTATTTCGCGGGCTTCGTCCACTCATCCACCCACTCGTTCACTGTCTTGTACCAGAGCCGACTATTTTGCGGCTTCAGCACCCAGTGGCCTTCGTCTGGAAAATACAGCATCTTCGACGGAATCTTGAGCCGCTGCACTGTGGTGAACAACTGGAAGCCCTCGGAGACATCAAGCCTGTAGTCCAACTGCCCATGCACGATCAGGATCGGCGTCTTGAAATCGGTTACCGACAAGTGTGGTGACCACTTGCGATACATCTCGCGGTTTGTCCACGGCATTCCCTTGAACTCCCACTCGTTGAACCACAATTCCTCCGTTGTGCCGTACGCCGATTCGGTGTTGAACATGCCGTCATGTGATACCAGGCATTTGAAGCGGGTCGTGTGGCCTTCGAGCCAGTTGATCATGTAGCCGCCATAGCTGGCACCCAGTGCGCATTCACGGTCCTTGTCGATAAACGGATAGGTCTTCTCGGCGTAGTCGAGACCAATCATCAGGCCCTGGAACGGCGGTCCGCCCCAGTTGCCGTTGATTGCGTCGATGAACTTCTGCCCGTAGCCCGTTGAGCCATGAAAGTTGACCATGACCACGACGTAGCCATCCGCCGCGAACAGTTCCGGGTTCCAGCGATAGGACCAGTCATCGCCCCACGCGCCCTGCGGTCCGCCGTGAATGAGAAACTTCAGCGGATATTTCTTGTTCGAATCAAAGTTCGGCGGCTTCAGCAGGAAGCCTTGGATTTTCTCCTTCTCAGCGCCGTCGAACCAGAAGCTTTCCAGCGGCTGCATCTCGATCTCCGAGAGCACGGCCTCGTTCAGCCTGGTCACTGGCTGAGCTTTGGAAAGCAGGCAGTCCGGAACCGAATAGGCATGTTCCGGCACAGCTATGCGACACTGCGGATACACCAGCGCCGCCGCATAGATCTCGTTCGGCGCAGCAATGGACATACGATCGAAAACGAGTGTCTTGCCGTCAGGCGTAAGGGTAGGGCTGTCATTGTAACCGCTGACAATCTCCATTGGCCAGGCACCGTTCTGGTCAATTGTGATGGCGTAGATCGGATTCTGTCCTTCGTTGCCGGCCGTTAAGTAGATCGTCTTGGAATCTGGCGACCACGCGATCGAGTCCACCCAACGATCGAAATTCGGCGTGAGGTCGGTCGTCTTGCCCGTCGCGCGCTCGTAGAGCATCAGGCGGAAGCGATCGCTCTCGTAACCTCCACGCGACTGGGAGCGGTACGCGACATATTTGCCGTCGGGAGAATAAATCGGTGTGCCATCGCTGCCAGGATTGGTCGTGATCTTCTTCGGTGAACCACCTGCCACTGGCACCAGAAAGACATCGGTGTTGGTGCTGATCGCCTCCACCTCATCGATGTTGGTGGCGTATGCCACCTCTTTACCGTCGGGCGAAAAGGAGTACTGATCCTGACCGCCGAGGCTGAATGGCGGGACGTCGTGATCGCCGGGCGTCAGATCGCGCGCCGTGCCGCCTTCGGAGGAAACGATGAACAAATGGTTGCGCTTGCCGCTGGCAAACGCGTTCCAGTGACGATACATCAAATGAGTGAAGATTTTCGCCTTCACCTTCGACTTGCTGATCACCTCGTCGCGCTGCTTGTTACAAGCATCATCGGTGCAATCCGGCCAGACTGCCGAGACAAATAGAATCCCCTTGCCGTCGGGCGACCACAGCGCATCTGAGGCTTCCGTCGAGATGCTGGTTACCTTGCGTGCCTCGCCACTCAGCGAACCGCTCGAAGTATCGAAAATCTGAACCCAGACTTGGGAGCCCCAGCCTTTGTCCGAAACGAAGAGAATGCTCCTGCCATCTGGAGCGAAGCGAATGCGATCCTCTCCCGGTCCGGTCGCCGGGGTCAGCCGCCGCGCCTCTCCGCCTGCGATGGGTACGATCCACAGGTGCGGCTTGCGCGTGTTCTCCTCGAGGTTCACATCTATGGCTGCAAAGCCGACCCATTTGTCATCTGGTGAGACGATCGGTTCACCCACACGCTTGAGTTGCATCATGTCTTCAAAGGTGAAGGAGCGCTTCGCCTGGGTGAATCCAAGAGGTGCGAAGCAAATGACAAAGAGGAGAAGAAGACAACGACGTAACATGAAGACCTCCTAGACGATACATGCCAGGCCTTAGCACCATGTACGAGCAGCTGGTCCGCACATCGAGAGTACACGTCAAAAACTGCTCAGTCTAAATCACCTTTGCCAATTGCGAAACCAGAGCTGGAATAAGGGGTTTGTTCGATTGTCATAGGGAGGAGACGCCGTACCGGGCTTACATCGAATACAATGGTGACAGGATTCGTCTCATGATGTCTCGCAGCGTTCGCTTCTTCACTCGTTCCTTCTCACTGCTGCTGCTTATGTCCAGCCTCGCGCTCACCGCGCTCGCCCAACGCGGTGAGGGACAGCTTGATCCCTCCCAGCCAACTGGCATAACGGTGGACGAAATCGTCCAGAAGTTCGCCGCCAAGGAGAAGGAGTTCAAGATCGCGCGCGAGCAGTACACATATCGCCAGAGTGTGACGGTACAAACACTCGACAGCGACACCGTCGATGGTGAGTACAAGCAGGTGGACGACATTCTGTTTGACGACAGCGGCAAACGCATCGACCAGGTCGTCTTTGCTCCGATGTCGACGCTGCAACGCATCTCGATGACCAAGGAAGACTTCGACGACATCAATCACCGCATGCCGTTTGTGCTGACCAGCGACGAAATTCCCGAGTATCAGATCCTCTACGTCGGCAAGCAGACTGAAGATGAGCTGGGCACATACGTCTTCGACATTGCACCCAAGCAAATCGAGAAGAACAAGCGCTACTTTCAGGGCCGCATCTGGGTCGACGATCACGACTTCCAAATCGTGAAAACTTACGGCAAGAACGTTCCCGACATCGGCGTTGGCAAGAAACGCGGTGGACAGGAGAATCTATTCCCTAACTTCACCACCTGGCGGCAGCAGATCGACGGCAAGTACTGGTTTCCCGTCTACACCAAGGTTGACGACGAACTGCATTTCTCCACCGGAGACGTCCACGTGCGTCAGGTCGTGAAGTACACCAACTACAAGCGCTTCGGATCAAAGGTCAAGATCACGTACGAAGGCCAGGAGATCTCCAAGGACCAGCCACAATCAGGAACGCAGCGACCAAATGCCCAGTCCGGCGGGGCCCAAGCGCCACCGAAGCAGTAGGGCAATTCGCTTTTCGGCGCTCCGGGCTTACCCGCGGCTCTTGCCGAGAGGGCGGAGGATTGCGCCTATTCAACTCTACCTAATCAACCTCAACGCCGGTCCGTTCGATCCGTACCACGCAGCTCCATGCCTTCATGGTCAACAGGCTTGGAATTTTTGCCGTTGTACCTTGACACGCCTGCGATGCGCCATTAGATAGCCAAACCAGATAACAGTTGGTGTCGCAAAGGAACAAACCAGGAAGCAGCTTTACGCGGCCGGAGCCATCGAGCGCTCAGCGGCCTGCTGGATGAACCGCTTCATCACATTGGCCCACATAACTCTCTTGCGCTCGGCACTTTCTTTCACCGCGCGACCCTTGGTGAACATCTGCAGCAGGACCTTGAGCTTTAGCACGGTAAGTAATTGCAGTTCCTGCACGCAAACGCTGTAGGCATCCAGGAAGGCGTCCTGTACCAACGTGGTCATGGCGCGGTCGCAGAAGGGATATTTCTCCAGCGCTTCCACCGCAGCCAGAAACATCGCCGCGTCATTGAGTGAAGTTCCCGTTTCACTCAACTGAGCAAACTCGCAAAAGCCGACGCCGTCCCCTGTCACCATAATGTTAAGCGGCACGAAGTCGTTCAGTACGGCGGAGGATGCCACTGGCCTGCTCACTCTGCTCAGCGACGTTCTGGCGTAGTCGAGAATCGACTCGGTGAAGTCCTCGGGCAGGCCCTCCCTTTTCGCTTGGACACAGAGTTTCTCGAACTCCCCGAAAACTGTCTTGGTGTCGAGCGGAGCTGGCATCTGTGAGGTCGCTTTGTGGAAATCGTACAACCATTCGCCGGTTTGTCGGGCGGCGCGCTGGAGCAATCCGTGATTGCCGAAGTCGGGCAGCAAAGCGGCCTTCATAATGAGACTCTGCAAGGGCAAGCCGTTGATTTTGGTGCTGACGACAGCTCCGTTCCCAGTGAAGTCACCGAGGGGCCTGGGAACACCTGGCAGCTTTCGATGGGCGCGCAATTGGTGAACCAGGTTCAGGTGGCGAAACTCATGCTTTGCGAGATCGTGGGCGGCCTGAACACCGCATTTCGCTGTGCGATATACCTTCGCGCTTACACGCTCGCTGCCATCAGCGAAGTCCATTACGATCTCATAGGTGCAATGGTCGGGCTTGGGAGTGTGCCCCACTACCCGCACTGCCGTCAACTCCGAGTGCTCAGGGAAGTAGCCTCTTCCATAGTTGCGCAAGCCGTCAACAATCTCATCCAGAACCTGGTCTGTCATCGAGTCTCCAACTGCTCCAAGAAGATGCCGGGGATCCTGCTACAGGCAACTCCTACGGCAGGCCCGAGCATACCCCCTAAGAAACGCCCCTGACATAGTTGCAGTTAGTGTGCCATTGCGAGGCGCAACGAACGGTCGCAAGTCATTGATTCAAGGAACCCCTGTGATCTGAGCCGTAGTGGGAGGGTAACCGCGTAGAGAGGTGTGGAATCTCGATGCCCACGATTGGCAAACATCCCCACCCGGGAAAATTTACACCACAACTTTGGTGAAATTATTTCCAGGCAACCGTTGGCTCAGGAAGTCGACAACTCTAAGTCCCCTCTCCGGCAGCAGCTAGGTCTGCGAGCACGAGCGCCCGCTCCCGACCGATGCGGCCAGCAGGAATGGATGTATCGCCTGAACGAAGACGTCTTAGCGCATCGACCTTATCTCCTCCTGTCACCAGCCAAAGGATGCGACGGGAACGGTTCAGCATCGGATATGTCAGAGTCATGCGGCGGCGTCCCATGTACACAGCGGTTATCCCGACGTCGGCACCGGTGACTTGAAGCACGGGATCGCCGGGTACAAGCGAAGCCGTATGGCCGTCAGGGCCAAGGCCGAGGTGCGCCAGATCAAGAACCGGGGGAGCGCCGGCTGTCTCTCTTAGTGTTACGGCATATTGCGCGGCGGCCGCCTGCAAGTCGGGAGATTCCACCGGCATGGGATAAATATGATCGGGCGGCAGCGGAGCATGTGCCAGCAGGCTCTCGCGAAGGTGAGTAAGGTTGCGATCAGGGTCGCCGACAGGAGCGACGCGCTCGTCCACCTGGTAAACGTGTACGTTCTCCCATGGAACGTCTTCTTTGGCCAGTGCACGCAGCATCTCCCAAGGGCTGTGTCCGCCACTGACGGCTATCAGGAAGCGACCGCGCGCTGCTACCGCATCTCGGGCATCAGCGGCAACGGTTGCCGCAGCTTTTTGGGCGATGAATTCAGGAGCAAGTACTTCGAAAGTCATGGCGGAATCTCTAAATTCGGAAGCTGATACTCAGCTTTTTTTCTCCAAGTGCCCGCCGAACTCATAGCGCATGGCCGACAACAGCTTATTGGCAAAGTCAGCTTCACCCCGGGAATTGAAGCGCTCATAAAGTGCAGTCGTTAGCACGTTGGCAGGTACTGCTTCGTCGATTGCAGCTTTGATGGTCCAGCGGCCTTCGCCCGAATCGGAGACGCGTCCGGCGAATTTCGAGAGCTGGGGATCCGCGTACAGCGCAGAGGCTGTGAGGTCGAGCAACCAGGACGCAATCACACTGCCACGGCGCCAAACCTCGGCGACGTCGGGCAGATTGAAGTCGTACTGGTAGTGTTCGGGATCACGCAATGGGGTGGTTTCGGCGTCGACCTCGTGCTTCTGCTTTCCCGCGTTGGCCGACCGCAAGATCCCAAGCCCCTCGGCATAGGCCGCCATGAGGCCATACTCGATGCCGTTATGCACCATCTTGACAAAGTGTCCACCGCCGCTCGGTCCGCAATGGAGATAGCCGAGTTCGGCGGTCCCGTCAACTTTATCGCGACCCGGCGTCCGCGGAATGTCGCCCGGTCCGGGAGCAAGCGTCACGAAGATCGGGTCGAGATGCTGCACGGCCTTGTCGGGGCCACCGATCATCATGCAGTATCCACGCTCGAGACCCCAAACCCCCCCGCTGGTGCCGACGTCAACATATTGAATGCCCTTCGGCGCGAGGCTTTGGGAACGACGGATGTCGTCGATGTAATAGGAATTTCCGCCGTCGATGAGGATATCGCCCGCCTCGAGATAAGGAACTAGGCTACCGATCGTCTGATCGACGACAGCCGCTGGCACCATGAGCCAGACAGCACGAGGCTTTTGCAGCTTACCGGCGAAATCCTGCAGCGATGTGGAGCCAACAGCCTTCTCCTTGACCAGGTCTTCAACGGCTTTAGGGAACATATCGAAGACTACGCAGTTGTGGCCGCCCCTCATCAAGCGACGCACCATGTTAGCGCCCATTCTGCCGAGACCTACCATTCCCAGTTGCATATCTGCTCCTCATTCCATTGAAATTGTTTGGAACGCCCAGACTAGGCTAAGCGCATGCGCCCGCGCACAACAATGCCTGCTTCGCGCTTAGCCGAAGGTCAAAAGCCGTTGGTCGCCAAGATCGCTATGCACTCCTGGCGAGCGCAGCACTCTTCGAGGCAATTACTCCCAACAGGTCATTCCATGACTTCACGAATGCCTTCGCTCCTTCATCCTGAAGCTGGGCAGCCAATGCGACGACATCGATACCAACCTTGGCGAACTCCCCCAGCACCTGCTCGCAGTCTCCGCCATCCTTCGGCATGAGCACTCCTACTTCGCCATGATCGGCAAACGCCTTCAGTGTGGCTTCAGGCATCGTGTTCACGGTATTGGGTGCAGTGAGATTGGTGATGTATAAGATGTCCGAAGCCTTTG
>Ga0306920_100015459_pt1 | contig 10462 bp, 8 predicted proteins | sample flu12Cox44000170_FD_204666 | JGI IMG/M metagenome (GOLD analysis project Ga0306920, IMG submission 204666) | Lab enrichment of tropical soil microbial communities from Luquillo Experimental Forest, Puerto Rico - flux4day.12C.oxic.44.000.170 (v2)... | ecosystem: Environmental > Terrestrial >... | reverse complement strand
TGAGATTTGAGAGTCCCTATCGGCAGTCCCAAAGCTTCAGCCGCTTCTCTGGCGCTCATTCCTTGCACATGGCAGAGCCACAAAGCTAGCCGGTATGCTGCGGGCAGAGTTTGCAACGTCTCTTCAAGGATTCGAAACCGCTCCTGCCGCGCGTAAACTTCCTCTGGATTGGGAGCGTGATCGGGGATCCTGTTTGCCAAAGGTTCGTCGTCTCGATCGAGTTTCTGGTCGATCGACGTCATTGCTTCCGGGCGACGCCGGCGTATTTGCATCAGCGCCGCGTTAACGACGATGCGCGTGAGCCATGTGGAAAATTGGGAACGACCTTTGAACCCACTCAGGTGGCGAAAGGCAGATAGCAGCCCGTCCTGCAGGGCATCTTCAGTGTCATCGGAATTACCCAGAATCGGGAATGCCATCTTGTAGAGTCGGCCCCTGTAACGGGCGAAAGCTCATCCCATGCCTCGCGGTTGTTATTAGTCGCCTGCCGAAGAAAAGAATCAACCTGCTGGCTAGTCTCGCTACGGATTTTGAGTTCCACACCGTCCTCCTTCCATTGCCGCCTGTGTCTGTCCGCCCAGAAAAAGTGCAATCGCCCTGGCAGTGCACTGCCAGCCACCGATGCTTATTCAAGCCATCGGCGCCTGCGGCGCATGTGAACCTCTGTGCCATGGTCGAAGTTGAAGTCAACTTGCTCCATGAACTGTTTGACTAGGAATATGCCCCTGCCGTGATCGGCCAAGAGGTTCTCCGCGGTAGTCGGGTCAGGAAGCCGGCTTATATCGAACCCTGAGCCTGAATCCTTGACGATGATGAGCAGATCGCAGCTCTCGTTCACAGAGACGGAGACGCGTACGGTTTTCTCAGGATCGCAGTGGTTACCGTGGACGATGGCATTGGCAATAGCTTCCCGCACAGCCAGACCAATCGTCTCGACGTCGTCCCAACAAGCGGTGCGTTCTATGGCCGCTGTGATCTCCGTGACAGCGTCATCAAGAAGGCTCAGGTCCGAGGGGATCACCTTGTCGAAACTGAGTACTAGCTGTTGCACTCGAAAGTCGCCGAGATGTTGCGGGCGATCTGGACCTTTCATGGCGCGTGTTTTCCAACAAGGCTTTTGGCTACGATCAACAGTCTCCGCCTTGTTTTCCACGGTTATCGGGCCTGCCTTCCAACCAGCCGACCGGCCCCAAGAATGTTGGGATCGAGGATCATTTTGCATTGCGCTCATCTTGGCCGCTCCTTCTATCTGTCTCCGCTTCCGCATCGTAAGTGAGGCGGGCGACAAACTTCTTACACTGGGACGGCAGTCAGGAAAGCCCGCCTCCGAGAAATTCTGGAGCGCCGCGACAAAGGCCTGCCGCCAGTGTGCCGGACCGTGGGCGCCTCCAGCCATAAAAAAAAGGCGGCCTCGCGACCGCCCTGTCTTTCTGCTGGTAGATGCCGATATTCACTGGCCGGAGTTGCTCGATGTGCCTGTGTCGACGAAGACGAAGGTCTGATTCCAGCCCTTCAAGCGCATTTGGATAAGCTCATGAGTTTCGGTGTTGGACTCAATCTCAGTTTGTTGATTCTTCTTCCCCTCGTCCACCAGTTTTACGGGGCCTTGGGCAACGAGGTTGCCGTTCCGATAAAATGCAACCTCCGGTGAGCCCGAGCTGTTAACCAGGCTCACCTTATAGGAACCAGGCTGCAGCTCCGGCCCGCTGGCAACTCTTGTGGCGCTCGTGATCTCGAGATCCGCCGACTTCGCTGTCGATTTACCCAGGCTCGGGAATTTAGCGGACGCTACACTGGCGACCAGCAGCAAAACAGCGGCCGCTGCGAGCCCGGACCTATTCCACCTACCATTCATCATGTTCTTCATTCTCCTTTCAAAGTGTTGTGCCTCACTTCAACTCTGTCAGGCACGAAGGTAAGTGGGCGACCGGAGGAATTTGTTACAGGTGAACTTGGCGGCCTAAAGCTTCCGGGAGAGTCTTGCGACGATGCGAGTCTTGATGTCCTCGACCTCGGAGGGAGGAACGGCGGTTTGTGTCTGACGAAGCAGTTGAGCGAGGGCGCGTAGCTGGTCGCGGTACCTCGAGCAATAGTGGCACATCAGCAGGTGCAGCCTGATTCCGAGCTTCTTGAAAAGGCCCGCAGTCAGGTACTCATCACTTGCGATGCATCTGGCTACTTCTTTGCAGGAGTACACGGCTCAACTCCTTTTACACCTTTTTGCTCCACGCACAGGCACAGACGGTTTCGCGCGCGGAAGAGGAGCACACCGAGGTTAGTGGCCGTAATCCCCATTTTCTTACAGATTTCGGGCGTTTTCATTTCCTCGATTTCACGCAGGTAAAACGCGATGCGCTGCGCTTGAGGGATGGTTTCCATGCATTCCTGGATGATCTCCCCGATTTCCTGAGCGAGAAGTTGCTTCTCGAGATCGATCCCAGGCTGCCGCCAATTGCCTCGAGCGTCAAATCTGGACTCCATCAATTCATCAATGGGATCAAACTGCTGCGCCTTCTGTTTTTCGCGAAGGTGTTCGGAAACCTTGTTGTAGAAAATGCCGAAAAGAAAAGTGCGAATATGAGACCGGCCTTGAAACCGGCCGACACTTTCGATCAGGGCCGTGAATACGGACTGCACCAGGTCGTCGGCCTCCTCCGGAGAAAAGCCCATACCGCGCCCGGCATGAAGTAACTGCGGGAGGTACTCGTCTACAAGCTCTGCGAGCGCCGCCTGGTCCCGCTTCCTCAAGCGCTCGAGGAATGCCGGATCTGAAAAATCTTTCTGAGCCATTTGTAAGAACCGAGGCCTTACCCACACTTACCGGTTGAGTGTCCCTGGGTCACTCAGCGGCCAATGATATCAGGAACCGCCGCTGAAATCAGACTCGGGGAGCGCCTGAGGGGACAAGGACGAGCAGTCAAGCGCTTTGGTGAGGAATCACCTCGGTTAGCTCCGGAGGGTATCGTCTGGCTAGGTCGATTGGCGAGGTCACAAGCGATGTCGTACAGGTTGCAGAATGACAACGCGAGCCAGCATATCCGGGTTGACCACCGCTCGATGAGCTCCCACAAGAGGGAACAAGGGAATGCGCGAGGCCGACTGCCCTTCCAGAGGGCGCTGCGTATCGCGTCCAGCGCAGCCGGGCCCCACCCTCGAAGGGAAAAGCCTAGCTTCGTTAGGTTTCGGCCTCGCACCAGTTTTCGTTGGCGTTGGCTGATCCTGTCGCCTTTGTTCGCCATCGTTCTCTCTCCTGAGCTTGGCGCCGCTCGCAGCACGGACATTGCCATAAGTCGCCTCGACGCAGCGATCAGGGACTTGGCGGAGGCAAGTCAAGCTTCGCAGCGAGTGCGCGCGGCCCAGCTTCTCGGCGAGCTCGGAGACCGAAGAGCCACCAAGCCACTGATCGCTGCGCTGCACGACCCCGATCCGGGAGTCCAGCGAGCGGTGGCGCTGGCGCTGGGCGAGCTGCGGGACCGCGAGGCGGTCGGCCCGCTTCTGCACGTACTGCAAAGCCGTTCCGAGCCTGGCATGCGAGGATCCGCGGCCTTTGCGCTGGGCCTGATTCGAGACCGAAGGGCGGTTGAGCCGCTCATTCAGAGTTTGAAGGACCCTGAAGCCAGCGTGCGAATCAGCAGCGCGATTGCGTTGGGTCGTCTGGGGGACCCGCGGGCGGTGGAGCCGTTGCTGTCCCTTCCCCATGACAAAGCGCACCAAACTTGCCTTCCCATCGCGGTCGCACTGGGCCAAATCAAGAGCGAACGCGCCGTCAAGCCTTTACTCGATGGACTCAGCGACGCCAATGCGGACGTTTGCCAGAACACGGCAATCGCGCTGGTGCTGATTGGGAACAAAAGCGAAGTCGAACCTCTCATCAGGGCCTTGCAAAGCCGCAACCCCGTCATTCGGCGCAGCGCCGCCTATGCGCTGGGCCTATTAAACGACAAGAGAGCAACGGTCCCGCTGATCGGACGACTCAAGGACGAGGACGTCGAGGTCCGGCTCAATGCGGCACAAGCCTTGGGTCGTTTGAAAGACACACGCGCGGTTGAGCCGCTGCGAAGTGTCGCGCACTCAGACAGGGACGCTTCGGTGCGAGAGGGTGCAAAGGCTGCGCTTGAGAAAATTCTGGCGGCTGGCAATGCAGCGCAGCAGAGGCCCAACTGAACAAGTTCTTGAATCTGGAGTCAAGTCTAGAGTGAATCCTATCAGGTGGCGCCCGAATGGCACGGTCTGAACGGAGAGAACGCGGTGTTGGCGGATGGTGACGCAACCCAGCGCACAGGCCGTAAGGAAAGAATAGGGCAGAGATGTTAAGTGGACATCAAATTCGACGCACGACGGTCTTGGACAGAGTACCCGGCCTTTCCTTGCCAGCGATTGGGAACTGCGCTTCCGTGAGAGGAAAAGGTCAAGGCTGGAGTTCGAGTCTCCGCTCGGTCGGGCGATCATCGAGGCTGCCCACTTCGACTGTGTCAACCGCCCTGATATCCGTTGCCCTCATGTGGGCTTCAAGCTTGCCCGGGGCGCAGTCTTCCAACGCTACTCTGCGCGGCGTCATCACCATAGCCAACCCACAAGGCCAGCCACTAGCTGTCCCAGGAGTAACCTTGAAATTGAGCGGGACGCCCCCGGGCGCTGCCGCCTTCTCGACCTTTTCTGACAATGACGGACATTACGAGTTTGTGGACCTGCCAGCAGGCTCTTACACGTTAGAAGCGAGCTTGTCAGCGTTCAAGACTGTCGTCAGGAAAGTCACGGTTACGTCGGCCGAGACGGTGGTGGAAAACATCAGCTTCGAACTCGAGGAGCTCCGCCAACACGTGGAGGTTCGGGAACAGGCGCCCGCGGTGGCGCAACAAAGCGCCTCGCCGCCGTCCAAGTTGAGTGCGCCGCAACTCATTGCCTTGCCAATGGCCCAGCAGAAATTTAGGCAAGCCTTGCCCCTCACACCCGGGGTAGTGCGCACCCTGGACGGGAAGATCAACATGAAGGGGGCGGTGGAAAACCAGGGCATGCTGCTGCTGGATGGTGCCGAAGACGTCGATCCCATCACGGGCAGCTTTTCCATCGACCTTTCCATCGACGCCATCCAATCGCTTGACGTCTACAAGACCCCGTACCGCGCCGAGTACGGAGGTTTTTCCGGAGGACTGACCACCATCCAGACCAAGCCGCCTTCCGAACGGTGGCGCTGGGGACTGAACGATTTCGTTCCTGGCCTGCGCGGCAAGAACGGCCACATCGTGGGCATCTCTGACGACGAGCCTCGGCTCAGTTTCAGCGGGCCAATCTGGGGCAATAAGCTGAGCATTTCCGAATCGTTCATCTACGACCTCAGGAAACAGCCTGTACGTGGATTGCCTTGGCCCCACAACGAGACCAAGAGGGAAGGTTACAACTCCTTTACAGAATTCCAGTACATCGTCTCCCCACGACACGTGATGACGATGGACGTCCAACTCTTTCCCCTGAAGCAGCAGTTCGCCAACATCAATTCCTTGGTGCCGCAAACCGCCTCGTCCGATCTTGGCCAGCGAGGCTTTTCGATCGGTGCCACAGACCGCTACGTGTTGGCCTCGGGTACTGTCATCACCACACTTTTCAAGTACACCAGGTTCTCCGGCTACGCGCATGGCCAGGGGCCCGCGGACATGCTTATCACGCCCGACGGTTGGGGCGGCAACTTCTTTAATGCCTGGACAAGGACCAGCAACCAGGAGGAAGTGCTTCAGAATCTGCAGCTTCCTCTCAAGGAGTGGCGAGGCCGACGCGAGTTGAAGGTGGGCGGCGACATGATCCGCCGTTCCTTCGACGGGACCAGTACCTCCCATCGGGTCGCCCTACTGAGACCGGACGGATCGACGGCAGAGCGTATTGACTTCCTTGGTGCGACACCAGGCCAGGCAGGCTCGGCCTCGACATCGCTGGCGGCGGGAAATTCGGAAGTAGGGGTATTCGCGCAGGACCATTGGGCGCTCAACAACCAGTTGGCCCTAGAGCTCGGGCTGCGCTATTCCGGCCAGACCCTGGGCGAGTCCGCAAACCTCGCGCCCCGCTTGGGTCTGGTTTATTCCCCCGATCGGGGCGGAGCAACCATCATCCGGGGTGGCATCGGCGTTTTCCACGACCGCGTAGGTTTGCTGGCAGGTGATTTCACCCGTAACCCCACCCGCGTCGTCAGCCTTTTCGACGAGCACGGCACAGCCATTGGATCGCCCCTCACCTTTCGCAACGCCTGCGCCAAGTCGAGCGAGATGGGACCCCGGATCGTGCCCACGTGCTCGGACCTAGGCAGTACGCCCTACAACGTCACCGGGAACCTTGAAGTCGTACGAGAGCTGCCACGCCACATGACGCTCCGGGTGGGCTACCTTTTCAGCCGCACCCATGATCTATCGGTTGTGGATCCGAGGGTCCTGCCCGGCGCGGGTTCCACGCTCCTGCTTACCAACACGGGGGCCGTGCGCTATCACGAATTCGAATCAACGCTACGCTTCCACCCGACTGAACGAGGCGAGCTGAACATCTCCTACGTGCGCAGCCGGGCTCGCGGCGACTTGAACACGTTGTCGGATGTCTTCGTGCCATTCGAGCAGCCGGTCATCCGCCCGAACGTCTACGCCAGCTTGCCCTCGGAGGTTCCCGACCGGCTGGTGAGCTGGGGAATATTCAAGCTTCCCAGGAAGCTGACTTTCAGTCCGGTGGTTGATTACCATTCGGGATTTCGCTATTCGAACGTCGATGTGTTTCAGAACTATGTGGGTCAGCCCAACAGCTTACGGTTTCCAAATTTCTTTTCATTTGACTGGAGACTTTTCAGGGAGTTCGGCATACCTTCTTTTGTGCCCGGGCTTAGAAATCACAAGGTCCGGGTCGGCTTTTGGATGAATAACACGGTGAATCATTCAAATCCCCGCGACGTGTACAACAATGTCGCGTCACCGAACTTCGGCCACTTCGTGGGCTTCCAGCACCGTGTTGATGGACTGGTCTTGGACCTTGTCGAATGATTCATCTGTCGGCTCCGAGGCGAGCTTGGGTAGCCCGGAGTTGAGGAAGAACAGAGGTAAACCATGACACCAAGGCTTCAACCGGCGGCACGATTACTTACACTGGCCTTGCTAGTGGGAACGGTTTTTGTTGCAGCCTCGCCAGCGGATGAGCCTGCGACTAGACAGGAATCACAAGCAGACGATACAGCACTGCAGCCGCGCGTCTCAGGCATGACAGGTGATGAGGTCTTCTCCAAGCTGCTCGAACACAATCACCTGAGGGACATTCAATTACAACGCTACTCCGCACTTAGAACCTACGAGGTCACAAACGACAAAGGCAAGGTGCACGCCAAGGCCATTGTGCTAGTGCAGTACCAGGCGCCGAGCACGAAAACCTTCACCACTGCCTCCGAAGAAGGCTCAAAGATTATCCGCAGGCTTGTGTTCAAGGGCCTGATGGAGAGCGAAGCGGAGACTGCGGCAGGGCGCAGCCATCGGGACAGCTCAATCCGGCCCGAGAACTACGCCTTTCAATTGGTCGGGGAAGAGGATGTGACAGGCTTTCACTGCTTCGTCGTTGAAGCTACTCCCAAGCGTCACGACAAATACCTTTTCGAAGGGACAATCTGGATCGACACCCAAGACTTCGGAATTGTCCAGATTGCCGGACACCCTGCCAAGAACCCTTCGTTCTGGATCAAACGAGTCAATTTCGTCCGGCGTTACCAGAAGATCGAAGAATTCTGGCTCCCTCTGAAGGACGAAACGGTCGTCGATCTGAAAATACACGGCAGAAAGATCCTCACAATCGATCATCAAAATTACGCGGTCAACCGAGCCGAGCAGGAGGCCGTGCGTACTCCAGCTAACACCCGGGGCTTTCGCGCTTCCGCGCCTTTGGTGCCAATTTCGGCATATTCCAGTCAGGAAGGCAAGAGCGACCAAGTCCCGGTCGAACCCGGAGCGCACAGCGAATAAGGAACATGGGAATGAGAGGGTTCATCAAAAGGAATAAGTTCGTCGTACTCCTGCTGATCGTCATGCTGGGCTTTTTCCTGCGTCTTCGAGGGCTGGGCCGAGTGGGTTTCAACAAAGATGAGGTCAACAAGGTGGAGGCCGCCAGTGCCTATCGGCAGGGGAATTTCTCTGTCAATTTAGAACATCCGATCCTCATGAAGTCGCTGGTAACTCTATCGGTGGCGGCAGCCGATTCGTGGAACGGCAGCACGCCGGGACTTGCCCATCAGGTCTCGGAGGAAATGGCAGTCCGTCTTCCCAACGTCATCTTTGGCTCCTTGACCGCGGTCGTCATTTTCCTGGTCGCACAGGAGTTCTTCGGTGCCAGTGTCGGGATCATCAGCGCGCTGTTGTGGAGTAGTGGAATCGTTGCCATCACGGTGAACCGCCTAGCGAAAGAGGATACCCTTCTCGTCTTCTTTACGTGGCTGGGATACTACTTTTACCTCCGAGCCAAAAAGCTCGGCTCGGCGCACACCGCTCGGCAGGAGAGGTTTTATGCGGCGAGTGGCGCGAGCTTCGGCTTGATGCTTGCCTCAAAGTACTTTCTCCACTACTTAGGACTCAACGCGCTCTATTACCACCTGCTCGGCCGTGGCGACAACAACCAGCCGCTCAGGAAGCGGGATTATGTCCTGTTCCTCGGCGCGTGCGCCCTGGTGTTCTTGCTGTTCAATCCAATGATTCTTCTGCCCGGCACGTTGAAATACATGCTCCATTACGTCCGGGAAGGAACTGTAACGCACCATGGATATCTGATGATGGGCCACTTCTATTACGACGATCCAGCCCATATCAGCCACGGAATGCCCATCTACTTTTACCTTCTCTTCCTCGTGATCAAAACCCCGCTGCCGATTCTGGGTGCGTTGATCGTGGGGCTCATTGAGGTCTTCCGGCGCCGGCGTGAGCCAGGACCCTTCTTTTTGATCCTGATGCTCCTGTTGTGGATCGTCCCCTTCTCGCTCCTGGCAGCGAAGTGGCTGAGGTGGATGCTTTCGTTGATGCCCATCATTTACATACTCGCCGCCGTCGGTATCGTGAAAATCTTCTCCTCCGTGTCGGCCCTGTTGAAGCGAGAACCGGGTTACGTGGTGCGTTCGGCGGTGCTCGCCGCCTTCGCAGCGCTCTTCTTCGTCGCGCCTCTGTGGGTTACCGCGAGGACTGCACCGTTCTATTCACTCTACCTGAATCCGTTGGGAATGGGACGCGTCGGGTACTACTTTCCACACGACGAGTTTGACGACGCCGGCCTGCGTGAGGCTATCCGACAAATCTGTGAAGAGGCTCCACGCGGAGCGGGTGTCGGCGGTGAGGCTCCCGCTGTCTTTGAGTATTATTTGCACAAGTTCGGCCGAGACGACTTGCGGTACTTTCGTCTCTCTGACCCGCGCGAAAGAGATGAAGCCCCTTGCTCTGCTTATCTGGTGGTCGAGGACGGAAGGAAGTATTTCGAGAACATCGCTTTCATTGAGGGAGTGGAGTCCTACCAGGCGCCACTCCGGGTGGTCGATGTCGGCGGAGTCGCTGCGGCACGCGTTTACCACAACGAAGAGTTGGCTGAGTTGAGAGAGGGCCGATGAAGAAAAACCTCCATCACGTCCGGTCGCTGGCCTCGGTCGCGAGTGTCGCGCTGTTTATAAATATGCTGAAGCGAACCGGCCCAGGGGCGATCGTCGACAAGATCCGTCTGCTGGGATGGGGCTTTGCCGTCCTCATCCTACTTTCAGGGGTGAGGCACGTGTTGAGAGCAGTCGCCTGGCGCTACTGTGTCGGGCCGGAGGAAGGACGCCCGAGTCTGCTCGACTTCTTCGGATTTCGGCTCGTGGGCGAAGGGTTCAACGACATGACTCCGGCAGGGCCGCTGGTAGGAGAGACCGTCAAAGTCCTGGCTGTTTCCAGACGCATTTCGGCGCAATCCAGTGCCTCGTCGGTGGTCATCGAGAACCTCATTTACGGCTTAGCAGCCGTCTTGTTCATGCTCAGCGGGGTTGTGCTGGTGCTGATCGAGTTCGCTACACCCCACGGATTTCGCTGGCTGGCTGGCGGCCTGGTGACTTGCTTCCTCGTTTCCATGCTGCTTCCTTATTGGATTGTCAGCCGGCGCATCCTGCTGGTCGGGGAAATCCTCAATCGCCTGAAGGACATCGGGCTCCGTTGGGCTTCTCTCGAGCGTTACGAGCACGACCTGCAGGCTGTCGAAGAGAGCATTCACGATTTCTTCCGGTCCCGCAGGGGGCTCTTTCTCGGCATCCTTGCGATTGAAATCGCGACAAATTTCACTGGCATGGGGGAGGCCTACCTGATTCTTAAGGCTACCTCAGCGCAGGCCTCGGTCTTGGCCGTATATCTGGTTGAGTCGGCGAGCCGCGCCGTTCAGTTGGCATTTGCTTTCGTTCCTTTGGGATTAGGGGTTCAAGAAGGAGTGGCGGCCGCCACGCTGCAAGGCC
>Ga0306920_100015458_pt1 | contig 10463 bp, 5 predicted proteins | sample flu12Cox44000170_FD_204666 | JGI IMG/M metagenome (GOLD analysis project Ga0306920, IMG submission 204666) | Lab enrichment of tropical soil microbial communities from Luquillo Experimental Forest, Puerto Rico - flux4day.12C.oxic.44.000.170 (v2)... | ecosystem: Environmental > Terrestrial >... | reverse complement strand
CGTCAGACCGTTCGCCGTGCAGTTCAATGGATAAGTAACGGTGTACGTGGTCGCGGTTCCGGGGTTCACGTTATAGGTTCCATTGAACGCGGCGGGCGTAACGCCCGCGATGAGCACCGCGCCCGGTGATGACGGGTTAAGTCCGTTGGGCGTGCTCGTGGTAATCGTCGCAATGCCGTTGGTGCACGACGCTCCATTCGGAGACGGCGCAATCGCTACCGTGATGTTGTTCAACAACAGATTGACCACCGACGTCACGCCCAATCCTCCCGGGGTGACGTACGCCAAGGGTGCGCCGGGCTGCAACACCACGTCGGGCGTGTTGCCCGTATTTAACGACACGGATGCTATCGCGCACGGAGGCTTCTGCCCCGACGCGAAACAACTCGGTGGTGTCACCCCCGCCGGAATCGGATTCGGATTCACGTACACGACAAAACCGATCGTGGCATTGCTGAATGCCACAATCGCGTAGTGCGTGGTCGGATCAATGCCCACCGAGAAGGGCAAGGGCGCGGTCGTCCCCGGCGGCTCCTGTATCAGCCCGCTCAGACTGATCGGGTTGCCGATTATGTTCACCGTGGTGGATGTCAGTGCCAGCAGCGTCAGCGTGCTATCGCCGCTGTTCACCACCACGCCCAAATCCGCTCCCGCATAGCCTGCGGCCGATAGATCAATTTGATCGTCAATGGCAATACCCGTAGGTTGACTACCTACTGTGACCGGTCCGCCGACGATCACCGGCATCGCGCGGCCCGTGGAGGTCTGGCCCGTGAAATTCACGAGCTGCACCGCATTGGCGCCCTGCTCGGTAATCACCGCGTACCCCTTCGTCGAATTGATCGCCATGCTGCTCGGCGCAGGGCTTGTTCCGGGCAGCGCGATGAAGGGAGGGGTCGCCTTTTGTTGCGGCGATTGCGTGTTCGTCCCGGCCGTAAAGTAGTTCGTGCTCAGATCCGAGAACGTCGGCTGCACCGCCACATTCGTGTAGGCCGTCGGATACGTCGGCGGACTGGGCGGGGTGTTCGCGGAAAACGTTACGGATATCGGGTACAGACCCGGCGGCTGCGGATTGGTGCTGCCATTGAGCGGCACCGTGAACTGCCGCGAAGTCGTGGACGACACTACGCTGGTATTCCCATTCAGCAATACTTGCACCAGGGCGTTACTCGCATTCCCGTAGTAGCCGCCATTGGTTGACAACTGCGTCGCCACGCCTTGTGGAAAACTGTACGGCACTGCGGACACCAATCCGGGCTTCACGTAAACCAGATTGATCGGAAACGAAATCGAACTGGCTTGCCCGCTGGTGCTCGGAATGTTGCTGACGGTGATTTTTCCTGTTCCGGCTACCGCCAGTTGGGGCGCCGTAAGCCGGATTCGCGTCACAATCGACGCATCGCAGGTGATCGCCGGCGACGACGTCGAGTTCGGCGAGCAGTACCCCGGGGTAATCGGAACCGTAAAGATATTGGTCGGATCGATGGCTGAAGTTTGACCGGTCGGCGAAGTAAACGAAATTGGCGTGGTGTTCAGAATGTTCTTGGCATTCAGCCACACGTCCTGCTCAATCCCGCCCGTCGCGATGGTCGTGGGCGAAATTCCGGTAAACGTGATCGGATTGGTCGAGGCGTTCACCAGGGTGATCGTGGCCGTCGCAAAGTGGTAGATGTCGCCGGTTTTCCATGCGACCACGGTCACGGTGGTCGCCGCGGTCGATGCGCTCGCGCCGCTGCTCACCGGAGTGGTGTCGGTCGGCATGGTCGAAGGCGCCGTATAGATACCGGTTGTCGAGTCGATCGACCCGCACGCCGGACTGCACGTCGTGCCCAACGGATTCGCTGTTCCGCAGGAACCGGCGGACGTCAGCGCTGGAAACGCATTGCAGATCGCGGTGCTCGAGCCAATCACCGGCTGCATCACCTGCCAATTCAGATCGGTCGGTGGACCGCTGGCCAGAGATGCGGTGAACCCAATGATCTGCGCTGGGTTCAGTCCCACCGGCGCTGTCGCGCTTGGCGGGTTGATCGCGATACGAATTCCGGAATCGAGGGTGACGAGGCCCGTGCCCTTCTTGCTGGTGTTGGCCGCGGCGGTGGCCGTGAACGTAATCACGGGTATCGGATTCGGAAAGCTCGACAACGGCGGCGCGGTGTACGTCAGCGTGTTGTTCGCGGTGCTCTGATTCGTGGTCCACGTTCCAATCGATCCGCCATTCACCGTCTGTCCGCTGGTGCAATCCGCCGCCGTCGTCGGTTTCGGATTGGGAACAGTGGTCGTCGGTGCGGGCGTGTAAACATATGTGCAACTCCAGGTGGAGTCAAGATTCGTCGTGCCCGTGACCGTCGAGGTCAGCACCTGCGTCGTGCCAGCCACAACGACCGCGGCTGGGGGGAGCACAGTGTCCGCCACCTGGTTGGGGCTCCCGCTTCCGCAGCTCGACTGCCACAGCGCACTACCCGCCGCGACCAGCACCATCGCGGCCTTCTTCAACGCTCGCACCTTCATGACTGACATCTCCCTCTCCATTCGTCTGCGCACCGCACTCGCTTGCCCCTTTCCCAACTCCCCGGACGCTGGAAATCCTCCGTCGTGCATCGCTAGAACGTCCGGCTGACCGTGAAGCGGAACGTGCTCCGCGGCTCAAAATAGTTGAGCCGGCCAGGATTCTGCAGCACCGGCTGGATCTGATACATGATCGATGGATCGCACTGGCTCGGGTGCAACGGATCGAGCAGCCCCAGTGCCTGGCAGGTCTGCGCCAAATTCACCAAATTCACCTTGTCAAAGGGCGCGATGATGGTCTCGTGAATCCGCAGCGGGTTGTAGGCCCAATAAATGCGGAACGGTGCCTGTACGATCGGCAGGTTTACGTTGAACTCGATCCCGGTAGACATGCGTGGATAGAAATTGGTTCCCGGCGCAATCTGCAATTGTTGTCCCTGATTCGCAAGCGGGAAATTCTGATTGATATACGAAACGCCGGTTGGATCCAGCTTCAACGCACCCCGGTTCAAGATTCCGGTCGTACCCACGTCGGTGAACAGGGTCATACCGACCGGGCCGGCAATGGGAATGCGGTACTCAAGATTTCCGACTCCCTGCAAATCGCCGCCCGGGAAGGTGATGGTGTACGCCACCAGGGGCACCGTGAACGACCCCAGTGTCGGGAATCCTGCGCCGCTCAGATGGTGGTTGTCGAAGAAGGTGACCACCTGGTTGTAAACGCTCGGAATGTAGGTAATCGGCGAAATCGCGCGGATGTCGAACCCGCGAATGTCATTTTCTCCACCCATGTAGAACCGGCTATAGGGCGGGACCTCTTTCCCTCCGTACCCGGTGGTCCAGGCTCCGAGCACCCGGAACCCGATGGCATTGCGTCGGTGATTTATGGGATGGAAGCGCTTGTACTCGCCGGTCAGGGTAAGAGTGTTGACGTTTCCGCCGAGCGGGCCGCCCGTAAATGCCGTGGAGAAGAAGTAGCTCTTGCCGTTGGTGGCGTTGACGGGATTGTTGATGGTGTTGTAACTGACCGTTCCGGTGATGGTGCTGGCCACAATGCCGTTCAGCGCGCTGGGGCCGGCGATACTGCGATATTGAATTTGCGTAAACAACAGTTCCGACGCCTGGTTGTAGGTCGTGATGTTCGTGCGCGTCAATCCATAGGTCAGGCCGACGCGCGTAAAGGCATAGCGCTTCAGCGGGTAATTCGCGAAAACCGTAAAACCCGTGCTGTTTTGGTTGTAATTCTGCACGTATTGCGGGTTGATACTGACCGGCTGGCCGGTCACTACCGCGGCCTGCTCCGCCTGGTTGAATTTGTACAGCGTGGAAAAAATCGTGAAGCCCGAGGAAATCGGCCGGTCGAAAAGATACGGCTCGGTGAAACCAAACATGATGTTGCGCTGATATTGTCCGACGGAAGCGGAAATCGTCAGGGTCTCGCCAAGTCCCAGGAAATTGTTGGTCTGGTACGTCAAGCCAATGAATCCGCCCGCCAAACCGCTGATCCCACCCTGCAATCCGATCGACTGCTTCCCTTTCTCCTTGAGTTTCAGGAGAATGTCGACCGTGCCTTCCTTGGTGTTGCGCTTGATTTCGGCAGCCTTGTCAGCGTCGAGTTTCTCGAAGTAGTCGAGCTGATTCAGGCGGAGAATACTCACTTCCCATGCGTGTTTGTTGAAAAGCTGTCCTTCATCGATCAGCAACTCGCGGCGAATCACCTTGTCGCGTGTGGTGGTGTTCCCGCTGAAGTCGATGCGCCGCACGTAATACTGCTTGCCTTCGTCGAACTTCATCGTGATGTCGATCCGCTTGGCCTGCTCGTCGATATCCGTCTGCGGTTCCGGAACGAAGTCAATAAACCCGTACTGCCCGTAGATCTTGGTGTATTCCTCCATCGCCTTACGGATCTTGGCGGTCGAAAATACATCGCCCTGTTTCAACGGGAACACGCTCTTGAGGGCGTCCACTTTGAGCGAAAGGGCCTTGTCGGGATCGGCGCTGGCGATCTTCAGCGTCCCCATGTAGTACTTCTCGCCTTCTTCGATCGGGATGGTGATGTTGACGGCCTTGCCCGTGGTTCGCCCGGCGAGAGGAATGCCGTATTTCCATCCTTCGGTATCCACGTTTTCGAGAATCGGGTCCTTCACCACCACTTTGAAGTAGCCGTTATCCTGATACAGGCCGCGGATCCCGACTTCAATGTCCTCGATGAGCTTGTCGTGATCGTAGGTCTTCGACATCACATTGATTTCGGTGAAGTAGAGAGGAATGGCGTACGGCCGGTCGTGGCGCATCGCACGGATCAGCTTGCGGTCGCTGAAAGCGTGGTTCCCGGTGAACGCAATCTTCCCCACCTTGACCTTCGGCCCTTCATCAATCTTGAAGACCAGGATGACCGCGTTGCTCGATGCGATGCGCTCATACTGCGGAGTGACCGTGGCAAACTGTCGACCATGCTCCCCGAGCAGTTCCTTCAGCACCACTTCCGCTTTCTTGATTTTGGTGGGATCGAACTGGCTTTCGACCGTGAGCCCCACTTTTCTTTCCTTGAAGCGATCCAGAATGTCGGATTCCGAAATGGATTTGATGCCTTCGTAACGGATGCGGCGGATGACCGGCCGCTCTTTGACGATAAAGATAATGACTTTGCCGTTGGGCTTGTCGCCGTCTTGCACTTCCAGCCGCACGTCTTCGAAAAACTGCGTATTCCACAGCGCCTGGAAGTCGCGTCGCAGTGTTTCTTCGTTGTACGGATCACCGGCCCGCGAAAAAATACGCGCCTGCAGCGTATCGCGCCGGATGCGCCGATTCCCTTCAAAGTCGATGCGCTCGATGAACGGCTGGCCCTCGGCGGCCTGCTGGCGTCCCGCCGTCGGCGCTTCGACGATGCGCTCTTCCAGAGTCGTTCTATCGAGTGAAGCGTGGAATAGCGTTACGGTCTTCGCCGCGTCGGTGTGGTCTTCCGGCCGGGAGGAGGAAAATGTGGCGGGCGCGAAGGCCAGACAAAAGACCGCAAAAAACAGAACAGCAAGGACACGAGGCCATCTTGCACGCCGGGCGTCCATTGCTGGTGATGAACAGACTATGCTTTGAGCGGCCGTTGATTCACTCAAGGCCGCGCCCCCAGACCCAAGATGTTATTCTCCCGCCAGACCCGGTATGGGCTGGCCGCGCGTCTTTCGCATCGCGGCGACCACTTCGGTCTCACCGCATTGCAGCCACACGTTGCGTCAGATTCGCTAGTGGACGACCGGGGTTGCCTCACCCACCGGCCGGAATGCGAGGCCTTCCCCGGCAACGTATATCTGCAACGTTGCAGGCCTCTGAATTCCTCCCTGGATCAAAGCCTCGGACAGCGGGTCTTCCACATATTTTTGCAACGCCCGCCGCAACGGCCGCGCACCATAATTCCGGTCCGCGCACGTCTTATCCAAGATCCACTGGCGCGCTTCCGGCGACAAGACCACTTGCACCTGCCGGTGAATCAGCGTGTCGTTCAATTGCCCCACAAGCAAATCGATGATTCGCAGCAGGTCCTCGTCGCCCAGCGGATTGAACAGAATGATTTCGTCCAACCGGTTCAGAAACTCCGGATTGAACGCCCGCTTTACTTCACCGAGCACCATGTCTTCCATGCTCTTCAGGCTGGCTTCATCTATGCCCGCCTGGAAGCCGATGGATGTGCGCTTCTGCAAATGCCGCGCACCCAAATTGGACGTCATGATGATGATGGTATTGCGGAAATCGACGGTATTCCCGAGACCATCCGTCAGCTGTCCGTCTTCGAAAACCTGGAGAAGAATGTTGAACAGGTCGGGATGTGCCTTCTCGATTTCGTCCAATAGGATAACCGAATATGGCGTGCGACGCACGCGTTCGGTCAACTGTCCGCCCTCTTCATAGCCCACGTAGCCTGGAGGGGCGCCAATCAGTTTCGAAACCGAATGCTTTTCCATGAATTCCGACATGTCGAAGCGGATCAGCGACTTTTCCGAGCCGAACAGGAATTCCGCCAACCTGCGGGCCACTTCCGTTTTTCCGACGCCGGTGGGACCAAGAAAGAAGAAGCAGCCCACGGGACGCGACGGCGATTTCAGTCCCGCGCGGCTGCGCCGAATGGCGCGCGCCAATGCCGTGATCGCTTTGTCCTGGCTGATAACGCGCTTGTGCAATTCCGGCTCAATGCGCAAAAGCTTCTGCTGCTCGTCCTCCTTAATCGACGTAACGGCAACCCCCGTCCAGCGCGACACCACTTCTTCGATGTCCTCGCGCGTTACGATGCCGGTCGAGGCGTCGTCCAGCTTGTAGCGCTCGCGCAGCACCCGCAGATTCTCTTTCTCCTTGCGCTCTTCCTCCGAATAGAAGCGCGCCTTCTCGAATTCGTGCGCCGCGATGGCCGATTCCATGCGATGGGTGATGAACTTCACGCGTTTTTGCACTTCGCTGACCTCTTCGGGCACGGAGGCCTGGCGTAGTTTTACCCGCGCGCCCGCCTCGTCGACCAGGTCGATGGCCTTATCCGGCAGGAAGCGGTCTGGAATATAGCGGTTGGAGAGGTAAACCGAATAGCGCAGCGCTTCGTCGGTGTAACTGACCGCGTGGAACTTCTCATAACGTTCGCGCACGCCGTTGATCACTTGAATGGCTTCTTCTTCCGTGGGAGCCGGCACCTTCACGGCCTGGAAGCGGCGTTCGAGCGAGCGGTCTTTCTCGACCGACTTGCGGTATTCGCCCGGAGTCGTCGCGCCGATGCACTGAATTTCGCCGCGCGACAACGCCGGCTTCAAAATATTGGCGGCATCGAGCGAACCTTCCGCCGAACCTGCGCCAACCAGGGTATGCAGCTCATCGATGAACACGATGGAGTTTTGGCTCTCCATCAGCTCCTTCATGATGGTCTTCAATCTTTCTTCGAATTGCCCGCGGTACTTGGTTCCCGCAACGATCAGAGAGAGATCCAGGGAAAGGATGCGCTTGTCCGAGAGAAACGGCGGGACGTCGCCATCACTGATGCGCTGCGCCAAACCTTCCACGATAGCGGTTTTGCCGACCCCGGGCTCACCGATGAGCACCGGATTGTTCTTCGTCCGGCGGCACAAAATCTGAATCACGCGCTCGACTTCTGCTTCGCGTCCCACCAGCGGATCGAGCGAACCTTCCGTAGCCGCCTGGGTCAGGTCGCGACTGAATTCCGCCAGCAACGAGGTCTCTTTCGGGCGCGACGCCGGGCTCTTCTCCCCGCTCGTCCGCGACAATTCCTCGCGCAACACCGACAGGCGCAAGCCCCGCTCCATCAGAATTTCCGCGCCAAAACACTTCTCTTCGCGCAGAATTCCCAGCAGCAGATGCTCCGTTCCGACGTGTTTGTGACCGAGACGTTCGGCTTCTTCCGCGGCGCTATTAAGGATACGCTTGCATTCCGCGCTCAGCGGCACTTCGACCGAAGTCGAGATGCGCTCGCGAATCGTAATCCGCGCTTCGATTTCCTTCCGGATCGATTCAATCGAGCCTTGCTGGCGCAAAAAGCGGTTGGCCAGAGCCTTGTCCTCCCGCATCAAGCCGAGCAACAGATGCTCCGTCTCAATGTAAGGGCTTCCGTACTGGCTGGCCTCGTACCTGGCAAAAAAGATTACTCGACGCGCTTTTTCTGTATATCGTTCGAACACGTTAGCTCGCTTCTCCCCCTGGGGTCCCCTTCACAGCGGTGGTGGCGCCGTGAATCCGCAGAACACCGTGTTCCAGTCCCACGACCCGGTCGCACCGTTCCGCCAGCGCCAGGTTGTGCGTCGCGATCAACGACGTGAGGCGATGGCTCCGATGCAGCCGCTCCAACAACTCGAACACAGCCCAAGCGTTCTGCTCGTCCAGATCTCCGGTGGGTTCATCAGCCAGCAGCACCCTCGGCCCGCTAATCAGAGCACGCGCGATTGCCACTCGCTGCTGTTCGCCCCCCGAAAGCTCTCCGGCGCGGTGGTCGGCGCGATCTTCGAGGCCGACTTTCTTGAGCCATTCCCGCGCTTGGCGTAGCGCGTTCGCATGTGGCTCACCGCGTACCAGCAGTGGCATCGCCACGTTTTCTGCTGCCGTAAAATCCGGCAACAACTGATGCCGCTGCCAGAGGAACCCCACGGCGCGATTGCGAAATTCCGCGAGCGCCGCGTCTTCATCAATTTCTATCGCTTTATTTGAAAAGTATACTGTACCGCTTGTTGGAGTGTCTAGCGCCGCCAGCAAATGTAGAAGGGTACTTTTTCCCGCTCCGGACGGCGCAACGATTGCCACCATCTCTCCGGCGCGCAATTTCAGATTTACGTCCGTGAGAACATGTAAGATTTTCTCGCCGCTTCCAAAACTCTTCTTCAATCCGCGCGCTTCGAGGATCGCTTCTTCACTCGCGACCGTGTCGTCTGTGGCTTTCATTCCCGGCGATCCCCTTTCTTCAGATTCTGCGCCGATTTTCGATGTGCCGCCATCCCCGTGACCGGGATGTAGGGCACGTCTAGCGACTGTATTCCCCGAAATCTGTCCCCCTAGATAAGATGCGCCACGAGTCGCTTCGCATATCTCGCCTTCGTCGTCTCATGGCCAACGTTTTCCCTTTTTCGCCCTGCACTTGCCAGGCTAAAACTAACGCCAAACATCGCCCATTTCCTTGCGCTATAACAAGCTTCCTTTCAATCACTTGTGCCTGCGTTCCTGGAAAAGATAGACGTCGACCCTGTGCGCCGCCCAAGGCAGCCGCACTTTTACCCATTCCGTGCAACTGGCCCGCCAAACACCCGTTCGATGCTCCTCTACACCTTTCTTCTCCATGCACTTCACTCGAATCGGAGAATCTCTACAGGCATCAATCGAGACGCTTCCCGCGCCGGCAATATCGTTGCGAAGATCGCGATGCCCATCGCCGCCGCCGCGATCCACAGCCCATCGAACAGGCTCGGATGAAACGGCACGTACGGCACTGCGTATACCTGCGGGTCCAGCGGGATCAGCCGATAGGTTCCTGCGATCCACGTGAAGGTGTAACCCGCGATCAGACCGAGAACCGTGCCGGTCGCACCGATTGCGATTCCCAGCAGCAAGAAAATCTGGCGGACCTGGTGCCGCCGCGTGCCAACCGAAAGTAACACCGCGATGTCGCGCGCCTTGTCCGTCACGGTCATCGACAGCACCACCAAAATATTCAAGCCCGCGACGAAGGTAATTAATCCAATGAAAATCGCCGTGACCAGTTTTTCTAGTCGAAGCGCTCGGAACAGCGCGCGGTTCTCCTCCATCCACGTGCTTGTGGAAAACCCGGGTCCCACCTCCCGCTCGATTTCCTTCGCGATTTGTGGTGCCTGCTCCGGCTGATCGAGCCGAAACTCCAGCACATTCACGATGTCGCTCGCGCCGGCCAGTGACTGCGCCGCGGGCAGAGCCACAAAGCTCCAATTCTCGTCGTAGTCGTAAAACCCGGAATCGAAAATTCCCGCAATTCGAAAGCGCCGCGACCGCGGCATCAACCCAAACGGCGTCAAGCGTCCCTGCGGACTCGTCAGGGTCACATAATCCCCGGGTTGGACCTGCCACTCCTCCGCGAGTTGTTTCCCTGCTATCAGCCCGTCGATACCCTCCGCGTCGGTCGAAAAATCCAACTTGCCTGCCGATAATTTTTGCAGCGCTTCATCGCTTCTCTCTTCGAGTGGCGGATCGATGCCCTTGACGACCACCCCCCGCGCCTGCCCCCCGAGCGACATCAGCACGGTCTGATAGATGGCCGGCGTGACCGATTTCACGCCCGGAGTGCGCTGCAGCTTCTCGGCCAACGCTTGGTAATTGGGGATGCCCGCGGGCCCAGGGTGTGTCAGAGAAATGTGCGCCGTCACTCCCAACAAGCGGTCCTGCAGCGTTTCGCGAAATCCGCTGTTCATCGCCAGCGCCACCACCAGCGTGGCAACTCCCGCCGCCACTCCCAG
>Ga0306920_100015457_pt1 | contig 10463 bp, 13 predicted proteins | sample flu12Cox44000170_FD_204666 | JGI IMG/M metagenome (GOLD analysis project Ga0306920, IMG submission 204666) | Lab enrichment of tropical soil microbial communities from Luquillo Experimental Forest, Puerto Rico - flux4day.12C.oxic.44.000.170 (v2)... | ecosystem: Environmental > Terrestrial >... | reverse complement strand
AGCATCTCCGACGAGACACTTGCCGGGTTCATCGTGTTCCTTGCCGTGCTCGTGCTGCGGCCGCAGGGGCTTATCTCCCGGGGAGCGCAGTCGTGAGCCTGGCCACGGAAACCGCGGCGCGTCCGGCGGAGGGGTTCCGGGTCACCCGGTCCCGCAGAAACGTCGCCTGGACCGGAGCGGGCGCACTGATCGTCGTCGTCGTGCTCGCGTTGTTCCCCTACATCGTGTATTCGGGCACCACCGCCATCCTCGTGCAGGCGTTCATCGTGCTCACGATGGCGAGCATGTGGAACCTGCTGGCGGGTTACGCGGGCCTGGTATCGGTGGGGCAGCAGGCGTTCGTGGGGCTGGGCGCGTACTTCGTGCTGATCCTCGCCCTCCATGGCACCTCGCCGTTCGCTGCGCTGCCTGTTGCCACGATCGGCTGCGGTGTCGCGGCGCTGCCGCTGTGGTGGCTGGTCTCCCGGCTGCGCAGCGGGTACTTCGCGATTGCCACCTGGGTGCTCGCCACGACGATCATGCTCATCATCGAGAAGTTCTCCTCGATCGGCGGCGGGACCGGCATGCCGCTGCCCGGGCTGGCCGGGTTCAATCCGACGCTGCTGACCGCCTATACCTACTGGGCCGGGCTGGCCGTCACGGTGGTGGCGCTGCTCGCCATCTACCTGCTGCTGCGCGGCAGGCTCGGCCTGGTGCTCACCGCCATCCGCGACGATGAGGTGGCCGCGCGCAGCTCGGGGGCACGGGTCGGCCTGGCCAGGATGCTGGTGTTCGTGGTGGCGGGCGCGGGCTGCGGCGCCGCGGGCGCACTGCTAGCGATCAGCCAGCTCCAGGTGCAGCCGGGCGCGGTGTTTAGCGTGCAGTTCACCGCGGAGATGGCGTTCGTGACCATCATCGGCGGGCTGGGCACGATCGAGGGGCCCATCCTCGGCACCGTGGTGTACATGGTGCTGCAGCAGACGCTGGCCTCATACAACGCCTGGTACCTGATCATCCTCGGCCTGGTAGCGATCGCCGTGGCCCTGTTCGCGCGCCGCGGCCTGTGGGGGCTGGTGGACGCCCGCCTGAATGTGCGGCTGTTCCCGGTCGGGTACTGGCTGCGGCTGAACGAAGAACGCCCGCGCAGCCTGCGCACGCTCGCGCGCCGCGGCTGAGGCCGCGACCGCCCCGGGCTCGGGAAGATTCGGGCCTGCTGATGCGCTTACCAATAGGCGTGGCTGGACCGCCGCGCATAATCCGAGGAGGCATGTGGAGATGTTCGGCTTGCGCAAGACTCGGATGATCACAGCGGATGAGGCACTGCCGGGGCGGTCCACCGCGATGCGCGTGCCCGCGCGGCATGAGGTACTGGACGCGCCGCTGGCGCCCCCGTACCCGCCCGGCACCGAGATCGCCGAGTTCGCGCTCGGCTGCTTCTGGGGTGAGGAGCGCAAGTTCTGGCAGATACCGGGCGTGGTGACGACGGCGGTCGGCTACCAGGGCGGGTTCACCCCCAACCCGACGTACGAGGAGGTCTGCTCCGGGCGGACCGGGCACGCGGAGACCGTCCGGGTCGTGTTCGACCCGGCCAAGGTGACCTATCGCGACCTGCTCAAGGTCTTCTGGGAGTCACACGACCCCACGCAGGGCATGCGCCAGGGGAACGACGTCGGGACGCAGTACCGCTCGGCCATCTTCTATCACTCCGACGAACAGCGGGCCGCCGCCGAAGAGTCGCTGGTTGCCTTCCAGAAGAACCTAAGTGAAGCGGGGTATGGGGAAATCACGACCCAGATCGAGCCGGCCCCCGAGTTCTACTTCGCCGAGGACTACCACCAGCAGTACCTGTCCAGCAACAAGAATCCGAACGGCTACTGCGGCATGGGCGGTACGGGCGTGTCCTGCCCGGTCGGGGTCGCGAAGGCGGACAGCTGACGTCGGGCTCAGCCTGTGGCGAGTCTCAGGATCGTGCATACGACCTTGCGCTCGGCCCGGCGCGGGGACCGGTGCCCGACTGAATCTGCTTCTACACTGCAGGTTTGGAGGTAAAACTACAGTGTAGATTCAGCCCGGGCTGTCGCGCGTCGAACGGCCGGACCAAGAGAATTGACGGCAGGTCAGCCCGCCTCTCCTGTTCCGCCGAACCAGAACCGGACCACTGCACGGCACTGAATTGGACCCTGCCGGGAGTCCGGTCGGCGCCTAGCGCCGAGGCGTGATGGACCAAGTCACCTGGATCCGGTCAGCCGCAGTCACCTGACACAACCACGGCAGGCATGTCGCCAGGGCCCTCGCCCGGCGCGTTCCCGGGTGCCGCTATCCGACCGCTCAGGGCGTCGAACCGGCGGGCCACTTCCCCACGTTGAAGGTGGGATGCCAGAAGCTGAGGGGCCAGAAGAGGATCGAGATGAAGTACTGCACCCAGCTGTGGAGCGCCGCTAGATTGAACGCCGCCGTGGGCAGGTGAGGGGATGCGGTATTGACAAAGACGCCGATCAAGACGTAGATGACGACGACAATGCCCTTCGCGCTGAAGAGGTGCTTCAGGTAATCCACCGCAGCTCACTTCCTCCCTGCGGACGCGCCGGAACTGCGGCGTGCGCTGGCCGTCGGCATGGACTCAGTTGCCTCACGGCGACGCTACGGTCCGTATCCCCCGTCTCTGAGATCTCACATGGCATCTGGTAGCCAGGATAGATCGCTCATCGCCGAGCGCCACGCTGACACCCCGGGAGGTCGCGACAAAGCGAGATCGGCCGGCCGGCCGGGACACGGCCCGGGGGCCCGCTACCTCGCTTCTGGGCTGACGTCAGTACCGCGTCGCGGCGCGGTACTGACCAGCCCCTCGGCTCCGGAGGATCGGCGGGGCGTCCCCGCCTAATCTGGCGGCTTGGTGCCCTACCGCTCTCGATCGCGGCGCAGTCGCTCGAGAACCTTGTCGGGGCTCTCGGCCGTGACCCGGATCATCGCGCGCATGGCGTCCGCCAGGGCTACGCGCGGCACATCGAGGGCTATCGCCGCCGAGGCGGTCCACTCGGTCAGCTGCCGGTAGAGCTCGGGGCTCAGGTCCAGGGTGATCCTGACCGGCTTCGACCGGATCGCGGTACGGCCCGGCGGCCGCGCATCACGCTCGGTGCGTCTCGCCGCGGCAGCGGTCATCTGCGCTCTGCGCTGCTCCCGCTGCGTGCTCATGTCCGCACGGCACCGAGGGGAGGGCATCGCTCGATGAGTTCGCGCGCCACGTGACGCCACACGTCACGGCCAGGACGCTTGATGGGCGTGCCGAAGCTCTGAGCGTAGACCTCCAGCCGCGGCACCGCCGTCCCCAGCACGTCATAGCCGAGCCGCTCCAGCGCCTCACGTGCGTCGTGGGTGGAGTGCGCGCGCGCAATGCAGCGATTCAGCAGCACAGCCGAGCGGGCGGGCCTGTCCCGGATCGTGCCGACGTCGCTGATCTCCTCGCGTACTGGCGTCGTCCGGTTGATCTCGATGGGGCTCGGCGCGCAGGGGATCAGAATCTCGTCGGCATACCGCAATGCCGACCGGGCGATGCTGGCGTGATCCTCCAGCTGCGGCGTGTCGATGATCACCACGTCGTCGGCCTGAGCGATCTCGGGCACGCGGCGGTGCAGCTCGCGGGACGGCAGCGCCACGATCCGGAACGGGAACGCCGCCTCCGGCGGCGACAGGCGTGGGTACATGGCCGCAAGGTCGGACCATTCCAGAGCACTGCCGGAGGGATCGGCATCCACCAGCAGCACGCTCTTCCCGGCCTGCGCGAACACGTGTGCAAGCCAGACCGCCGATGTGGTCTTGCCGGTGCCTGGCTTAAGGTTGGCCAGAGCGACACTCAACCCCGTCACCTGGGCATTATCGCAGCGTCTTGAAGGCTTCGGTAGCCGCGTGGGCACGTTGGCGCGCGGTGCATGGCCCGGAACTGTGGGTTAACACGGGAAGACATCCTTCCTGGGCGCTGGTGTCCGGCATGGAAACCAGCCTTACGCAGGCAAGAAGCCCCGGCAGCGGCGGAAGGCGGCAAGCCCGCCGGCATGTCGCGGGCCTGAGTAATACCGTACTACAGTACTCACTGAAATACGGTATTACTGCAATATACCGAGGCGGGCCAGACCCCGGCAGCGCCGAGCTTCGTACGCGCCGCGCATGCGGGGGGCCGCTGGACGTATCACCGCCCTCCCATCACTGCTCCGGTTGGTTATAGGGCCTGCCTCAGGCATGGCGGCGCGGTGGTGAACACGGAGACAACAGGTGGACAGACGCGATCAGGCCGAGGAGCTTGCAGAATTTCTGGCGCCGATGCTTCGCGGCGCCTGCGACACGGGCCACGTCCCGGCTGACGCCCGGCGTCCGGCTAACGGGACGATCGGGGATCGCACCGAGCCCGACGTTGACATGGCCATCCGGCTCGAGCTGCAGGATGCGCTCCGCGCGGAACCCGACCTGCTGCACTCCCTGTCGGGGCAACCGGCACCCGACGCCGAGCATGTCCGGGAGCGCCTGAACCATCTGTTCACCCGGAACGGTGACCACACGGTGAGCGTGCTGTGGGCCCTGCTGGCGGGCATGGACGGCCGGCCGCACCAGGACATGGTGCAGCTCACGCCGACGCGGAAACCGGCCCGCGGATGGCGAAAGCTCGCTCATGCGATTGGCTCTCTGCGTAAACATGAGTGGCTTCAGCGCAAGGTCGCGGGCTTGTGGATGAATCTGCTTGTCGGGATCGTCCTCGCGGCGGCGTGGTGGTTGGCCTGGCCGTCACCGGCCAGGTACTCACTCGGCGCGGCCGCTGTGTCGGTGTTCGCGATATGGTGCCTGTCTTTCGTGCCCGGCTGGATGTACATCCGTTTCCTGGGCCAGCGGGCGGGCGCCCTGTGGGACGAGTATGTCCTCAACCTGCACCGGCTCGGATGGGACAGCCCCGGACGCCTGCCCCGGCCGCCAATTGCGTCCCAGTTTTACCCTGAATGGTTCAATGACAACGGCACACTGCACGCGCACCAACAGAACATCTACCGGCAAAAGTTCGACGCATACTACGGCAAGTCCGTTTCGGAAAGCGGCAGCCGCGAGCGCTCACCGGTCAGAATCGAGACGCTCTTTCCGGTCTTCCTCCTGACCGCGACGCTGGCCGTCTCCTGGACCGTCATATTCTGGAACCCACATTTTACGGCAAACCCCGGCAGCGTGTGGGACATGCTGAAGTTCGGCTTCCTCGGCGCCTATGCCTTCATCCTGCAAATGCTTGTACGCCGTTTCTTCCAGAGTGATCTACGGCCGAGCGCATATGCACACGCCATGCTGCGGATCATTGTGACGCTGATCATCGTTGCGGTCCTTTACGAACTCCTCCCTCAGCAGGATCTGCGCACCGAAGCGGTCGTCGCGTTCATCGTCGGCTTCTTCCCCCTTGTCGGCATGCAGGCGCTGCAACGGGCCACCGCCGCGGCGCTCCGCGTGGCCGTGCCGTCACTAAGCCAGCCCTACCCGCTCAACCAGATTGACGGACTGACCATCTGGTATGAGGCCAGGCTGCTTGAGGTTGGCATCGAAGACATGCAGAGCCTCGCCACGGCCAACTTCGTCGACGTGATGCTGCACACCCGGGTCCCGGTCGGGCGGCTCGTGGACTGGGTCGACCAGGCGCACCTGTACCTGCATCTCGACCGGATCGAGCGCGGTCAGCTCGAACAGCGGCGCAAGGCACGCCAGCAACAACGCGATCAAAAGGGCGATCCGGCAGCCGATCAATGCCAGGTCGGCCCCATCATGCACGGCTCAGCCACCGCTGCCAACCGTGCGGGCACCCGCACAAGAACCGCCTTCCGGCAGCTGGGCATCCGCAAGGCCACCGAGCTGATCAAGGCCTTTCCGCCCGATCAAATCGACCCGTATGTCCGGCTGCGGAAGAAATCTCCTGCGGCGGGGCACCTGGCCGCGATCGCCCAGGAGGGGCTGGACGTCGCTCAGGTGCGAAGCATCGTCCGGGTGTTGTCGCGGACCGAGGGCCTCGCGCCCGTGTGGAACTGGGAAAGGCGGGGCGTCCTGCCACGGTAGCCGTCGACGGCCATGAGAACGGGCATGAGCGGCGGCGCACGTCGCTGCTTACCCGCGCCCGTGCGCCACCGCTCAGACGCGCCAGAGCACCGCCGCTCTCCTGCGCCCGCCCGTAACTCCGCACTCTCTGCGCAAAGACCCCCGAGTTCACCGGGATGGCCGTATCCTTCTTGACCTGGCGCCCGTGCCGAGCCGGGCGCTCGATGGGGGCATCCGCCCGCCTGACGGAACCGGCACCACGATCTCGGGCGCCTGCTGCGCACGGGCCGGGAGGGCACATGGTCCTGGACCTTGTGATCATTGGGCTGGCCATCACGTTGGAGCCGCTGCCGCTCGTGGCGTTCATCCTCATCCTCGGCGCCCGGCAGGGCACATGGAAAGGTCTGGCCTTCCTTCTCGGCTGGACAGCTTCGCTGGTCGCAGTGATCGCGGCCGTGGTCCTGGTGACCGGGGGCAAGCCGCCCGCGCCGAGCACCGCGCCGTCGACGGCCGCCCTGGTGGTCAAGGCTCTGCTGGGAGCCCTGCTGATCTGGGTCGGTTTGCGGCAGCGGCGCCGCATGGGCAGACCACGCAAGCAGCCGGGCTGGATGGCGCGGCTGGATCATCTGTCGCTGTGGGCCGCCGCCGGGCTCGGTGCTTTTCTGCAGCCGTGGACGCTGGTGGCGGCGGGAGCGGCAACGGTGATCCAGGCCAAGCTGTCCACCGCCGGCGACTGGCTGGTGCTGGTCCTGTTCTGCCTGCTGGCCACTTCGAGCTTCCTGGTCATGGAGCTGTACGCGACCTTCGCGCCGGCGGCGGCCCAGGCCCGCCTTGAGCAGATTCATACGTGGATCGACACCCACCAGGATCAGGCGATCGTTGTGGTATCGCTGGCGGTAGGCGCCTGGTTGCTGGGGAGCAGCCTCTACTGGATCGTCTCCTCCTAGCCATGCGCCGTGCGCCGGCGTGGCTGCGGCCCGAGACCCACGGGGCAGTCTCGTTGCACACTGGGGAGTGGCTTGGCTTTCGCGTTGGGGCCCGCTGACGATGGTCCTCGACGCGATGGCTGCCCGTTCCGGGCATGCTGCTCGTAGCGCTATGTGGAGGTGGCCAGTGACCGGCGAGATGATCCGCGAGTTGCTCGAGCCCGTCATCGGTCAATCGGGGTCGATCTCTTTGGTCATCAAAAGGGCCGGTCACATCGGGTTCGTCACAGCCGAGAACAAGAAACTGACCGGGGTCGAAGTTCGCCCGGACGGCCTGGTGCGCCTTGATCGCGAGACCGGGTGGGTCGTGATCGACCCAGATGGGGTCGTGGCTGTGGTGTGGGACGGCGAGCTGGAGCCCTCGGCGGGCCAGTTCCTTTGAGCAGGGGCGAAAGCCGGCTCACCGCCCGGTAGCCATCGCGGATGGGGCGGTGAACCGGCCCGGTCATGGCCTGCGTCCCGCGGCGCGATGCGCCTGGTTAGGGTGCCACCGCCTCGCTGACCCGCAAGGAACCGCCCCGCCCAACGAACGGATGGTTCTTGACCAGGCCGACCGCTGTGTCCATGTCGTCGGCCTTGATCAGCGAGTACCCGCCGATACCGGCGCCGGCCCCCTGGTCGCTCACGCCCTCGGAAGACACGCTCGCCGAAGGCCCGAGCGGCGCACCGGGGTCGACCATGTGGTCACCCACGCTAGCCACCCAGGCTCCGAACGCGGCCATCATCTGCTCGCGAGCCTCGGCTGATGCGGGTGGACCGCCGCCACCGTGATAGGTAATCAGATATGTGGGCATGGCGCCTCCGTAGGTCAGGGCGGACGGCGGCTAGGACGAGCGCCGCCCGCCAGCATTCCGGGTCAATTGGGCAGCCAGGTCCTCCGCATCATGCGATACGGGCCTGGTGTCCCTGCCGTTATGAATAATTGCGCAAGCGCCCGGAGCTGGGCTAGGTTCGAGAGGACAGGAAGGTTGTCCGAACGTCCACGGAGGCGGGTTCAATGCAGCGGCTGAACACCGCGCCGCACGATGCGGTCACCGAGTTGCTGGCAGCGCTGCGCGTACGGAGCACGGTTTACTGCCTGTCGGAGCTTCGCGAGCCATGGGGTTTCGAGGTCGATGGGGCAAACGTGGCCAAGTTCCACCTGGTGCTCGCCGGCTCGTGCTGGCTGAACCTCGCCGGGCACGAGCCCGTCCGGCTTCACGCCGGTGATCTGGTCATCCTCTCCCGCGGTGAGCGGCACGTCATGAGCGACGGCCCGGGCTCACCGGTGACCAACCTGGATGTAATCGTCGCCGGTCATCCGCTAGACCCGGACGCGCGGCTTAGCTACGGCGGCACCGGCCCCCTTACCAGGCTGCTCTGCGGCGGGTTCGTGCTGGACGACCCGGCACCGGCGGAGCTGATCAGCTTGCTCCCGCCGGTGCTGCAGATGAACTCGCGTTCCGCCGACATCACAACCTGGCTTGAGCCCGTCTTCGCGCTCGTGCGCCACGAGGCCGACAGCAGCGCGCCCGGCGCGCAGGCAATCTTCGCCAAGCTGGCCGACGTCTTCTTGTCACAGGCGGTGCGCAGCTACCTCGCCGGGGCCGAGCAGGCGGGCCTGCTGCCGCCACGGCAAGCGGTCGACGCGCAGCTCGCGCCGGCTCTGGCCGCACTGCGCGACCGGCCCGAGGAAGACTGGTCGCTGGCGGAACTGGCCGGCCTGGCTGGCATGTCGCGGACGCTGTTCGCGGCCCGCTTCCGCGCCACCGTGGGCGAGAGCGCGATGCGGCACCTGGCAAAGATCCGGCTCGGCCAGGCCGCCGGGTACCTCACGACGACCGGGCTCACCGTGGAGGCCATCGCCCACCGCACCGGATATGGCACCGACGCCTCCCTGTCCAAGGCGTTCAAGCGTGAGTTCGGTGCCTCACCGGGCCAGTACCGGGACCGCAAGGGAACGGTGACGGTCTCGCCGGTGCACTGACACGCGAGGGCCAGGCCCGGTTGCCTGCTGTCCGGTTTGTTCAATCCCGCCGCGCGGATCCTCTGGCATGGTGGGGCGATGGCTTCGGAATCCAGGCACATTGCCGAGCGGATCGGCCGGCCCGCCGCCGAGGTCTACGACTACGCCTTCGACCCGGCCAACCTGCCGCGGTGGGCGCCGGGCCTGGGGAGTTCCGTCGAGAAGGTAGACGGGCGATGGTTCGTGGAGACCTCGATGGGGCGGGTCGGGTTCGCCTTCGTTCCGCGGAACGACTTCGGTGTCCTTGATCACGACGTCACGCTGCCGACAGCTGAAGTCATCTATAACCCGATGCGGGTGATCGCCGACGGAAGCGGCTGCGAGGTGGTGTTCACGCTGCGCCGCCGCCCGGGCATGAGCGATGACGAGTTCCGCGAGGATGCGGCCGCCGTGGCCGCCGACCTCACCAGGCTCAGGCAGGCGCTGGAAGGGCGCTCAACGGGGCCTTAACGCCCCACGTCATCGGGCTCGGGGGTGAACATCTTGTCGACCGGCAGGTCGAAGAACCGCGCGATCCGGAACGCGAGCGGCAGCGACGGCAGGTACCGGCCGTTCTCGATGGAGATCACCGTCTGCCGGGAAACCGCCAGGGCGGCCGCCAGCTCGGCCTGGGACAGCCCACGCTGGGTGCGCTGCTCTCGTACCCGGTTCTGCACTATGTCAAGGTACCTTTACTTGATTGTGGATGTCAAGGAAGCTTTACCATAACGGCCGCCGTGGCGCGCCGCCGCGCGGCTATCCGCCGAACGGGACCATCTTCGACATGCTGACCAGGCATGACATCTCCTGGGCGAACTACCACCCGGTGGGCGGGGGCAAGTCCAGGGCGCGGCTGCAGCGATTCTCTTCCCCGGATTCCCGCGCGGGCACCCGGACGGCTCGCCGGGGGCGGTGGCGCGGGCGGCGACGGTCCGCTCGGCCATTCGGCACCGCGACGGCGGGCCGGTCACACTTTGCCGTTCCGCCCGGTCAGACAGCAGGGGGCAAAAAACGCAACAACTCAACGGAGAGACTCATGCCACTGCAAGTGACCGCCATCATGCTCGGCGTCGAGGACCTGTCCCGGTCCAAGAAGTTCTACGCCGACGGCCTGGGCTGCGCGATCGACAAGGACTACCCCGGGTTCGTGTCCCTTGACCTGGGCGGCGGGTCGTCATCGCTGGCCCTTTACGAGCGCGGGGCGGCGGCGCAGGACGCCGGCGTCTCCCCCGAGGGATCCGGGTTCCGTGGCGTCTCGTTCCATTGCATCGTGGACTCCAGAGAGGCCGTGGACGAGATCATGGGCAAGGCCGTCGCGGCCGGTGGCGCCATCGTGAAGGAGGCGGCGGGCGCAGAGTGGGGCGGCTACTCCGGGTACTTCAGCGACCCGGACGGGCATCTCTGGAAGGCCGCCACCTCCGCCTAGCACCCGCCGGGCAGCGTCACTGAAGCCGCTCGTCGCG
>Ga0306920_100015456_pt1 | contig 10463 bp, 9 predicted proteins | sample flu12Cox44000170_FD_204666 | JGI IMG/M metagenome (GOLD analysis project Ga0306920, IMG submission 204666) | Lab enrichment of tropical soil microbial communities from Luquillo Experimental Forest, Puerto Rico - flux4day.12C.oxic.44.000.170 (v2)... | ecosystem: Environmental > Terrestrial >... | reverse complement strand
GTGAGCCGGAAGGCCGACAAGTTCCTGCCGCTGCTGGATGGGCTGCGCGCCCGCGTGGTCCCGGCCAAGATGCTCAACGACGCCGGCATCGTGGGCGCGGCCCTCGTCGGCGCCTGACCGGCTGCCCAGCCCCCGGCCCGGGGTCAGCCCGGGCCCCCGGGTCAGCGCACGCAGTGCCCGGCTGCGCGCAGCGCGGCCTTCACGTCGGCGATCCGGAGCTGCCCGAAATGGAACACACCGGCGGCCAGCACCGCGTCCGCGCCGGCCTCGACCGCGGGCGCGAAGTGGGCCAGCTCCCCGGCGCCCCCGCTGGCGATCACCGGGACGGTCACCGCGGCCCGGACGGCCCGGATCAGCTCCAGGTCGAAGCCCGCCTTGGTGCCGTCCGCGTCCATGGAGTTGAGCAGGATCTCCCCGACGCCGAGGCCGACGGCGCGGGCGGACCAGCCCACCGCGTCGATCCCGGTGCCCCGGCTGCCGCCGTGCGTGGTCACCTCGAAGCCGCTGGGCAGGCCGGCCGCGGCCGGTGCGCGCCGGGCATCCACCGACAGCACCACGCACTGCGAGCCGAACCGCCGCGCCGCCTCGGCCAGCAGTTCCGGCCGGGCCACGGCGGCGGTGTTCAGCGACACCTTGTCCGCGCCGGACCGCAGCAGCCGGTCCACGTCCCGCGCGGTCCGCACGCCGCCGCCAACGGTCAGCGGGATGAACACCTGCTCCGCGGTGCGCCGCACCACCTCCAGCGTGGTCTCCCGGCCGCCGCTGGAGGCGGTGATGTCGAGGAGGACGAGTTCGTCGGCGCCCTGCGCGTCGTAGCTGGCGGCGAGTGCCACCGGGTCACCGGCGTCGCGCAGGCCCGCGAAGTTGACCCCCTTGACCACCCGCCCGGCGTCCACGTCCAGGCACGGGATCACCCTGGTGGCAACGGTCACCCGCCGACCCCGGGCTTATAGGCGACGGCCTCCACCTCGACGAGCATCCTGGGATCCACGAGCGCGGCGATGCCGACCATGGACGTGGCGGGCATCGCGTCGCCGAACGCGGTGCCGTGCGCCAGCCCGTACTCCTCCCACCGGGAGATGTCGGTGACGTACATCCGGGTCCGCACCACGTCGGCCAGGCTGGCGCCGAGCCGTTCCAGCGCCTCGGCCACGTTCGCGATGGCCTGCGTGGTCTGCGCCCGGGCGTCGCCCTCGTGCACGAACACGCCGTCGGCCACGGAGGTGCAGCCGGACACGAACACGAAGTCGCCCGCGGCGACCGCCCTGCTGTACCCGACCACCGGCTCCCAGGTGGTCCGGGTGGAGATCTTGCGAGTCACGACTGCACCGCCTCCAGCGCCTGCTCCAGGGTGAATGCTCCCGCGTAAAGCGCCTTGCCCACGATCGCGCCCTCCACCCCCAGCGGGGCCAGCGCGGCGATCGCCCGCAGGTCGTCCAGGCTGGACACGCCGCCGCTCGCGATGACCGGCCGGCCGGTGCCCGCGCACACCGTCCGCAGCAGGCCCAGGTTCGGCCCGGTCAGCGTCCCGTCCCTGGTGACATCGGTGACCACGAACCGGCGGCAGCCGTCACCGTCCAGCCGCGCCAGCGCCTCCGCCAGGTCGCCGCCCTCGCGGGTCCAGCCGCGCGCGGCGAGCCTGGTCCCCCGCACGTCCAGCCCGACGGCGACGCGTTCGCCGTGCTCGGCGATGATGGCCCGCACCCAGCCGTGGCGCTCCAGCGCCGCGGTGCCCACGTTCACCCGGGCGCAGCCGGTGGCCAGCGCCGCCGCGAGCGATTCGTCGTCCCGGATCCCGCCGGACAGCTCTACCGCGATGTCCAGGCGGCCCACCACCTCGGCGAGCAGCGCGGCGTTGGACCCGCGGCCGAACGCCGCGTCGAGGTCGACCAGGTGGATCCATTCGGCCCCGGCCGACTGCCAGGCCAGCGCCGCCGCCAGCGGATCGCCGTAGCGGGTCTCGGTGCCGGCGGCGCCCCGCACCAGCCGCACCGCCTGTCCCCCTGCCACGTCCACGGCGGGCAGCAGCGTTAAGGTCATGACAGCGTCCCCAGCCAGTTGGCCAGCAGCGCCGCACCGGCGTCGGCGGACTTCTCCGGGTGGAACTGGGTCGCCATCAGCGGGCCGTTCTCGACCGCGGCGAGGAACGCGCCGCCGTGCGTGCTCCAGGCGCACTTGGGCGGGGCGACGCGGTCCCAGGCGGGCAGCGGCAGCGCCGTGGCCGCGTAGGAGTGCACGAAGTAGAACCGCTCGGCCGCCCCGATCCCGGCGAACAGGGCCGAGCCCTCCGGTGCCAGCACGGTGTTCCAGCCCATGTGGGGTAGCACCGGCGCGGTCAGCCGCTCCACCGTGCCGGGCCACTGGCCGCACCCTTCGGTCCGCACGCCGTGCTCGATGCCCTCTGCGAACAGGATCTGCATCCCCACGCAGATCCCCAGGACCGGGCGCCCGCCCGCGAGCCGCCGGTCGATCACCTGCTCGCCCTGGACCTCCCGCAGGCCCGCCATGCACGCGGCGAAGGCGCCCACGCCCGGCACCACGAGGCCGTCGGCGGCAAGCGCGGCCCGCCGGTCCGCGGTCACGGCCACATCCGCTCCGGCGCGCGCAAGGGCTCTTTCTGCCGAACGAAGGTTCCCCGAACCGTAGTCCAGCACGACGACCCGGGGACGTCTCAAGCTCACAAAACGCCCTTCGTGCTGGGCACGCCCGGCGAGCGCGGGTCCGGTGCCGCGGCGGCGCGCAGCGCCCGGGCCACCGCCTTGAACTGGGCCTCGACCAGGTGGTGCGGGTTGCGGCCGGTCACCGACAGGTGCAGGCAGATGCCCGCCGTGGCGGCAAGGGACTCGAAGAAGTGTCTGGTGAGCGTGGTGTCGTAGGTCCCGATCAGGGGCGCGATGCCGTCCGGCTCGTGGTGCACCAGGTAGGGCCGCCCGGACAGGTCCACGGCCGCCCGGGCCAGCGTCTCGTCCAGCGGGACCACGGCGTCGCCGAACCTGCTGATCCCCGCCTTGTCGCCGAGCGCCTCGCGCAGCGCCTGGCCGAGGGCGAGCGCGGTGTCCTCCACCGTGTGGTGCGCGTCGATCTCGGTGTCACCCTCGGCCTGGACGGTCAGGTCGAGCAGGCCGTGCTTGGCCAGCTGGGCGAGCATGTGGTCGAAAAACGGGACGCCGGTGTGCACCGTGGCCGTGCCGGTGCCGTCCAGCCCCAGCTCCACCAGGACCTTGGTCTCCTTGGTCGCCCGCTGCACCCGGGCGATCCGGTTCACCGGGCCGCACCACCGTGCTGGTCTGGGGGGGCGACCCCCCTGGAACCCCCCGGTGGCCTCCGGCCCGGTTCCCCCGTCACCGGGCCGGGGCCCTGCGTGCCGCCGAGGGCCTCGGTCAGGGCGGCGCGGAAGGCGCCCATCTCGGCGGGGGTGCCGATGCTCACCCGCAGCCACCCGGGCGGGCCGGTTTCGCGCACCAGCACCCCGCGGTCCAGCAGGCCCTGCCACACCGAGTGCGAGTCGGCGAACTCACCGAACAGGACGAAGTTGGCGTCCGAGTCGGCGGCGGCCAGCCCCTGCCCGCGCAGCCACACCACCAGGCCGTCGCGCTCGCTGCGCAGGCCGGCCACCGTGGCGAGCAGTTCCGCGGCGTGCGCCAGCGCCGCCCGCGCGGTCGCCTGGGTCTGGGCGGAGAGGTGGTAGGGCAGCCGGACAAGCTGCAGCGCGTCGATCACGGCCGGGTCCGCGGCGAGGTACCCGACCCGGGCGCCGGCCAGCGCGAACGCCTTGGACATGGTCCGGGTGACCACCAGGCGCGGATACCTGGCCAGCAGCGCCAGCGCGGTGCCCGCGCCGTCCCTGGCGAACTCGGCGTAGGCCTCGTCCACCACGACCATGCCCGGGGCCGCCCGGCAGACCGCCTCGATCACGGCGAGCGGCAGCGCGGTGCCGGTCGGGTTGTTTGGCGAGGTGAGGAACACCAGGCCGGGCCGGTGCTCCCGGACCGCCCGCACGGCGGCGTCCGGGTCGAGGCCGAAGTCGGCGTCCCGGGCGCCGCGGATCCACCGGGTGCCGGTGGCCCGTGCGATCAGCGGGTGCATGGCGTAGGAGGGCTCGAAACCCAGCGCGGACCGGCCGGGGCCGCCGAAGGCCTGCAGCAGCTGCTGGATGATCTCGTTGGAGCCATTCGCCGCCCAGACCTCGCGCGCGGTCAGCCCGTGACCGAGGTAGGCGGCGAGGTCCGCGCGCAGCGCCATCGCGTCCCGGTCCGGGTAGCGGTTCAGCGAGCCCGCCGCGCCGGCGACGGCGCCGGTGATCCGCTCGACCAGCGCGGGAGGCGGCGGGTAGGGGTTCTCGTTGGTGTTGAGCCGCACCGGGACATCCAGCTGCGGCGCCCCGTACGGGGCCCGGCCCACCAGGTCGGCCCGGATCGGCGGCCCGTCCCGCGAGGCGGCCTGCTCCCCCGGGCCAGCAGGGCCAAGGCCCCGTGACGCAGGAGCGGGGCCTTGAGCCAGCGGGGGGGTCCACGGGGGTCGCCCCCCCGGGCCAACAGGGCCTTGAGCCAGCGGGGGGTTCCAGGGGGTTCTCCCCCCGGGCCCAACACGGATCCGGACGGCGGCCACGTGCGCGGCGAGGTCCTCCGCCGCGCCGAGGGCGTCGATGTGCGGGGCCGCCTCGGCCAGCGCCGCGGCCGAGCACTCCACCACGTGGATGCCGCGCATGAAGGCCAGCACCGACAGCCCCGCGGTGTGCCTGGCCGTGCCCCCGGTGGGCAGCACGTGGTTGGAGCCGGCCAGGTAGTCACCCAGCGAGACCGGGGCGTAGCGGCCGACGAAGACGGCGCCGGCGTTGCGGACCCGCGCGGCCAGGCCCGCGGCGTCCTCGGCCTGGATCTCCAGGTGCTCGGGCGCCCAGGCATCGGACACCGCGAGCGCGGCCTCGGTGTCGTCCACCAGCACGCAGGCGGACTGCCCGGCGAGCGCGGCCCGCACCGTGTCGCGGTGCCGGGCCGATGCCACCTGGGGCCGCAGTTCGGCCTCCGTGCGGTCGGCGAGGGCCGGATCGGTGGTGATGAGCAGGCACGCGGCGAGCGGGCCGTGCTCGGCCTGGGCAACCAGGTCGGCGGCGAGGAACCGCGGGTCGGCGGTGTGGTCGGCGATGATGGCGATCTCGGTCGGGCCGGCCTCGGCGTCCACCCCGACGGTGCCGGCCAGCAGCCGCTTGGCCGCGGTCACGTAGGCGTTACCGGGGCCGGTGACCACGTCCACCGGTGCGCAGTCGGCGGTGCCGTAGGCGAACATGGCGACCGCCTGGGCGCCGCCTACCGCGTGCACCTCCTCGACGCCGAGCAGCGCGCAGGCGGCCAGGATCGCCGGGGCCGGCAGGCCGTCGTGGTCCGGGCGGGGTGGCGAGGCCACGGCGATCTGGCCGACGCCGGCGACCTGCGCCGGGACCACGTTCATGATCACCGAGGAGGGCAGCGGGACCAGCCCGGCCGGCACGTACACCCCGGCCCGGCTTACCGCGACGTACCGCTCGGTGACCCGCGCGCCGTCGGCGATCGCGGTGACATGCCCGGCGGGCCGCTGCGGCTCGTGCACCAGCCGCACCCGGCGCGCCATCTCCTCCAGCGCGGCCCGGAGCTCCGGGTCGAGCCCTGTCAGCGCGCCGGCCAGCTCCCTCGCCGGGACCCGGCTGGTGGGCAGGTCAACGCCGTCGAAGCGGGCCGTGTACTCGCGGACCGCGGCCGCTCCGCGGTCCCGCACGTCCTCACAGACCGGCCGGATCTGCTCCAGGGCGACCCCCGTGTCCAGCGCGGCGCGCGGCAGGACGCCGGCGAGTTTCTCCCTGGTCATCGCGGCCGCCGGCTGCCCGCGAAGGTCGATAACTGAGAGCACCCGCCCAGTCTATGAAGCCGGTTCCCCCGGCCGCCGCGTCGCCGGTGTGGCGGACGTGCGCCGCCGGTGCCGGCCCGGGTTGACCAGCAGTTCGAGGCCGCCCGCGACCACGGCGGCGGCCAGCGGCCAGCAGGCGAGCGCGCTGGTCGCGCGGAGCGTCAGCGAATCGTAGAACCGGGCGCCGAGCGGGCGGGTGGCGAGCAGGTGCTGGAGCGCGGCAAACCCGGACTGCTCCCCCACCCAGCGGGCCACGAACGCGGCGGCGACCGACCCGGCGAGCAGGCCGGCCATCGCCAGCGGCCCGTACCGGCGCACCGCGAACAGGTAGCCGAGCGCCCCCGACACCACCCCGCCGGCCAGGCACACCAGGCAGAACACGAGGTCGGCCGCGATGAACGCGCTGGTCTCCGTGTTGACCAGGGCGGCCGCCCCGGGCGAGGTCATCACCAGCAGCGGGCGCGGCGCCACCGCCGCCCAGATGAGCCCGGCGGGCACGCCGAGCGCCGCGGTCCCCGCGGCCACCGCCAGCGCCGCGGCCGCGGTGGGCACCCCGGCGCGCAGCCGGTCCCGCGACCGCCACGAGCGCATGGCCTCGTCGCGGGCCGGGTCGGGAAAGGGGATCGGCACAGACATGGTCGGGAGCAGCGTACGCGACCGTGCAACGGACGGCGCGCCAGACGTTTGGTTGGCGCTCAGCAAATACATTTGGTTGCCGCCCGGCAAACCTTGCTACGGTGAGGTGCGCGATTGTATACCGCTCGTCCGGTTCAGGGGGCACGAGCCAGCGAAGGCGGCGTGCACGCCCGGCCAAAGGCTAGGGAAACCACGTGATCGAGGCAGAGGATCTCACCAAGCGCTACGGGGACAAGCTGGCGGTCGACCACCTGTCCTTCAAGGTCGAGCCCGGCCGGGTGACCGGGTTCCTCGGGCCGAACGGCGCGGGCAAATCGACGACGATGCGCCTGGTGCTCGGCCTGGACCGGCCGAACGCCGGCAGCGCGACAATCGACGGCAGGCCGTACGTCAAGTTGGCCCAGCCGCTGCGGAAGGTCGGCGCACTGCTCGAGGCCAAGGCGATGCACCCGGGCCGGAGCGCGCGCAACCACCTGCTGTTCCTGGCCCAGACGCAGGGCCTGCCGAGCCGCCGGGTGGACGAGGTCCTTGACCTGGTCGGGCTGCGCGGGGTGGCCAGGCAGCGAGTCCGCGGGTACTCGCTGGGCATGAGCCAGCGGGTGGGCATCGCGGCGGCGATGCTGGGCAACCCGTCCGTGCTGTTGCTGGACGAGCCGGTCAACGGGCTCGACCCGGAAGGGATCCTGTGGATCCGGAACCTGATGAAGCACCTGGCGTCGGAGCAGCGCACGATCTTCGTGTCCAGCCACCTGATGAACGAGATGGCGGTGACCGCGGACCACCTGATCGTGATCGGCAGGGGGAAGCTGATCGCCGACTGCTCGACGCAGGAGTTCATCGAGCGGAGCTCGGAGAAGTCCGTGCTGGTGCGCTCGCCGGACGCGAGCGTGCTCGCCGACCTGATCGCCGCCGAGGGTGGCAAGGCCATCCCGCAGGACCCGGCCGAAGGACGGGCGGCGGCGCTGAGCGTGACCGGGCTGGACGCCCCGCGGATCGGGGAGCTCGCCGCGGCGAACCGGATCGTCCTGCACGAGCTCACGCCGCGGCTCGCCTCGCTGGAGGAGGCCTTCCTCGAGCTGACGGCCGGCAGCGTCGAGTACGGCGCTGACGCGCCGGGGGTGCGCCAGGAGGCGGCGGCCGGCACGACGTCCCCGGGGAGCAGCCAATGACCTCCGTCAGCCCCGCGCCCGCCTCCCCATCCCCCCTCACGGCGACCGCGCTTCCGGCCCCGGCCCCGGCCCGGCGGCAGGGCTTCGGCGGCCTGCTGCTGGCCGAGTGGACGAAGATCCGGTCGGTGCGGTCCACGCTGTGGACGCTGATCATCTTCGCGGTCGTCAGCCTTGGGCTCACCGCCCTGTTCACCTGGCTGACCCTGAACGCGCTGAACAACGGCAGGGGCGACGCGCGGTCGTCCGGGATCGTCACCGACCCGGTCGGCTTCATCCTCGGCACCGGGCTGGGCCTGGGCCAGCTCGCCATCGCCGTCCTGGGAGTGCTTGTGATCACCAGCGAGTACTCCTCCGGCGCGATCCGGGCCACGCTGCTGGCGGTGCCGCGGCGTTACCCGATGTTCCTCGCCAAGGGGCTCGTGTTCGCGGCACTGGTGATCGTGGTCGGCGAGATCGTCGCGTTCGCGTCGTTCTTCATCGGCAGATCCCTGGTGAACGGGCACACCGTCACCGGTCATCTGCATATCGCGGGCCACGTCGTCACCGTGCACCGCACGATCACGGTGTCGCTGAGCCAGCCCGGCGTGCTGCGGGCGGTGGCCGGGTCGGGCCTGTACCTGACGGTGCTCGGACTGTTCGCGCTGGCGATCGGCGCGCTGATCCGGCACACCGCGGGCGCCATCAGCGCGGTGATCGGGATGGTCCTGGTCATCTTCCCGCTGTCCGGCCTGCTGCCGTCCAGCTGGGGCGCCCACATCCACGCCTACCTGCCCACGATCGCGGGGCAGCTGATCACCGCGGACAAGCCCGCGGCGGGCCAGCTGTTGTCGCCGTGGCAGGGCCTCGGCGTGTTCTGCGCCTGGACCGTGCTGCTCCTGGCCGCGGCGATGTACCTGCTCCAGAAGCGGGACGCGTAACTAGCTCAGGCAGGCCGGGCCGAGCAGCTGCTTCAGGTCGGCGACCAGGCCCGGTGACGGCTTGACCCGCAGCTTGTCGTCGAGCTTGACCACGGTGGTGCGGCGCCCGTTGCCCAGCCGCAGGTGCACCTCACTCAGCCCGGGGTGGCTGCCCAGCACCTCCTGGAGCCGCTCCACCACGTCGGGCACGCACCGCTGCACCGGGAGCGACACGACGAAAGGGCCGCTGCTTGTCACCGCCAGGTCGGGCACGCTCACCTCCATCGCGATGAGCTTCGGTGACTCCTCCCGGCGGTCGAGCCGGCCCTTCACCAGCAGGATCGCGTCGTCGGCGAGATGGACGGCGCAGCCGGCGTAGGTGGCGGGGAAGAACAGCACCTCGATCGCGCCCTCGAGGTCTTCCAGCGTGGCCGCGGCCCACGGCTTGCCTTCCCTGGTGACCTTGCGCTGCACGCCGGACAGGATCCCGCCGACGGTCACCGGCTGGCCATCGCCGCGGCCGCCGCGCGCGCCGGATGCGGCTTCCTCGGTGGCTGCCGACAGCAGCTGCGCGACCGAGCAGTCGGTGCCGCTGGCCAGCACGTGCTCGACGCCGAGCAGGGGATGGTCGGAGACATACAACCCGAGCATCTCCCGCTCGAACCCGAGCAGGGTGGCCTTGTCCCATTCACCGTCGGGCACCGGGACCTCGAACGTCCCCTCCGCCCCGGTGTCCGGCCCGAACAGCGAGTCCTGGCCCATCGCCTCGTTGCGCTTGACGTCGATCACGGTGTCGATCGCCTGCTCGTGAATGAGGACGAGGCCCTTGCGCGGGTGCCCGAGCGAGTCGAAGGCACCGGCCTTGACCAGCGACTCGATGACCCGCTTGTTGCACACGTTGACCGGCACCTTGTCGAGGAAGTCGGAGAAGCTGGTGAACGCGCCGGCGGTGGCGCGGGCTGTGACGATGGCGTCCACCACCGCGGTGCCGACGTTGCGCACGGCGGCCAGCCCAAATCGGATGTCGCCGCCCACCGGGGTGAACGTGGCCGCCGAGGCGTTCACGTCCGGCGGGAGCACGATGATCCCCATCCGGCGGCACTCGTTCAGGTAGAGAGCGCTCTTGTCCTTGTCGCCGGCGACCGAGGTGAGCAGGCCCGCCATGTACTCGGCCGGGTAGTTGGCCTTGAGGTAGGCGGTCCAGTAGGACACCAGCCCGTAGGCGGCGCTGTGCGCCTTGTTGAAGGCGTAGTCGGAGAACGGGACCAGGATGTCCCACAGCGTCTTGATCGCCGAGTCCGAGTACCCGTTCTCCCGCATCCCCGCGGCGAACGGCTCGAACTCCTTGTCAAGGATCTCCTTCTTCTTCTTGCCCATGGCGCGCCGGAGCAGGTCCGCTTTGCCGGGCGAGTAGCCGGCCAGCCGCTGCGCGATCGCCATCACCTGCTCCTGGTAGACGATCAGCCCGTAGGTGTCGCCCAGGATGTCGGCGAGCGGCTCGGCCAGCTCGCGGTGCAGCGGCACCACCGGCTTGCGGGCGTTCTTGCGGTCGGCGTACTCGTTGTGCGCGTTGGCCCCCATCGGGCCGGGCCGGTAGAGCGCGCCGACCGCCGAGATGTCCTCGAAGTTGTCCGGCCGCATGCTGCGCAGCAGGGCGCGCATCGGGCCGCCGTCGAACTGGAAGATGCCCAGGGTGTCGCCGCGGGCGAGCAGCTCGTAGGTGAGCTTGTCGTCCAGTGGCAGGTCCTCCAGGCGGACCTCGGTGCCCCGGTTGGCCTTGATCCCCGCCACCGCGTCATCCAGCACGGTGAGGTTGCGCAGGCCCAGGAAGTCCATCTTGAGCAGGCCGAGGTCCTCGCAGGCCGGGTAGTCGAACTGGGTG
>Ga0306920_100015454_pt1 | contig 10463 bp, 8 predicted proteins | sample flu12Cox44000170_FD_204666 | JGI IMG/M metagenome (GOLD analysis project Ga0306920, IMG submission 204666) | Lab enrichment of tropical soil microbial communities from Luquillo Experimental Forest, Puerto Rico - flux4day.12C.oxic.44.000.170 (v2)... | ecosystem: Environmental > Terrestrial >... | reverse complement strand
TCCGCAGATCAGCAAGCTCGTTAACATAGAAACTGCCGCCGATGTCATCGCGATAGTTCTGCGGAACGTCGAAATAGCGCGAATAGACGTTCGGAAACATCAGTTTCCACATGCCGGACAGGTTTCGGATGACGTCGCAGATTGACGGAAACAGCATGCCGTCCACGAAATCGAGGCGTCCGGAGAGGCCGAGCTCGATAGTCGAGCGCGGGATACGGCAGATGTAGCTCTGGTAATAGGCGTCGCCGTGAATGACTTCGAGCTGATCGCCGCCGCCGACGATGCCGAGCGGCAGCATGTCGGCGGCATGGATGATCTCGCGTGGAACATAGATCGGCATGTAGCCGACGACCTTGCGGCCTGGCGCCGCCGCTTTCCATTCCCGCGCGGCGGTAAACGTCAAATCGTCGAACAGCGCTTGCGCGTGGGCGATCACGGCAGCCGTTTTACCATTCAGCGATGTTGCCATTGCGCTGCCCTCTTTCCGATAAAGGCTTCGAGACCTTCCACGGCATCGTGGGTCTTCATGAGCTCATCGAGGTAAAGGCGTTCGACGGCTTCAATCTTTACGGCAACACGCCTGACATAATCCCAGCGCGCGGCCTTGACCGCATAACGCAGCGAGCTTGCACTCTTCGCCTTCAGGTGCTCGTCGAAATAGGAAAGCGCTGCGCGCTCCGGATCGGTGGCGGTCTCGCGCGCCATGCCCATCGTGACCGCCTCCACGCCGGTGATGCTGCGGCCGGATAAGAGCAAATCGATCGCGGTTGCCGGAGCAAGGATTTCGGGCAGCAAGCAGGAAGCAGCAGGTGCAAACACGCCGAGCCTTATCTCGGGCTGGCCAAGGGCTGCGTCCGGTGCAACGAAAAGGAGATGGCCGGCAAGCGCCAGCTCGAGCCCGCCGCCGAGACACTGGCCGCGGGCGGCCACGAGAACCGGAACGGGCGAATTCACCAGTTGCAGGACGAGACCGTGAATTGAGTGCAGCATTGCCTCGCACTCGCCGGGCAGATGCTCCGCCACGCTCGCGCCGAAGCTGAAATGCGGTCCTTCGGCATCGAGCAGGACAGCGGCGAGGTCAGCGTTGTCGAGGTGCTCGGCCAGAGCGGCCTGAAGTGCCGCGGTCATGGCGGCATCGATGATATTGGCTTTTGGCCGGCTCAGCCGAAGCCGCATGAGCCGGCCTTCCGCTTCGAACCAGACTTTGAGTGGCGCGTTCATGAGGCTCGCGCTCTGGGCTGAATGCTCTGCGTGAGCTCGTCGGACCACGGCGTATTTGCCGCCAGCGCGCGGCGCAGCGCGATGAAATCGGCCTCGCGGCCGGTCTCGCGCGTGCCTTCGTTGAAGGCCCGGAATCCGGCGCGTGCCTCGGTCATCATATTGAGCGCGAGCCAGGCGCGTGCGTTTTCTTTGTTTCTGTTCCAGGCATCGAGCTTGGGTTTGCGCAGCTCCTCGATTGTCTTGGTCGTGCAATCGGGAAAGGTGTAGAGGAGCTTGGTGCACAGAGCCTCGATCTTCTCATCGAGCAGGCTCAGATCGACACTGCCTTTCTTCATCAGCTCCTGTCCGGCTTTGAGCGCATCGCCGGTCTTCGGCTTTCCAAACACCAATCGACCAAGCTCGTCAGTGATCCGGCTCGTCTCAACGAGCGGATTGGGAACGAATTTTCCGTCCACTTTGAGTGCCGGCACGATGTCGGTGAGCATGCCCATGAAATAGGCTTCATGTGCCGAGAACGGCTCGCACAACACGCACGCCACCATCGCGCGCTCGGCGCCGATCACCACGGGGAGGAAGTCGGTCGCCCCGCCGATAGGTGCCGAGCCGTGCTTGGGGCCGGCCTGTCCGAAGCGGGCAAGATCCTGTGCGACTGAGAAGTCGCAGGCCATGCCGATTTCCTGGCCGCCACCGATGCGCATGCCATTGACCCGGCAGATCACCGGCTTGTCACAGGCGAGAATTGCCGAAACCATGTCATTGAAGAGACGCATGTAGCCGCGATACTCCTGCGGATTGCCCGCGTAGTACTCGGCATATTCCTTGGTATTGCCGCCGGTGCAGAACGCCCTATCGCCGGTTCCGGTAAAGATGACGGCAACGACGTCGCGCGCGGCGCTCGCGGCGCGAAAAGCAAGGATCACTGATTTGACCATTTCCGTGGTGTAGGAATTGAACTGTCCCGGATTGTCGAGCATGATCCATGCGCTGTAGAGCCCTGCGACCGGCTTGCCGTCTTCCGACTTCACCGGCCGTTTCTCATAACGAACGCCTTTGCCCATCGTCATGCGGATGTGCTCCGCGACAAGGCCGTGGTCCTTGGATTCCTGTTGCGAGTCGACAACGGTGCGCATTGCTTCGGCGGTCATGATCGTGCTCCTCAATGAGTGGGGACAAGAACGGCGCGGCGCTTGAGCTCTCCCGCATGCACCGCTTCGAAAACATGATTGATATCGGCCAGCGGGTGCTTCTCCACGAACGAAGCCACCTTGACCTTGCCGCTTAAGACCAGATCCAGCGCTTTCGGGTAGAGCTCGGGAGGACAGCCCCAGTTGCCGAGCGCGCGTGCGTGGAACGCCATCAGATTCGAGAGCCGCACCTCCACCTTGTCCATGGTGAAGCCGACCACGCACAGCGTTGCGCCATGGTTGAGCAAACCGAACGCGGTCTCCTGGCCGGCGCGCGTACCGGAGCATTCGAAGATGATCCATTCGCTCTGCCGCAGCCCACGGCCTTTGGCAAAGCCCAGAATCTCCATCTTGAGATCGCGCAAATTCATCTGGCGCGCATTCAAGCTCAGCGCCGCGCACTGTTGCTCGATCGCCGCTAGCTTGCCGTCGTGCACGTCGATAGCGACCACCACGGCGCCGAACGCAGCGGCAATCTGCGCGGCATAGCCGCCCACTCCGCCGACCCCGTTGACGACCACGAGATCGCCTTTTGTGACGCCGGCCTGCACGACAGCCTGATAGGGTGTGGTCACCGCATCCGCGATGACCGAGAGATCGGCAAGCTCAATTCCGGCTGCCGCCAAGCGGTGCTCATCCACCTCGCACAGTCCGAGCGCCGGCACGACAATATGGCTGGCGAAACCCCCATGGATATCGTTGCCCGGCATTTTCTGGTTCGGACAGATCGTTGCCTTGCCGCGCCGGCAGGCATCGCAATGACCGCAGGGGATCACGGCCGGCACGATGACCGCACGATCGACCCACCACATGGCGTTTGCCCCGGTATCGACGACACGTCCGCTGATTTCGTGCCCGAGCGTGAGCGGCAGCTCGTGTTTGGTGCGCACTCCGTCGTAGTAGTAGCCAAGATCGGTGTGACAGACGCCGCAGCCCGCGATCTCGACGACGACTTCGTCCGGCCGCGGAGACGCCGTGTCGAATTTCACCTCGACCAGCGGCTCACCCTTTCCGGTCATCATCCAGCGAATTGGTTGTGTGCTCATGCACCTGACCCGCGAATTAGAAAGGCCAACGTACTCAACGGGGTACGTTATGGATCGCGGGCATTTCAGGCCGCTGCCTGCTGCTGCGCCTTGATCTAAGACAAGGAAATTCAAAAAATCGCATTGTAGTACCAAAATACGTTTTGGCGGGTTTCGAGCGATCGCAGAACCGCAAAAAAGAGAGAGCGGGCATGGCAGAGCGCAGTGTTTCGCTTGCAATCATGGGCAGCGGCGGCGCCGGCGCCTTGACTGCAGGCAGCCTTTTGCTCGAAGCCGCATGTGCCGCCGGCTGGCAGGGGCTTTTGGCGCGCACGGTCGGTCCGCAGATCCGCGGTGGGGAAGCTGCGGCGCTGCTGCGGCTTGGTACCCAATCGATCGAATGTTTGCCCGACCAGTTCGATCTCGTAATCGGAATAGATTGGCTCAATGCGCAGCGTTTCGGCAACGAGATTCAAGCCGGGCCGCAAACTCTGGTGATCGGCGATCCTCGCGGTGGGGAGATGCCGCCGGCCATCGCAGCCGCCGGTGCTCGCCGCTTCGAGATCCCGTTCAAGAATATGGCGAAGACGATACCGGATGGACGCGGCAACATGATTGCGCTTGGTGTCGCGGCTCGCTTGCTGGGACTCAAGCTCGAGCTGCTGTCGGCAGTCATCGAGAAACGGCTGTCAGATAAAGGTCAGGCCGCACTCGCCGCCAGCCAAGCATGCCTCAGTGCAGGTTTCGACGCCGCCGCCGGGCTCGATTTCGACCTGCGTTTACCTTCGCCCAAACGCGAGCCGACCCGCAGGTGGCTGGTGTCCGGTAACGAGGCCGCCGCGCTCGGCGCCATTCGCGGCGGCGTTCGCTTTGCCGCCGCCTATCCCATAACTCCGGCGACGGAAATTCTGGAATGGCTGGCGCCGAGCCTCGTCAAGATGGGCGGTGTTCTGCTCCAGGCCGAGGACGAGCTTGCCGCGATCAACATGATCATCGGTGCATCCTTTGGCGGCACGCCCGCGCTCACGGCAACGTCCGGTCCGGGCCTCTCGCTGATGATGGAGGCGCTCGGGCTCGCGACCGCCGCAGAAATCCCCATCGTCGTCATCGACGTCATGCGGGCTGGTCCTTCGACCGGGATTCCCACCAAGTCAGAGCAGGCCGATCTCAATATTGCGGTCTACGGAGTTCACGGTGACGCGCCGCACTTGGTATTGGCGCCGCAATCGATCAGCGATTGCTTGTTCACCACACAGTGGGCGACATATCTCGCCGAGACGCTGCAAAGCCCAGCGATCGTGCTCTCGGATCAATTCATTGGGCAGGCCCGCGCGGCGATCGAGCGTCCAGCCGACATCGCATTCATCGGCCAAAGGCTCAAGGCGACCGAGATCAGCAGCACCTACAGACGGTATGCAAGAGCAGCCAACGGCATTTCGGCCATGGCTATCCCCGGCACGCGCGGCGGCCAATACACGGCCGATGGCCTTACCCATACCGAGCGCGGCACGCCGACGAGCGGCGAAGCGGATCATGGCGCCCAGCTCGACAAGCGTCGGGAAAAACTCGAGCAGTTCAATTTCGGCGACCACTGGGCCGTCTGCGAGGGCGCCGGTGATCTCGCGGTGCTCACCTGGGGATCGCTCACCGGGACGGTGCGGGAAGCAATCGGGGAGGCCGCGCAAGATGGCCTCGAAGCGAGCCTGCTCGCACCGCGCTTGCTCTCTCCGGTGCAACCGCAACAGTTTGCCGCCGCACTCAATGGCAAGAAACGCGTCCTGATCGTCGAACAGAGCCACGGCAGCCAGTTCTACCGCTATCTCAGAGCTTACTACGACCTGCCCGGTGAAGTACATATTCTCAACCGGCCGGGGCCGCTGCCGATCAGAGTTAGCGAGGTCCATCGTGCCATGACGCAATGGAGCTGATGATGTCGAGCGTCGACGCGGGGCTTGCTTGCAAGCCAGCCGATTACAAATCGGACATCAAGCCGATCTGGTGTCCCGGCTGCGGCGATTATCACGTCCTGATGTCGTTTACGCGTGCCTTCGCCGAGCTCGGCCTGCCGCCGGAAGAGATCGTCGTTGTCTCCGGGATCGGATGCTCTTCTCGCATTCCCGCCTACACCAATTGCTACGGCTTCCATGGCGTGCATGGCCGCTCGCTCGCGCTTGCCGCCGGTCTCAAAGTCACACGGCCCGAGCTCACCGTGGTGGTGGCAAGCGGTGACGGCGATGGCTACTCCATCGGCGGCAATCACTTCCTGCATGCCTGCCGGCGCAACATCGACATGACCTATGTGGTGATGGACAACCGCGTCTATGGAATGACCAAGGGACAGCCTTCACCCACCACCGAGCCTGATTTCGATACGGCGCTTTCGCCGGGAGGTACCGGCTTGCGGCCGTTTCACCCCCTGGTCATTGCGCTCGCCTCGGGAGCCAATTTCATCGCTCGCTGCTTCTCGGGTGAGCCGAACGAGACCGCCTCCATCCTGGTCGAGGCGATCCAGCATCCCGGCTTTTCGTTTGTCGAGATCCTCAGCCCTTGCGTGACGTTTCGTCCCGACGAGAAGGAATGGAAGAACCTGGTGCATCCCGCGCCGGTCGCTGCCACCAGCGATCCCGGCAAGGCGGCGCGGCGGATCATGACCGATGACGGCTTCAATATCGGCGTGCTCTATCGGGGCGATCGCAAGCCCTATGCGCCGGCGATTGGCTCGGCGAGCGTCGAATTGACGGAGCTGGAAAAGGACTTTGAATTGTGAGCAAGCCGATCAGAGCTCCGAAAATCAGCAGTCTTGCTGACCTTTTCGCCATTGCATACGGCATCGAGGCCGACGCGGTCGAACGCTATGAGTTGCTCGCCGGGCAGATGGAGACCCATAACAATCCCGAGCTTGTCGCCGTGTTCCGCGATCTGTGCCGGGCGGAAGCGATTCACCGCGATGAGATTCGCAGGCTGGCAGGGGACATTGACGTCGTTGCACATGCGCAGCGTGTCGCAAAATGGGGCCGCGGCGACAGTCCGGAGGAAGCAGACCTCGCCGCGGCGCATTACCTGATGACCCCATGGCATGCGCTGCAGCTTGCGCTTGCGGGAGAGAAGCGCGCGCTTGATTTTTTCCGCTCCGTGGTGGAAACGGCGAAAGATCCCGACATCAAAAAAATGGCGGAAGAGTTCGTCGAGGAAGAGGCCGAGCACGTCAATCTTGTGCATCGCCTGCTGCGCAAGTTTCCTCCTCCATCGGGCTCATGGTCGAGCGACCTTGATCCGCCGGTTGCGCAGGAGTAACCGCCACTCAGCCCGATTTCTTGCGCTCGTCCTTGACCCGCACCGCCTTGCCCTGGGAACGCGGCACCTCGCCGGGCGACTTGACCGTGACCTTGCAGGTCACACCGATCAGTGCCTTGATATGATGCGACACTTCATCCGCCTTGCGCGCGCGCTCGGCGTCGGGGAGCCGGGCTTGCGGCGACATCTCGACTTCCACGGTCATGGTGTCGAGCGCTCCCTCGCGCGAGAGCACAATCTGATAGTGCGGGGCAAGGCCTGGAAAACCGACAAGCACCGCCTCCACCTGTGATGGAAAGACATTGACACCGCGAATGATCATCATGTCGTCGTCGCGGCCGCTCACCCGCATGATGCGGACATGGCTGCGACCGCAGGCGCAAGGCTCGTCATTGAGATGGGTGATATCGCGCGTGCGATAGCGCACCATCGGCATCGCCGTTTTGGTCAAGGTCGTGATGACCAGCTCTCCGGGTTCGCCCCTGGGCAGCGGCTGCAATGTCTGGGGGTCGACGATCTCGAACAGAAAATGATCTTCCCAGCCGTGCAGTCCGGCCTGTGCCACGTGACACTCGCAGGCAACGCCGGGCCCCAGGATTTCGGACAGGCCGTAGACGTCCACCGCCTTGATGCCGAGACGCTCCTCGAGCTCGCGGCGCACGGAATCGCTCCACGGCTCGGCCCCGAACACGCCGATGCGCAGTTGCGACTTGCGCAAATCAATGCCCATGCCGGCTGCCACTTCCGCGATGTTCAGCGCATAGGACGGCGTCGCGCACAGCACGTGCGCCCCAAAGTCGTTGAGCAAGGTCACCTGGCGTTCGGTTCCGCCGCCCGACACCGGCACCACCGTGCAGCCGAGCCGCTCCGCGCCGTAATGCGCGCCCAGACCGCCCGTGAACAGGCCATAGCCATAGGCGTTGTGAACGATGTCGCCCGGCAGTACGCCTGCGCACGCAAGCGAGCGCGCCATCAGCTCCGCCCAGCACTCGAGGTCATCCTGGGTATAGCCCGCGACCGTGGGCTTGCCGGTCGTGCCGGAGGAGGCGTGCAGTCGGCGGAGCTCCTGGCGAGCAACCGCGAACATGCCGAAAGGATAATTGTCTCTCAAGTCCGATTTCATTGTGAATGGAAATTGCGCGATATCGGCGAGCGACTTGAATGCCGAGGGGTGAATTCCCGCGGCGTCCCATTTCTTTCGGTAATGCGGCACATCGGCGTAGGCTCGCTGGAGCGTCTGCTTGAGGCGGTTCGTCTGCAGCGCGGTGAGCGAGTCGCGCGGCATCGTTTCCGCGTCAGGATCAAACATGAAGCAATCCTCCTCGCGGGTTGCCGTTTGGCTGCTTCTCATGGTTTGTCCTCCGTCTCAACCGTTCGCCGAGCCCGGGCGCGCCCGTTCATTGCGCCAACCAGCCGGGCTTGATGCCACCATATAAAACATCAGGCGAATTCGACCCGCGCGCAGGAATATGCGCGAGGGCAAAGCCCTGATTATAGCCGGCGCGCGTCACCAGGATAAACTTCAATGCTGCGCCCGTGGCGGCAATGCAAACTCCGGCGCAAGCAAAAATCATCGCATGCGGTACGATCGACCCGAGAATGATCAGTGCAGCCGGCAGCGCTAGGCCCAGAATTAGGAACCATGGCTCGAATCTTTCCAGCACCGACATGGATCGTGCCGGTGCTCCTTCGCTGCGAAGGCCGCCGAGATAGGTGGTCCAGCTCCAGGCTCGAACGCCGGCCAGGATGAACGCAGCAATAGCTGCAATTTCGCCGGTCGCCACGGGCAACATGATTGCGCTCGCCGCAAGAAACAAGGCGGCGCCCTCGGCGAGGCCGGTCGCCATAATCAATGGCACGATGCGCGGCGTCCGCCACGCCGGAATGCCTTTTGACTCCCGCAGGATCATGGCTTGGCTGAACAGGAAGTAGAGAGCAAGCGCCGCTGCCGGGATCATCAAGGCGGGACTGTCGAGCCATGAGGCAATTGCCCCGACTGGAAAGAAGAGCCCGGCGATCCAGGCTTCGCGCGCCATCCACGAGCGTTGAGGCTGCCGCAAGACAAAAATGAATCGCAACGGCCGGCCGATCTTGAACAGAAGAAGCAGCAAGCCGAATGCGACAAGTCCAAGCGCGACAAGTCCGAGCGGGAACGATGCGCCAGAAGCAAGGTTTTCAATCGCAGCAAACACAAACAAGCCGGCCCCGGCACCGCCACAGATAAAATTGCCGGCGGCCTTCCAATCCCAATGCTGCTGATGCCAGGGTTCGAGGCCTTTGCCGCGCAGCGTCGTCGCTGGCGCGGGCGATGCGGACGCGGAATCGATCGCGGGGACGCCTGCGTCATCGGCCTTGCCGTAGAGATAGTAGAAGCCGGGTTGCGTTGCGAGCTCCTCATGCATGCGGAAGTGTTTTTGCTCGCGCAGGAGGCGAGAGACGTTGCTGTTGGGATCATCGATGTCGCCGAAGGCAAGCGCGTCGGCAATGCAGGCATTCACGCAGGCCGGCGTTGCCGATGGATCGATGCCCGGGGTGAGGCCGTTGGCGAGGCCAAAATCGATGCGATCCGAGCAGAACGTGCATTTCTGCGCGACCCCGACGCGGCGGGGATCTTCGCGCTCGATCTCGTTTTGCAATGCCGCATCGCCGTAGGCAAACCGCGGCGCATCGAGCTTGAAGCGGGCTTGATAGGGGCAGGCCACGTCGCAATAGGCGCAGCCGATGCAGATATCATAGTCGATGGTGACAATGCCGTCGGCACGCTGGCGTGTCGCAGTCGAAGGACACACATGCATGCACGGCGGGTCGGCGCAATGTTGGCAGCCCACCGGCACGAAGGTTCGGCTGACATTCGGATAGGCTCCGGCTTCGATGTCGAGCACCTTACGCCACTGCACGGCGGGGGATGTGGCATTCGCGTGCCGGCATGCGGCCGTACAGGTCTGACAGCCGACGCATCTGTCGAGGTCGGCAACCATTACCCAGCGGCTCACGACGCGCTCTCCAGCTTCCTGATATTGACCTTGACGAGGTCGGCGCTCGACCCGGTGGCATCGGTAAGCTCGAGCAGCATCGGCATGAGCGCGTTCATGCTGGGCGCGTGCAAATCTTTGGCGAACGGCGTCGCCCAGTGATCAAACTGGCCGATCATCAGCAACGTATCCGGACGAATGCCCTCGCACAGCATGACACGTCCTTGCGTGCGATTGAGTGGAGAGTTGACCTCGACGAGGTCGCCATCGGCAATGCCGAGCTTGCCCGCGGCGCCATGGTTCATGACCACGGTACCGTGCCCGGCCACGTTGTCCGCCACCTCCTTCATCAGCTGGATGCCGACGTTGCCGCCCCAGGAATATTGCATGCTGCGTGCTGTGATCAGCCAGAGCGGATAATCGCCGATGCGCACGTTGAAATGCCGCGCCAACGCGCCTTCCCAGATTCGGGGAAGGTCGCGCCAAGGCGGCAGCGGCTCGTATTCTTCAAGTTGCCGGTCCCACCAGGTGATGCCCTGCTCATGCAACCGCCGCCCGAGCTCCCTGCCGGTGCGCAAGAGCCGCTCCTGGTAAGGCTGCTCGAAGCGCAGTCCCAGTTCGTTGAGCTTCGGATAGAGGTACCACTGTAGGCGTGGAAACGGCTTGACGCGGAAGCCGTGCGCGCGAAACCAGTCCAGGCCCTGTGTCTCCACGCCATCGGTGATCTCGGCGCTGGCCGCGCGGCAAGTTGCGTTCCAGATCGTCTC
>Ga0306920_100015453_pt1 | contig 10464 bp, 8 predicted proteins | sample flu12Cox44000170_FD_204666 | JGI IMG/M metagenome (GOLD analysis project Ga0306920, IMG submission 204666) | Lab enrichment of tropical soil microbial communities from Luquillo Experimental Forest, Puerto Rico - flux4day.12C.oxic.44.000.170 (v2)... | ecosystem: Environmental > Terrestrial >... | reverse complement strand
GAGCGGCCTGCCCCGGTTGGTGAGCAAGAGCCCGGTGCCGTTGCCGTCATGGCCGGCTCTCCAGGCGTCGAGGAGGGCGACGAGCTGGGGTAGCAGCGGCACGTAGCGGTCGTTGTGGAGCTTGCCCACCGGGACCCTGAGCCACCAGCCCTCCCCGATCTGCACCACGGCGTCGGCCTCGAGCGCGCACAGCTCCCCGACGCGAAGCCCCGTGTGGCGCAACAGCTCGAGCACCAGGCGCCGGAGCGGGTCTGGCTCCGCGGCGATCGCCCGGGCCAGGCGGGTGGCGTCGCCGTCGTCGAGGAACTTCGGCAGCGGCTCGTCGGCCTTGGGCAGGTCGGTGACGAAGATCGGGATGCGAGCCGGGGCATCCGGCCAGTCCCACTCAATGATGCGGTCGAAGAAGGTCCGCACCATGCCCAGGCGCGTGCGGCGGAAGTTGACGCTCAAGGGCTTGCCCTTGGCACCCGGCCGCTCGGCCAGCGCGCGCTTGTAGCCCTCGATCTCTGGGCGGCCAACGGCGGCGAAGCTCGTCGTCGCCGGGTGCTCTTCGACGAGGTAGGCGCAGAAGCGCCGCAGCGAGTTGTCCGCGACGATGACGCTCCCGGGCCGCAGCGACAGGCTGACCTGCTCCAAGTAGCGCACCGCCGTGGCGGCGAGGCGCGGGGCGGCCTTGGTGAGGTAGGCCCACTCCCGCTCCGAGGCTGACAGCGGGCGCGTCGTCGTGGGGACGGCCCGTGCAGCGGCGGTCATTGGGCCACCGCCCCGAGGCCGTGGCGGGACGCGTCGATGATGGCGGCCACCCGCACGTACTCGGCCGCCAGCCAGTCGTTGGCCAGGTGCAGGTAGATGCGCGTCGAGTCGAGCGAGCGGTGGCCGGCCTGGGCCTGCACCGCCTCGAGCGCCGTGCCCGCCTCCCGCAGCCGGGTCAGGCACGTGTGGCGCAGCTGGTGGCAGGTGCAGTGGCGAAGACCCGCCCGCCGGCGGGCGCCGAGCACGATCTTGTCGAGGCCGTCGTCGGCCAGCGGCTGGCCGCGGCGCGGCCCCTTCAACGCCACGAAGAGCTGGTCGGTCCTCGCCTCGGCGGGCCGCTCGGTGTCGACGTAGGCGCCGACGGAGCGGAAGAAGCGCGCCGACACCGGCACCACCCGCTGGTGGCCGCCCTTGCCGTCGGCGATGAACACGCGGCCCTCGCCCGGGCGCAGATCCTCGAAACGCAGCCCCAGCACCTCGCAGCGGCGCAGGCCGCCGAGCAGCATCGCCTCGACCATCGCCCGGTCGCGCCAGTGGCGCAGCGACCCGAACAGCGCGTCCACCTCGGCCGGCGAGAGGATCTTCGGCAGGGTGTAGGGCGTGCGCACGAGCGCCACGCCCCGCCCGCCACGCCGGCGCGTCGCCATCCCCCGCGGCACCGGGTTCACGGCGACGTCGCCGCACAGCACCAGGTAGGAGTACAGGCCCGACACCGACGACAGCCGGCGCTTGATCGTGCGCGACGACAGGCCAGACTCGCCGTCGACCAGGCGCACGATGCGCCCGTCGCCGTGCGCCTTCCGCTGCGCGGTGATGAACGCGAGTACGTCCGCCGGCACCACCTCCGCAGCCGGCTTGCGGATGACCGAGAAGAAGATCTTCAGGTCCGACGCGGCGGCCAGCACGGTGTTCGGCCGGCAGCGCGACTCCACGAACTCCAAGTACCGGTCCAAGACCGGGTCACCCAAGCGCACCCGCGACGCGCGCGGAGAGCGAGATCGACTACGACCCACCGATGGCTCCTTTCAGGCACGTCGCCCGCCCGTCTGGCGGACAACGAAAGGCCTAAAGGATCGGCGGCATATCTACACGAGTAGTGCGGGTCGTGGCCCGCTGTGCAGGTGTCAGGGTCTAGGTGGCCGGGCTCCGGTCGTCGCTCCCGAGACTCAACTCAAAGTGAGCCATGGTCCAGATCGTCTGGGCGGCCTTGAGCAGCTGACGGTCGTCGATGGGTGACGAGAACGCACGACGGCGAGCAGCGTCATCACGACCCCTCGGCGGCAGAGTTCCTCGTAGCATTCCTGCGCCCTTCGGAGGAACCGCTGGTTATATTGGGCGACGGTCTCCTCGTCGTAGCACTCCCTCAGTCGCAGACGTTCGCCTGTGTGCTCGGTGAACGTGCCGGGTGGCCCGAGTGTCGGCTGCTCTCTCATCCGGTCGTCCAGCCAGAACTTGATCTCCTCGGCAAATGCCTCCGCTCGCTGCCTGAAGATCGTTATAGAGGTTTGCTCGGCGCCCGACATGTCAACAGTGTGGCGGAGTGTGAGGCACGCCGCGATGCGCCGAATCCCCCCGCTCCCACAACGACCTGGATCGGCACTTCCTTCGTCGTCATGCACGGACGGCGAAGAGCCCTCCACCAGCCGGGGATCCCCTTCAACTCGTTGTTTCCGCGGTCCTCGAAGTCGATGCCGGACCCTGCGATGAGCGTTGGCACCGCTGGGGACACGCCGAGGTCGCCTGGGGACCGCGGCGTCCGCGACCCAGGCTGCGACGCGGACGCCGATCCCTGCGATGTCGGCCCATACACCTGGTGTCGGAGGTTGAGGCCGTTGTATTCGCCGCTCGCGGCTTAGACCGCGACGTGGCAGGTGTCCTGACCCGTGACGGTGCTCGGCCCTCCTGGCGAGTGACCCGTGTTCTCGGTCGGGTTATTCCCAGAGCAGAACAAGCTGCCGTTGACTGTGTTGGACCCGATGTCAATCTCGTCGAAGCTCTGGTCGTTATTGGTGATCTTCACCGTCCCGTCAACCGAGTTGCGGATGAAGCCGAGCCAGAAGCCGTCGTAGTTGTTGATGACAGCGCCGCCACTGATCGCGTTATCTTCGAAGTCGGTGGCGCACACGCCGAACGGCACGGCGCACGCGGACGCGAACGCGCCGCTGCCGCCATCGATCCTCACGCCGCCCTTGATCGCGGCGTTGTGCACCAAGACCTGCGCGGCATCGTTGGCCGTCACGCCGCCGACGATCGTGCCCGTCGGAGGGCCGTGCTCGAAGCCGAGCACAAATGTTGCTCCTGCGCCGACTTGGACACCCCCCGTGACCGTGACAGGCCCCACACCGAGGTCGCACGTTGCGCCTGCAGGGACGACGATCGAGCGGTAGGCGCCCGGGGCGAGCCCTCCCGTGCACACGGTGGCCGACGACGGATCGGCGCCCGCTGGTGTGGCTGTACCGAGCGCGACCCCGGCCCCGATGACCAACGACAGCAGCGAGACGCCACCAACACCTCGGCGACCACACGAGAACCTGCGCATCTCAACCTCCCCCGGTAAGCCTCGTCCGGACTGTAGACCGCTAAATTGGGAGACGAGAGTCTCCCGCCACCGGTCGAGACTATGGACCGTGCGCAACCCCGCGCAAGGGGGCCGCAATTCCGAAAGATGACCCATATCTTCGCCGTCGTCCTCGACGCCGACCCCGACGAGGTGTACCGCCGCCACGTGGTGGGTAAGTAAGACGCAGGACCACCAGGATGAACACCATCCTCGACGCCCTTGCCAGCAACGACCGTGGGTGGACGGAGCGGGCTGCCTGCGCCGACCTCGGAACGACTCGGTTCTTCCCGAGCGAGTCCGAGTCGTCGGTTGCGGCCATCGTCGTGTGTGAGCAATGCCCGGTGTCATCACAGTGCCTCGGATACGCCCTGGCCCACCGCATCGTCGATGGCGTCTGGGGCGGGACGACGAAGCGCGAGCGCGTGCGCATGTTGAGGATGCGGCCGAAGCAACCGGCCGCCTAGATCGACGGGCTTCCGGCACGAATCCGTCGCCGTGGGGGGTAGACCTGGCTCATGTCTGTGTACGCGGTCCTTCACCAGGAGTTCGAAGGTCGCTCGGCGGTACTGATGACGGTGGAGGACAAGGACGCCGCCGAAGCGGCAGCGTTGTGGTTCTGGTGTCGCGGCATTAGAGCTGCCGTCATCCCGGCGGCACGGGCAGATCGCTGGCGCCGGCGCCCCACCCGGCTCCCACCGGGCGCCCGTGCTCTGGCTGCTACATCAGGTGCCCGCGCCGTCCCGCGCCCTCCCCAGCCCCGCGAATCCAAGGGGGAGGCAGCAGAAATGGACGCCGACTTCAGCAAGCTCATCAGAGCCAAGGGGGAGTGCGTCGTTGACCGCGACGGCAACCAGATCGCCGAGGTGGCTCAGGTCGCCAGCGAGCCCAAGACCCTGGCTCCCCGTTGGTTGGTGGTGAGGACGTCGGTGGTCGGTCGTTCTCGGCTCGTGCCGATTGACGGGGCTGTCGACGACGGTCAGGTCGTGCGGGTTCCGTTCTCAAAGGAAACCGTGATGGCTTCGCCCGTACCTGCGGTAGCGATCGCGCCCGCGATCACCGAGTGCACCGCGCTCGACGAGCACTACCACCGAGCCGCCTGATTCGCTCGACGCCTGACCCGCTGGTTCTCCAGCTCCGATCGCGCAGGTACGGGCTGCGGCCAACTCGTGCTCCCGCGAAGCCGGTCTCGAGGACCTCGGCACGCCCATAGTCTGTCGAGCACAGCTTGGTGGTGGCCCTCCGACCGACCTCAGATGCCGGCACTAGTGCGATGTTCGACCCCCTGCTGGCGTGGCTGCTTCTGACCGCGAGCCCACGGGATCGCTCATCGGCCTGATCACCCGGAGGGCGGCGATCTGGGGTACCTCCAGAGGTGGCCAGCGGCGCGAGTTCTGGGACGCATCTTGGGCCAGTGGCGCACATCGTGGGTGTCGATCCCGAGCGTTCAGTCGGAGATGAGCGCCCGAGCGCTCGCAACTGTGGCCGGCCGGGCACGGCACGAGCGGGCCGCAGCTAGGTGATGGTCCGAACGACCGGGATCAGCAGCTCCCCGCAGTGGCCAGGCAAACGCAAGCGGACTAGTTGACGACCCGTGCTCTCCCGGCCCAGTAGGGCTCGCGTAGCTCGCGTTTCAGAATCTTGCCCGATGGGTTGCGGGGGAGGATGTCGACCCAGTCGATCGACGTCGGGCACTTGAACCCCGCAAGGCAGGTGCGGCAGTAGGCGATGATGTCCGCGTCGCTCGTATCACCACCTGGTGCGCGCACGAGCACCGCCTTGACCGTCTCGCCCCAGCGGTCATCGGGGACGCCGATCACCGCCGCGTCGGCGACGGCGGCGTGGCCAATGAGGACGTTCTCCACCTCCGCGGGGTACACGTTCTCTGCACCCGTGATGATCATGTCCTTGATGCGGTCGTGGATGTAGAGGAAGCCATCGACGTCCAGGGAGCCGGCATCACCGCTGTGGAACCACCCATCCGGGTCGATGGCCTGCGCGGTGGCATCGGGTCGGTTCCAGTAGCCCTTCATGACGAGCGGTCCACGGACGCACACCTCGCCCACCTCCCCGACCGGAAGGTCCCGCCCATCGGGACCGGCGATGCGAAGCTCGTGGCCGGGGAGGACCGTGCCCGCCGACCGCAGCCGTTGGGGGTGGCCGCGTTCAACCGCCTCGGGCGCCAGCGCAGTCGCTACACCGGTCGTCTCGGTGAGCCCGTAGAGCTGGTAGAGCCTCCCGAACACCTCGCTGGCCCGGAGCATCAACACTTCGGAGATGGGCGAGGCGCCGTACGCGATGGCTTCGATGCTGCTGAAGTCACGCTCGCCCACGCCGGGCACGGCGAGGATCATCTGGATCACGGCTGGGACGAGGTTGGTGAACGTGATGCGGTCCGACTCGATGGTGCCGAGGATCGCCTCCGGGTTGACCTCCCGGTGGAGGAAGACGGTGGCGCCGGAGAAGAGGCCGAGCAGCGCGCCGGCGGAGCCGGCGACGTGGTAGAGCGGCATCACCGACAGGGTGAGGGAGCGCTCGTGCAGACCCATGACGTCGGAGAGGAGCTGCAGCAGAGTGCCGAAGTTGCTGTTGGTGATCAGCGCGCCCTTCGGGAGCCCGGTGGTGCCCGAGGTGTACATCTGCGTCACCACGTCGTTGCCCGCGGTCGTGACGCCAGGGTCGGTGCTGGCGGCCGTGGCCAGCCAGTCCTCGTAGTCGTTTCCGATCACCACCGTCGTGCGCACGCGGGGCAGCTCGCCCATCGCGTCGAGCTGCTCGGCAGCTTCGGGGCCCAAAACGAGGACGGAAGTGGTGGAGTCGTTGATGATGAACGCCATCTCAGGAGGGCTCAGGCGCCAGTTCACCGCGACGAAGACGGCCCCGACCTTGGCGGCACCGAAGAGTAGGTCGAAGAACTCCGGGCCGTTGCGGTCGATGAGGGCGATACGGTCGCCGGGGCCAACGCCGGTCGCCCGCAGGGCGTGGGCGGCCTGGCTGGAGCGGCGGTCGAGGTCCGCGTAGCTGACGTCGCGGCCGGCGAAGGCGATCGCCGTCTTGCCTGGCCGCGCCCCGGCCTGGGCTCGGATGAGGCCTGCGATGGTGAAGGTCACACCTGGCGCGATCTTCGCACGGCCATCACGTGGCCGCCGAGCTCATCCAGAGATGTGTTGTTAAGTTCATGTGGCCGACCCGGAACTGCCGCCACTGATGCCGTGAACCGCCCCGGCTTCCGTAGAGGCTCGGTTTAGGGCTGTCCGGCGGAGCCGGCCAGCTGTTGGTGAGCGTAGTGGGCGGCCTCGAACTCGGCTGGTGGGACGTCGCCGATCGCGGAGTGCAGCCGTGCGGAGTTCCACCAGTAGACCCACGACAAGGTGGCCAGCTCGACGTCCTTGACGGTCCGCCATGGCCCTTGCAGCGTGATCAGCTCAGCCTTGTACAGGCCGAAGACGCTCTCGGCGAGCGCGTTGTCGTAGGAGTCGCCGCGCGAGCCGACCGACGACGCGGCGCCGACCTCGGCGAGGCGCTCGGTGTAGCGGATGGACAGGTACACCCCGGTCGGAGTGGTGCACCAGCCCGGGGTACTCCTCTTCCTTGCGCGCCCAGATGGCCATCTCCAGCGCGTCGAGGGCCAGATCGGCCCGCAGCGTGGTGGCGACCCGCCAGCCGACGATCATCCTGGAGAACACGTCGGTGACGAAGGCGACGTAGGCGAACCCCGACCAGGTGGCGACGTAGGTGATGTCGGCCACCCACAGCTGGTTGGGCGCCGACGCAACGAAGGCCCGCTCCACCAGGTCGTCGGGGCGCTCATCGATGGGCGCCGGGACCGTTGTTGTGCGCCGGCGGCCCCGAACCCGCCCGGCCAGGCCGAGCTGGCGCATCAGGCGTTCCACGGTGCAGCGGGCCACCTCGACGCCCTCCCGCTCGAGCTGGCGCCACACCTTGCGGGCGCCGTAGACACCGTAGTTGTCCTCGAACACCCGTTGGATGTGGGCCTTGAGCTCGGCGTCGCGCACTGCCCGCCGGCACGGCGGTCGGGACTTGGCCGAGTAGTAGGTGGACGGGGCGACCTCGAGGACCTCGCAGATCGGCTCGACCCCGAACCGGCACCGGTGGGTGTCGATGTAGGCGACTACTTCTTCGGTCGGCGGTCGAGCTCCGCCCCGAAGAAAGCCGCGGCCGACTTCAAGATCTCGTTGGCGCGGCGCAGCTCGCGGTTCTCCCGCTCCAGCTCGGCGATGCGGGCCCGCTCCGCCTTGGTCGGCCCGGGCCGCACTCCCTCCTCTACTTCGGCTTCGATCGCCCAGCGCCGGAGGGTCTCGGGGTTCAAGCCGAGCTGCGTGCAAACCGCACGGAGCCCGCCCGCCTCGACGCCCCTGGCCTCGCGCCACTCCCGCAACAGCCGCACCGCTCGCTCCCGGAACTCGTCCGGGTACACCCTCGGTCGTGCCATGAGCTCCAATCCTTCCTACACGGAAAGGAGCCTCCGTGGATGCCGGGGCGGTTCACCGTGTTCGCTGCCCCCCGGCGAGGAATGCATGCGGCGGTGCGGGCACGGGATCACCCAGCGGCGCCATAGCCTCGGAGCCGGCGATCGGGGATACCTCGGCGGCGACCCGGCACGCGGGTTCTGGGATATGCCGGTGCGCAGATCCTGAGCGGCGATCCTGGTCGGTTCAATCGGAGCAGTCTTCCGTGCGCTTGTAACTGTTGTCCTGTCTACGCGCCGACGCCCTGGGATGCCAGAAGTGCCGCAACCTCGTTGCCGGGACACCGAACGCCCGATGGTGATCACCTCGCCGGTCCACCTACGCCGCATGTGGCAAGTGTCGGGGTGGCGACCGCTTCACAGGCTCTTCGTTCGCGGCGCTCTTCAGGCACAAGAAGGACGTGCGTCACCGCGCGGCAGATGCCGATGTCTCGATGCCGCGTGCTGGAAGGGCGCTGGGCGGAGAATCCGTCGACGGGGTCGCCTCCGAGCTCCCGTCGTGGTGTGACCTGCACCGCCGGGGGAGGGTCGCAACCACCGCGAAGCCGCCACCGGTCAGCGGCGTCGCGTTGAGGGTGCCGCCCAGAGCAACGGCACGTTCGCGCATGCCGATGATGCCCCGTCCCTCGTCCGGCGACCCGTTGCCCGACCCGTCACCGTCGTCAACCACTGACAATCGGAGCTCCTGCGGCTCGAACCGGACTGTGACGGACGCGGAGGCTCCCGGAGCGTGCTTGAGGACGTTGGTGAGCGCCTCCTGGACGATGCGGTACACGGACCAGTCAAGGAGCGTGGAGATCTCGCCGCGCTCGCCCTCCGAGCGTACGTCTAAGTTCAGACCGGCGGAGCGCAAGTGGCTCACAAGCTCTGGCAGCTCATCGAGCCCTCGCCCCGGGACGAGCACCGGTCCCTGGCCGGCGAGGGCCAGGGAGGCTTCGAGGTCCTCGCACGCCCGACGACCGATGGTCTCGGCCGACCTGAGCAGTTGGCATGCGAGCTCCACGTCGTTGTGGAGCACCTGGCGGACCGCTCCGAGCTGGAGCAGCATGACGCTCAAGCCGTGCCCAACGATGTCGTGGGTGTCCATCGCGATGCTGCGGCGCTCGGCCTCGCCGAGCTTGACCGCGATCTCCTCGCTCGTGGCGCGGTCACGCTCCGCTCGTCGTGCGACGTACTCGCTCCGGTGGCGCTCCGCGACCTCCACGGCGAGGACCGCCCCCGTGAGGACGCTGATCGCCAAGTAGAGCTGCAGTACCGCCAGTTGGTGCTGCGGTGACGACGAGGGCCACCACCGGCCGGCCCGTCCCGTGACGACGGCCCACTCGGCGGCCGCCGCCGTGGCGATCCCCACCACCCCCACCGCCCGTGGGCCGCCGGCGAATGCCCCCCACACGAGCACCGGGAGCACGGCGATGACGAGTGGATGGTGCCAGAGCAGGGCACTGACCACGATGGCCCCGGCTGCCAACCCGGACATGACCGCGGTCACCGCGAATGAGGCACGGTCCTCCCACGGCGACACCCGCGCCCACGAGAGGATCGCGCCGCCGATAATGACCACGCCGAGGGCATCACCGACCCACCACGTCGCGGCGGTCGCCCACCAGCCTCGCCGGGTCGTGGAGAAGGCCACCGAAAACGTGGCACCGAGCACGGCACCGGCCACCGGGGCGACGACCGCGCCGCAAACCGCGAAGCTCGCCAGCGCGTCGCGGAACCCCTTGGCCCGCCCGAACGCCGCGACCAACAGCAGTGCGCCAACGAGAGGCTCGAGAGTGTTGGCGACGGAGAACCCCGCGGCCATTGCGACGCGCTGGTGCTGAAACACATCGACGCCGAACTCGGCCACGGCGAAGATGGCGAGCCACAGCGGCCATGTCCTCCGGGGCGTCATCAGAAGGACCGCGAGGGTCAGGCCGGCAGGCGGGAAGAATGCGGCGCCACCCGCGGGGGTCGACTGGCACCAAAAAGGGACGAGCGCGCCGAGCGCATACGCGGCGCCAAGACCCGTAGCGAGGCACGCGAACCCCGCCGACGCCCGCGGCCCGGTCCCAAGGTACGCGAGCGCCCGCCCGATAAGGCTGGGAGGGGTGTCGCGGAGCGACAGGGTATCCCAGGCGGCTCTGGTCACAGGCCTCCCCCCTCCTCGCCATGGCCTGCTTTCCGCAGGCGAAGTTGGTGCACCGTTCAATGAGCCCAGGGCACACCTTGGACCGTGCATTCCGTTCGAGCAAGCCAATGTCCTCGCCGCCCGCCCGGGGTGAGGGCCGAGACGCTACGCGTGAACACTCCGGGGCCGAGCAATGACGTGACGAGCCGAGCAGACCCCAGGCCTGCGCTCCGCTGCGCCCAGGGAGGTCGTGGGGGCGTTCGGCCGGGGCGGGCGCCGGCTCCCTCGTGCCCGCGTCTTACAAGGCCTCGGGCTGGCCTCGCCCTCCCCCGCGGCCCTCCCGGCTGGGGCCGTGCGAGGACACGTGATTCCGTCTGACGGCTATACCAGCCGCAGTTGCCAAAGGCTGGCAGAGCGGAATCCCCCAACCGGCGATCCGGGGCGCGGGTCTCCTGGCCGCCGCGAGCACGTTCTGGGACGCGTCTTGGGACGACGGCGCTCCTCCGCGGCGGCGATCCCGAGCGGTTCGGCGAGAGCTACCCGCCCATGCGCTTG
>Ga0306920_100015452_pt1 | contig 10464 bp, 8 predicted proteins | sample flu12Cox44000170_FD_204666 | JGI IMG/M metagenome (GOLD analysis project Ga0306920, IMG submission 204666) | Lab enrichment of tropical soil microbial communities from Luquillo Experimental Forest, Puerto Rico - flux4day.12C.oxic.44.000.170 (v2)... | ecosystem: Environmental > Terrestrial >... | reverse complement strand
CATTTCTAGAGTTCAATTCCTCGTTTGCGATCCAGTGCTTTAACTCCTATCTGGGGCAGCGCCATCCCGAATTGTTTCAGGGTACGGCCCCACTGTTTCTGGCGAATCCTGGCTCGAGCCTCTGGTTGAGAAGGACGTAAGACCGCGAATCATGCGAACCCGCGTCGCCCAGTTCGACTTAGGTAGTCCAGCTGACATCTGGGGAATGGAAGGCTACAAAGCGGCTGATGTGCTGGTGCGAGACGCAGGCGTTCCGCTCGGACGCCTGACGATTCGCGTAGGGCCGGGACAGGGTGTGCTGACTGCTGATGAGCTGCGACAGCATGCGAAAGACGCGGGTATGGTCCGGGCTTCGCAAGATATTCTTTGTTCCCTTCCGGACAAACCGGCAATCAGTGTAGTGGTCTGCACACGCGACCGGACGTTAGTGTTACAACGCTGCCTCAAGTCGCTGCGGGCGTTACGGTATGAAAATCACGAGGTTCTGATCGTCGACAACGCGTCTCGTGGCTGCGAAACCAAGGAACTTGTGGCGAAGACCTCATTCCGATACCTCCGCGAGGACCGGCCAGGCCTCGATTGGGCCCGCAATTGTGGACTGCAAGCAGCTGTCAACGAAATCGTCGCCTACACCGATGATGATGTAAGGGTGGATCCGGACTGGCTTAGGGGGATCGCAAATGGTTTTCGCGACCCACGCGTGGCATGTGTTAACGGTCTGGTATGCCCATTGGAATTGGAGACCCCAGCTCAAATTCTGTTCGAACAGTATGGAGGAATGGGCAAGGGGTTCACTAGCAAGGAATTCGATCCATCGAAAATGCAGCTAAGAGAACTGATTGCCTCTCACACAGCAGGCGTCGGTGCAAACATGGCTTTTCGCCGGGAGGACCTTCTTCAGTTAGGAGGATTCGACGTGCATCTTGACGTGGGTAGTCCATCACACGGGGGTGGCGACCTGGACATTTTTCACCGAATACTTGTCGCAGGAAAGATCATCCGGTACGAACCCACCGCGGTCGTATGGCACCAGCACCGGCGGTCCATACCCGGGCTTCACACGCAGGTTTACGACAACGGTCGTGCCTTTGGCTGCTACTTGCTGAAGGTTGCTACTACTCGTACTGCGGCCCGATCGAATGTGGCAAAATTCGCGATAAACGATTGGATTGGTGGTTGGCTACTGGGATCGGTTTTTAGGGGCAAGCCAGGACGAACGCCCATGCTAGTCGCGTCCGAGCTGTGGGGCGCACTCAATTCTCCGTGGGCTTATTGGAGGACATTCGAGCGAATTCCGCTGTTATCGCGAGTTTCGTGAGCAGCCTGAATCTTGTCTCCAAGCAAACAAGGCTTTCAGAAGCGAAGGTCGACATCCCGTCCTAACACTGAGATTGGAACCCGCAGTGAACTTTCAGGCACCGTGGTAGGGTCTTTGACGCGGTAGAGGAACAGAGTGGCATCGTGCGTATGATCCGTGTCACTCACGCTAACGACACTTTCCGGAGAAAGGAATGGTAACGATTCGGCTGAAAGCGCATCCCACGGCTGCACATAGCTGCTGTGTTCCAGGACAACGGAATCCAATCCGTATCGCTGGATTAAATTGCTTAGCTGTTCCGGCGTGAACGTATTCGCGGCGAGCTTGTCGCCGCGAACGACAATGGTGTTGAACGCGGGGTCGTAGCGCCGGATGGCGAAGATAAATGCGCCGTTCGCGCTGGCCCCACAGAACAGGATTCGCCGATGGCCCGCATCGTGCAGAACTTTCGCAGCTTCAGAGGGTCCGTGCAGTTCATACGGTCGAACTGTCAGCCCGTATCCAAAAATAGCGCAGCACACAGCCGCCGGAGCAACCCAGGTGTACTGGGGTGCGAAACGCCGCGAAATACGGAACAATCCGCTGTAAAACAGCACCAAAAAGGGAGCGAATCCAAAAAAGAGGTAGCGGTAGGAATATGCAGGCGAGACCAGCAAAATCAACGTGACCGCAACAAACCACGCAATATACAGCCGGTCTTTGAGGTAATCCTCCCGACCGCCGCGCAACCTATATGTCAATGGAGATAACGCTATCAGTATCAGTCCGAGAACAATTCTCCACCTCAGGTAGTAGGCCGAGTTCTGCAGCACCTGTTGCAGTGCGCCCAACTTCGCCCAGGATTGGTTGATGCTGTTCCAGTTCAGCTCTCTTCCCAGAAGTGCGAGCCCAACTGCCGACGCAGCTATCAGGAAGGTAGTCATCCAGAATCTTGGCGTACGCAGGAGGCCCCATTTTGCCGACACTATGACGTACACGAAAGGCAAGACGAACAGAAACACCGTCTGCTTGGTCCAAATCGCTGCCGCCGCGAAGAACGCAAAGCACAGGCTGCGGGGCGTCAAGAAAGCATCGTCTTCAGGCGTAACAAAAAACAGTGCGGCGAGTACAAATACCAGCGCGGGAACCTCCAACATTACCGTGGCGGAGAGCCTCTGTATTCTCGGCAGGACAAAAAACGAGACCGTAACGATCAAGGCTAACGCTGGAGAACTGTGACTCCGCAGCACCAATCGATACAAGAGCATGACTGCCGCAAAGGTCGCGATCGCTACGGCCATGCGCGCCGCAAATTCATTGACGCCCGCGAGCGAGTAGATAAGTGCTTCGAACGCTGGAAAGACTGGCGGGTGATATGGAAGCGAAAGAGCCGGCAGACGGCTGTAATACCAGAAACCGAATTGTACCGGATGCGCCACCTTCGCATGGCGAACCAGATCGAACACGAACGCACCATTCAAGGCGTGTCGCGGCGCATCGTCGTCGGCAATGCTGCTGGAACTGACGCCCCGCAATGCCCATAAGGAGAAGAGCAGAGCCAGCACAACCGGAATCACCCAGAGGAGGAGTTCACTCGGCGCTTTCCTGATTACGACGCGTGCTGTGCTCTCGGCGCTAATTTCAGCCACGTCGATGCCTTGTTTCCGAAGCTATCAATCCAACACTGAGCGCAACCATGGTAGCGGCGCAGAGGTGCACTCCCCCATCCCGAATCGCTCCCGTTCGCATGCCGACAAGCCACGCCGCGGACACGACTGCAGCAATCGTGGCGTGCGGCAACAGCAACATTCTGCGCGAGGCGACAGATCGGATCTTTGGAGTGACCACATACTGAAACGGTTTGTTTCGAATTACCAGCCACAGCGCTTTCAACAGGAAGGGCCACTTTGCAATACGAAGTAGCCCAGCACGCCAGTGAATTCCGGACTCTGTCCCCGGTTGAAGATAAAAGCGCTGCCGAAATAAGTCGGTAATGAACATCACCAACAAAAGCGCCATCAGTTTATAGCTGGCGAGATGTTCGAAGGTTAGCTTGCCTATTCCGGTAGTCAGGAGCACAACGAACAATGCCAGCGTACCCACTGCGAGGACTGCATCCTGCAAATACCCAAAGCCCTGGAGAAGCTCGATCAGAGAATCGCTGGAGAAGGCACCTTCCAGCACACTCAGGTGGCGGAACTTGATGTCCAACAGCGAGCATGCCCAACGAACCTGTTGTGCTAAATAGCCAGCCCAAGTCTCCGGAGCCAGTCCAGTTGCCAAGATTTCTGGAACGTACACACCGCGCCATCCGCGCCTTCGGTAATAAACAGTTTGAAGCAGGTCTTCCGCCGCGTGATCGGGAAGTCCGCCGAACTCTTTGAGGGCCGAGAGGCGTTGGGCGTTGTGGCATCCCGTGAGCACCGGTTCTCCCACACCGTAGCTGGCCATCTCAGTCGCGGAATAGTAGAAATAAGTCTCCTCGGCGGCGCCCCGCGCGATGAAGCTCGCAGCCTGATTCCGGTAAACCTGAGGGAGCTGAACGTAGGCAACTCGTGCGTCTTCAAAAAAGCCAAGAACAGAGCTCGCGTACTCTGGGGCGGGCACATGGTCGGAATCAAAGCCGATCATTACATCGTACTTGGCGAACCCAACCAGGTCGAGCCAGGCATTGTAGTTTCCGTGCTTGCTGCGGGCCGCGAAGGGTCCACTGTCAAGTTGGTATTGCGACAGTCCGGATCGGCTAAAGTATTGCACCGCTAGAGACCGACAAAGCTCCTGCATTGATGGACTGTTACCCTCGTCCAACAGCCATGTGTCATGGGGGTAATCGAGAGAAACCAAAGCTTGCAAGGTTGTGGCGATCATCTCATCTGGTTCGAGATCCGGAACGCAAGTTGTTACCGCCGCAACTCGCAAGCTTTGTGATGGCTTCATCAGGACTGGGCGTTTCATGGCCGGCAATGCCAACCATCTCAGGTGATTGCCGGCCAGTCCGATCAGCAACAACGCAGATGCGCTCGCAAACGTCATCTTTTCGCTTTTCCACCATCCCATTGGCTTGAAGCAGAAGAAAAAGAACCATGCAAGAGCTCCGATCCGCAGAAGCGACAGTCCAGAGAATAGTAGCCAATCACCCGAGGTAAATACTCGTTTACTGAGCACGGTTGCTCGAGAGCGTTCGACCTGTATGTCGGCAAACTCAGCGGTCATCGGTCAGCTTCGAATTAAGATGATCCAGGTCATATGGGCCCATGGCTCCGACTGGTACGCGACGACTAGCAACCAGTCCGACGTCAACCGCGCTCTGAACGAAGATCACCGCAGCCTCCAAATGGCTCGTGGGCTGCCGTTATGAGGATCTTGAGTGCCTTCCCTTGCCTTTCTGTTGATCCGTAACGGGTAAACCTTAGAGTGATAATCGTAGGCGTAGGACCATTCGCGCTCATAGGCCCCTACGTCCACGAAATAGTGTCCGTCTTCCAGGTCGAGTCCATCGATACAAACTGCAATCCCGCCCCGACCGGCCGCATTCGGAAGCGCTACTACGGAACGCTGGGAGTTGGTGTCATAGCAGACCCTTTTCTTATCGTCGAGAATTGTGACTCCAAAAATGGGTTCCCTGACTGGTTCGCCGGTCGAGTAGTCGAGTTCTACGGTCAATGGGCCATCGTCGAGCAATTCCGCGGTGGGCCGGTCATAGGCGTCAAGGATGCGAACGGTTTGTACTTCCAGCTCAAGGGATCCGAAGCGGTTCTTATGCACTTGCAGTTCGATGCCACCGGATGCGAGAGCCGGAGGAAATGTCGCGGGTGTTCGGCGTAACGTCTCCATTCCCTGAACGTAATGCTCCACGACCTCGGCGGCGGCCCCATACTCCTGCACGCACCCCTCATACAACCAGAGGACGTCATCGCAAAACTCTCTGATAAGCGAGGGTTCGTGCGACACAATGGCGATCGTACAACCGTTTCGCTTGAACTCAGCAATCCGGTCGAGACACTTTTGCCGGAATCCAATGTCGCCGACCGCCAGCACTTCGTCAATCAACAGAATGTCTGGATCGGTATGAATTGCGACCGAAAAAGCGAGCCGCATGTGCATTCCGCTGCTGTAGGTACGAATAGGACTCTCGATGAAGTCGCGTAGTTCAGCGAAGTCCACGATGGCGTCGTATCGCTCGGCAACTTCGCGACGGGTGAGCCCGCCGATGATTCCACTGATGAATACGTTCTCTCGACCAGTAAGGTCGGTATGAAAACCCACGCCTAAATCGAGCAGGCTGCTGATTCTCCCGTGTACCTCAACATTACCTTCGTCTGGACGTCCGATGCCCCCGATCAGGCGTAGCAGGGTCGACTTACCGGCGCCGTTCCTGCCGATCACTCCGATGGTACGCCCGCGAGGAAGTGCAAAGCTGATATCGCGAAGCCCCCAGAAATATTCTGCGCGCCGCTGTCCCCGCAATCGCTGGAATAACGCTTCCTGAAAAGTCCATGCCCGATCCGGGTCGTAACGGCGGAACCGCTTTCCCAATCCCTTCGCTATGATCGCGTCTAGCATCTACAGCTCCTCAATGAAGCGGTAGCTGACACGGCTGAAGAGCGACCATCCAAAGGCGAGGATCGCTAACGAAATCAGGCCAGTTAGTAGCAGTGGCCCAACGGGCGGCGCATGACCGTAAAGCAAGATAGATCTATATCCGTCCAGAATACCAACGACAGGATTCAGCCGGTAAATCGGCTGAAATTTCTCTGGAATCAACGCCGCACTGTAAAAAATCGGGACGAAATAGAAACCAAGCATCAGCACTATGGCAAGAAGATACTGGGTATCGCGGTAAGGAACGTGCAGGATTGCCAAGTAGTACGAGATGCTCAGCGTCAACAAAAATTGCACAACGATAACGAACGGCAGCGCCAGTAGCGACGCGTTTGGCGGGTGGCCAGTAGCCCATACGAAAGCTAGAAGAACCGGAAGGGCCAGCAAGAAATTAATGGTATTCGACATTACGGTTACAAACGGTAAGATTCCGCAGGGAAATCCCGGTTGCCGTATGAGGGCAGGGTTATCGACAATCACCGACGTGGTCGAACACAACGAGGACTGAAACCAGTTCCACATCAGTATCCCGCTGAAAAGAAACAACGTGTAGTCGGGAATCTTTAGCGGTATCAGGTGGCGAAATACAAAGCTGAAAATCAGCAGTTGCAACAGTGGATTTAGTAGTGACCAACCGATCCCCAGCACTGATCGCTTGTAGCGGAGCTTCAAGTCCCTTGCGACCAACTCACGGAGCAAGTCGAGGTGGTATCGGATCCAATGAGCTCTGCCTCTTCTCATGGCCTGCCTGACTAGCGGCCTCAAATCCGCAAGCATCTCAAAAAGAATAAGTTATGGGTGTCGTCGCCAGCACCTAAGTTGAGCTGGGTAAATACTAGTCGAACCGTCCTAGAGATTAGGACCAAGTCCGATCTTCCTGTTTAAACCGACAGGGCACAGCAGACGACCTCTGTATGTAACGCAGAGTTTGAAAGAGCGTAAGTCCACCCAATACCATAACACCATGCGGGCTGATTGGTCAGCCTAACCTCCCTCACAAAGGCTTTCACCCGTTTGGGTTAATGCTAAAGAAGTCATCCATCTAGGGGCTTGAAGTAATCATCAGGTTTGCGGAAACTCCAAGTACTCGCGCTGCTTCGCTGATTGCGTCCTTGATCCCCATAAGAGAATCCAGAGTCTACGATGCGATCAGTCATGTTCATCTGGTTTTTTCCCGCAGGGATGAGATGGCGGCATGTCCAGTACACCCGAGGCAGGCTACTCCACGTCCTCGCGGCTGTTTCGCTTGCTGTCACGTTGGCAGCATGTACTCAAAAGAACTTGGGCTCGGCGACCAAATCACACCTCGAACAAGGCAGGGCCGATTATGACGCACGGCGCTACAGCGACGCCGAAAGAGAATTTCGCCATGCCGTCCAACTGCAACGGGACGATCCAGAAGCTCATTACTGGCTCGGTATCACTTTGCGGGAACTGGGCAGGCACGACGAGGCGATGACCGAGCTCTACCGCGCACACCAGGTTCGCCACGACTACTCGGATTCTCTCATCCTACTGGCGCAACTCATGGTCAGAAGCAATGACGTGCAGTATGTGAAATGGTCTGCCGATCACGCCCAACGGGTCCTGCAGACGAAAAGCGATCCGGGCATGCGTGCGGAGGCGTACTACATACTGGGACTTGGCAGGATTCGGCTCAACGATGTGGAGGGAGCGACTGGCGATTTCAACCGCGCGCTCCAGGAAAGCCCTGGCCACGTTGGGGCCCTTTGTCTATTGGCTCTACAGGATGCTGACCGCGGACAAGTCAATGCTGGCGAGCAGCGTCTTAAGTCAGCGCTTGTACGTGAGCCCAATTCGATCGCCCTCACCAGCGCATTGGCGGAGTATTCCCGCATGGCGAGAAAGCCTTCGGAAGCGGAAGCGGAGTGGCGGCGAGTAATCGCACTCGATCCCGCCAACGTACCAGCAAGAATCAACCTGATTGATTTGCTGTGCTCGCTCGGCCGGGATGATGAGTCCGAAGATATTGCTCAATCCTTGAGAAAGCAGCCCGACAGCCAGTACTGGCAGTGGCATGCATTGCTGCTTTTCCGCAAGGGTCAATTCAAAGATGCGGTGGCTGAACTTCAGGAGATTGTGCGAAGTACACCGCGCGATCCGACGGCCACGCTTCGACTCGCGGCTGCTCTTGTCGCTGTCAATCGCCTTTCAGAGGCCGAAACACTATTTGATCAGGCAGAACGGAGTGAAGGCAGGTCGCTTGGCCCCATTCTCATGCGCGCGCAGACTGCGCTCACCCGAAACGATCCTCGGATGGCAGCGCAATTGATTGCCGAAGCGATGAAGCTCGATCCGGCATCGGGCCAGCCGCACCTTCTGACGGCGCGGCTGCCGCAACACGCCGACAATCCGTTCAGGGTAAGTTACGAACTCGGTGAAGCGCTCCGGTTGGAGGCCACTCTTCTGCCCGCTCGTCTGACACTTGCGCGGCGCCAAGTTGCAGTCCGGGATCTTGCGGCTGCCTTCGGCGTATTGGATTCCTGTCCGAAAGTCGAATGCTCAACGTTTCCAGTCCTGCTGCAAAAGAGCTGGGTAATGCTGGCGGGAGGACACTGGTCGCAAGCTAGCGTTGAAATCGACGGTCTGGCGGCCTTCGAACGATCACCTGAAATCTTCGCACAACAGGCAATCTTGCGTGCTGCGTGGAGGAGTTCGCCCGTGGCACGTTCTAATGCGGCTGAGCTCGTACCCACCTTACCGAATAGCCCCATTGCTGCCGAAGTGACAAAGCTTGTAGACACTCGTTCGCCATCACTCGATGAAATAACAGCACGCGCCAGAAGCATGGCGTCGCAACCGCCTTGGGAAAGCTACGGCAGCGATTTGCTAACCCTTCCTCGAGGTCTCATGCGAAGCGTGCTCGATCCCGAGGGGCTTATCCCTCTGCAGTCGTTCGGAAGATGGGAGCCGATGATCAATGCACCTTGAAGGAATTTCATCACCGAATCGACCAGTCCTGGTTACCGGAGGCCTCGGGTTCATCGGCGGACACTTGGTTGATCATCTTATCGACTCTGGGTTCAAGCACGTCCGAGTATTCGATAATCATCGACGAGCGGTTACACCGACGCGCGGCTGGCCATCCAAGCTTGTTGAAGTGATTCAAGGCGACGTGCGAGATCAGTCTGGCCTGCACAACGCCATGAAAGGCTGTGAATTGGTGTACCACCTCGCCGCGCAGTCGAACGTGCTAGCCGCAGTCAGCGATCCTTATTATTCATACACGACGAACGTTGGCGGGACGTGGAACGTGTTATTCGCTGCGCGTGAGGAACAAGTTCGCCGAGTTGTGTTTACTTCGTCGCGCGAAGTGTATGGCGATCGAGACTTGGTCCCGGTATCGGAAAACGTGCCCCTGAACCCGAAGAATCTTTATGGCGCCACTAAGGCCGCGAGCGAGATCGACTGTCGTGCGTTGGAAGATGACGATCTTGAGGTTGTGATACTGCGCTTGGCCAATGTGTACGGCCCACGTGACCAGGATCGCGTAATACCCATATTTCTGCGAAACGCCTTGCAAGACGATCCGCTCACTGTGTACGGCGGCGAACAGATTCTCGATTTCGTGTGGATTGACACCGTCGTAACGGCGCTTCTGACGGCGGGACATGGCGATTACGTATCCGAGCCCATCAATGTAGGCAGCGGTGTTGGGACCACAGTTCTAAGTCTGGCTCGCAAGGTGCTGCAGTTGATTCCTTCAAACTCACGCTGCCTCCAGATGCCGACTCGGGCACTTGAAGTCAGCAAGTTTGTGGCAGATATCGACCGAGCGAAGACCCTTTTGGGCCTACCGTCGGTCAGTGACCCGCTGGCATACTTGCCTCAACTGATCGATTGCACCCGCCACCAGACTTTGGTTGCCTAGTAGAGCAATGGTTCAAGCTAGATACCTGAAAGCTTCGTTGACACTGTCAAACACGGCGAAAATGACTGCATCCAATGTATCGCACGAAATGCCCCGGCTGTCGGTAATCGTCCCTGTACTAAATGGCAGCGAAGTTCTTCCCAGTTGCTTGGAGGCCTTGAACCGCTCTTGCTATCGCGCATTCGAAGTCCTTGTAGTTGATGATGGTTCAACCGACTCAACTGCCCAAATTGCCCGAAATCATGGCGCGCGGTGTATTCAGAATCTTTACAATAAGGGGCCTGCGAGCGCGCGAAACCTGGGTGCCTGCCACGCAAAGGGCCAAGTTCTTGTGTTCGTGGATGCGGATGTCGTGCTTCCGTCCGATGGTCTCGGCCTGATAGCCGAAGATCTCGACCAAAATCCGCTTGTAGCTGCGGTTTTTGGCTCCTACGATGACGCGCCAGCTTCAAAGTCCTTCGTCTCCCAATACAAGAATCTGATGCACCACTACATTCACCAGTCGTCGAATGAGTCCGCATCCACATTCTGGGCGGGGTGTGGTGCGATTCGCAAGTCAGTATTCGATCAGTTCGGGGGCTTCGATGCGCTGCAATATACAGCTCCGGCCATCGAAGACATAGCCTTAGGGTTGGAATTGGTGCATGCCGGTCATAAGATTTTGCTCGACAAA
>Ga0306920_100015451_pt1 | contig 10465 bp, 8 predicted proteins | sample flu12Cox44000170_FD_204666 | JGI IMG/M metagenome (GOLD analysis project Ga0306920, IMG submission 204666) | Lab enrichment of tropical soil microbial communities from Luquillo Experimental Forest, Puerto Rico - flux4day.12C.oxic.44.000.170 (v2)... | ecosystem: Environmental > Terrestrial >... | reverse complement strand
CCAGACCAGTCAATTCCTGCACGCGATGCGGCTGGTTGCGCCCTCCTTCGCCGAGCGCGTCAAAGGTCCGGACCGGGTGCATGGCTTTCGCGCTGATATGTTGACGGAGAGCTGGACCTATGCCTGGTCCCCCGCCGTCGAGGCAGCGCTGATCGAGCGGTCGGCTGACGGCGAGACGGTTGGCGACGCTGCGGCCACGATCCTGATACGACGCCTCGAGGATCTTGAGAAAGCCGGCCAGAGCAACAACGCCGAGGCGGCCTTTACCCTCTTGAGCATCGCCTTCGATGCCGGCATTGGCGACGCCGACATGCTGATCGCCGCGGTTGGCGTCGCGGCGCGCGCGGACAGCAACCTGCTCCGATTGACCAACGCCTTGATCGTCGGCCAGGCGCTTGCCAGCCGCGCCAGGGGGATGCAGTCGGACAGGTCTATCCAGGCTTTCGCCACTCTGCTCCCTCCCCTTCTCGATCAGCTTGCACGCCGTATCGCCGAGCTTTTGGGGGGCCTTGCCGCTGTCAGTGGCGACAATATCGGCGAAGCGATACGCGCTCTCGCTGCATTGGCGGAAGCCATAGCCGATCCCGATCCGCCGTTCGCGACCGAGCCGCTCCGCGATGCCTTGCGCGATCTGTTGGTCGCGCAACTCGATCCCGAGCTCAACGGCGCCGTTATTGCGCTCGCCGCCCTGATCGGCCTGATTGACGACGCCGAAGCAGGCGGGCGTCTGTCGGCGGCGCTGGCGGGAGCGTTCGAGCGGCCTGGCGAGGCCGTCCGCACCCTTTCGGGCGTGATGGCGCTGGCGCCGCAGCTCTTTATCAATGACAGCAGCGTCATCTCGGCGATCGACGAATTGTTCGGTGGCGTGGACGACCAGGGATTCCTTGCACTTCTACCGCAACTGCGCATGGCGTTCGCCGAATTGAGCCCGCACGAGACCGATCGGGTCGCCGCTGTCGTCGCGAGAGCCCATGGTGTCGGTGAAGACGACATGGCCGTTCTGCAACACGTTCCGGATGCACGGGTGCTGTCGGATCATTTGGCGCTCGGCGAGAGGCTGCGCAGCCAATGGCTCCAGGACGGTCTCGCCGCCTGGTTGGAGCCTTCGCCATGACGGCGCCGGATGACAAACTTTCAGCGGAGCAAACACGCCGTCTGTTGCGCTGGCGTATGGCGCTAGGACGCTATGCGGACAATCGGCTCAGCGGTTCAGGCCTCTCGGCCGAAGAACTGCGCCGCGATCAATTGCTCGAGCGCATCTATGCCGAGCGCGGGCGCCAGCGTGGCTTGCGCCTCGGCGGCAGCCGCAAGGGCTCGCTCGATCCGAGCCAGATCACCATACCGGACTGGCTGAGCGAAAGCCGAAAACTGTTCCCGGCCTCGGTGTTTGAGACCATTCAGGGCCACGCGCTCAACGATCTTGGTCTTGCCGGATTGTTCGCCGATCCGGCCGCGCTCGAGAAACTGCAACCCAATCTCGACCTGATGAAGGTGTTGCTTGCCTTCAAGGGCAAGGCCGACAGGAACCTGGTCGAGGCAATCCGTCGGGTCGTCGATGTCGTGGTCGAAGAGCTGAAGCGGAAGCTGAAGGCTGAGATGGAGCGCGCGTTGTCCGGCCGACGCGATCGATTCGGTCGGGGCAAGCTGCGATCGGCAGCCAATCTCGATCTGCGCCGCACCATTCGCGACAATCTGCGGCACTTCAGTCCCGAGCATAAGGCCGTCATTGCCGAGCGGCTGCACTTTGTGTCGCGGAAGAAGCGCCGCATGCCATGGACGATCATCCTGTGTGTCGACCAGAGCGGCTCGATGCTGGGCTCGCTCATCCACGCCACCGTCATGGCCTCGATCCTGGCGGGGCTGCCGGCTGTTGAGGTGCGCTTCGTCGCCTTCGATACCTCTACCGTCGACATGTCCGACAAGCTTGCCGATCCGGTCGATCTGTTGCTCTCCGTACAGCTTGGCGGCGGCACCGACATTGCGCGCGCCATGGCCTATTGCGAGAGCCTTGTCGTCAACCCGGGCCGCACCGTCATTGCGCTAATCAGCGATTTCGAAGAAGGCGGCTCGCTCTCCGATCTCCTGCGCTGCGTCCGGCGTCTGGCGGAGGCGCGCATCAAGCTGATTGGCCTCGCCGCGCTCGACACCAACGGTGCGGCGGTCTTCAATCGCTCGGCTGCCGAGAAGCTGGCAGGTCTTGGCATGCACGTCGCAGCGATGACGCCCGACCGCTTCGCCGAGTGGTTGGTGGGCATCATGGACTAAGGTCTGCGCACGGTCATGTCCCAGCTCATCCAGCTCTACGCGCAAATCGACGATGCAACCCTGGAAGCGATGTCCTCGAAGGGCATCGTTCGCCGCGCCCGTGCCGATGCGGCCAATGTGCGCTTTGAATCCACCGGCGCCGGGGAGATTGTCGGCAGCATCGAGGGCGCCACCGTGCGGCTCGACGACAAAGGCCTCGCCAAGGCGCGTTGCAGCTGCCCGGCCGCGACCGTCTGCCGGCACAAGGTCGCCGTCGTCCTGGCTCTGCGGACACAAGCCGGCGAGCCGGAAGCTCCTCCTGCGACAAAGAGCGATTGGCCGGCCCGCCTCGCTACCTTCGACCGCAAGACCTTGCAGGGTGCCGTCGGCAAGGCGGCCCTGCGCGAGGCGATGCGGCTTGTGGCGCTGGCGGACGCAACGACCGTCGAAGGCGGCCCTCTCTCGCTCAAGGTGCTGCTGCGCTTGAGCGCAGAGGAGATCGAGGTCGCGATCCCCTCCCAGGGCGATTTTGCCTCGGTCGCCTCAGCCCTGCCCGAGCGTCGCCGACCAGCCAGTCATGCCGCCGCCATTCTTGCCGCACGCCGCCATTTCGGTCTTGAGATGATCGAGCTCGACGAGGCGGAAGCTGTTGCTGACCAGAAAGAGTTCGTTCCTGACGGTTCGTTGCTGCGCGCCATGCAGGAGGCGGTCGGCCGCGCCTATTCGCAAGGGTTCGCTGTACCATCCCGGGCGCTCGAGGAGCGGTTGATGCTGCTGGCAGTGTCCGGCCGCGCCGAGGCGATGCCGCGTCTTTCCGCAAGCCTGCGGCGCATTGCCGAGGCCCTGGAGCAACGGCGGTCGCGCAATGTCAATCATGACTCGGTCGAGCTGCTGCGTGAGATCGCGTTTGCCCACGCCCTGCTGCATGCGATGTCCCAGACCAAGGACGATGGACGATTGCGCAAGCTGGCAGGCGCGGCGCGCGCCGAATATGAACCGATCGGCGATGTCGACCTGATCGGCCTTGGCGCGATCTTGTTCGAGACCATCACCGGCGCGGTTGGCGTGACCGCCCATTTTGCCGAACCGGTAACCGGGCGCCGGTTCACCGCCACACTCGCCAGGGGCACCACCCACGACACGCGCTTTGACCCACGCGAGGCCTATCGCAACCAGTCGGTCTGGGGCCAGACGCTGGCCCGGTTGTCCTCCGCCAGATTTCGTCTGTCCGGTGCGCAAGCGTCTTCCAGCGGCCGGCTCTCGCTGTCGCAAACAAGCCGCGCCGATGCACCCCAGACGTTTGCACCTACCCGCGAAACCGTTAGCGGCTGGGCCCGGGATCGCGATGCACCGCTTGCTGAACTGGCCTTCATGTCCTGGCCGATCCTTGCCGACCATCTCGCGCGCCTGTTTGCGCCTTCACTCGATGTGCCACCGCTTTCTGCGCAGCCAGTGGTTCTTGTTCCCGGCCGGATTGCGCCTGTTGTGTTTGACGATCTTTCTCAGCGCCTGCGTTGGCCACTGATGGACCATGGTGGCGCCTGGATCTCGCTGACCCTCGATCATAACGACGACGGCCGCGGACTTGGCGCCGGTCGCATCGCAGCGCTTGAGGCCGCGATCGGTGATGCTGGCAGCAAGAGGCCGTTTGCGATTGTCGCGATCGCCCGGCCGGAGGCCGGAAAGATGACGCTGGAGCCGATGGCGCTGTGGGGAGAGACCCGGACCTCACTCGATTTTCCCGAACGGAGCCCTCCGCGGGAAGCCGACGCCGTCTCGCGCATCATTGCGGGACTGCGCCGCGGAATGGCCCAGTTCGCGCCGCCACCGCCGGTCGATGCCACCGTGCGCCAGACGTCGCAATTGCTGCAAACCGGCGTCGACGCGCTGATCGGTTTCGCGGAGGCCGGCCTTCACGGCTCCGCGCGAGAGCGCCTCCTGGTTCCACTGGCAAAGACCTATCAGCTTGCGTCGCTGACCCCGCTTGGCCAGCTGTTTTCGCGGACCATCGCGAGCCGCGAAAGCGAGACCTCTTCGGCGGCACTCGCCGCCGCCCAGGGCCTGTTTACATTGCAGGGTTTTACCAGCCGCCTCCAGGTTTGGTAATGTGAGGTGGACGATATTGATTGGCTTAGAGCGGTTCCCACCTCGGATGGTCCCGCCAGCTTAAGAGAGGCACGCATGCCCCAAGCGCAATCAGTTCCGACGTCGGAGTGGGATTTTTGTTCGATCCAACAACTCAGCGACGCACTGGTGACGAAAAAAATTTCGGCGTTGGAGCTGCTCGACCACACGATCGCGCGGATCGAGGCGCTGGACAGGCGCTTCAACGCCGTTGTCGTGCGCGATTTCGATCGCGCGCGCGATGCGGCAAAGGCCGCCGATACGGCACTGGTCCGACGCGAAGCATGGCCACTCCTCGGCATCCCCGTGACGCTGAAGGAGCCCTTCAACGTTAAAGGGCTGCCTTCGACCTGGGGCTTTCCGCAGTTTCGGGATTTTGTGCCCAAGGAGGATGCGCTGGCGGTCTCGCGCCTGAAGCAGGTCGGGGCCGTCATCATCGGCAAGACCAACATCCCGATCGGCCTGCGCGATTTCCAGAGCTACAACGACATCTATGGCGTCACCAAGAACCCCTGGGATGTCGGCCGCTCGCCCGGCGGCTCCTCCGGCGGCTGCGCGGCCGCGCTCGCGGCGGGCTTCGGGCCGTTGTCTGTTGGCTCCGACATCGGCGGCTCGATCCGCGTGCCGGCGCATTTCTGCGGCGTCTACGGCCACAAGCCCTCGCTCGGCCTGATCCCGCTTCGCGGCTACAGCCTGCCGCCCGCCCCGCCTGTGCCGGGCGGAGGCGACCTCGCCGTCGTGGGCCCGATGACACGTTATGCTGTCGATCTCGAGCGCGCGCTGGACATGATGGCCGGGCCCGACGAGCTGCGCGACGGCGTCGGCTATCAGCTGAAGCTGCCGCGCCCACGCCAGGAGCAGATCAAAGACCTCCGCGCGCTCGTCATTGACACGCATCCGCTGATGCCGACCAGCGAAGCTGTGCGCACGGCGATCGGCCGGTTGGCGGAGCGCCTAGCCAAGCTCGGCATCAAGGTCGCGCATTCGAGTCCGCTGCTGCCTGATCTCACAAAGTCTGCGCGGCTTTATATGCAACTCGTGAACGCGGCGCGAGGTCCGCGTCTGTCGGCTGACGCCTTTGCGGAAGCCGAACGTGCGGCCGCGGCGGTCTCGGCGGACGATCACAGCCTGCAAGCCGAACGTGCACGCGGCTTTGTCATGAGCCATCGCGCCTGGCTTGCGACCGATGCGGCGCGCCTCCAGTTGCAGGAGCAATGGCGCACTCTATTCCGCGCGTTCGACGTCGTGCTCTACCCGCCGTTTGCGGTCCCTGCCTTCCCGAACGATTATTCAGAGCCGTTCGATGCGCGCCAACTCGACATCGACGGCAAGCCCCACCCCTATGTCGATGCCGGCTTCATCTGGGCCGACCCCGCCACGACCTGCGGCCTGCCCTCGACTGCGGCTCCGATCGATCGTTCGCCCGAGGGCCTGCCGATCGGGGTGCAGATCATCGGCCCCTATCTGGAGGATCGCACCACGATTGCCTTTGCCGCGCTTCTGGAGCGGGAGTTCGGTGGCTTCGTCCCTCCGCCGCTCTAAGTTCAGGACGTGCGCTCAGAAATCAGGCGCCGGTGCGACTCCTATACTATCTGGAGGGTCGCAGAGGTTTTCATCGCGCCAGACAATACTTGTAAAGCCTGGTTAAGCTCCGAACGGTTTCGGGCGGCGCCGAGTGAGACCCGAATGCCGCGAGGTGCGTTATCACCAACGGCAAAAGCGTCCTCGCCGACGACGGCAAGACCGTGACGCATCAAATGGGATAGCAAGTCAGTCCCGCTCTGACGGGTGGTGAGAGGTAACCAAAGATGATGACTGGAGGGACGTGCTGCGAACGACACGTTCTTTAGCAAGCGGCTCGCCAATTGCTGACGTCCCATCGCTTCGTTGCGGATCGCCTTTATGATTTCGTTCGCAATGCCTGATCGAATCCAATGGGTCAGCAGGGCTACCATCAGTGGTGGCGGCATTTGCGTCGTAGCCTGCAGGGCGCTCCGCATGGTCTGCTCTGCAGCGACGTCCGGCGCCAGCAGATAGGCAACGCGTAAGCCAGGAGCGACGCATTTGGAAAAGCTCGCGGCCAGGTATGTTCTTTCCGGAATGAGATTCGCGATCGGAGCGACCGACGCCTCCAGCGGTCCGTACGTGTCGTCCTCGATCAGAAGCGAGCCGCTTTTCCGCACGATCTCGGCAATCGCCTTGCGGCGCGCCGGTCCGATCGTCACCGTCGTCGGATTATGCTGTGTCGGGACCAGGTAGACTGCCTTTGGCTTGTGCACCCGACAAGCGTCCTTGAGCGCATCCGGCCGCACGCCTTCTCCGTCCATCGCCACGCCTATGAGGCGGACGCCGAGCTTGGCTGCGGCCGCCTTGATGCCTGGAAAAGTCAGCGCTTCCGTCAGCACGACGTCGCCGGGCGACGTCTGTGCTAGCTGTGCGTTAAAGATGATTGCCTGCGATCCGGGGTAGATGACAATGCGTTCGGCGTCTGCTTCCGACACGCGCCTTCGCAACCAAGCGGCAGCGACGTCGCGCTCGTCGTCGCTGCCGCCCGGCCTCAGATAACTCAAGAATGCACTGAAGCCGGCTTTCTGCCGAATGGATGCCAGGCCTTGCGCGATGCGAAGGTCGAGATTGGCCTCGACCGGCTGCGGCGGGATGTTCATGGAGAGATCGATCTTCACCTGGGCAGGCAAATCGAAAGGCGCGCGGGCCGTTGTCTCTGAGACAAAAGTCCCCTGACCGACGCGCGCGTCGAGCAAACCGCGCCGACGCGCCTCCCCATAAGCGCGAGTGACCGTGGTGAGGTCGAGGTGAAGCGCTGCTGCCAGCGCGCGATGCGTTGGAAGCCGCTGGCCGCGTACGAGCTTGCCGCTCGCGACGTCACCCGCGAGGGCGTCAACGATCCGCAGGAAGATCGGTCCTTGCCACTCCGAAAGCGTAGGGCGCCAATCCATACAATCTCCCGCATTGTCTTTGATTGTCTGTCTTTGGATAGATATTGTATGGATCGTCAACACGGTCAAGGATTTTAGTCATGACGCAGTCAGTTTCACTTCCCAAAGCCTTGTGGCGCGGTTTTGCCATGAAGTGCCCGAACTGCGGCCGCGGCCATCTGTTCGGCCGTTTCTTGAAGGTCGTCGATTGCTGCGAAGTTTGCGGAGAGGATTATACGCCGCAACGCGCCGACGACTTTCCTGCATATCTTGTCATCATCGTCGTTGGCCACGTTGTGGTACCGGCCCTTCTTGCCGTCGAGATTGCTTATGCGCCTCCCGCTTGGCTTCAACTGTTGATATGGTTGCCGGTGACGTTGCTCGGGGCCTTGTCTTTGTTGCAGCCCACGAAGGGGGCGGTCGTCGGCCTCCAATGGCAGACCGGTATGCATGGCTTCGAAGCCGCCAAGTCACGCCGGGAAAAAGAGGTCCATGATGGTGGAGCGACCTCGACGCAAGCAGCGGTATGACAGTGGCTCTTCAAAGCCGCGCACACCGAAGCGACTTCATCCTTCCCCTTTCATCGCAGCAGAGGAGCGAAGATCATGAGCACGATCACCACCAAAGACGGTACCGAGATTTTCTACAAGGACTGGGGTGCGGGCCAGCCCATCGTCTTCAGCCATGGCTGGCCGCTTTCGGCCGACGACTGGGATACGCAGATGCTGTTCTTCCTGAACCACGGCTTCCGCGTCATCGCCCATGACCGCCGAGGCCATGGGCGCTCGAGCCAGGGCGGCATCGGGCATGACATGGATCACTACGCCGACGATCTCGCGGCGCTCACCGTCCATCTCGACCTCAAGAATGCCGTGCATGTCGGCCATTCCACCGGGGGTGGCGAGGTTGTGCACTACATCGCCCGCCATGGCGAGAGCCGCGTTGCGAAGGCCGCAATCCTCTCTGCGGTGCCGCCGCTGATGGTGCGGACCGCGGCCAATCCGGGCGGCCTGCCGAAAGAGGTGTTTGACAGCCTGCAGGCGCAGCTCGCCGCCAACCGCTCGCAGTTCTATCGAGACCTCGCGTCCGGCCCGTTCTATGGCTACAACCGGCCGGGCGCTAAGCCATCGGAAGCGGTGATCCAGAACTGGTGGCGCCAGGGCATGATGGGTGGCGCCAAGGCGCACTACGATGGGGTTGTCGCCTTCTCGCAAACCGATTTCACCGAAGATCTGAAGAAGATCACGGTGCCGGTGCTGGTGATGCATGGCGACGACGATCAGATCGTTCCTTACGCCGATTCCGGTCCGCTGTCGGCGAAGCTTTTGAAGAATGGCACGCTGAAAACCTACAAGGGCTTTCCGCATGGCATGCCGACCACCGAGGCCGCGACTATCAACGTCGACCTGCTGGCCTTCATCAGGGGTTAGCCGATCGCAGGCCATCGGCCCCGCGCGAGCGGGGTCGACGGCCGGCCACAACGACCGATTCACACCGCAAATAGTAAGCGCGACGCCGCATTCCGTGGCGCGGCTGCAGCTGTTTGCGGACATCCATAGGAGAAACCCATGGCTAACCTCAATCAGCACATCATGTCGCGCCGCGGATTCTGTCTGTGCTGTCTGGCGGCAACCGGCGGCTGGCTCTCCCCGCGACAGGCTTTCGCGGAAGCGCGCAACATCGTTGACCTGATCCGTGATAGCGCCGCCAAAGCGCCCATCAACGTCCATAAGCTGCGCGACAATGTCAGCATCCTGGAGGGCTCTGGCGGCAATATTGCCGTCGTGACAGGCGTCGACGGCAAGGTATTCATCGATGCCGGGATCACCGCATCCCGTCCGCGCATTCTGGAAGCCGCCAACAGCCTCAGTCATGATCCGGTCCAGCACCTGATCAATACGCACTGGCACTTCGATCACACTGACGGCAACCAATGGCTAAATGCGGAAGGGGCAGCCATCATTGCCCATGAGAACACCCATAAGCATCTGCTGGTCGCCCAGAGAGTCGAGGACTGGGATTTCAACTTCCCTTCGTCTCCGCTGCCGGCCGTTCCGACCGAGACCTTCTCGTCTGAGAAAACCCTGAAGCTCAACCGGTCCACGCTTCACCTCAAATATTACGGTCCCGCGCATACCGACAGCGACTTATCGGTGACGATCCCCGAAGCGGACGTCTTTCATTGCGGCGATACCTACTGGAACGGCATCTATCCGTTCATTGACTATTCAACCGGCGGAAACATCGACGGCATGATCAAGGCGGCCGAGGCAAACCTTGCCGCCGTGACTGACAAGACGATCGTCATCCCCGGCCACGGCAATCCCGTCAGCAACAAGACCGAACTTTCGGCCTATCGCGACATGCTTGTCGCGATCCGCGACAATGTCGGCAAGCTCAAGCAGCAGGGCCGGTCGCTCGATGAAACGATTGCGGCCAAGCCAACCGCGGCCTTCGACGCAAAGTGGGGTCAGTTCGTCATCACACCGGCGTTCTTCACCCGCCTCGTCTACCAGGGGGTCTGACGCGTTCGCATCCGTCCTCAATTCCGCCGTCTCATGCGCGTCCCGCTTGGGCGGGGTTTGGCTTTCGAAAGGACCTTGACATGTCTCTTTCCGGAAAATCACTTCACATCGATATCCGGTGACGCTCAAGGACGCATCGGCGCTCTGGCCTTCGAAGGCGATCTGCCGGCTTCGATTTTTCATCTTCAGCTCATCGCCAACGATATTGCCGACGCCGACGTCAGGTCGGAGGTTATCGCCGTCTTTCACACGAACGCCGGCCTCGTGACGCTGCACGATATCGCCTACAACGCCGATCGAAACATCGCGACCGGCAATCCGTACAAGGACCTTGTTGCGGACCTGATCAAACGAGGCGTCCACGTCGAGTTGTGTAGGGCGACCGCGAAGGCTCACAACCGGGGCAATGCCGACCTGCTTTCCGGCATCAAGGTCAATACGGATGCCATGGCAAGAACAACGCAGCTAGGTCAGGACGGCTTCGTTAAAATCACTGAGTGAGCCGTTTTGGACCCTCAGCGCCACAGGTTCGTTACAGCGAGATCGATGACCTCATCGGCCTGGCCGTTGAGCACGGCCTTGACCATGAACAGCGTAAAGCCCTTGGCCATTTCGGCCGTGATCGCCGGCGGCATC
>Ga0306920_100015450_pt1 | contig 10465 bp, 13 predicted proteins | sample flu12Cox44000170_FD_204666 | JGI IMG/M metagenome (GOLD analysis project Ga0306920, IMG submission 204666) | Lab enrichment of tropical soil microbial communities from Luquillo Experimental Forest, Puerto Rico - flux4day.12C.oxic.44.000.170 (v2)... | ecosystem: Environmental > Terrestrial >... | reverse complement strand
TTCGGATCAGACGAACAAACGTTCTGCCGCATTGGAACTACACCATCTTGCCGCGGAGCAAACGACCAAGTTGTTTTTGAGCGCGCCCCTAGCAGTTCAACCAAGCACGTAAAGGGGAATGCAATGAACAATCCAAGCCAGCCTTACGAGCCCCTCACTTCCGAAAATGTGGCGCTCGTCCTGGTCGATCATCAGGTGGGTCTCATGACCGGCGTCCGTGACTATTCGACCGGCGAATTGAAACACAACGTGGTGGCCTTGGCCAAAGCGGCGAAGGCACTCAAGCTGCCGATCATCGTTACCACGACCGCGCGCGACAGTATGTGGGGGCCGACGGTTCCTGAACTCGTCGAGGCACTGCCGGGCGTGGAGATCATCGATCGCTCGTCGGTCAACGCCTTCGACGACGAGCGCGTGGCTCGTGCCATCGCGGCGACCGGTCGCAAAAAGCTGATCTTCGCCGGCATCTCGCTGGAAGTCTGCGCGGCTTTTCCGGCGATCACTGCCGTGGGAAAGGGGCTGGCGGCCTATGTGGCCGTCGATGCCTCGGGGACCTTTAGCGAGACCAAGCGCCAGGTCGGATTGCTGCGCATGCTCCAGGCCGGCGTCGTCCTCTCGGACTACGCGACCTTGATGGTGGAAATCCTCAAGGACAATGCGCGACGGGAGGCCGGCGCTGTCTACGGCGCCATGGATATGCCGTGGGCCAAGCTCGTGGGCCAGATCGCCCTGGCCTACGGAAAGTAACTGGATCCCTTGGCAATATTTGGCAACAGAAAAAAGAAAATGGCACAAGTGTCGTGGCGCCAGATGCTTAGGCCGAATCTGCTATAAGTGCTACCTTCGAATCCTAGTTCCCCAGCTTTCTTGTAGCAGCCATAACACAGAGCGCACCAGGCACTTGCGGAATCTCGCGAGTACCTTTTTTGGCCTCGTCCGACGAATCTGTGGGTGACATTAGGGCCCGAAACAACGGTTGACACGGTGTTTCCCAGCAAAAACAGCGACTCCTGGCTCTGAAGAGATCCGGCGCCAGTTCCACAAGCCCCTGGCGCGCGGGTTCGCCGATGCCCGCCTGGCGGTCGCCGCTGACCTGGAGAACGACGCCGTTCGTTCATTCGCAGAAACCGTGCAAATTCCGCGGCGGAACAGGAAGAGGGAAGGAGGGTGGGGGGTCTGGGGGGCGGGAAACTGGGGCCGCTGGTTCCCGCCCCCCAGGTATTCTTTCGCAAACAGTCACCCACAGATTCGCCCGAGGACCCTAATTTCCTGATTCGCCGATTTCGATGAGCCGACCGCGCCAGACCAGCTCGCTCATCACGTCGTGAGCGCGGAGCCCCCAAGCGCATGAAAATGTCCGGCGGGTGGGCACCGTCCACGCTCACTTTGCCGAGCCTCATCAGATCCGGGCCGCCGGCACTCACAGGGGCCCTGGCCTGGGAAGGAACCGGGCACGAATGGATCGCGGTCTGTCACGGCCACGCCGGTGAGCCGAGGGAGTGGGCCAGCGGGAACCCGCCGTGTTCCAGACTCCCCAGGCTATACCCCCATAACCCCTGGACCAGAAAACGGGGTCCAATCACGATGGTGCAGGGCCTGTCGACGAAGGATATCCGTTCAGAACGGAGTCCACAGTCAACCCGGCGGCCTACGCACTGTTGGCAAAGCGCCCGGTAGGCGTGGAGCGCCGTTGGGTTAGTAAGCGTTTAAGAGCCGAACCCGACCGGCTACATCGGGTGTGGACCCTTGTAAATACAGTAGCCGTACTCGTCGCAGCAATAGTTGCCGTAGCAATGCCAGTACTGCGGTATAACCCCGCCCTCGCTCGAAGCGGGAATGGTTCTACCCGCGTAATCCTGGCTCGTCTTGCCGAGTGACAACTCGGCGGTGAATCCTGGTAAGCGCATTTTTGGTCACCTCCAAATTGGGTCTAATTCGTTACGGAGACTCCCTAGAGAAAGAGAAAAGGGAGCAGGTATTTTACGGAGTCCGAATGTCCGCACATACTCCCAACCTCCTTTCATCCTTACAAACCGCTTGTAGCGACCGCCCCGAAGGGTCCCGGGATTCCTGGGCCGCGTAGAACGCAGCAGTTTGGGGGGTTACCCGGACTAATGCACGGAGTGCCATTGCAGCAGCAGTTGCAGTCATGATCGCAGTTCCCTTGCGATTCCCCCGTGCCGAGGCACTGCGTCATACACTTCGAAACACAGTCCGGACCTTTTACGCAAATCGAGGGCGGCGGGGGAGGTGGAGGAGGCGGGCAGAACCAGCGGAGACAAAAACAGAATGCGGGCGTTACGCCCAACCCGGCGCCCATGTCGCCACCTGCGATTGCGTAATAGCGCCCCATCGTTCTTGAGAGAGAAACTTCCGCAGTGAATCCCGGTATGTTGCTCATTGTCATTCAGCTCCTTTCAGCTCCGCCATTAGGGGAACCGTCACGGTAGTACCCACCGCTCTACTACGACGAGGCTTCGGCGGTGAACGGTGGTCAACGCATTTTGCATACACCCTTGTCTGGTTCGGTCCGAAGTGCGCACTCAGCCGCGCGGCGGCCGTCGCCCGACGAGTGACTAGGAATCAATCCCCGGGAAGAAAAGGGCTTGGGAGTCTTTTATGGAGTCAGAATGTCCGAAAACACTCTCAACCTCTTTTCTTTACTTCCGAGTTCCTGCGCTCATCCTCACCCGGGCGCCGAGTGCCAGGATGAAATGCTCGGCCAGCAAGCCAATAGCTGACGGTTCAGTCGGCAGGAACTCCGCAGTAGCACCACGTCCAGTAGCAACCGGCCAATCTCGTACATTTGAGACACGGGCAAATATGTCCTTGCGGCACGATTAGTCCGCTCCCTGCCGGATCAGCGGCAATCGCAGCCTCCTGGTAGACTTCGGCCCTTCTGCGGAGTGCCCGTTCGGCGGTGAATCCTGGTAAACGCATTTTGCATACCTCCTTCTCAAGCATCATAAAGGTTGACGATTGCCGTAGGACGACAAGTTGTTGGGGCAGCCAGCAGCGGAAAGTCCTTGCTCATGTCGAGGTGATTCGGCTGGCGGTCTCTGGAGCCGGCAGCCGCATAACCTAACAGGGCGGTTGCGCGGTTGCGTCCATCACGTGGTTCAAAGCAGCCGGTAGTTAGCACGTCAGTTGAGCGGTTGCCTGCACTGATGCGCCCGTTATTACGTCATCGGCGGTCACAGTGGTGGAGCGACCACAATCGCATTGCACCCATCTCGTAAATTCCCCGTTCGGGTCTGTAAGAAGGTTTATTGGGAACGAATAGGCGCCCACGCAGTTTTGTATCTCCACGTGCACCTTACGGTTACCTGGAAAGCCGCTACCTTGCACTATCACGAGGCCCGACCCATTACCAAATGACACCCAGTTGACCTTGAGGTTGAGGAACAACGACTCACAAAACCCTGGATTTACTGCGCAGACGTAGGGGGGGATAGGCCCGAACTGCGCTGGGTGCAAGGCCACGCCATTCTGCCCCGTCGCTCTGTTTCCGCGGTAACGAGCACTGCTCTGGTACAGCGATGTTTCCGCTGCAAATCTGGGCAATCGCATCTTCGTTACCTCACTTTCAATGATTTCGCGTTCTTGTAGCACGAATCGCAATCCCAGTAGTCGCATCAGACGGCGCCTCCTGCCGCTGGTTCTACACCTGTATTTGCCTGCGCCGCGGCTCCAGTTAGATCATAGTGCCCGATCTTCTGGTAGAGTGACACCTCGCCAGTGAATCCTGGAAACTGCTTTCCCCCACATCTTTTAGTTGTTGGAACACCCCTGACATTCGGTAAAGGGCGACAGCTTGGTGACCAGGAACGGGAACTCTTCCGTGACGTCCACGCGCACAAACGATTTCTCGACCACGTCGGTGGTGCGGTTCGTGAAGGAGAAGATCGCCTCCACGACGTTGCGCGTTCCGCTCAAGGGCGAGGGCCGCACCTCGACCGCCGAGAGAGACTTGTTGTGCGCGAATGCTTCGGCAACCGCGGCGTAGATGGCCGGATAACGCACTGCCAGGTAATTCAGAGCGCGTTGGGCGTCGGTTTCCCCTCCGTTGGCAGCCAGTTGCATGATGTGATCGAATAACTCCTCCGCGGCGGGAGCAAACTCTTCCTCTTTCATTTTTTCCGGCCTCGGAATGGCCTTGATGAGGGACGGGCGGTCAAAGACATAAATCTGATCGAACACGACGATGGGGACCACGAGGCCGTTGCACGTTTCCGGGGAAGCGAGCGGCCCTCTGAAGCCAATGACCACGTCCAGGTCCGCCGGCGTCGGCCGGGGGCGCAGGGCTTCCACAAGCAGACCGAAGTCGTCCGGGACGCGGGGCATCAGAATGTAGGTTTCCAGACCCTCAATGGTCATCACCCAGCAGAGTTGGCGCACCAGGTAACGGTTTTCGGGCTTGGACAACAACGCATGGAGCGCCTGCCGGTCCGTCAGCCCCTTGGCATCCGCCCTGCCCATGACCTGTGCGAACTCCTTCTCGACCGATATCCAGGGGAAGCGCGGCTCAATTTTGCCGATGGCATAGACATAGGTGCGGGAGCCCGACACCCCGGGGCCGGCTGCGTTCGCCGGCGTCCCGCAGGTCGGACAGGCCCGAGATGATAGCGTAGCAGCGCTCGGCGTTGCAGAAGCGGCGACCTGAAGCGGGGCAGGTTCGATGGTTGCCGACCCAGGTTGACCCCTGGTCTCTGGGGAATCCATCAGACTTCTCCTTTGCAGAAATGAGTCTCTCGGTGCGGTATCGTGGAAGATAGTTTCTGCTTGCAGCCGTGTTGCCTGGGGGACGAAGCTCGTCGCTGAAAGCAACTCAGCGACGGGAGAATGTCATCCAGCGGTTGAGCGCGGCGGCCCGCTTCTCGCAGCCCCCGCAGGGTCTGATACCGAGGGCGTAAGTCACGTGCTTGATAACGTCGCCAAGCCCAATTTCCTCCTCGACGAGAAATCCGGGCAGCCGCACCCGGTATGGCTGAGGCTGGGGTTCCTCCTTTCGCGGATTGGTTGTCGTCTCTTCGCTCATGATCCACCCTTGTTTGCCGGCGCCATCAATTGAAATGCCCCCCATGCGTTCAACAAAGGCGGGACGATAGTGCTGCGGCGTGTAGCGCTCGCCTGCGCCATGGCGTACTTGATCTCCGCTGCGCTGGCATTCGGAAACTCCGACCAAAGCAGGGCGACGGCGCCGGTCACGAATGGGGCCGCGGCGCTGGTTCCGCCGAATTTGTACGGGCTGCCATTCGTCCCTAGACTGACGATGCCGTCGCCAGGCGCCATGAGTCCGCGCCGGCCGATGGAGCTCCCCAGGTTCGATTCGCTCAGCGGCCGGCCTTGAAGGTCGCACGCAGCTACAGAAATAACCGAAGGATGGCGGGTGATGGCGGAGCTTCCTACAACTCCTTGGTTTCCAGCGGCGGCTACGGCGATGGAGCCGCGCCGCGCCGCATAATCCAGCGCTTGTTGCAAGGCACGCTCGCCCTCGGATGACCGCTGAGCGAGCGCTGCGCTCAGGTTGAGCACGCGTGCGCCTGCCTGGACGCAGCTGACAATGGCCTCGGCCAACTCCTCGGGCGTGGCGCTAGGCACCTCCCCGTTCGCGGGGCTGGATTCGCTGAAAATAGGGCGAACCAAAAGGACACAATCCGGGCAAATGCCCGGAGCGTGCGACTCGCGCCGGGCCGACAACATGCCCGCCACGGCCGTCCCGTGACGGCAAGCGACGCTCTCCGCCCGCGAGCAAGTTCCGCTTAGCTCGGCCGGGACCTCACGGATGGGCCGCCCGGCCAGATCGGCGTGATCCATGGCCACCGGACCGTCGATCAGGCCAATGGGGATCTCGGGGCGCCCGCAGCTGAGCCGCATCAGAGGGGCCAATCCGACCAGTTCAAGAGGGGACATGAGCCGCTGCTCGCAGCGATCGACAGGGCTGCCGCCAAGGCTACGCCTGCACCAGCACGGAGTCAACAGAAAAAGATTAAGAATCAGGGGGTCCGGATATCGGGGACTTGCTGTTTTGTGCCACCTGGCATCTAGGTGGTAAACACCAGCAACCGGGAATAGGGGACACGCAGCGAAAGTCCGAAAGGGCGCTGTACGAGCCCGCCTTCTGCTGCGGGCTAGCTGGGGCTGGAGGTGCGGAATTGTCGGGCGATGCTCTCCCACGCGCGTTTCAGGTCGTTTCAATCCCCGGCCTCGGTTCATACTCCCCTCACCAAGTCGAGTACGAAACATCCGGGAACATGCGGGCTCGACTGGCGCAGGCGATCAAGGAGAGTCTGCTCGGCGCAGTCCGCTTCCTGCAGCGCATCGGCCAAGGCCTTCATGTTGGCGGGAGAGAGGCAACCATCGTCGGTCCGCTGGGTTTAAGCGGCATCGGCGAGGACACCTATCGAAGGCGCTACCCTGGCGACCTCCAGAGAGGACGCGCGGAACGGGTTTCCGAAAATGTCCCGGAGGAGATTACACTGGGCCTCTTTCTCGATCCGTTGTGCTTCCCCCTCTGCTTCTCGTGCGGCCCCAAGCACCCGCGCTCCGGCTTCGATCAACGCCTGTCCAGTCAGGCGCGTCGCGTCGAAAGGCCGATCGGCGGCGTATTGCGCGGATTCTGCGGCCACGCGATCGGCTTGAGCAGCACTCTCTCGCGCGGCCGCAGCTGCCTCATGAACGCAGAGCGCGACGGCCCCTTGAGCGACGTGAGTCGCACAAGCGATGGCGGCCGTCGCGCAATTCGGGAGGTACGGCATCAGACCGTCAAGTTCCTCGAGAGCGGCCGTGAATTCCACGAGGGGAATTCGTCCATCCACGAAGTTCTCGACCAGTAGCAGCTCCTCCCAAGAGTGCTTGCAGTTGATCGTGCCGCGCCGGCAGCAGGTGCAGGCAAACAAGGCCAGCTTCCGACCGCTTGCCATGCCCCGGAGAAACACCAGCATCTTCTCGGGGTTCGTGCAATCGTGCCTCAATCGTGCCACTCTGCCTCATTCATCGACGCTCCAGGTCGCACAAACATGCAACGCAGTCGGTGAAACCCACCCGATAACCCAACTCCACCGAACTCCCAGTTCAGCCGCCGGGGCTGCACTTCCAGCCGCGAAGGAGGAGAGACATCCTGATGGCCCCGGTTGGCTGCAACGCCTCGTTCGGCCGGAATTCTTGAATATCCCTACTCCCTTTCGACGACTCCCTTGTGGACGACCGCTCAGCCCCTCGGTGATTCGTCACGACGCTTCAATGCGCTTGCGAAGATCCCGCGAGCGTTCCGGGCTGCCGAACACGTGGTAGAGCCATCCGCCTGGCTGGGCGGAAAGAGAGGACGTGGCCAGGACGCGAGCCGGACGATCCTCATGAAAGAAGAACCTGCAGAACAGGCGAAGGAAGTCCGCACGAGGATCGGCGCGTTCCTCGAGCCAGTCAGCATAGATCAGGAGATTCGCCTCATCGACCGGATCGGCCTGGATCGCACGCAGAAACGGCAGATGTTGCCGGACATCGCCCATAAGCGGCCGCAAGCGTACGATCACCGTCCGCAGCATCTCGGCGGGGGGCTGGCGAATCAACTTCTCGTGCCGAGCGAAGAAGTTGGTCCAGTTCGGAAACCCATCGTCCTCCGGCAGCGCCAGCCCTTGCTCGAGAAGAATGTCCACCTGTATCCAGTCGAGCTTGTCTTCCACCGCGACGGCGAGGAGAGCGTTTTGAAACACCTCGGGGCGGAGGCGCCCCTCCGTCAGTAACAGATGTGTGTCGAAGAGGTCCTTCGGTTCGCCGAGAACCGCGAGGAAGTGGCTCCCTTCGGGCGTGGTGTTGCGCTGCACGTGCCGCACGATCCACGAGAGCTTGGCGGCGAGCAGCATCTCCGGCGAGTAAGCGAGGAGGCGCGCCGGCTTTCCCCACTCGCGGGGCAGTTCAATCGTTTCGGGGGCGACGCCGGCAAGGTCGTAGGAACCGGCCTGGGCAATGTCGATCTGCAAGACGCCGCGCAGATGGCGGTCGGTCCACGTCCAGCCCGTGTAGCAGCGGACGCCGGGAGTGTCGTAGTCCCACAGGCTGACGCCGTCGCTCGGCACCGGGATGTCCGGGTCGAAGCGGATGGGCGAGCCGCGGTGATCGCCCACGGCGAACATGCATAGGCTGCGGGCGTGCTCAAGGGGGGACGCGAACCGGCCACCCCAGCCGGGCTCTTGAAACCATTCCAGATCGATGTCGGCGGCCGGACGGGCGGCCTCGCCAAACCAGCGCTTCATGAGCGTGCTGCCGCGCAGAACCGGAACTATCTTGTCGTATGGATCGATCGTCTGCTGCAGCGCGTGGAGGAACTCCACAAGCACCTCAGCCGGCGGCGCGGGGTCTTGGGCAGCGACTGTGGCCATGGCGGCGTCCTCGAAGATCATGGCGCATCGGGCGGCAACCACCCGGCGTCAAGCGCCAGGTTTGAATCATGCACGGTATACTCGGATTCGACATCGATGATTTGTTCGCCCGCTCCCTTGAGGGCGGCAAGCAAGCGATGAAGTCGCTGTTCGGACGCGGACCGGCCCATGCGGTACGATCGCAGCGTCACGAAGCGTTCCTCGAAACCCTCGGCCGGTTCACGCCACGCGTTCCGTGACAGGTGTGCCGCGTGGCCGAGACACACGCGCAGAAGCAATTCGCGTCCGGCGGAGGCTTCCCTCCTCAGCTTGACGTGATGCTCGAAGTAGTTGCAGGACGGCTGGAGCACAGCAGCGTTGTCGGTTGCAGGAACGTCGTCGTTGGACGGGTCGGCTTCGATCTTCACGCGAACCACGGCAAACCCGGCGCGCTCCAGGTCTTGGGCGCGCTCGGTCGCTCCGGCAAGGACATCGGGCAAGACGGTATCGTCGCGCCGCCACGTCGCCATCGGCTGCTCGACCTGCATGCCGCGAGCGAGGACGATTCGCGCGCACTTACACCGCTCGGTCTCACACCAGGCGCGAAACGCGTCAAGCGTGCCAACGGCGCGCACCGTGAGGTGCACTTCGAAATGGCCGCGGTAGTTGTGCATGAGAGTCATGATATCGGCGACGGCCCCTCCACTGTTGTTGGACAGAGGGCGGGGGTGAGATGTTCGCGCGAAGCCTAGGCCTTGACCCCGTCTCTCTTGGGAAGCTGTCGCCGCAGATGAGTCGCGCCGATGCCTGGAGCACTGCTGTCCATGCGCTCGAACGCGCTGTTGATCTCCACAGGCCACTGATAACCCGCCAGGGCCGGTTCTATCCCCATTCGACTGTCATTTATTGACCGACGTAGCGGGCCGAACGGGCTTCAGGTGGCCGTCAAGAAATGCGTCGGCACGCGCCTTGGCCTCCAGCAAGGACCGTACCTGCAGTTCCTTGCCGTCCTTGAAGAACATGTGATGCACGCCGGCGTAGACTTCCATTTCCGGGACCAGCTTGCGGGCGAGCAACATGCCGGCGAGCCGGTACGCCTGTTCCACCGGAACGACTCGATCGGCGTCGCCGTGGATGATTAGTGTCGGCGCCAGCGTCTTGGGACGGCTGCGAATCTCGAACGGCAAGGCACCGAAGCACTCGACCAGAGCAGCTAGCTTGAGCTCGTGTTCTACGGCAGCCGTTAACGCCAGAGTTCCTCCCAACGAGAATCCAACCAGTCCAATGCGATCCCCATCCACGCGGGAAAGGGTACGCATATGGGTCACGCCGTCGCGCACCGTTTCGGCCCATACCGCAACCAACTCCTTGGTGCGATTGACGGCCTTCGGCGTCGCCTTGCGCGTGAAGTAGTTGACGAAGAGCTCCCGGTACTCGTCATGATCCTCCTTGGTCGCGCCAGTACGATCGAAGTAGTGGACCAGAACGATCACATAGCCGCGGCCAGCGTAAGTGGAAGCCAGATCGCGATACATCTTGGCCTCGGGTGTGCCAAGCCCGTCTACCCCGTGCAGCAGAAGCAGGGCCGGATGCTTCCCGTTCCCAGCGGGCGCGAAAGTCTCGACTGCGATCTTCTTGCCCCCGGAGTTGAAATGTCCCGATTGTTGCTTTTCCGACCCAGCAAAGCTCGGTGCTGGGATTACAGCGAGTACTGCCAAGCTAATCATGATGCGTTTCATCTTGGATTCCCTCTCAATGTCAAGCCGTGGGTCCCGCGGGCCGGAGACCTCGCGACTGCTCGTAGTGTGAAGTAAAGTGATGACCGCTGGGTTATCTGTTTTCGCCGGCGGGGGGTCGTGGCACGATGACGCAGTGAATGGGAGTACCATCGTCTCCCACGTATTCGAGTCGCACCATGTCGGCATCCCACGCGACATCGCTTTTGCGAATGCGAACGAGGGCGCTTCGTGTTTCCTCCGCCGTCGGCGTGTGGCGGTCATCGAGCACAGTGGCGCGGGCGCAATCGATTGCGAACAATTTGTGCAGATGCAACGTCCGTACTAGCCTGCCGCAAAAGGGCGTCAGGCCACGGAGCACGAGCTGCCGGT
>Ga0306920_100015448_pt1 | contig 10466 bp, 13 predicted proteins | sample flu12Cox44000170_FD_204666 | JGI IMG/M metagenome (GOLD analysis project Ga0306920, IMG submission 204666) | Lab enrichment of tropical soil microbial communities from Luquillo Experimental Forest, Puerto Rico - flux4day.12C.oxic.44.000.170 (v2)... | ecosystem: Environmental > Terrestrial >... | reverse complement strand
TATGCCGGTCGAAGTCTGAGGGGTCCAGCACGCGATGAGCTTGGAGCTGGCCGCGGTGGTCGCCATCGGGTGGGTGCGGCTACGGCGGGCCAGGCCGGGTCGGCGGTCACGGGCTGGTCAGCATGGTAAGGGGTCTTAGGCGGCGACGAGCGCGTCGCCGCCGAGCTCGGCCAGGATGTGGCAGGCCTGCCGGAGGATCTTGCCGACCTCGGAGAGGGCGACGCTCTTGCCGCCCTGGCGGTCCTTGACCGCGGCGTAGTAGCGGTGATCCGGCGATCCCTACCGAGACAGCCCGCCCGGGGGAGCGCTTACCTGGCCGACATCTCGGTGCCGTCGTTGGTCGATCAGCGGATGGAGTTGTCGTCAGGTCCGGAGATCGCAGTCCCGGATGATCGGCCCGGCGCCTGCGCGGCCCGGGTTAGCTCTGTCGCGGCCGTAGGCACAGTCACGCGATGACCTGGGTGTGCGGACGGAACGCTGCCCAGACGAACCAGAACGTGTCCTCGTGGGTGACCGGCGTCAGGTTCTGGCCGGCAAGTGGCCCGGCGCTGGCGTGGCCGAGCACGGACCAATGGCTGCCGGTCTCCTGGTCGCGGAAGCCCCCGGCGACGGGCCGGAAGTGCAGCCGCCTGCCGTTGACTATCGGGCTGAACGCCCCGGTGGCGCCGACGTCAGGACCTCCGGCGATCGTGGGGCCGGACAGGGCGGACGCCGTGCCGTGTTGCCACCATACGGTGACGGGATGTCCGGCGAGTGTCAGGTCGATCACCCGCCGACGCCTGAGCGCGTCGAGCAGGACCGCGACCGCCGCGCCGTCATGGTGTATGCCGATTAGCCTGGTCATCGCGGTGTACCGGCCGTTGACCTGGCCGGAGAACAGGAACGGCTGGGAGTGGATGCTGTCGTAGCCGGGGTAGGGGTTGGAACCGTAGGGCCGGGTGTAACCGGTGTCGCGGGAGAGCACCCAGCCGTGCGGGTGGGCGGCGCGCCACTCGACCCAGGACACCGTCTGCATCGGGTAGGGGCGCAGTTGGTGCCCGATGAGCACGCCGGCGACGGCCTGGCCAGTGAACTGCAGCCAGAGCGATTGGGTCTGCCGGTCGTACATGACCAGGTTCGAGTCATACAGCAGCCCTGAGGTGCCCAAGGACAGGACGCGGTCGGCGGCACGGCGGTCGTAGGCGATCGCGCTATTGCACAGCGGGCAGTAGGTGACGGCCACCGGTGCATGGCCGACCGTGTCGTTGACGATCTCGTGCCAGATCAGGATCTGCACGGGATAGGCGCGTGCGTCGGCGCCGATTTGCAGGGCGAGGACCGGCTCGCTGGCCGCCAGGAAATTGACCTGCGCCGGGCGCAGGAACCGGGGATGATCGATGGCCGGGATGCCGTCTGGCGGCGGGCCACCCGGAAGGATGTCTGCCGGGTTGATCAGCGGACGGGGCAGCCCGGCCGCCCCGCCCGGGCCGTAGGCCATGGTGCCGTAGAGCGCGGAGGGGACATGCTCTCGCGGGCTTGCCGGGATCTGCGGAAGCGCGACGCTGGCAGGGTTCGGCTGGTGAGCGGTGGGCCTCGGCCGATGGGTGGCCGCCGGGCCGGCCGCGCATGCGGTTGCGGAAAGCGCACCTGCCACTATGGCCGCCATGGTGCGCGCCGGGATTCGCCGGGATCGCGCGGCGGGTTTGCGGTCGCGGCGCCCGGGTGCGGGGCCGTTGTCCGGCCGGAGTGGTGGAGCTGGCACGGTTCCCCCTTTAGCTGGTGATTCCGAACAGCTGGGCGATCTTGATCTTGAGGGCACCGACCGGGACCAGCGCCGCACGCTCTACGTCGAGCAGCCTGCCGCCGGCACCGTAGAACGCTGTCAGCGGCATCGTGTTGCCGCCGCCCAGCGCGGCATGCAAGCCGCCGCCGCCGGGGCCGACGTCGCGGGCCAGCGCCGCGAACGCGCCGCTGAGGTGGAACAGGTCCGGCAAGAAGTTCTTGTTCCCGGTCTCCAGCGAGTCCACCCCAAGGAAGATCACCTTGCCCTTCAGCGCGCGGGCCTCCTCGACGAAGCCGGGCAGTTCCGCCCGGCACTCGGTACACCAGGAGGCGAAGAAGTTCACCACAACAGGCTTGCCGCGGTAGCGGGCCAGGCGCACCAGCCCGTTCCCGTTCAGCGCCGGAAGCGAGAACGCGGCCGGGTCGGCCACCGCGCCGGCGGTCGGGCTGCCGCCGCGAAAGGCCAGCACCCCGACCGCAATGAGGATCGACACGGCCACGGCGACCACCGCGGCGCGCTGCCTGCGCCGGACCGCCACATTGCGGGCGGCCGGGGAACGGCCCTGCCCGGATGACGCAGCGAGGTGGTCCCGGCGACCCGCCGGGGCACGGCTTTGCGCGGACTGCCGGGCGGGGGTGGTGCCGGCGTGTCGCCTAAGGCGGCGGCGAGTGGCCATGGCCTGTCCCCCCTTTCAGCCCAGGAAACCCAGCCTGCCCAGGCCAAGGTGGCGCATGACATCCTGAAGCTGGCTGGTCACCCAGGTCAGCCTGTTCAGCGTCAGCAGCCCCCCCAGGAAGCCGAGGGCGCAGGCGGATGCGATCGTGATCGCGGCGTAGTGCCGCTTGACCCAGCGGAAGGCGCCCGCCATCCGGCCGAATGCGAGCCCGGTCGCCAGGAACGGCACCCCCAGGCCTAGTGAGTAGGCGGCGAGCAGCACGGCCCCTTGCACCGCGCGGGCCTGCGTGGCGGCAATGGCCAGCACCGAGCCCAGCACTGGGCCGATGCACGGCGCCCAGCCGAAGCCGAACGCCATCCCCGCGACCGGGGCGGCCAGCGGCCCGTACCGGGACAGCCTCGGGCGGAACCGGCGTTCCTGGTACAGCAACGGCGACGTCAGCACGAGCGACCCGACGATGAACAACGCGAACGCCAGCACTACCAGCCCGGAGATCCGGGTGATCAGCGCCTGCCGGTGCACCAGCGCCTGCCCCAGGGCCGTCGCGGTCAGGCCCAGCATGATGAACACCACCGCGAAGCCCGCGATGAACAGGCCGGTGTCACGAGCAATGCGCCACAGGCGGCGCCGCGGCCCGCGCTCGATCTCGCTGATCTCCAGGCCGGTAACGACCGACAGATAGGCCGGCACGAGCGGCAGCACGCACGGAGAGGCGAACGACGCCAGCCCGCCGCCGAACGCGGCGAGATAGCCGACCCCGGCCGCGCTCACACGGGGCTCCAAGGACGGCAGCGCGCTGTCGCTGGCGAGAAGCGCCCGGTCATTCGGCCCTACGGCTCATCACACCCGTATACGACGCCCGGCGCCTCCCCTTGATTGCAACATCGCAGCCGGGGCCGTGCCTGCCTGCGCGGACGGCCGTCCCCGCCGAACATGATCGAGCGCACGCCGGCGGTCACCTGCTGATGGACATCCAGCGCAGGGGGGGTGCCGTGAGCGTGTGCATCCCGGGCGTGACGCTCGGCCGCGAGACCTCGCTCGTCCGGCCGAGCTCATTCCCCTTGATCTTGCGTCCCCGTTGGGCCCAGCGGCGTGCCTACGGGAACCGGGACCCGGCCGCATCAGCCCAGGGCGGGCCGCTAGTGCAGCACCTACCAGGGTGACCGTCCGTGTTGCCGCTCTCAGGTCAGGGGCAGCCGTGCGGCCAGCGAAGCCAGTTCCGCCGTCGGGACCGGCGCAGCCACCAGCTCCGATGTCGGGCCGTTGACGCAGTACAGTCCCAGCTTCCCCAGCCGCACCGACCAGGCCATGCCTGCGCCGGACCCTGCCACGCTGCCGGGCGGCATCGGGAACGCCTGCCCGGATACGGCTACGACCGCTTCGGTGCCGCCGAGCCGCCAGGTCCGCACTACGATCTGCTGCCCGCCCGCGGTCAGCGTCACCGGGCGGCCGACCTCCACCGGGGTCGCCGACCCGCCGGCCTGAGCATGGTGTTGCGGGGGCGGAACCGCTCGGGCGTAGCGTGCGACCGCCGCCACGGCGGGGGGTATGTTCCCGCCCTCGTTCCCGCCCGGCGCCAGGACCGCCAGGAGCGCGGCCGCCACGCCGGCGACGAGCGCCGCGCTGCCCGCCAGCCACTGCCAGCGCGGCCGCCTGCCCGGGCGGGTCCGGTGCCGGAAGCGGGTGCCCGGGCGCAGCCGCCGCTGCCGGGCAGCGGGGCTGGCGGCAGCTACCTCGACGGCGAGGGCGACCCGGTCGGCGAGCTCCGGAGGCGCCTGCCGGCGGAGCACCTGCGCGGCCTGCCGGCCTGCCCGGTCCTCGCGTACCGCCTGCCAGCACTGCTCGCAGGCAAGCAGGTGCTCATCCAGCCGGCGGACGGCGGCCGGATCCAGGTTTCCCGCCAGGAACGCCGCTAGCTGCTGGTTATGTCTGTCCATCGGTCACCCCCGTCCCGGCCAGCAGCTGAGCCAGCCGACGTCGGCCGCGGTGCACCCGGGCCAGCACCGTGCCCCGCGGGCACCGGAGCATCTCCGCGGTTTCCCGTGCGGTGTACCCGGCCACGTCCATCAGCACGATGCATAGTCGCTGCGGCTCGGGCAGCCGGGCCAGGCACCGGGACACCGCCTGCGCATCCAGGCCGGCGATCACCACGTCGGCCACGTCAGCCGGCCCCGGCGCGGCCTCCGCACAGGCCAGCGGCAGCGCGTCACCCAGCATCGGGCCGGGCACCTCTTGTGGCCGGCGTCGGCGCCGTCGGGCCTCCGACCGTGCCACGTTCAGGCAGATAGCCGCCAACCACGCCCGCGTGTTCCCGCCTCGGTAGGACCCGAACCCGGCCCAGGCCCGCAGGTAGGTCTCTTGCACCAAGTCCTCGGGATCCTGCCCGTCCCCGGCGGCGTGCCTTGCAACCTGGTACACCGCGTCCAGGTACGGCAGCGTGGTGTCCAGGAACGCGCGATGGTCACCGCGCACGGCTGTTCACACCTGCCTGTGACGCCCGGCGGCCGGGTTTGACTGTGCCCACCGCCAGGTGCAAGTCCGCAGGTACACGCCGTTCACCGTGGTCCCGCCGTCAGTGCCGGGCGAGCACAGTTGCATGTCCCCTGCACCGCCAGCTCGGGGCTGGTAATGGCCAGGCCGGCCAGCACCGTCCCGGCCGCCACCACCGCCAGCGCTTTTCCCACTGCCCCTCCTCGTTTGCTGCTTGTGCGGTACTTGTGGAGACGCCGCTGCGCCGACGTTGATTGCACCCGCAGCACCCGGCGGGCCGACCGCTAGGATCCGGGCTCTGATTCCTCGATCTGAACCCGTTCCAGAAGCCACGTAGTTCTTGATCTTGCGGGCCGGCGGGCTGGGAGGCGGGCAGTACGTAGGCCGCGTTCCGGTTGGCCTGGCCGTCCACGGTGATCGTGTAATAGCTGGCCAGGCCCTTCCACGGGCATAGCGACTTCGCCCGGCTCCTGGTCAAGTACTCCTGGTTCAGCTACCCAGGCGGGAAGTGATGATTTCCTCCAGGCAGATAGTGCGGGGCGCCTCAGCGAGCACCGCCCTTCCAGACCGCGCGCGGCATGGCTGGCACCTCCCATCATGATCGGAGATCGTCCGCACCACCTGCCCGCCGAGGTCGAAGACCGGGCAGGCCACCGGTGAAGGCCCATCCACCCTGGGCGTGGCGGGACGATCCCGGACGTGTGCCTCGGCCCGCCCGAGCAGCCGGATCACCTCGGTGTCGCCGGTGCCGGCCGCGGCGTGGCGCAACGCCTGCAGGCCGGCCTGGACCACATCCGGCCAGTTCACGACGTGGTCCCGGAAGGGGCCCGGCCCGTACCACAGGTCGATCAGCTGATCGGGCGTGAGCGTGGTCAGCCCGGGGAACAGAGCCTCCGCGCCGGCGTTGGCGCGGACGATCGTCAAGGGCTGGCGGATGACCCAGGCCGGGTAGGGTTCATGGCCGCGCAGCACCTTCTCCAGCACCCGGCTGACCGGTTTCAGGGCGTGCGAACCGAGTTCGTGCGCGGGAAAGACCGGGGCCAGGCCGGCCGCAGCCAGCAGGGTATTGCGTTCGGGCAGCGGCACCGTGAGCGCATCGGCGATCCGCAGGATCAGGTCTGTCCCGGGCCGGGACCTGCCGGTCTCGACGAAGGACAGATGACGCGGGGTGGTGCCGGCGGCGACGGCCAGGTCGAGTTGGGACATCCGCCGAATGGCGCGCCAGCGGCGGACATGACGGCCGAACGGGCTCACCCTCTGCGGGTCTGCAGGCATCAACGAATCGTGCAGAACCGCAGGCTGGTCCAGATCCTGGCTGTTCACACCGGCTCCGGGGCCCTCATGGTCCGCACAGCGGGATCTCCTCGCTGGCCGGCGGGGCGGCCCTGGCCGGGTCCGGGTGGCCAGTTTCGACCCGGCGCCCGAGCTCGGCCAGCACCCGCCGCGTATCGGCGCGCAGCCGCCAGCGCAGGACCGGGCTCAGCAGCCGGGCCGCCGGCCGCAATGCCAGCGTGGCGTGGATCCGGACGGTACATCCGCTGCCTGGCCCGGCGTGCACTGACCAGCGGCTGACGGCGGCCGCGATGAACCGCGGCATTCCCGTGGCCGCCTCGTAACTCAACGACCTGGCGTCCGGGTCGAAACCGGTCAGGCGCTCGGTGATCGCGCTCGCCGCGATGGGCCCGAACCCGGCGACCCGGCAGATCCAGGTCAGGCGGGAGCAGGGCCGCTATCAGGCGGGCGCTGGGAAGAACGGCTGCGGGGTGCCAGTAGCGAGGTAGCTGGCCAGTCGTGCCAGGATCAGCGCCCAGGTCTGAGCCGTGTGAGCCAGGTCGATCTCGGCATACCCATCGCCGAAGCCATAGTGCCGAAACAGGACGCCGATTCCGGTCTCGGCCCGCGCGGCCCCACCGAGCTCCCATTCCCAAGTCGAGCCCTCCCAGAACGGGAAGCCCGCGGTGACGCGCATGCGGACGAGCTTGCCCGACTCGGTTGTCACGTCGGCCAGCAGATCGACCGGGGCCTGCGGGAAGCCGAACCGCGCGTGGCCGCCAGATACCTCGCAGTCGGCGGTCCAGAAACCCTGCTGTCCCCGAGTGGTCGACAGGACCTCGAAGACACGCGCTGGGTCTGCTTGAACGTCGGTGGCCAGGATGATCGATCGGTCCATGGGTCCTCCGGTTGCCGCGGCCGCCTCACATTGTTATTTTAGTTCTATCTTAAATAACGCTCCGGAGTCAAGCCGACTACCGGGAAGTACCCGGCGCCGGGCCGAAGATGCGAGAGTGAGGGCAGTGTGGAACCACTGCAGGTGATCGCGGCGCCCCGTCGGCTGCGCATCCTGGAACTGGTATGGGACCGGGAGCTGTCCGCAGGAGAGATCGCGGCGCAATTCGAGGTGTCGTGGTCGGCGGTCAGCCAGCACCTGCGCGTGCTCAAGGAGGCCGGGTTTGTGGTAGAGCGCCGGCAAGGTACCAGCCGGATCTACCGAGCCGACAAGGACGCTCTCGGGCCCCTCCGCTCCGCCGTCGAAGATCATTGGCGGCGCGGCCTAGGACGGGTCAAAGAGCTGGCTGAGGCCGAACAGCGCGAGAAGGACCAGTCATGAACGCTGACAGGGCGGTCGAGGTGAGCGTGCATATCGCCGCCGAGCCAGAGACAGTGTTCCCCTACTTCACCGACCCAGGCCGCTATGTCCAATGGATGGGCGCCGGGGCCGTGCTGGAGCCGATACCAGGTGGCTGCTACCGCATCGTGATGCGAGACGGCGTGGAGGCGGCCGGCGAGTTCGTCGAGATCGACCCGCCGCACCGCCTGGTGTTCACCTGGGGCTGGACCCAGGACCGGGCCGTCCCGCCCGGGACCACGCGCGTGGTCGTCACCCTAGAGGCCGAGCGCGGCGGGACCCGCGTGATCCTGCGCCACTACGGTTTGCCCGACGATGGGCAACGCGATCACCACCGTACGGGATGGGAGTTCTACCTCGACCGGCTCCATGTTCGTATCCAGGGTGGCGATCCCAGCCCGGACCCCAACACCTGACCGCAGGACGCCATCAGCACTCGTGCAGGACAAATGCGCAGTAAAGCGACTCTCAGCTAGGGAGGAGTTCGCTGCACGCGCCGTCTGTGTCGCGGTGAGCGCCTTGGCAGCCTGGCAGCTGATGCGATGGCAGGATCGTGGCGGAAGACCGGAGCAGCAAGGTCCCACGACCGAGCGGCGGCCGCGACAAGCTCGGCATCACGGTCACCAGCACCCGCGGAAGCCCGCCCCCGTCGCCTCCATGGCCTCGATCCCCCGCCGGGTTGGGTCATGAGCAGGGTGCAGGTGCCGGTGCGGGCGCAGTGCACCCAGTGCAACTTGCCGTCCACCCCGAACCGGTCTCATCAAACCCGGCCACCTCGCTGCCGGCGATCTGCCCGCGAACATGCTTCAGGAACCCGCCGAGCCCGGCCGCCGCGCGGCCGGTGATGCCAGTCGCGTCCCGGCCGACACCGGCACGCCGAACAGCTCGGCCAGCCCCTGCGCGATGCGCTCCTTCGACAAGAACTGCCCGATATCAGGTAGACCGCGATCGCGGCGATCCGCGGCCCGTACCGCACCAGTTACCAACCGGTTGTGGCCTTCGACGCGCTTGGTGTTCTGCCGCTCCGGCAGAACAGTGATGCCACCTAGCGTGGCAAAGCCGTACCTGGGCTACCTCATCTCGCCGGATGACGGTCATCCGGGACGACTGGCAGCGGATGGCATCCGGGCCGGACCCGCGCCTGGCGAGGTCAGTTTCGCTGGCCGATGGTGTCCGAATAGTTAGAAGGCAAACCGCTCACGTGGAGGGAACGCGGATGACCGATTTGGAGAGTGTCGCCCTGTATTACTCGGTCAACCGGGCATTGCACCGCGCGCGCCAGGCGATTGAGCGCGCCACCTCCCCCGGGCAGCGAGAACGGGCGCCGCTGCCGGACTCGGCCGCCGAACGCGACCTGATGGCGCGCTTCGCCACCGCATTCGAAGCCGGCGACGTGCCCGGGGTCGTGGCGCTGCTAACCGGTGACGCCGTGCTGACGATGCCGCCCGAGCCGCTGGAGTACCAGGGCCCGGCCGCGATCGCCCAGTTCCTTTCCACCGTCCCTGCCAGCGGGGCGCTGGACCGGTTCCGCCTGATCCCCGTGCGGGCCAACGGGCAGCCGGCGTTCGGCTGCTACCTGCGCAACCCCCATGCCCCGGACGCATACGCTTACGGGCTGATGGTGCTCACCCTCAGCAGCACCCACGTCACCGCGATCACCGGCTTCGCCGATACCAGCGTCTTTCGATTCTTCGGCCTGCCACCGACGCTACGCTGAGCGGGCAGGGCGGTCAGCGACACCCGCAGCGCACCCAATCCCCCTCTCACTGAGATCAGCACGGGCCGGGACTGGCCACTGGCCCTGCGAGGAGCCATCATTCCTGGCTGGCCGACGTCGGCCGACCGGCGCTGGCGGTAGCGTCACGAGGACCTGTCCCGGCGATCGCGCCGGTTGCAGGTCGCGTTGCTAGAGTTGCGCTGCGTGTATGCAGGCCCGGTACGGGTCCCGGTCTGGGACCGGACACGATTCCACTCCTTCGCATTGGGTTTGTCTCAAACCTCCGGGTCTGCCTGGTCGCTGCCCTTCCATGCGGTTTTCCGTCGGAAAGATCCCCGGGACACGCCCGCGGAGGCCGCTGACCAGGTACGCCAGGTCAGGTGGCTGGCCAGTGCGAGGCGGGCGCGGCTGCCCAGAGCCAGCTGATGGCGTGGCAGCTCACGCTTGGAGCCGGCGCATCCGGCTAACGAGGAGTAAGCGGCGCAGCCGGGTTGAACCTGCCGGCTGGGGGCGCCGTGTACCCGGTTATAGGCAGGGAGGTAGATGTAATGGCCGCGGGCAGGCACCGGCAGCGCCAGATGGCCGGGCGGCCGCAGCTGGCGCTGCGGGTCACGGGTGCGGGCCTGCTGGCTGCCTCCGCCGGCATTCACCTGGACCTGTACCTGACCGGATACCGGTCGGTTCCTGTGATCGGCTGGCTGTTCCTGCTGCAGGTCATCGCGGGGTTCGCCGTGGCGGCCGTGGTGCTGGCGACGCGCAGCGGGCTGGCTGCCGCGGCCGGTGCGGCCTTCGCGCTGTCCACGCTCGGCGGCTGCCTGCTGTCGGTGTGGACCGGGCTGTTCGGGTTCAAGGAGGTCCGCGCGACAGAAGGGAGCGGGAAATGGTCCTCTCCAGCTCTGGTGCGGCTCGGCTGCAGCCGGACAGGCCGGCTGCGGAGCCAGCGGTCGGGAAGGTCGATGCCCGATGGCGCGTCCTGTTCCTCAACTGCTGAGACGTCCGGGCCCGACCGGAGCGGCTGGCGTCCTGCCGTCCACGACCTTCCTCGCCATCAGCGCCACGATCGTGGCGCTCGTCCTCGGCGGGTGCGGTGGATCGAGCCGTAGCAGCACATCCTCCGCGGTGCCCGCGACGTCCGGTCCTGCCGCCAATCCGGTGCAGCGAGAGAATTCGCGCCCGGGCACCCCTGGCTGGGAGA
>Ga0306920_100015447_pt1 | contig 10467 bp, 5 predicted proteins | sample flu12Cox44000170_FD_204666 | JGI IMG/M metagenome (GOLD analysis project Ga0306920, IMG submission 204666) | Lab enrichment of tropical soil microbial communities from Luquillo Experimental Forest, Puerto Rico - flux4day.12C.oxic.44.000.170 (v2)... | ecosystem: Environmental > Terrestrial >... | reverse complement strand
GAATCCAGACTCACCCGTGGCTAAAAATAATTCGCAAGCCGCCCAGGCCAGTTCATCATCGTGCATGAACTCGTCGCCATAATGAGTAATCTTTTGATAAGCACCGTCTTTACCGTATTTCGCAATGGCACGTGTTAAAAAGTCCCAGCCTTTTCTGGCTTTTTCCAAATAGACAAGGACCGCCTCAGGAAATTCCTTTTGAAATCGCGGTGATGAAGCGCATTGGGCCAGCGCCGCAGTTGCAGCCGCAGTCACCGCGGTCGTTTTTGGAAACACTACCTGCCGATCACCCTTATCGGGAGTGACATTGTTTTCATATTCGCGGTCCCGCGGATAGACCAGAAAATAGAACCCGCCGTCGGCGTCCTGCATTTTTGCCAGAAAGTCCGCTTCCCATTTCACTTCCTGCAAGATGTCGCTTTTGCCATCCCCACTCTCAGGCAACCCGAGATTGTCGAGGCTGGCTACGCCCGGGAAAGCGTCAGCGGCGAAGAGCAGGTGATGGACGAAAGCTGCGCTGTTGATTGTGTATTTGCTATAGTCGCCAGCATCGTGGTGTCCACCTCTGACGTCCACGGGCCTTCGGTTTACGAACGGGTAAAGATCCGCAGCCACGTCTTTTAACTGCGGCGCTGTGTGGCGCGGATTGTCCTTGAAATTAGCGCTCTCCTTGGCGAGCGAATGATTTACTGAATCGAATTTTCCGGATGTGTCCGGCACCTCGGCCGGCGCAGTGTGACAAGGCCCATGAACAAAGCGCGTGAAAGGCAGCACGTTATCGGTCCCGCAACGCTGATGATAGATTCCCAGCGCATAGGTCCTTGCAAAGGCGCCCGCTACATGGTCGTCGATGAAAAAGGGATATGAAGTTCCCAGCCGGGGCACGCACAGGCGGTATAGGCCGGGGGTCTTGAACTCGGTAAAATCTGCCTCCGAAACCTGCTGATAGCTCGGGAAGGGGAATCCCTGGTCGCGCCGAGGCGTCATCTCTCCTCGGAATACTTCCTTACCGGTTTTGGCATCGATCAGGGTAAAGACTTTGCCTGCTTGGGTACCTGAATCTGCTGCAGTGGTCTTGGTTCCAATGGCTTGGTCAAGGTCCAGTTCGCCCAAGTTACCCAGGTAATACCCAACCATGGCCTTTTTGGTGAAGGAAGCCAAATAGCCAGTTTGGTTGACATGCAGTGCAGGATTTAGCCGTAGCGTATCATTGCGGGCTGCCAGCCGCTGCTCTGGCGGCCAGAGCGTATGATCAGGGTTAGTCACTTCTACCTGGCTTCCCTCTGGTATTGGTTGATCCAGTTCAAGATAGAGCCAATTGGCAACGCGCAAATCCCACTGCTTTAACGGTGCGTACAGCACTCGTCGCTTGAAGCCGATCTTCTTAATCCCCACGATAGTGTCGCCGATTTTGACGGATAGCTGTTTCGTTGTTGGCAAACGCAACTGGTCGCCCTTTATGACGAAATTCCAATCCCGGACGCCGCTGGAACCGGAAGCAATGCTCGTGATACGCATCACTTCCAGGACAGCGGGTGAGATAATCTGCAATTCACAAGTCCCTGCGGGGGGCAGCCGCAGAGGCTGTTCATCGAAATCAAGAGCGCCGGCGAATGAGCCCAAGGAAACAAGGGCCAGGGAAAATGCCGGTACCAACCACGTCGCTCCCATGAGCGCAATTTGGCGTATGTTGGGTGACACAGCAAGCAGGGTGGGTAGAAAAGATCCTTTTCACAGGGAAAAACCGATGGCGTAAAATTCAAACCGCGTTAGGTTCCCTTCTAAAGTTGGCATGCGCGAAATTAAAATGGAGAATACTTTATGTCGAAAATCAGAGTTTTATTAGCTGATGATCACGTTGTGGTGCGCCAGGGACTGCGGGCTCTTCTGGCCTCTGAGGACGATATCGAAATTGTTGCGGAAGCCGACAATGGCCGCCAAGCAGTGCAGCTGGCCAGGCAAGTGACGCCCGATGTTGCGGTGCTGGATATCGCGATGCCCGTTTTGAACGGCCTTGAGGCAACGCGGCAGATTACCCAATCATTGCCCTCGACCAAAGTGCTCATTCTTTCTTCGTATAGCGATGAGGATTACGTGCAGCAGCTGACTGGCGCCGGGGCTGCTGGTTATCTCGTCAAACAAACAGCGGCCAACGACCTCATAAAGGGCATTCGTGAAGCTCACAAAGGGAATGCCTTCTTCAGCCCGGCGATTGCCAAACGCCTCCGGGACCGTTGCCGTGAAGCCTTCGTGAGTGGCCAGCCGGTGAAAAAACGCAACGATTATCTTACCACGCGTGAAGCCGAGGTTTTGCAACTGATCGCCGAGGGGCGAGCAAATAAACAGATCGCCGCCGAGCTTTGCATCAGCATCAAAACGGTCGAGAAGCATCGTCAGCAAGTGATGAACAAACTGGGCATCCATGACGTCGCTGGCCTGACTCGCCACGCGATCGCCAAGGGCATCATCGAGACAAACGCCGGCTTGCGACCGTTGTAAAGGCACAAGTTCGGATTTTGGGGCCTACCTGAAGGGAACGGTCCGCCTTCCGTTTCGTTTGAATGGCGAAGGCACTGGCCCTCAGGTCCCGGTGTGTTATCTTGGGGCTAATGACCCAAAGTACCGAGAATGCCAGTCCTACTCGCAGTGACCAACCGCAGAAGGCTGAGCAACTGCTCCCGCTTGTATATGAGGAACTGCGGCGTTTAGCGGGCGCAAAAATGGCTAACGAATCAGCGACCCAAACGCTGCAGCCTACCGCCTTGGTCCATGAAGCATGGCTGAGGTTGACCGGCTCAGGCTCGGGACAATGGCAAAATCGGGGTCATTTTTTCGCTGCTGCGGCGGAGGCGATGCGTCGGATTCTGATTGAGCGGGCCCGGCGGCGTGGACGGTTGAAGCATGGTGGTGGACAGACAAAGGTGGATGTTACCGAAATCGAAGTGTCTTCGGAGACGCCGGACGACCGTTTGCTGTCATTGAACGAAGCTCTGGAAAGGCTGGAGAGTAAAGACCCCGCCAAGGCGCAAGTGGTCTTGCTCAAATTTTTCGGAGGCCTGACCAACGCGGAAGCGGCCGAGACGTTGGGTATCACTGAGAGAAGCGTGGAACGCCAGTGGGCGTTCGCTAAGGTTTGGTTGCTGCGGGCTATGAGGCCGAGTGATTGAACCGCTGGCGCACCTAGAACCTACTTTTAATTCTTACGTCGGTTTTTGTCTTACTCTGACGCATTAAAGAGTGAAACATACAAGACCTGTGGAAACACCCTGCGCGGATACCAGTGGTGAAGTCGTGAGCATGCGATGAGCCTTGAGGCGGAAGACCTTTTTGAGGCCGCACGCAGATTGAGAAATCCTGCGCAGCGCCAGGCTTTCCTGGATGCCGCATGCGGGGACAAGCCTGGACTTCGCCATGAATTGGAAGAGTTGCTCGCGCTTGAACCGGACGCTGAGGCGTTGCTCGAACCTGGTGTCGCAAGCCTTCATCCGGAAGCTGGTGAGCTGAATCAACTTCCGCCAGACCTGGTTGCCATCGCTCTGCAGGAACAGGTCGGCGATCGTGTAGGGCGATACAAGCTATTGGAGAAGATCGGGGAGGGCGGCTGCGGCGTGGTTTACGTCGCTGGGCAGGAAGAGCCTGTGCGTCGTCGGGTGGCGCTCAAAGTCATCAAGGTCGGCATGGACACCAAGAGTGTCATTGCTCGATTCGAGGCGGAACGACAGGCCTTGGCGATGATGGACCATCCGAACATCGCCAAGGTCCTGGATGCTGGGGCTACGACAACAGGCCGCCCTTATTTCGTGATGGAGCTGGTCCGAGGCATCAAGCTAACAGAGTTCTGCGATAAGAACCGATTAACAACCGAACAAAGAGTCGAAATTTTCATCAAAGTGTGCCAGGCGGTTCAGCACGCGCATCAAAAGGGCATCATTCACCGAGACCTGAAGCCCTCCAACATTCTCGTCACGCTTAATGATGGCCAGGCAGAGCCTAAAATTATTGATTTTGGGATTGCGAAAGCCACCCAAGGCAGGCTGACGGATCTGACGGTCTATACGGAGTTGAACCAACTGCTTGGAACGGCGGCCTACATGAGCCCAGAGCAAGCGTTGATGACCAGCGTCGACATCGATACGCGGAGTGACGTCTATAGCCTGGGCGTGGTGCTGTACGAACTGTTAACCGGGAAGCCACCATTCGAGAACAAGGAACTGCTGACACTAGGCTTGGACGAGATGCGGCGGACTATCCTGGAGAAAGAACCTGTGCGTCCGAGTACTCGGTTGAGCACCCTCCCTCGTCTGGAACTGGATATGGCAGCTAAAGCACGGCGAATGGAAGCGCCTCGTCTGTGTTCTTTGGTGCGTGGCGACCTGGACTGGATTGTAATGAAGTGCCTGGAGAAAGATCGGGCACGGCGCTACGGGGCGGCCAACGATTTGGCGACGGACCTCAGGAGGCATTTGAAGAATGAACCCGTGGTCGCCCGCCCGCCAAGCCGTTTATACGAACTTCAGAAGAGTGTGCGCAGGCACAAGGTTGTTTTTGGCGCGGCGACGGCAGTGATTGCAGCCCTCGCTGTGGCGGCTGCCGCCAGTACCTGGGAAGCGATTCAGGCGAAACGTGCTCGCAGGCAATCCCAGGCTGAATCTTACACGGCAGATATGAGTGTGGCGAAACAGGCTTGGGATGACGGGCACCTGCAACACGCTCAGGAACGGCTCCACTCGCACATTCCGAAACCGGGCGAGCCGGATTTGCGAGGGTTTGAGTGGCGCTACCTGTGGAATCTGTTCCAGCCCAAAAGCCTGAAAACTATCAACTCGTTCGATAATGACCCTTTGGAGGCCTTAACGAGCGCTCCAGGGGCCCGCGTTGTGGTTGCTGGCTGCGAGAAAACGATTCGATTGCTGGACTCGAAAACAGGAGACGAATTGTTTCGGTTCTTTCAGCCCGCGGCGAAAGCGACGAATATAGCTTATGCGGTCGCACTAGCTTCCGGAGCGACAAATCTTTTGGCCACACATCGTGGCGATGGAGTGGTAACGCTTTGGGACCTGAGCGCCAAGAAACAGCTCGGGTCTTTCTCGGCGGCTTTCAAGGATCTAGATGCTTTGCCCGCTTCAGACGGAGAGAACTGGATGGCGCTGTCACCGGACGGTAAATTCCTAGCCTTCGCCGTGCCTAGGAACATTAATTCCGAAGTTATTTTATGGGAAATTTCTTCCAAGTCACAACTATCACTACGCGCTTTGTGGACAAACGAGGTGAGCAACGGTGCTTTAGCTCTGGCCTTCACTCCTGATAACCGGACCCTCATTACTGGAGAATCCTGGCATGGCGGAGCCCTCCAGACGTGGGACGTGAAAACCGGTGCAAAGGGGAAGCCATTTCCAAAACTGTCGAGCGCGAATATTCACGCACTTGCCATCAGTAGTGACGGCATCCTGGTGGCCCAGGCAGGAGTCGATGCTCGAATTTGCGTGTCAGATATAGCGACTCGGACGCTTCGATGCACCTTTGTCGGACATTCTGGGGAAGTGCTTTCCTTGTCGTTCTCGCCAGACAATAACCGCTTGATTTCGGGTGGCGCGGATGGAACCGTCCGCATCTGGGACATCCCATCCGGAAAAAAGATTGGCCTGTGGCACGATCCTCACGCGATCAATATCCATTCCGTAGTTTTCGCATCTGATGGCAGTTCGATATTCTCGGCCGATCGGGATGAGGTTCGGATTTGGAGCTCGGAACCTGATTCGATCGAACAGCAAATTGAAACGCAGCAGGAGTGGGGCAATTTGGGCATTTCCCCCAACGGCAAATGGCTCGTCACCTCGGGTTCGAGCTCGGATGGCTCAGTCAGTTTTCCTGCCGCGAGGGTTTGGGATACCAAGTCGTGGCAGCAAAGATTCTGTCTTGTTTATAAAAACCACGCTCCGCTCGGGATGGCCTTTGCATCAAGAGGTAACTTTTTTGCTTTAGGCGACGGCGAAAAAGAGGGGGTGATAGGGATATGGGACACGGCAACCTGGAACTGCGCCATTGGGGGCGTTGCTCCTTTGTGCTATTTGACGAACGGATTTGAAGCCGGCTCGCTCTGCTTTTCGCCAAATGGAAAGATCCTCGCCGCTGCGGGTTTCGACTTCGTTTCGGACGACGTCAGCTTCGCGACAAACCGACTAGTGTTCTGGGAAACAGGAACATGGAAGAGGTTAGATCTTCTGCCCAATGCGGGTATTGGCCTTACTGAGCGCGCTGCTGCTGCAAGTGTTGATTTTTCCACCGATGGTAAACTGGTCGCGGTTGGCTACCGCGACGGATGGGTGCGGCTTTGGGATTTCAAGCAACAGCGCTTGATCAAAGAGTTTCCAGCGCACCCGAACCAAAACTGGAGTGGAGCGGTGGTACGGTTTTCGAGCGATAACCACTGGCTGGCTTCAATTATGATGATGAGCAGATCGCTTGCACTGTTCGACCTCACCCATCTCGAGCGTACGAATTCAGTGATCTCCGTCAATGATCCGGCCTGGTTGTGGGGCGTAACTTTTGCGCCCGACAGCAAGACCCTCGTCACTGGTGACGACGATGGTATCAAATTCTGGAACCTGCAAACTCGGCAGGTGGCCCTGACGTTGCGCCACAGCTACGACCCAGGAACGTATCTGGCCTTCGATGGCGATGGCAGTGTTCTCGCCAGCAAGGACGGCAAAGGTCTTGTGAAATTATGGAGGGCACCGTCCTTGGAATATATTGACCAGCGTGCTAACGCGCGCTGACTGCGGGCGGTGGTTCATCAGGTTGGCTGTCGTTGTTTGTACGTCGGGGGGAAGGGACTCAAGGAAAGATTCTCTCCATTTTCCACGTCGGTTTTTAGCAAGCGAAAGCGCATTTGAGAGTGAAAGGCACAATCAAATGAAAGCACATCAAGCAATTACTACATGGGGCATATTGATCACCCGCGCAGCGCTCAGTACGGGCGGGCGCGCAAAAAGCAAATTCCTATCAGTAGAAACAATCACATGAAACTATCTTGGGATCTCCACCAAGGGAATTAGTGCATCAGAGGCACGAAAAAGAATCACTCAAATGATTATCAGCCGAAAGCCTTTTGACATCTTCGTGACCGGCCTTGGAGCGCTTTTGATGCTTTCCTGCGAAGCCTTCGCGCAACCTTGGGCAATGAGCACGACTGCCCGCGTATGGTGCCAGTCGCTCGCAAGCTCTGCCGATGGTAAGATATTGGCCGCAGCCGTCACTGGCGGGGACGACTGGCTCGGTCGCGCACCCGGCTGGATTTACGTCTCAACCAACGCCGGAATGAGTTGGACAACCAATGGGCCCAGCTCGCTTTGCATTGCCTGCTCCGCTGACGGTCTCACCATGGCAGCCGTATCCGCATTTGACATCTACATTTCGCGCGATTTAGGGGCGACCTGGACCCCAGCTAACGCGCCAGCTTTCAATTGGACCTCGATTGCCTCTTCGGCCAACGGGGCCCGGATCGTAGCCGCAGCCGCGCCTCTTTGGGACCAGACGAGTCGGACGAACATCAGCCCGGGCGCAATTTATCGCTCACTCGACGCGGGCGCGACCTGGATAGAAACCAGTGCTCCGAACACGAATTGGACCTGCGTCGCCTCTTCGGCGGACGGTACTAAACTGGTGGCGGGTTCCGCCTCACGCTTCGACTATCAAGTCGGAGCGTGGGTTGGCGAAGGAGGGATTTATAGATCCTTGGATTCGGGCGCGACTTGGGAAAAAACGAGTGCCCCTGCCGTGAATTGGTCCTGTGTTGCCGCATCCGCCGATGGCAGCAAATTGGTAGCAGCGGTTAACCGTCTTGGCATTGTTCCAGCCTTCGGCGGTGAACCACCCGGCGGCATGATCTACACCTCAACAAACTCAGGGGTGACATGGACGCCTTGCCATGCTCCAGCCACGGGCTGGGACTCAGTCGCTTGCTCGGCCGATGGCACCAGACTCGTCGCGGCGAGCGAGACAGACTATTGGGACGGAACCAAACTTTCCGATAGGGAGTCAGACATTTACGAGTCGATCGATTTAGGAGCGACCTGGAAGCCAACAGGCGCGCGCGAAGGTACAACCGCCGTTGCCTGTTCCGCGGACGGTTACAGGTTGCTGGCCGCCGGCGCTTGGCGCGAGATCTACACTTGGCCTTATTCGGGCCCATGGCGGCGATTGTTTAATGCACAGCCGATTTATGAGCTTTCTTGCTCGTCCGATGCAACAAAACTGGCAGCAGTTGGGGCGATGGGGTTCGGGTTGGACACGCAAGTCATCTTCTGTTCGAGGGACTCTGGCGTAACTTGGAGCCAAACCAGTGCACCAACCAACTACTGGTCTTGCACCGCCTCTTCGGCTGACGGCACCAGGCTGGTAGCGGGTGCTTATCCTGGCGGGATTTATTGTTCCTCCAATTCAGGCGCTATCTGGCTGCAGACCAGCGCTCCGAGTAACAACTGGATTTCGGTCGCTTCTTCTGCCGACGGCATCAAACTCGTAGCTTTGGCTGTGACCGCCTTCGATTCCAGTGGCAATTATTGGAGCGGTGACGCGGCAATCTATCTTTCCTCAAACGCTGGTATGACCTGGGGACGGGCCAATGTTCCAAGCAACCATTGGTACGCCATTGCGGCCTCAACCAATTGTATGAACCTGGTGGCGGCGGCCGACGGCACAATTTACCGCTCCACGGACGCTGGGATTAGTTGGACGATGACCTCTGCTCCAAGCAACTTATGGATTTCAGTCGCCTCGTCCGCCGACGGTGGCAAGGTTGTCGCAGGACCCGCTGGAGGTGTGCTCTACACGTCCTCTGACTCAGGTGCAACATGGCAGCCGACTAGCGTGTCCACTGGGAACTGGGCCGGTGTGTCGTGTTCGCACGACGGAACTATTTTATTCGCAGCACAGGTTTACCCCAGCGTTGAGCACGTGATCTCGACCAATTCAGGCGTGAGTTGGGTATCAGCCAATGTCCCTGCGGGCGCGGGTTCTTCGGTCGCCTGTTCAGCCGATGGCAGTACTATGCTGGTGCCATGTGCCGGAGGCCTGGCTCTCTTGCGCTCCCCGGCCGCTCTTCCGCCGACTCCCCCGTCGCCTCAGCTGGTTGTGGCAACATCCAATGGCAACTTTGACCTTTCCTGGCTCGTCCCTTCAACACTCTTCGTACTTGAACAAAACTCCAATTTGTTTTCTGCCGGCTGGGCGAGCGCACAAACGCCGCCAAGCCTCAACCTTACCAACTTGCACTATCACCTGACATTGCCTGCAGTTCCGGGCGATGCGTTCTATCGGCTGAAGAAGCAATGACAGTTCTCGGGTTTCAGAAGCGGGCTGACAAGGCACGCCAGCTTCTTGTTAAACCACGACTCTGCCAGCGCTCTGTCTTGCTATGCAAAGCTCACGTGAAAAATCCCTGGCTAGGCACGCTTTGGTTTTAGTACTGCGGCGCCGCATCGCGTTTGGGTCAACAGGCAACAGCGACGCTCGCGTGGGAAAGCGCGATCTTTAAAGAATGGAAATACCCCTTGTACTGCGCGTGATTGGTTCCGGAGTTGCCCTGTGGCGAAACTGGCACTTCGCCTGTCAGAGCCGTTCCTTGCGCACCTCGACGCCGCGTAGGGCCGAAGTGATCCGAATCACGTTGTACCTCCCGACGACTCGCGAGCCGTGGCGATACGTTTGCACAAAGAACCAGCCAACGCCGCGGTTCAGGGCTTCCTCAGTAAACCAGGTAAGACACTCGCCGCGCAGAAAGCCGTGTCCGCCATGGTAATCCGGAAACTGGCCCCGCGAGTCAACGGTGAAAGTTCCAGGAGTTCCAGCGGTGACTTGGGTCAGGACAAACCTCGCGCTGCCTCGGTGCTGGGCCGCAAACTCCGGCCGAAGGTCCCCATCGGACAGGAATCGATTGTAAATTTGGGGCCGGCCGAAAGACTCAACGATCCGTTCGCCGGAAAAGCTGGATGGGTCGCCGGTTCGGCGAGCTTCCATCACCCGCGCAGCGCTCAGTACGGGCGGGCGCGCAAAAAGCAAATTCCTATCAGTATCAGTTCGCTGTTTCAGTCGCGAGAGCGCATGCCACGGGGTTTGAAGCTGGACTGAACTTCGTCCGACCGGCTGCGCCCCACTGGTCAGCGTCGTTAGGCCGGCATCGCACCATCTTGTTCAACCCCGGTGTGAGTTGGGTTGCCCTACTTTGTCTAAACGTCGTATGAACGGCACAACTAGTGACAAGCAATGTCGCACCCAAGGCTTTTCCCTGATCGAGTTAGTCGCTGTCGTCGCCATTCTCACGGTGCTGGCAGCGTTGGCCCTTTCGGCATTAAACGATGCGGCGGGGAAGGCGCGACAGACCCAATGCTTGAATAACTTGGGTCAGCATGGCATAGCGCTGACGCAGTTTCTAAACGACTATCACTGTTACCCCCTGGCTGTCAAGAA
>Ga0306920_100015445_pt1 | contig 10467 bp, 20 predicted proteins | sample flu12Cox44000170_FD_204666 | JGI IMG/M metagenome (GOLD analysis project Ga0306920, IMG submission 204666) | Lab enrichment of tropical soil microbial communities from Luquillo Experimental Forest, Puerto Rico - flux4day.12C.oxic.44.000.170 (v2)... | ecosystem: Environmental > Terrestrial >... | reverse complement strand
CTCGCTCAACGAGATTCCTGATCTGCTCGAGTCTCTCCGGCGTAAACTTTATCGGTCTTCCATGAGTTGGGAGCTGCGTGGCAAGCTCTTCGGTCTGCATCATTTTTGTATCCCTTCGGGAACAGCTCCTTCGTCTTACGCCTCCGGCGGGTCAGAGTTTCGGAGACCGGAGGCTTTTAGACTGGTTGCGCGGGGAGTGAGTTAAGCCTCCGATGTGAATATCGGTGTGAGCCCGCGGCACTGATGGTCGCCACGTGCCCCCGGTACCGGGTCCGGTGATAAGTTAAGGTTGTCGTGGAGGGTCAGCGAGCCCTGTGTCGTCCATCCGGCTCGCGCGTTTAGCCAGCCCTGTGTCGTCAACCGACTTAAGGATTAGTACTTAAGGATGAGTTTTGCAAGCAGAAAATGTGGAGTGAATGCTGCTTTTCCCCAAAAGATGTCATTAATTAATTAACGCAACCGCAATTGCTAATCCAGTCGTTTGAAGGGCATCGAACCGCGCCATAAGCCGTGTAATTTTTAAATCTTTTTCGCCCCCCGAAACTGCTGCGTACTTTTGCGGTTTCGCTGTCACTTGCTTTATGACAACCTTACGACAACCACGGGGGGGACCATGATGCAAATCGATCAAGATTTATATGCTGCGCTCTACGTGCTGGGCTTCAATTTCTTGGACGGCGATCTCGTCAGCGAAAAAATTGCCGAGATCAAGGGCGATATGACTATCACGCTGGTGCATCCGCCCGGCGAGGAATTGAAATTCGTCGTTGGGTTGCCGGGTGAGAAGCAAATGATCTTCAGTGTCGACCGACATCAAATCGTCAACTTGGCCGAGCGTTGGAACTGACGCGCAGACTGCCTTGCGATCAAGCTCGTGGGCCTTCGGTGAACTCGCCTTAATCCAGCCCCATCAAGCGAAGCTCGTAACCGAGCATGAATGGGCGAAGCTCCAGGTTCGATGACGACTGAGATTTGATTGTTGTGGCGGTAAACGAGCTAGTAGAGGGGCATGGGGAGGGATTAGCGATCCCGAAGAGGTCTAGCGCTTGCAAGGCCATGCCTCTTCTAGCGCTTCGAGGGCGAGCTTACCAAAAGGCTCGTGCATCCTTTCTGGTCGCGCCTCGATATACTTGATGACGACGCGTACCCCCTGCTCCGGCGTCGCCCCTTCCGGCACACACAAAAAGACCAACCTCGCATATACAAGGCCTGCAACATATCCCGCACAGCGCCCTTGCCTCAGGGCTTCCCTTGCAGGGGGCGTCCTATCACCTGCAAGACCCTTGCATCCTGATAGCATCTCATTTGCGCTGCTCTGCGCACTTGCTGGTATCGTCAGCGCAAGCAGGATCGCAACAGCGAGGCTAGTCTTCGTCATCGTCTACTCCATTAGCGCAACGCCGCAGTTTCACAACATTTGCGGAGGTGTACAAAGGTCAGCGCTTCGACCTGCGCTTTCTCCGTCCCTTGCGTGCTGACTTGTCGATCAAGAAATCCTCAAGCTTCTTTCCACGCTTGATCGCAGCAACAAGCCACTTAGGCTTTGCTCCTCTACCAGCCCAAGTATCACCAGAACGGCTCCGATACTTCGGCGGGACTTTCCTTCCTTTCAAGGCGCTTCCGCCGCCTCGCACAACCCTTGAGCCGCCAAACACGGCAATCTTCTCCAACTGTTTTTCAAGCTTGGCATGATGTTGATGAAGCATTTCGTCAACCCGCTTTCGCAGCTCCATGAGCGCTTCAACGGTCATTCCTGATAGACTTACCTTGGGCATAGTGGCCTCCCGTCCAATCTTATGATGATAGCATGCTTTGCTGACGACGCCCATATCCTAGATTTTCTACAGAATTTGCGGAGGGCTACTTCATGGCTGAGAACTTTATAGTATGCTGGGCCCGTCTAACGGAGGAGGAACGTAACCAAATCCGCCATGCAATGCGCAAGTACGGCCCCCTCCCCTCAAAGAGTTATGACAACGACCGTGTAATAATGATATCAGACCGTGAGGATGTCAGACGGGCATTGCTTGTCTATGGAACAACAGCAGCCTTCGACCTATTCCATAAACTCAAAGGGAAACCATAGTGCTGCTACTGGCCTACGCCAGCTAACGCAGGGAATGGAAGGCCCATACCTTCATACTCCCACAAAATTTGCGAGGCACTATGCGGCGGCGGCGGAAGGTCATCTTTGGCCCCACCCCCTACCCACACCCCTCCCGCAATGCGCAAGGCCATTCGAGGCGACGACGACGCTCATTGATTGCGTGAAGCGAAGCAACCCATAACGAGTTGCCGCCGCCGTCTCGGAATAGCCCCAACGTTGTCCTGCTGTTGTCCCGGCTCATCCGGTCAAATCAGTAGTTAGGCAACATCAATCAGTTAGGTGGAAGCGGCACATGATGCCGTGGCATAAGCCCTCGCATGTGCGGCGCTAGAAGCGCCCAAACCTGCGAGCGGGTGAAGGCAACCTCGCATGGAACGGTCGCCTTCACCCTGACCATCGGCATTCTAGGCCGAGTGCCGATGGCTATGAGCGGAGGCGGCTCCGGGTCGCACGGCGTGGGCGGCCTCCGCCCTGACCACAGGCAGATGGTTGCGACGCCGAGGTGCCTGTGGCTCAGGCGCTAGAATAGCCCATTGTCGAATATCAAGCCAGCAACCACTGTGTGAGCGAGCGGGGCACCTAAGCACTGGATACAGGGTGCCCCGCTCTCACCATTGGCAGGTGGAACTGAGAGCCAATGGCTAGCAGCTAGATAACTCTGCACAGGTTAACAAGCCAGCAGCCATCCCAGACGAGATTGCGCCTTCGGGCACATTCGTCATAATGATGCCATGTCCGAAACGAGCGCAAATGATATTGAGTATCGAGGATACACCTTGACCGCCGTCCAGTACGGACTTGGTTGGCGGGTGCAGATATATCCAGGCGCTGGTCATCGACTTTTGCGGACACGACCTGGTTACGTCTTGGCTCCTACAAAGGAGGAGGCGTTCGCAAAAGCACGTGCAATTATCGATCACCACCTTTTGGGTTGACACTTCCACGTTTCAAATGCGCCTGTACCCCCGTTTGTCGTAAATTCGGTTAAGCGGTGCTGGCGTTGGCGAGGATGGTTTAGGTTCAGGTTCGATTGTTGGTCCACTGACGATTTTCTCTCTGGTAATGGTTTTGTTTTCTAGTAGCCTCACCTGCTCTATTCGTTTCAATCTTCGATCCAGTATTTCAGCAAAGCTACCTTCGTTCACAACAGCAGTAGCAATCAAGGCCGGGACTTCGTGTTTCAATGCACTAATTGCAGCCCTCATCCTTGTTGTCAGCGGGAGTTGGTTATTGCGGTAGACCGCTCGAAGTAAATCAATGGAGAGGTCGTTAGGGCCTATCTCAACATTCTCGCCATTTATTACATGCCTCTGATGGGCTGTAGCCTGTTGTGTTTCTATTCGATCTAAAACCCTATATATTATCTCTGCCATCTTCTTTCCTTTCTCTACTATAGTGGAATATATTTATCCTTTGAATAGTGGAGGGTATGGAGGGTATGGAGAGGGTGGAGGGTATAATCCGTAGGATATTTTATAAGCGCCCAAAGAAAAGTGGGGTCCACACCCTCCACTCCCCTCCACACCCTCCACTCCCCTAAACCTCACTTCCTGTCCAAGATCGAACCATAGATCGACGGCCTCTTGCTCCAGTCTTTAACATCGGTATCCCATTTGATTTGGCCATAGCGCTTGCACCATGCTTCACGTAGGTCGGACAATGGAGCGAATGACCAACCATTGCCCCAACTGGCCCTAAATTTAGAACAGGGAATGCCGATTTCATCGACTAGGAAATTGCGTAGGGCTACTTCAGTTAGGTCCCATTTCAACCGGGGAACACGTTCTTTAGCATCATCCAACAGATTTTTAGTGAAGGCTGTGTTGGGACGATTGGCCAGCGATCCAGGCAATACTCCATCATGTAGGATGGAGACATACCATTGTTCTAATGGAGGTAGGTTGAAGCCCTGTTGTTTCAACAGCGCTGGATTGCGCAATAGGGTTTCAGGGATGTCCCTCGGATGCCAGTCACCTAATTCCATCCGCTGCAAATCATAGAACATTGCCTCTGCACCACCTTCATTGATTTGGCGATGCAACGCCCGGAAGTAGGATTTATTTCCACGCCGACCCGATGAGACTTCCAGCGCCGCATAGCGCCGTTCGTATTTCCCTGCCGGAATAACCCACCCAGGTTCGGCTAGCATCATTACGTGGAGATAGTTGGGGACTTGAATTAGATCGATGCCCTTGCGTTCTATTGGTAGGGTTCCTTCGGTTATCATCCCCTGAAGTCGGCCAACACAACGTTTGTCACCACCCCAATAGGCTTCATCGGCGATGAATAGAACACAGTCTTGCAGATGGCCGTTGAACTTCCCAATCACTTCCTCCCTACTTGTCACCTGGAATGCGTGGGCACCGAATATTCGTTGGAGGCACCGGACTAGTGTGCCCTTACCAACGCCTTTAGGCCCAATCAACACAAGCGCTGCCTCAGCTTGTTGGTCGGGGTGTTGAATAGCCCAAGCATTCCAGTTCACCACATAGTTCCCAAATTCCCGATTGCCTCCAGCAATCACTTGGTAAATGTGCTCTTCAATTAGGCTCCAATTCCCTTCTTTCGGTTCTACACCCCACCCTTGCCATAGGTTGAGACATTCACTGATTACGGTAGACCCACCAGGACGGAACGTTATTCCACGGTATTGTTGCCTACCACGGTGTCCTAACCACCATTGGGCTAGCGGCATCCGGACCACAGCGCTGATACCTGCCTTACCGCTAGGTACTTCAATCGGAACGAACCGATTGGAATATCTCAGCAGGAAACTTTCTTTATTCTGGAACACCACCATCAGCTTACCAACGTCATAGGTTGATGGTTCCCAGCTAGCTATAACAGCCTTCCCGCCAACGTTCTCGATGATAGCGTGCTGTCGGTTCATTGCTGCGAGGGCGTCGTCTAATTCTGGCGGTAACGCTGGCGCTGGCGGTACTACTGTTAGCGTCTTTGCCTGCTCCTTTGGTTGTTCATTCTTCTCCGGTTCTGGTTCCGGCTTAGCCTGATCCACTACCTTCAACTGCGGCACTCCGCTGCCACTGCTTGAATTAGATGATGCTAACTTAGCCTCAACCTCCTTCGGCAACGGGCCTATATGGCGTCTAAACTCACCACCATTAACCGACTTGAACCATGCCCGACCAACCCGCTTCCATCTCACCTTCTGCACTAGCCCCAACTTGACAGGCTCAGTTGCCTTAGGCGGTACGCTAGGTTGTGCTACAGTGTTTTTTAGAGAGGCTCCTGCCTTCTCAACCCTCGCTATGTGCTCTGCTGCCTGCTTCTCAATTACCAGCAATGCCCTCACTCTCTCACCAATGCCGGGGTGTTCTTCCTCCAACTCCAGAACTGCAGCCTCTTGCTGTTCAGGGCTAACACGCTTCAATGCATCAATAGCAGCTAATAGTCCAACCTCATCCATTTCCAGCTTGACCATTTCCCGTCCTCCTAGCCCATAAAACAGTGGAGGCCCCGATTTGGAGCCTCCTTCACTTCATTCCGGTTCTTCCCAGTGGCCCAGGCGATATGGGTCTAGCGTCCGGCGTTTCATTCGATCTTCTCGCTTTAACCACTGCTGTTCTTCATAAAGCTCCATGTTGATGGTGACGAAATCACTCCGTCTAACCCGTACCGCTCCATTGTCGGAATTGGGGTAATTAGGGTCGGCTGGACTTACCCGAACATCGGCATCACGCACCACCTCACCATCGTCAACAACAGCTTTAGGCTTTGATTTGGGTTTAGACGTCAGGCCCAACGCCCTTCCATTAACGCAACCAACTCGGCTGTTTTTTTAGGGTCGACACTCATCTTTCAGTCTCCCATTCCTTGATAATGATACAAACGAATTACTCCAACTCCTTCACAATTAATTGGGCATAGCCCGCAACATCGGCCCAATGGTCAACATGATTAGGATTGCCAGTGAGTATGCGAGCTATCTTGTGGGCTATCATTTCCAAACCTTCTCGCTGACCGTTCGATAACCGCTGCCATCCTTCCTCCCTTCTCCATAGCTCTTTGGTTGATTGGACGATGCGTGCATTGTCGATCCAACGGCCATGGGTTTTCCTGCGGTCATCAAGCAGTTCATCAACCTCGATTAAATTGCGGTGCATCACTTCGACCAATAACTCTTCGGGGTCGGTGGAATTTTAAGCTCATCTTCGGGTCTCACTTTTGTTGATTGTTTGGGCCATTTACCAGCAGGACCAGGGCCGAACCCCGTTGCCGCACTATCGAGAGGTCGCATATGTGGTGTTAGGGTTGATGCCGACAGGTTGGGTAGGACTATATCCGTGCCTAGAACCTTATTAGCCACTGTATCGACAACAATGGTTCCTGCTTTGTAGCGAATGAAGCCGATGAAGTGTGCTTCAGTAAATTGGAAACGAGCCATGACATTCTCCTTTCATGCTGGATGTGGACCTAAATTTCCGCCAAGCGTTCCGCTTAACGAATAGCCGAGATGTGGTTTGGTTGGATCGACTGGTAGCCATTGGGTAGCCGGTGGGCCGACGAATAAATCACTCCACCTTGACCCGTTGGTTGAGATTGCACGGTTAGGGTCAGCATTTCTCATACCAGCGGGTCCGGCATTCCAGTAGGCTTGGACTGCATCGGGTGTCAGCGGGTCACATGCGTTCGTGGCTGGAACCCATCCTGTCGGCGCAATGAATGTGGTTCCGGCTTGGACGTAGGTTCCATCGTTAAGGTAGAGGTCGGTTAGGGCACGGAATTGCATTACAGTCTCCTATTGCATAGCTCCATGTTGCTAGCGGCCATCAGCAACTTCATTGCCTTGGCCCCACCAATACAGCGCCGTCATGATTAAGTCTTACTTCGGCGATCAACCCTATTGCTTCAAACCGCCGCTTCAGGACTGCTATCTCTCCATCTCTGGAAGCAACGATTGCTATATAGGGTATTCTACCGCCGTTAGCGTTTACTAACCGCCAGAATTCTTCTACCTTCTCTGGTGTAACGTTCTCGTCGCTGTACGTTAAATGCTGAAACGACCAAAGACAATCACGCTCCTCGTCTGAGTATTGACGCCACTTAATACCTCGGCGATTTAATTCTTTCTCGAGTGCTTTCTGCATAGCCTTAAGTGACCCATGCTTTTTGTTAGCAATGTCGCCTATGTCTTCGATACTCATAAGCCACGCGGGAACACATACACTGTCATCGTGCACGCAACTCAATAGTTCATCGTCGCTCAGGTCACGTACCCGCTTATTGATCACTGATGTTGGTTGTTTGAACCTTTCCATTTACGCCTCCGATCAACGCCGATCACGCAGGTTAGGACGTTCATTGAACACGTCCCTTGACGGAGCCATTTCCCTGACAGGTGGGGTAGGTGACTGAAGCCCGCTGGGATAAATTACCCTGTTACTGCCAGGGCCAGCATTGGCAGGCCCTTTATAGTTGGGCCTATCAACTGCTGCCATTTTCCCCGGAGTATAACCGGGTCCTTGCTCTAGGGATTTACGGGCGAATGCAAGCGATGCACTTTGTTGGCCTACCGCCTCAGGCGACATAGCCCTCGACTTTGGTTCTGTTTTGAGGGATTTAGCATGAGTTACAACCCTGCTATTCGCACCGCCTCCAGTGATTGGAGTTCTTGCCATGATTACCTCCTGTTTGGACCTACATAACGTAAACCTGGGACACGTATTAGGTTTTCTGTTGTCATCTGCGCTTTAGTTGCGCCAGCGAACTTGCCTTGATCCTTTTGTGGTGGTTGCCACATAGGGTCGGTTGTTCTCGCCCACGATGGCTTCGCCCCTGATGCTATGGGTCTTTGCACCTCCACTTGTTCTTTAGCCGCAAGATGTGGATACATCGCCCGTCCGGCATCGGATGCCATGACATCACCTACTCTTCTTGGTTGGTTTACCTAGGGGTGAGCGAGCACCCCTAGCCGTATCGCTAACCACATCGCTCCGACTACGGCCTTTCAGGCGAGTGATGTCGCTGGCAACGGGATCGGAATAGTTAGCCGATCCACGACTTACCCTCAAAAAGTCTGGACGTTCCCCTGGTTCGGCCCGCCTTGCAGCGGCATAGTTAGCGGCTGCGGCTGGGTCGATAGGGGATTTACGTTCGACCTCTCGCTTCAGAGCATCAAATTCTTTTCTTGAGACTGTGCTTCTCTGTTCGCCACGTGCTGTGTGATGGCGTGCCATATTCGCCTCCTATTGCTCCACATAAATCCCCATAGATTTCTGACGTTGCCAGAATTTATCTCTGAGTTGTTGTTTGGCCCATCTCTTGACTATCGGGTCAGGGCAGTAGCGAGAAACGCAGGCAAGGTTTATGAACACGCTAGTCTCTGCCCAGTCCAACAAGTCGAGTGGCCAAATACGTTCTTCATCACTTAAATCCTTGGCCCATTTATCTAGCGTTTCACAGCATCCACAGTGCGGCCATAACCCACATGTTTTGGCGGTTAGTCGTTCATGCAAAGCCTGTTTAGCCTTTACCCTAGCTATGATGTCGTCGGCTGTTATATCCACCATTTAATTCCTCCCATCCGTTCCATCAAAGTTAAAGGCGCAGCCACGCCGCAAGGCTGAGCATTCCCCGACATGACTGCGCCAGCGCTCGCCAACACCTTGCGAATGCCCCAATGCCAAAAGAGCATCCGCAATACAGGAGCTTAGGGTGTGGGCGGCGCTATCCCCTGCATTAAATCCTCCGAACGAATTTAGATCGAATGACAGGGCTACCTGACGTGATAGCCCTGTCATCGACTTCGCCACCGTCTTGACGGCTAATCACTGATGGTGGCGTTGGTCCCGCATCGGCCGAGGATGCAGCAACCTCGAAAGGTTCTCCAACTGCGTCTTGCGCATTGATGTCGTAGCCTAGAGGAGGTTCTGTGCCGATAGGTTCTGAATGCCAGGGACTTGTTGAGGGCTGTTGTGGGTAGGCGATTGGCGAGCTACCAGTGACAGCCGGCCTAGTGCCGGCAGCCGCATATCGGCCCTCACGTTCGTCGTCTAAATTTGATTGACCAAAGGAATGATAAGTCGCTACCCTCCTGTCATTCTCAGATCGTGGAATGTCGTCGGCATTGTGGTTCATTACTCTTCTCCTGCTGATCACTACTTCAATCTGAGAGAGTAGGCGCTGACGTAGTTCTTCCATTCATATCCTCCTGATCAACTTCTTCTTCCTCTGCGGCGCTCTGCCGATTATCTCAGCTAGAACCTGCTTCGCTACCTCTCTTTCTTCGGCTTTCCGCTGAGCCTGCAACTGCGCTGGTGTCATTCCTCGCAGCCAAGCCTCAAACTGTTCGGCATCAATTCCATATTCACGGACGTAGGCCTGCCCTTCTGGTGACAGGCTGTCGAAGAACTGCGTCATGAGCCTGAGGACTGGATCGTCATCTTCTTCGAGCATTGGCTCTGGCATTAAGCTCTCCTACGTTCTTCATCCTCGGTGTTTCGTGTCAACGGATCAATGGTAGGGTTAAAAAAAGAGAGCCACGCTGCTGCATCCGATATGCGGGTAAGGCACTACGCCGCTCTTCCATATAGAATTGGTCATGGCAGTGGGTTGAGCAGAAACGCTGCAATACCCGCACAGGATGGAACGGACTTCCGCACCGATCACACTCTCTGATTTCACGGGCGTCTATCATTGTGCTACAGTTCTCCCACAACACCACCCAGACCTAGGGCCGGTAAAGGTAATATAGGTACTCAGGCACCGGTTGTCGAGGGCACTGTAAACAGGTGTTTTGCGGTATACCTTTGGGGTTTATAGACAATACCAGCAATAGTGGGCTCCGATTTTTCTAAAAACCGTACCTCAATACAAAACCAAAAAACAACGCATTACCTATCTCGGCAAACGATTTGTGGGTAGGCGCCTGCGGCGCTCTAACCCAATACAAGAGATTAGGGGCTACGATAGCCCCTATTCCCTTCATTTATTCACACCTTCAAACAGCCCAATCCCTACCGGAGGGGATTGGTCTACATCCGACGCAAGCCCGTTGGTGCGTCTATTCGGTTGGTAGCGGCTGCGCCGTCTAGCACCTTTGTAGCCGCCGCTATCAACTCTCGCAGATAGTCGGTGTCACGGACTTCCTTTACCAAAGCGATGAGTTCATCAGCGGCTAGGACTTCCTTGATGCAGCGTTTCACTACATCGAGGTCGCTATTGGTTTTTGGTTTAGGTTGTTGGGGTAGCGCCTCGGGGTTTTTTCTCTACCAATAGCGCCGCAGCCTTTCTCACACTCAGCTCGCCGGTAGCGGTTAGATTAGCAACACCGTTGCTAATTTCCGCAGTAGGTTTGCGAAGCCTGTCTTGGTTTTTGGCCAGCCGTAAGCCGTATATAA
>Ga0306920_100015444_pt1 | contig 10468 bp, 7 predicted proteins | sample flu12Cox44000170_FD_204666 | JGI IMG/M metagenome (GOLD analysis project Ga0306920, IMG submission 204666) | Lab enrichment of tropical soil microbial communities from Luquillo Experimental Forest, Puerto Rico - flux4day.12C.oxic.44.000.170 (v2)... | ecosystem: Environmental > Terrestrial >... | reverse complement strand
TCAGGTACCAACTATAAAGGGTGTGGGCTTCCGCAAAGTTGGGGTTCAGCTCGATGGCCCGCGTGAAGCCGCGCTCCGCGCCGTCCCAGTCCCAATCGTAGAAAAGCATCACCAGAGCCATCGAGGCGTGCGCCTCAGCCAGGTTCTCATCGAGTTCTAGCGCCTTTTGGGCTGCAGCCTTTGCCTTGGGAAAAGACTCCGCCAAGGGCAGGAGTCCGAAATGTCCGGCGTTGGCGTAACAGGTGGAAATTCCGGCGTAACTCTTCGCCGAGTTGGGGTCGAGTTCCAGCACCTTTTTGAAGTATTGAACGCCTTGCTGAATGCCCTCGGGTGTGAGCTTGTTCATGAAGAAGCGGCCGCGAAGGTAGAAACTGTACGCTTCCGGTTGGCGGGATTCGTCGCGCCTTTGTCGCTCGGCACGAAGAGGAGCCAGGCTGGCTTTCAGAGCAACGGCGATGTGCCGGGAGACCTCGCTCTGGATCGCAAAAATGTCTTCCAATTCGCGGTCGTAGGTTTCCGCCCACAATGGCCGGTCAGTTTCTGCATCGATCAGTGTGCTGACGATGCGAACCCGGCTGCCCGCCCGCCGGACGCTCCCTTCTAAGACCGTCTGCACGCCCAGCTCGCGGCCGACTTCCTTGAGGTCCCTTTCAACACCCTTGTACCGCATTACCGAGGTACGAGAGATAACCCTCAAGTCGCTGATTTTGGAAAGCTCGGCAATGATATCTTCGGTGATACCGTCACTGAAGAACTCGTTGTCCTTGTCGGCGCTCCGGTTGACAAAAGGAAGGACGGCCAGGGACGAAACTACCGGCCGCTCGGGCCAACGGCGCTCAGGCTTTTCTTGAAGCTCGCGCAGATTGCCCAGCAGTTCGCGAACAGATGTGTAGCGCCCAGCCAATCCCTTGCTCAGCATCTTGCTGACAATTTGCTCCAGGAACGAAGGACAGGTCTTGCAGTAACTGAAGAGGGGCGCCGGTGGCTCACGAAGGATCGCCCCGGCCGTTTCCATGGCCGAATCCTTGCGAAAAGGATGGACGCCGCTGAACATCTCGTAGAAGATGACACCGAGAGAGAAGATGTCCGTGCGATGGTCGACCGGCGAGGCGCGTAGCTGCTCGGGAGACATGTAATTGAGCGTACCCGCCAGCGGACCGGTCCAGGTCCGCTCGAGGATCGAGACCGTTTCCGCGTCATCCGCCAGGATGCGTTTGGCCAAGCCAAAATCCACAACCTTCACATGCTCGTCGCGGGTGAGCATGATGTTGGAAGGCTTCAGGTCGCGGTGCACGACGCCCTTTTCGTGGGCCTTGGCCAGGGCTTCGGCAATCTCAACCCCTACGCGGAGGCCCTCTTTCAAAGGCATTGGGCCCTTGCTGAACCGGTCCAGCAGGGTCTCACCCTCCACGAACTCCATGCTGATGAAGGGCCGGCGGTTAACCACTCCGGCTTCGTAGATTTTGCAGACGTAAGGATGGTCGATCGCAGCAGCGGCTCGCGCTTCGCGCACGAACCGCTCCCGCGCTGCGGGGTCCTCGGCAGAACCCTCGGGCAGAAACTTCAGGGCCACTTTGCGGTCCAGGGAAGTATCCTCAGCGAGGTACACTTCCCCCATCCCGCCTTGGCCGAGTCTCCGCAGCACGACGTAGTGGGAGAACTTCTCACCAGCTTGCATGAACAACCGTTGAGTGGTGGAGCAATAAAGTCAGAATCTCGGCTGCCCGAAGAAGAGGATGGCCAGCTCGTCAGTGTTCTTGGCGGAGCACATCTTCGTAGCTCTGTGGCCAACGCGGCCTAGATTTTAGCAGCCATAAAGTACGGTATGCAAAACGGAGGACAATATCAAGTGTCAAGTAATCCAATAAGACCGCCTCATGAGGGAGTGAGCTGGATTCGGCTCATCCTCCGCGTACACAACCCTCAACGACGCCAGCGCAGCGGGAACCGCGTAGAGACGGCCAGGCCGTGGCCTCGCCCAGAGTCGTCGCATTCCGCGCACAAGCACCTTCACTACGGGGAGTCCCACCTCAGGTGCGTTTAATCCAGCACCAGAGTCTCCATGCCTAGTTTCTGGGCGCACTTCACGTAGGTTGCCACGTCGTCCCGCTGATCATCGCTGGAGAAGCGAGGAAGGCGCCGGCTTCGTTCAGGCTCGCACGCTGACCCACAAAGTGGCAAGCGTGCCAGACGGTCCGGCCGGGGTCGTGCCGATATCGCGCGGATCGCGCGGCGTCCTTGTTGAATTCGCGCTGGCAATGGCTTATAGTCGCCCTAGAAAAGAAGTCGATCGACGGCGCTGTCCTGGCTGTAACCGGTCCCTTCAGCTGGGGCAGCACGAAGGTTCCACTAGAGAATGTTCCTGTCCATCCGCTGAGCGGAACTGGTGCTTCTCTGCGGGGGGACGTTCCAGGAGGAGTCATGAATGAGAAAGTGGATCATCTACCCACGTTCTACTGCTCAATACTGTCTGCGGGCGTCGCGGTAGCACTGCTTCTCGTAGCCTGTTCCGCACCCACACCTCGCCCCACCGGCGATGCCGCCACCTACGAAGACGCCAAGACCATGTTCAAAAGAGGGCGCTTCGACCGTACCCTGGAGTTTACGGAAGAACTAGCCACGCAGAGGCCTAACAAAGATTTCACACAACGCGCGCAAGTCCTCCGTCTCGTGACGTACGCTGGCATAATGCAGGGCTACAAGGAACTCGCTGAAGGTTACGGCAAAGGCTCGGAAACCACCAAAAACCCCCACTTCGAGGTGGAGTACAAGCGTATGCGGAACGATGCCCTTCACGCCGGAGGGCAGGCGGCTCTGGGTTTGGGAGACGTTGCCCACAGGCTGGCCGAGGGAGGGCAGATCGCGAACGAATTGACCTTGGAAGCTCCTTATCCGACCAGCGAAGGCCCGCTGGAGCTGGCAGAGCTCATCAAAGTGAGGACCGGCGCGTGGATTGAGCCTGAGCAACAGGATGCTGCGGCCAAAAGCGCCCAACTGAAGGGCATTGACGACGTGCTGGGCGCAGCCGTCGGAGGTGATCGAGCCAAGGCGCGGAACGCGATGAACGCGGGTCCGGTAAAGATCGAGGGCGTGGACTTCGCAATCTTTCTTGGCCATCAGTTGGTTGACGCCGCCGGGTTCTTCGATCGCAAGCGGATGCGAGACTACCAGAAACTGAAGTCGCTTGGCGACGTGGCCAACGAGGCGGCAACCGCGGCCCTGACTCTTCTCAAAGAGACGCCGGACACGGACAAGGTCAAGGCAGCGAAGAAGATTCAGGACCAAGTCAAGGCCGCTTTGAAGGCCATGTGATTTTCCGTCAGTGACTGAACGGATGACTCGACTTCACGCCGACGTAGAGCGGCCAAGGACTCTTCCTGGCATTCGTGTCGGCCACGCCAGCGACTTCCGCGGACTAACAGGCTGCACCGTTGTCCTCTGCGAGGGCGGTGCAGTGTGTGGTGTAGACATCCGGGGTTCAGCTCCAGGCACTCGCGAACTGACAGTATGCCTTCCGGGACACCTTGTGGAACAGGTCCACGCCATCCTGCTGACCGGCGGAAGCACCTTCGGTCTGGAGGCTGCCGGTGGCGTCATGCAATACCTGGAGTCCCGTGGAGTAGGTTTTGCCGCGGGCAAGATCCGCATCCCTATCGTGCCCGCGGCGGTGGTGTTCGATCTGGCGATCGGTTCAGCTAGAGCCCGGCCTAATCCGGGGATGGCCCGCTGGGCATGCCAGAACGCCAGTGCCGAAATCGCTGAAGGCTCTGTAGGTGCCGGGACTGGAGCGACCGTGGGTAAGCTATTTGGCATGTCCAACGCCACCAAAGGCGGCGTGGGCTTTGCTAGTCAGTCCCTCGTTCGCAGCGCCGTCGTGCAGGCATTGGCCGTGGTGAATGCCTTCGGGGACGTGGTGGATCCAGCCAGCAGCCACATCGTCGCCGGTGCGCGTGCAACTGCGGAGGCGTTTGAATTTGCCGGAACTTCCGAGCAGATGTTTCAGGGGAGGGCGCACAAGGGCTTTGGGGTGACCAACACTACCCTGGTTGTGGTAATGACCAACGCCCTTCTGGACAAGCTTCAGGCCACTAAAGTGGCGCAGATGGCACAGGACGGCTTGGCGCGCGCCGTCCAGCCTGTGCACACGCAGTTTGACGGCGACCTGGTTTTTGCACTCTCGGTGGGACAGAAGCGGGCCGATCTGAACACACTGGGCACCGCTGCTGCCGAGGTAACGGCGCGGGCCATCCTGCGCGCCGTCAAGACCGCCAAGAGCCTAGGGGGGGTTCCGTCCTGTCGGGAACTCGAGGTTCGAAAATCGAAACTGGAAATTGGAAAATAGAAACTGGAAACTGGTGAGGGCTGACCACCTCAGAATCAGGCTCCCATTCGACGCTCATCATGTTTTCTGGCGAGAGTGGAGCGGAGATATCCGTTCAACAAGAGAGGGACAGTCTGCGCCAATTTGTCCAGCCGTTCTCCTTCCGTCACTTCCAAGTAGCCCTGGTCAACACAGGTCGTCAGATGGTCTCTTAACTCATAGAGCGAACCTCGGGCTTGTCTACAATGCTGAGCATTCTCCTCGTAACCGAACCTCCCAAAGCCCTCCGCAAGGTTGGCGGTCAGGGACGTGGCAGCCCGCCGAAGCTGGCTCGCCAAAGCGAATCTTTCGAAATCGGGAAGCGATCGGGCCACGCGATAGATCTCCTTTCTCAGCTCTCGAGCGGCCTGCCATACTTCCAGGTCCTTGAAGTCTCTGATTGGGCCGCGAGGTGTGGTCGATGTCTCAGCCAAGCGTGATGCCCGCCAGTTTGGAGTTTCGAGTTTCCAATTTCCACTTTCCAGTTTCTGGTTTCCACTTTACAATTAACTTCCAGTTTCGAAACTCAGTGGCTCGGTGTGGGTTGGGGTTGAGATGAGGGCGGAGGCGTGGTGGGGATGCCAAGACCTTGGTGCGGGTCGGCACCTTGACCGGACATCGGAATCCCTCCGCCGTGAGGGTTGCCGCCCATACCCGAGGACGATTGCACGACCCAATCACCGCCCTCCTTGCGCAACCTGTACCGCACCTGTACTGATGTGTCCGGAACTTGCTTGCTCTTAAACCTCACTATCGCCTCGGCATTGTCGCCGTCGAATTTCACGCTTGAGACTTCCGTCGTAAAGGCGTTCAGCGCCAGGCTGGAATTGCGCTCTAGGTGTGCCTGGACAGCCTTCTCAACCGCTCTCTTGGAGTTGACTCCCCTGCACGCTGCGATTGTGGCTACGACAAGTCCAATAGCGCAAACCGACCCGCTCCGCATGCCGACTTCCTCCGAGTCTAAAAGGTAATGCAGGCGAGACGCGTTGTCAAAGCGGACATCGTGGTTGAACATTGGAAATTGGAAACTAGAAATTAGAAACTGGAAAATGGAAGCTGGAAAGTGGAAACTGAGAGTCAGATACTCGTATTAGTAGTCCACCAGTTTCTAGTTTCTAGTTTCCAATTCCCGGTTGCCGTAAGGAGCTGGCCACCCAATGCTTGATCTTGGTTTTGTCCGCGACAATCTCGAGCTGGTGAAACAGAAGCTGCGCGAGCGCGGCTTGCCCGATTCCCTGGGAGACTTCGAGAAACTCGACCGGGAACGGCGCAGACTCCTGACGCAAGCCGAAGCACTGAAGGCGCGCCGCAACGAGCTCTCGGAGGAAATTGCCTCGCGGAAGAGACACAACCAGGACGTTTCCGCGCAGATCGCGGAGAGCAAGGGGCTGGGTGCAGAGGTCGCAAAGCTCGACGAGCAAGCCAAGGCTTACGACGAGCGTTTGCGCGAGCTGTTGCGCACCATCCCCAACCTTCCTCACCAGACTGTTCCGATCGGGGATGGGCCGCAACACAACCAGGAGGTACGGCGTTGGGGTACACCGCGCGAGTTCGGCTTCGAACCCAAGGCGCACTGGGACCTTGGGCCCGCGCTGGGCCTCGTGGACTTCGAGCGTGCCGCCAAAATCGCCGGCGCGCGCTTTGCGGTCTACCGGGGCATCGGGGCGAAGCTGGAGCGCGCCCTCGCCAATTTCATGCTCGACGTGCAGGCGCGCGAACACGGCTACACCGAGGTCCTGCCGCCTTTCATCGTCAATTCTGCCAGCCTTTTCGGCACCGGCAACTTGCCCAAGTTCGCCGCCGACCTCTTCAAGCTGGAAGGGACCGACTACTGGCTGATCCCTACTGCCGAGGTACCGGTTACCAACCTTTACCGTGATGAGGTGCTGGAGGCCGAGAACCTGCCCCTGAAGCATTGCGCCTGGACCGCGTGCTTCCGGAGTGAAGCGGGCTCCTACGGCAAGGACGTGCGCGGCATCATTCGCCAGCACCAGTTCCAAAAAGTCGAGTTGGTGAAGTTCGTGCTCCCGGAAAAGTCGTACGAGGAGCTCGAGTCGCTCACCCGCGACGCCGAAATGATTCTGCAAAAGCTCGGGTTGCCCTATCGGGTGGTGGTGTTGTGCACCGGCGACATGGGGTTCAGCTCCGCCAAGACGTATGACATCGAAGTGTGGCTGCCGTCGAGCCGTGAATATAAGGAGATTTCTTCCTGCTCCAACTTCGAAGCCTTCCAAGCGCGGCGTGCTAACCTGCGCTTCCGGCGCGCCGGTAGAGGTAAGACCGAATACTTGCATACCTTGAACGGGAGCGGTCTGGCCATCGGGCGTACCTGGCTGGCCCTCATCGAGAACTACCAGCAAGTCGACGGCTCGGTGGTAATTCCCGAAGTTCTCCGTCCCTATGTCGACGGCCTGGAGAAGATTCTGCCTTTGAGCGCCTGAAGAGCAACGGTACGTGCTAGACTGGGAAGTCGTTGGACCGGCTGGAATTCACAATTCCCAATTCACTCTATACCCTTCAGGGAATTATCTTCAGCTTACTGGCTACGGTTTCCATGATCTCGAGCGCTTGGGACAATTCCTCCTGAGTGTGCGTTGCGGTGACGATGGTGCGAATGCGCGCCTTGCCCTGGGGAACGGTGGGGTAGCCAATTCCCTGCGCAAACACACCAGCTTGGAACAGCTCGCGTGAGAACTGGTGCGCCAGGGCGGCGTCGCCCACGATGATCGGCGTGATGGGAGTCTCACTCATACCCGTGTTGAAGCCCAGCTTCTTCAGCCCTTTCTTGAAGAAATCCGTATTGGACCAAAGCTGCGCGATGAGCTGGGGTTCCTCCTCCAGCACTTCGATGGCCGCGAGGCATGTGGCCGCCACCGAAGGCGGGTGAGAAGTGGAGAAAAGAAAAGGCCGGGCTCGGTGGTACAGGTACTCGATGGTGTCACGGCTGGAGCAGACGTATCCCCCCAGGGCGCCGATGGCCTTGGAGAGCGTTCCCACCTGGATGTCCACTCGGCCGTGCAGGTTGAAGTGATCGACTGTGCCCCGCCCGTTGCGGCCCAGCACGCCTGAGGCATGGGCGTCGTCAATCATCATGATGCAGCCATACTTCTCAGCCAGTTCGACCAGCTCAGGCAAGGGTGTGATGTCGCCGTCCATGGAGAAGACACCATCCGAGATCAGCAGCTTCCTGCACTTACGGTCCTGGATTTCCTGCAGGACCCTTTCGCAGGCCTCAACATCTTTGTGGGGAAACACCTTGATTTCCGCGCGCGACAGGCGGCAGCCATCGATGATGGAAGCGTGATTAAGTTCATCCGAGATGATGACGTCGTCGCGGGTTAGGATGGCCTGCACCGTGCCCGCGTTGGCCGTGAAACCAGACTGAAACACCACCGACGCCTCGACGTGTTTAAACTTGGCGAGCTTTTTTTCCAGCTCGATGTGCAGGGTCATAGTGCCGGCGATGGTCCGCACCGCCCCGGAGCCCACGCCGAACTCTTCCACAGCCCTCACCGCCCGCTCCTTGAGTTTGGGGTGCGTCGTCAGACCCAGGTAGTTGTTGGACGAGAGGTTGATCACTTCCTGTCCGTCGAAGTTGCAAACGGGCAGTTGCTCGGTTTCCAGGATGCGCAGCTTCTGATAGAGGTTCTGGTCCCGGAGTTTCTGAAGTTCGTCGCTCAGGTATTGCAGTTGGGCCTTGGGCATGAGTCCTCTGAGTTGTGAACAGCGAATGGTGAATAGTGAATGGCGAATAGTAAATCACTCTTCGACCTTTGACGTTCGACTCTTCGACTGCTTGCGGGCATCGGCGGCCATCTTATCACATTGCACCAACGCGAGGGGCAAACTCATCGGAGGAGCTGCTACCATTGAGCCTTGAAGCGCCAAGAATTTCATCTGATGGCGAGCGGGGGCGTGGAATGGCTGGAATGCGATGTTCTTTCCCGCATTCGGTGGCTTCGCCACGCCTTCAGTACGCGTGTCCTGCATCGCGCTGGCACTGGCAATGTCCCGCTGACCGGCCAAGACACGAGTCTTGCCACAAGCTTGAACCTTGGTTATGTGGAGGGAGAGCGACGAACTCGGATCAAAGAAAACCGTCAGTTGTTCTTTGACAGCCTGGGCGTGGGGACTCTGGCGCTCGCGGGCCTTCGACAGATTCATTCTTCCTTGGTTCACCAGGTGCGGAGCGAGGGCGTCGGCCTTCTCCACTACAACCCCTCGGGATGTACTCCGGCTCGTGTGGGAAGTCAAAACCGGCTGCCGTCCGGTGACGCTCTGCTGACTGACCAACCCGGTATACTCCTCTCGGTGCAAACAGCGGACTGTCTGCCGATCCTGCTCGTCGATCCCGCGCGTCGTGCGGTTGCGGCAGTCCATGCCGGGTGGCGGGGTCTGTTGCAACGTATCGCCGAAAAGGCTGTGGGTGAAATGCAACGGGCGTTCCATTCGCGACCCGAGGAACTGCGGGCTGCGATTGGTCCTTCCATTCGCGCCTGTTGCTACGAAGTAGGCCAGGAAGTCGTGGAAGCGTACCGTGGCCGTTTCACCCGGAGTGAGGGCTACTTCACGGCACCGCCGGCCGGCGATGCCGCGAATGCGTCGCGGTACCCCCTGCTGTTTCTCTCCGCAAGGCCACCCGGTCAGGGTCCGGATGGCGCTGCGGCTGCTCGTCTGGATCTTGTCGCCGTTACGCGCGACCAATTGCAGAACGTCGGCCTGCGCTCCAGATACATCTGTGTCGCCGACTTTTGCACCGCTTGTCGCACTGACCTCTTCTTTTCTCACCGCAAGGAGGGGCTAACCGGCCGGATGATGGCCGTCGTCGGCGTGGTCTGAATGAGGAATCCAAAGATTTCACAGATTACACAGAAGGAAGTAAGGAGCAGGAAGCAAGGAGCCGGAGTGAGCAAGCCAACTGCTTTCAGCTATGATGCTGGAGCATTTTTGCTGATTGCTGAAGGCTGAAGGTTCTTGATTCACGCTTCTGGATTCTTGCTTCTAGATTCTTGCGTCCTGAAGTCGAAGCGCGTTTGTCGTTTAGGTCGATAGGCCCTGTGCAATCTGTGTAATCTGTGGATTCGTCACCAAACTGAGCTGCCCGCAGGCGGCCATGATGTCGCGTCCACGGGAGATGCGAATATAGGCCGGAACATTTCGCTCCGAGAGCAGCTGTTGAAACTCCAGCACTCGCGGCAAAGGCGAGGCTCGATAGGACAACGCCTCACCGCCATTGTACGGAATCAAGTTCACACGCGCCGGGATGCCACGCAGAAGGTCGCCCACACGCGCGGCGTCAGCAGGCGAGTCGTTAATGCCGTCCAGCATGACATACTCAAAGGTCAACCGCTCCCGCGGTCGCAGGGGGTAGGCGCGACAGGCTGCCAACAAATCCCTCAGAGGATACTTCCGGTTAAGCGGCATAAGCGCTGTTCGCTGTTCCTCGGTCGAGGCGTTCAGTGAGATGGCCAGCTTGGGGCGAAGCGGCTCGCGAGCTAAGGCGTAAATCTGGGGAACGATGCCGGAGGTGGAGATGGTGACACGGCGCAACGCGATTCCTAAACCGGCGGCGTCGGCCATGATGTTTACCGCTTTCATCACCGGGCCCAAATTCAACAAGGGCTCGCCCATGCCCATAAACACAACGTTAAGGCGGGACCTGGGCGCGATGTGTTGGGCCGTCGTGATCACCAGGACTTGCCCGACCATTTCCCCAGCTGTCAGGTTCCGCTTCAGACCGACAAGCGCCGTGAAACAGAATCTGCAATCCACGGCACAGCCCACCTGGCTGGAGATGCACAGTGTCGTGCGGTCCTCCTCTGGCATATAGACAGCCTCGACGCTCTGGTGGTCTTCCAGCTCGAGTAGATAGCGCACTGCGCCGTCGCGAGACTTGAAATTTGCCTGGACGCGGGGATAGCCCACTTGGTAGTTCGAGGAAAGAAAGCTGCGAAAGCCGAGGCCGAGATCGGTGAGCCGAGCGAGGTCCTGCTCTCGGCGTGAGTAGATGCCGCGATAAAGCTGCGAACCGCGGTAGCGAGGCTGGCCCTGGGCGACGGCCAGTTTCTCCAGTTCGTCGCGGGACATCCCCAGCAGATTGCTAGAACC
>Ga0306920_100015443_pt1 | contig 10468 bp, 8 predicted proteins | sample flu12Cox44000170_FD_204666 | JGI IMG/M metagenome (GOLD analysis project Ga0306920, IMG submission 204666) | Lab enrichment of tropical soil microbial communities from Luquillo Experimental Forest, Puerto Rico - flux4day.12C.oxic.44.000.170 (v2)... | ecosystem: Environmental > Terrestrial >... | reverse complement strand
AGGGTTTGTGTGGCAAAAGGGTTGGTCTGTTCAATGTAGAGCCGGGGCGAAGCGCACCGCCATAATCGGCGGCAGCCGCGCCTCGGGCATCGTCCAGGAATCCCCGCCATTCTCGGTGATCCACAACCCGCCGCTGGTCGAGCCAAAGGCGAGGAGCTCGCCGGTCTCGTCGACCGCGAGCGCATGTCGCCATACCAGATCATAGGCATGGCGTTGTGGTAGCCCGTTCTTCAACACCTCGAAGCTGCGGCCGCCGTCACGGGTGCGCGCAACGACCACCTTGCCATCGACTGGGACCCGCCGCTCGTCTTTGATCGCGGGGACAAACCAGGCGGTATCCGGGTCACGCGGATGGGCGGCGACGGCAAAGCCGAATTTCGACGGGCAGATCGCTGTCAGCTCGTGCCAATTGGCCCCGGCATCTTCTGAGCGGAAGACGCCATTGTGGTGCTGGCACCAGACGATTTCGGGGCGCGCGGCGCAGCGCGACAGAAAATGGATGTCCTGGACGATCGGATCCTCGCGCCGCTCCGGCGGCATGTACTCGTTGTACATGCCGTGATTGATGATCTGCCACGAGGCGCCAGCGTCGGTGCTCGCCCATAGGCCCGCGCAGGACACGCCGATGCGGATGTCCGAGGGATTGCGCGGGTCGATCAACACCGAATTGATGCCGGGCTGCTCGCCGCCCGCGACACCCAGCCACTGCCGGCGCTCGGGCATATGCCACAGCGCTTCGATAAGCGACCAGGATTCGCCACCGTCATCGGTGCGGAAAAGCCCGCCCGGCATTGTGCCTGCCCAAACCCGGCTTGGAACGCCGCCCGGTTCGAGTGCCCAGATCTTGCCGAGCGACCAGGGATGGGGATCGTCAGCGGCATTCTCGGGCTTGGGCGGAAATGCCGGCACGGGCAGCTCACGCCAGTTTCCGGTGCGACTGCGGCGCCACAGCTTGGCTCCAAAATGGCCGAGATCCAATGCGGCATAGACGGTGCCGTCGTTAACAGCCAGTACGGCAGAAACCGGATCGCCGAGAAATTTTACGTCGGCAATGTCCCAGACGCCGTTATGGCGCGCGAGTTCAAACAAACCCTTGTGGGTCCCGACATGAAGCCGCTCTGTCATCCCCTTCTCCCATTAGCCTCCGGACAGCGCCTGAAAAACGTAGATCTCGTCATCTGGCGCGACCGCATCCGTCAACCGCGCGCGATCGCTGATCGGCCGACCATTGACATAAATCGCGACGTGCCGTCGCAAAGCTCCCTGATCATCCAACACATAACCACGCAGCCTCGGCTCTGACGTAAACACCGCAGCGAGCGCCTCGGCTATTGTGGCCCCCGTCACCTGCGCTGAGGGCACTGGCAAGAATCGCCGCAGCGCAGACGTGAACAAAACCGTCGGCATTAAACTAATTTTCCTTGACGATTTATGTTGATACCAACATACTGGGTTCGTGTCAAGTGAGCAGCATCTTCCCTTCGCGATCACCGTAGAGGTGCGCGACACCTGCCTCTGCCTGCATTTGCAGCGGGCTGCGCGGGCAGTAGCGCGTCGCTTTGACGCGGCGCTGCGGCCGCTAAGTCTGACAAACGGCCAATTCTCACTGTTGATGTCGCTCAATCGCGAGGAGCCGCCGACCATTGGCAGCGTATCCGCGCTGCTGGTCATGGACCGCACGACGCTGACGGCTAATCTGAAACCTCTCGAGCGACGCGGCCTGGTAAAAGTGACTATCGATGATGGCGACAAACGCACGCGACGGCTGAAATTGACCCCGGCCGGACGGGCGCTTCTCGTCGCGGCTGTTCCGATATGGAAGCAGACCCACGCCACCGTTGAGAAGCTTCTGCCTCGCGCCAACTGCGAGGAACTGCGCGTCGATCTGCGCGCGCTTTCCTAGACTAGGATCTGAGTTGAGCAGGGTCGATCGGGAGCTTCCGTAGACGCTTGCCGGTCGCTGCAAAGACCGCATTGGCGACGGCGGGGACGATGGCCGAAGTCCCTGCCTCGCCCATCCCGCCGGGCGGCTCGGAGCTCTGCACGATGTGGACCTCGATGGCGGGTGCCTCATTCATGCGCAAGACCTGGTACGTATCGAAGTTGGTCTGCTCGACGCGGCCGCCTTTGAGCGTGATCTCGCCATAGAGCGCCGCCGTGATGCCGAAGATGATCGCACCCTCGATCTGCGCCCGGACGGTATCCGGGTTGACGACAGTGCCGCAGTCGACCGCGCAGACGACCCGCCGGACGCGAACAGCGCCGTCCTTCGCCACCTCGACTTCGGCGACATGGGCCATGTGAGTCGCGAAGACGAACTGCAAGGAAACGCCGCGACCGGTTCCTGTCGGCAAAGGCTGTCCCCAGCCGGCCTTTTCCGCGACCAGCTCGAGGACGGCCTTAGCGCGCGGCGTCTTGTCGAGCAGTGCCCGCCGATAGGCGACTGGGTCCTGCTTTGCGGCCGCCGCCAGTTCGTCGATGAAGCTTTCGGTCACAAAGACATTGTGCGACGGCCCGACGCTGCGCCAGAACGCAGTAGGGATGCCCGGAGGCTCTACCCGAATGTACTCGACGTGCAGGTTGGGGAGCGCATAGACCAGATCGATTGCGCCTTCGGTGGTATCAGGGTCGAGACCATTTTGAAATGTCGGAGGGGCCCATCTCGCCAAAACCGAAGAGCCGGCGAAGCGATGGTTCCAGGCAACCGGCATCCCCTTTTCGTCGAAACCGGCAGACAACCGATCGAACCAATAAGGCCGGTACATATCGTGTTGGATGTCTTCCTCGCGGGTCCAGACGACCTTGACAGGCCCCTCCACCTGCCTGGCGATCTGGACCGCGCGGATGACACCATCGACCTCGAGCCGGCGCCCGAAGCCGCCGCCGATCAGGTGGTTGTGGACCACGACCTTGTCCAATGGCAGGCCCGCGGTCTTCGCCGCAGCCGCCTGGACGCGTGCAATCGCCTGGCTGCCGACCCAGACTTCGCAGCCATCGTTGCGGACATGAACCGTGCAGTTCATCGGCTCCATTGTCGCGTGCGCGAGAAACGGCAGCTCATAGGTCGCTTCGACCTTGGTGACGGCGTTCGCCAGGGCTTTCCCGATATCGCCGACATTCTGCGCCACCGCCCCCGAACTAAGCGTCGCCTGTCCGAGCTCGCGCGCGATCTCTTCGGTGTTCACTTTGCCGTGCGGTCCGTCGTCCCATTCGATCACCAGGGCGGCCAACCCTTTCTTTGCGGCGCCCATATGGTCGGCCACGACGGCGACTGCGTCGTCGAGCCGCACGATCTGGCGTACACCCTTCACTGCCTTTGCCGCCGCGTCATCCACGCTCTTCACACGACCGCCAAACACCGGCGCCTGCGCCAGCGTCGCGATCTTCACACGCGGGGGCCGAACGTCGATGCCATAAATGGCGGTTCCATTCACCTTCGCAGGCGTGTCCAGACGTTTGGCGGGGGTGCCAATGAGCTTGAAATCTTCCCGGCGTTTGAGGGTCACGCTTTCGAGAGCCGGCAGGTGGGCGGCATCGGCGGCAACCTCGCCGTATTTGAGCCTCCGTCCCGTCGTCGGGTGAAGCACTTCACCGCTTTGCGCGCGGCACGACGCCGGATCAACACTCCAGCGCTTTGCCGCCGCCTCAACGAGCATCGTTCGCGCGATCGCGCCGGCTTGGCGCAGGGGCTGCCACGACGCACGTATCGCGTTCGAATTGCCTGTCGCCTGGATTCCTCCCAACAGCGGATTGCCGTAGAGCTTCTCGTTGGGCGGCGCATGTTCCAGTTGGACTTGCGGCAGGTCGACCTCCAGCTCTTCGGCGATCAACATCGCAATGGCAGTGTAGGTGCCCTGGCCCATTTCGACATAGGGCATGGTTAGAATGATCTGCCCATCGCCGCCGATCCGGATGAAGGCGTTGGGTGCAAAGCTACCGGTGTCGGCCGCTTCGGCTTCGCCGCTTGCGAATGGCAGGCGCAGACTCAGCATCAGGCCCCCGCCCGCGGCGGATCCGGCCTGCAGGAAGTTGCGCCGGGAGAGACCCGCGGCGGCACGGGGAGCAAGGCGATCGAGGGTCATCGTCAGCCTTCCTTTCCGCTCGCCTGTGCAGCCTGTTTGATAGCCTTACGAATGCGGACATAGGTCCCGCAGCGGCAAATATTGCCGGACATCGCGTCGTCAATATCGGAATCCGTCGGATGCGGGTTGCTGGCCAGCAGCGCGGATGCGGACATGATCTGGCCCGACTGGCAATAGCCACACTGGACAACTTCGAGATTGAGCCAGGCCTTTTGGATCTTCTGACCCGCCGCGGTGTCCCCAATGGCTTCGATCGTCGTGACCGCTGCGCCGCCAATGCTATCGATCGCCGTGATGCAGGACCGGGCGGGCGCCCCGTCCAAATGCACCGTGCAGGCGCCGCACAGCGCCATCCCGCAACCGAATTTCGTTCCCGTCATGCCGAACACGTCACGCAGCACCCACAGAAGAGGGGTATCGCCGTCAACGTCCGCGGTGCGTTCGGTACCATTGACTTTGATCTTAAAGGCCACGATCGCCTCCTGGGTGTTGACTGGCTGAAAAGATTGGGCGCCCTCAAACGCATGTGCCGGCGGTAAAAGCTGCAATTACGACGCAGCTTTGGTCGCCGAGCGAATTTGCACTTTGGCGCCATCCTCGAGATCGACCGGCGGAGTGAGTATCACGTGGTCGCCCTGTTTGACGCCGTCGCTGACCTCGACCTCCGCACCGAGGTCGCGGACTTCAGTGATCTTGCGGCTGTGCGCGACACCGTCCTCGACGACCAGCACGTGGAGGCCATCACGGTCGAAAACGATCGCTCGTGCCGGCACGATCAGCGACGGCGTCCGGCGCGGAACCTTGAGCTCGACCGTGCAGTAGAGCCCCGGGCTCAATTCTCCATCGGCGTTGGCCACGTCGATCTCGGTCTGCAGAGTCCGGGTGGCCGGATCCAAGGCGCTGGCGCTTCGCGCGACCTTGCCTGGAAAGTTGCGATCGGGGATCTCCGGCACCCGCACCACCGCATCGACCCCGGGTTTTACGCCGATGGCCGAGTCCTGCGGGACGTAGAGGCGGATCCGCAGAACGTCACTTTGAACCAGTGTGAACATGAAGGTGCCGCTCGTCGCATCCGCTTGGACCAGGCTGCCGACATCGATGTTGCGACGGGTCACGACGCCATCAAACGGGGCGACGACCTGCTGATAGGCCTTCTGCTGGCGCAGCACCTCCAGTTGCGCCTCCTGCGACTGGATGGCGGCAGTCTCCCCCCGGACTTTCTGCTGCTGGGCCGCATAGTTCAGCCGGTCGGTGTCGCCTTGTTGCTGGGTCACCCAGCCTTGGTCGACGAGAGTAGCGTCACGCGCCCAGGTGACCCGGCCCAGTTCACGGGTCGCCTTGGTTTGCCGATGCGTCGCCTTGGTCTGTGCGAGGCTTCCTTCGGCCTGCCCGATCTGGTGATCGAGCTCTGGCGCGGTGATGACCGCCAGGAGCTCGCCCGCCTTCACACGGGAGCCGATATCGACATTGCGCTTTTCGATATAACCGGTGGCGCGCGCAAAGATGTCGGCGGCCTCGAAAGGGCTGGTGGTCGCGGGCAATGTGACGCTCATCGTGCTGGGACTGGCGCTCACCGCGGCGACGCGCACACTGGGGACGAAATCGCGGTGCTCGGCGGCGGTAGCCGTGACCTCCAGGTGCAGTGCGTAGTGCCGCCAGACTCCAATCGCCAGGCCGCCGAGCAGCAAGAGCAGCACACCGAGGCCGAGCAGCTGGCGCCCGGCGCGTGTCTCCCGCCTTGGTCCCGGACCCTCGGGCACTCGATGATTGAGGTCAGTCATTCTAGACCTCCTCCGGAAAAGACGCCCTGCGCGGGTCTGCCGTCATTGTGCTTGCGCAGCATAGCGAAGAGGTAGGGCACGATCAGCAAAGTCGTCGGGGTGGCGAAGAGCAGTCCGCCGATGACGGCACGCGCTAGCGCCGCGTTCTGCTCCTCACCGGGACCGCCGATTGCCATTGGCAGCATCCCGACGATCATTGCCGCGGCGGTCATCAATACCGGCCGGATTCGGGTGCGCCCGGCAGAGATCGCGGCATCGAATGCACTCATCCCGGCGAGCTGCTGCTCGCGTGCGAAGGTCACGAGCAGGATCGAGTTGGCCGAGGCGACGCCAACCGCCATGATCGCACCCATTAGCGACGGCACGCTCAGTGTCGTGCCGGTGATGTAGAGCATCGTGACGATGCCGCAGAAGGTGGCGGGCAATGCCAGAATGACGACGAGCGGGTCGCCGAAATTCTGGTAATTGACGACCATCAGCGAATAGACGAAGACTGCAGCGAAGACGAGCCCGTTGCCCAGATCGCGGAAGGCGTCGTTCATGCTCCCGATCTGCCCCAATACCTGGATCGAGTTCCCGGGTGAGAGCTCCTTCTCCAACGCGGTGACAGCCCGGTCGATCTCGCCGGCTACGCTGCCGAGATCGCGGCCCTGAAGATTGGCGAAGACCTCGTAAACCGGCTGAATGTTCGCCTGGTTGGCATTGGTCGGCAAGGAGGTACGCGTGAGGGTCGCGACGTTGCTGAGCATGCCTGGCACCGGTTCGCCTTGCGGCGAGAGTGATGCGCTGACCGGTGTATTGCTCAGAGCATTGAGGGAGGCCACCCAGGGTTCCGGCGTCTGTACCGCCAGATAATAGGGTATTCCGGTTTTCGGATCGGTCCAGAAATTGGGGGTCACCTGCTCCGAGGAGCTCAGGCTGACATTGAGGTTGGTCGCAATCTGACTGGCGTTGAGGCCGAGCTCAGCAGCACGGCTGCGGTCGATCGCCGCAAAAAACGCGGGCGCATTGACCTCCTGCTGCAGATGCGCATCGGCGACGCCAGGGATCGCCGCGATGCGGCGGCGCAGCTGACGGGCGATATGTAGATTGTTGGCACGGTCGTAGCCGACGGTCCGCACATCGATTTGCGCGGTCAGGCCAAAGTTCAGGATCTGGGTGACCATGTCAGCCGCCTGAAAATAGAAGGTGTTCTCCGGAAAGGCTGCTGGCAGCGCTTGGCGCAGCTTGCGCACATAATCAGCTGTGGGCGCGTGCCCGTCCTTGAGCGATACGAGAATCACGCCGTCATTGATGCCAATCGTCGAGCCGTCGGCGAAGGCCAGGTTATAGAGCCGCGCCGGCAGGCCGATATTGTCGACGATGAGCTCTCGCTCGCTCGCCGGAATGATGTCGCGGATCTTGTTCTCGACGGCCTCGAAGATCTGCTCGGTCTTTTCGATGCGGGTGCCGGCGGGAGCTCGGACATGGAGCTGGATTTGCCCGGCGTCGATGACCGGGAAGAAGTCGCGCCCGACAAAGAGGTACATGACGGTTCCGAGAGCGAAAATCGCCCCAGAGACAATCGGTACGATTATCCGGCGCGTCAGTAATGTCGTGAGGAGCTCGGCATAGCTGTCGCGCAGTCGGTCAAAACCATGCTCGAGCCGGCTGTGAAACCGCGCGAACCAGCCCCCTTCGTCGCCGCGACGCTCGCCTTGCAACAAGAGCCCGATCGTGATCGGGGTCAGGGTCCGAGACAGGCCGTAGGAGGCCAGCATGGCGAATACGACGGCGAGGCCGAGCGGCGTGAACAGATATTTGGCCGGCCCCTCGAGAAAGACGACCGAAGTGAACACGCAACTGATCGCCAATGTCGACACCAGGGTCGGCACGGCGATGCCGGCGGAGCCGTGCAGAGTTGCCTGCGGCAGCGGCTGACCCTCTTCGGTCAACAGGCGATGGGTGTTCTCGATCGTCACCGTCGAATCATCGACCAGAATGCCGATCGCCAGCGCCAATCCGCCCAGTGTCATCGTGTTGAGCGTATCGCCGAGAAAATAGAGCACGATCAGTGACGACAGGATCGCGAGCGGGATCGAGATCATGACCACCAGGGTCGACCGCCAGGAGCCGAGGAACAACAGGATCATCAGCGCCGTCAGCCCGGCCGCAATCGCGCCCTCCCGCAATACGGAGTTGACCGAGGCGCTGACGAAAACCGATTGGTCGAACAGCTCCTCGATCTCCAATCCGGGCGGAGCCGAGGCGCGAGCGACCTTCAGGGCTTGTTTAACCGCCCTGACGACCTCGACGGTCGAGGCGTTGCCGTTCTTGATGACGCTGAGCAGGACCGACCGCCGCCCATCTGCCCGTACGACGTTCTGCTGCACCAGCGAGCCGTCTCGGACATAGCCGATGTCCTTGATAAAGACCGTGGCGCCGTTGGCGAACTTGACCGGAATGTTGTTTAGGTCGTCGATCGTCGCCGGTAGGGCATTGGTACGTACCGTGTACTGGGTATCGCCGATCTTTGCGGTGCCCGACGGCAGGGTCAGGTTCTGAGCATTGACAGCGTTCGCCACATCAAGTGGCGTGAGGCCCTTGGCCAGGAGCTTCGCCGGATCGAGATCGACCATGAACTGGCGGTATTTGCCGCCGGCCGGGGTCGGAAACGTGACGCCGTGGATTGGGGCCAGCCGCTGCCTTAGATTGTAGTAGCCATAGTCATAGAGCTGCTGCTCGCTGAGCGTGTCGGAGCTGAGGCTTATCTGCAGCACCGGGACGCTCGAGGCATTGTACTGGACGACGAGCGGGGCCTGGATGCCGGCCGGGAGCAACACGCGGATGAAATTGGTCGCCGAGACGATTTGGGCGATCGCGAGATCGAGACGCACGTCGGGCTGAAAATAAATCCTCTGGACCGAGATGCCGTTTAAGGTTTGCGCCTCGATATCCTTGATCCCGTTGACGCTGGTGCTGATCGCATACTGGCTGTAGGTCGTGACGCGCTGCTCCATCTCCGGCGTGTCGAGCCCGGTGTATTGCCAGATCACCGTGACGACCGGGATGTCGATTTCCGGAAAAATATCCGTCGGCATCGACCGGAAGGCGGTGGCACCGAGAAACAGGATCAGGATTGCCAGCACGTAAAAAGTATAGGGCCAGCGCAGGGCGAAGCGCACGATCCCCATGGTGAACTCCTGCTCATTCGACCGGCGTCAGTCGGTCACCTGTCACGACTTGGCCAAATCTGCTACGTTACTATGCTCTTCCGACCGATAGGGGCAATTGCTCGTATGTCTGGAGAAAGAGATGGAGCCCCTCTGATCAGTGTCAAGCGGGAACTGCTACCGCAGCCTGACGCAGGGCGGAGAGACGGGCGTAACGCAGCCCTAGCTGCGGATGAAGGCGAGGAGATCCTGGCTAATCACATCGGCATTGGTGGTGAGCAGGCCGTGCGGGAAGCCCGGGTAGATCTTCAACGTACTGTGTTTGAGGAGCTTGGCAGAGAGCAGAGAAGCGTTCTTGTGCGGGACGATCTGGTCGTCGTCCCCCTGCATAACGAGCGTGGGTACGTCGATGTTCTTCAGATCCTCGGTGAAGTCCGTTTCGGAGAACGCTTTGATGCCGTCATAGTGGGCTTTGGCCCCGCCCATCATGCCTTGGCGCCACCAGTTCTGGATGACGCCCTCCAGCGGCTTCGCGCCCGGCCGATTGAACCCGTAGAAGGGACCGGCCGCGAGATCCCGATCAAACTGGGCGCGGTTGGCGGCCAGGCTGGTGCGCAGTCCATCGAACACCTCGATCGGCAGGCCGCCGGGGTTGCTCGGCGTCTTCACCATCATCGGCGGCACGGCCGCCATCAGCACGGCCTTGGCGACCCGGCGCCTGCGGTGACCCCCGACATAACGGGCGACTTCGCCGCCGCCGGTGGAGCGGCCGATGTGAATAGCATCGCGGAGATCGAGGTGTTCGATTACCGCAGCCGCATCGGCGACGTAGTGATCCATGTCGTGGCCGTCTGACACCTGGCTCGACCGTCCGTGGCCGCGGCGATCGATGCCTACGACCCGGTACCCGTGCCGGAGGAAGAACAGCATCTGAGTGTCCCAGTCATCGGAGCTGAGTGGCCAGCCGTGGTGGAAGACGATGGGTTGGCCATTGCCCCAGTCTTTGTAAAAGATCTCAACACCATCCTTGGTGGTGATCGTGCTCATGGTCTTGCGTCCTTTGCTTCGGTTGGAAGGAAGGTTGCTACCCGGGCCAATGTCTAGCCAGCAAGAGGTCACGACTTCTTGCGCCAGCCTATTGACAGTTTCGTCGGTGGTCCAGAGACCATTCCGCCAGGAATCCAAAGTTGATGAGCGTCGAGAGGTACCCATCTCACTCAGGAAACGTACCAGACGCGCGCGTCGCAGCGATTACCGGTGCGATGTGACGGCGGCTCGGCGGCATTCCGTTGGCGATCGAGGAAGGGTTGACAATGCGGGCAATTACCCTTCTTTTTGCGCCGATCGGTTCTCAGATCCACAGTATCAATGTCCGACGTCGATCCGGAGATCTGTAATTGCGGCGCGCTACGCCAAGCAGCTCGGCGCGTGACACGGCTTTATGACGAAGCTC
>Ga0306920_100015442_pt1 | contig 10468 bp, 11 predicted proteins | sample flu12Cox44000170_FD_204666 | JGI IMG/M metagenome (GOLD analysis project Ga0306920, IMG submission 204666) | Lab enrichment of tropical soil microbial communities from Luquillo Experimental Forest, Puerto Rico - flux4day.12C.oxic.44.000.170 (v2)... | ecosystem: Environmental > Terrestrial >... | reverse complement strand
GATGAAGTGAACGGTAGATTCATCGAACCAGTCACCCCAGTCACTGCGATCGGAGCCGATATCGAAACCGGCAGGGTTACACCTTAGAAAGCAGCTCCGGCTGTCCCACGTTCGGGGTCCACCTCAATCAGCTCCTTGCGCGTCATCTCCCGGGCGACGAACAGAAACATCGGCACAATCAGAAAGAACGATAGCGCGAGGAGCGGTAGTGCCGCCGCGATCGAGTGCGATGTCGCGATCCAGCCGACGATCGCCGGCGCTAATCCCCCACCGGCGCTGCCGAAGGTGAAGGCGGCGCCGACCGCCGTCCCGCGGATCTGCGTCGGGAACAGCTCGGTGTTGTAGCCAAGGCCGGCGCCGAAGCTTCCGGTGATCAGGAAGTTGAGGACCAATCCAACCCAGAACAGGCTCGCCGGAGTGTCGAGGTGTCCCATCACGACAAGCAGAATTGCCGCTGGCAGAACAAAGCTCGGGATCACATAGCGCCGGCCGAAGAGATCGCAGAGCCAGCCGCAGAGGTAATAGGCAAAGATCGCGCAACCCATCCAGATCGACAAATAGCTAGCGGTCGTCTGGAAGCCCAGATGTTTTTCATTGGCTAGGTATTGCGGCATCCACGCCGACCAGCCGAACCAGGTAAAGAGATAAAAGAAGTACAGCAAGGCCGCGATCAGCATCTCGCGCGGGTACTCGCGCACAGGCAGGAAGATGTCGAGCCGTTTTTTCAAACCCTCTTTCACCATTTCAGTGGTGACCCGCTCGAAGCGCGGGCTCTCTTTGACGCCGAGCCGAACCCAGAGAACGAGCAGTGCTGGCAAGATGCCGAGCCAATAGAGCGCACGCCATCTCCACAGCGGCACGACGACCAGAGCGGTCAACGAGCACAGCATGTAGCCGAACGGATAGCCTCCGACGAGGCCGCCGAGCGCAGTAGCTCGCCACCTCGTCGGCGCCGTTTCGCTGACCATGATCGCGCCGACCGGCGTCTCGCCGCGCAGGGCGATGCGGGTGATCGAGGTAAAGATCAAGAGCTGCAGCGGGCCTTGCGCAAAGCCGGTGAACCCGGTGAACAACGAATAGCCGAGGATCGTCAGGATCAGGATGGGTCTGCGGCCGTAGAGATCGGCCAGCGCCGGAAAGACAAAGACGCCGATCAGACCGACCCAGCTGGACAAGGTCGTGATATAGCCCATCGTCGCCGGCACGATGCCCCACTCCTTGATCAGGAGCGGGGTCACCAGCTGCATGATCGTGCTCTCGTAGATGTCGAAAGCAAAACCGAGCATGCAGATCGCCCACACAGTGAGGCTGTAGGCTGTCCACCGATCTGCCGCCAGCTGCGGCGCGACCGGCTCGGTTGGCGACAGACTGGCCATCGTTTCCCCCCACTCTGACCTTCCCCCGTGCGGGGAAGTGATCGACGCGCGGCTTTCTAAAACCTGATATCTGTCGGCGGGAGGCCGAACTCGGAGCGGCCGAACACCGCAGCGGCGCGCTCGGGATTGTTGCCGATATGGGCGCGCATCGCGTGGATGTCGCGCCAGGCGCGCTGGATTGGATTGCTGAGGAAGATGCCGCGGCCGCCGCTCGCTTCCATCAAGCGGTCGACGGCGCGCATGCTCCAGTCGACGGCCTTGGCGGAGTCCCAGCGGTAGCGCGCGCGCCGGGTCAGCGGGATATCCTTGGAGGCCGCGGCCAGCTCCATCATCTCGCGCATATTGCCGCGCATGCGGTCATAGCCTCCGCCGACCTCGGCCGCGGATTCGGCGAGGCGAAACTGGGTGAACGGGTCCTCTGCGAGGCGAGAGCCGTCGCGCAGGTTCACCCGCACCTGCGACTGCTCGCGAAAGGCTTCGAGCGCGCCGAGTGCGACGCCGATGGCCGGAGCGGCGATCGAATTCGGAAAGACGGCGCCAAACGGCAGTCGGTAGAGTGGCCCGTCATTGAGTTCTTGGCCCGGGTTGCGCAGGTGAAAGGCATCCAGGTAGGAGTGCGTCCGATATCCCGGCACGAACGCGTCGTCGACCATGATGTCCTTGCTGCCGGTGCCGCAGAGGCCGGTCACGTACCAGTTGTCGTCGATCCGATAGTCGCTGCGCGGGATCAGAAATATGCGCGCATCTGGCGGCGCGCTATTCTCGACCGTCGGGACAATGCCGCCGAGTGCAGCCCATTGGCAATAATCGCAGCCGCTGGAAAACGACCAGCGGCCGCGCAGCCGGAAGCCGCCATCGACCCGCTCGACCATGCCGGTCGGCGCCAGCGAGGTCGAGATCTGGATGCTGGTGTCCTCGCCCCAGACGTCTTCCTGCGCCTGCGGCGGAAACAATCCCAGGTGCCAGTTGTGGACGCCGATGACCCCGAGGATCCAGCCGCTCGACCCGCACACGGCGGAGACTTCGACGATCGCTTGATAGAAGGTTTCCGGATCGAGCTCGTAGCCTTCCCAGCGCTTGGGCTGAATGCAGCGAAACAGCCCCGTCTCCTGGAAGTCGTTGAAGGTTTGCTCGGGCAGACATCGCAGTTTTTCGGCATGCGGCGCGCGCTCGCGCAGCGCCGGCAGCAGCGCCCGCACCCGATCGAGATAAGCTTCGGGTGTCACGCGGCTGCCACTGGGCGACCTACCCGAGCGGGCCTTGGAAGACCTGGTCGACATAGGTGTCGGAGAGCGGCTCCAGCGCCTCGGGCCACTGGCTCGTGGTCTGGCGGCGCATCGATTGCGGCCGGACACGGCCGTCCCAACCGACCTGCTCCATGTAGTAATAGAGCTGGATGCAATGGCCGTCGGGATCGATCGCGAACGCCGAATAGTCGATACCGGGATAGAGCTCGGGCGGGATCGAGTCGACAAAGGTCACGCCGCGCGATTTGAGGAACCCGACGGCCTCGCGCAATTGCGTGTAGCTGCCGAGCTCGACGCCGAACGACATGCAGGTGCTGCGCTCGCTGAGACCCAGTTGGCGCCGCAATTCCTTCGGAAACAATCCGAGGCTGTGGTGCTCGGCGCCGCAGCGCAGAAAGACGCAGCGCGCACCCCGATATGTCGTCTCCTCGCTGCGGACAAAGCCGACGCGCTCGGTGTAGAAGGCTTCGGCGCGCTCGACATCGTCGACAAACAGACCGACCGGGCCGATCTTGGTGATCTTGAACGGCCGCGGCAGCATCACACCCCCGACATCATAATTCGCCGGTAGGCCGTCTTCTGGGCGGTGGCCCGAGAGGACGGTAATGCCCTTTGCCTCGGCCTCGGCCAGTTCGGCCGCCTCGGACATCTGCGGCAATGGCGGCTTCTCCTGAAAGCCGCGGTAGTACATGTCGCGCGGCTTGCTCAGCCGGTTCCAGCCGATCTGCTCGATGCCGTAATAGAATTCGTTGGTGTGGCCGTCCGGGTCGTAGACATAGACGTGCCAGTTGCTGCCCGGCATGTCACGGCCGACGCGCTGAACGCGAACCTGCTGCTCCTGGAAATAGGTGTGGGCGTCGGTGATCTCCTTGAGGCTGCCGCACTGCCAGGTGATCTGGTTGATCGTGACTTCGGGAGCGAATTTGCGGTCGGCGCGGTGGTCCATAACCTTCTTCGGGAACAGCACGAAGGCGTGGTGGTCGGTACCGTAGCGCATGAAATAGCCGCGCGGGTCGCCGAGATCGGCATCCTTCGGGTACCAGGGCGCGCGCGAGAAATCGAGCGTGTCGGAGGCTGTGAAACCGAGCAGGTCGCCATAGAATTCGCGGCCTTCGGGAAGCTTTTCGACATTGAAGCCGAAATGACCGAGCCGCCGCACCTTGAACGGCCGCGGCAGGTAGACACCGCCGACATTGTAATGTCCGTTGACCGATGACATCGCTGGTTCCTCCTCGTCGTGCCCGGCGCGCCCTGCGCCCCGGTTCGCATAGATTCCCTCATCATTATCGCATTGTTGCCGGACCACCGACAAGGCGACCCCACGACGACTCCCGAATCATTAGTCCTCGCCCTGAGAAAGCGCGGCCTCGGCGGGCGACATGATCGTGTTCCAGGCGCTGGTCGGGATCTTCCGGTTGGCGCGCGCGTCGCGGACCACATTCATCGGGTCGAGACCATCCTCGACCCGCTTGATCTGCTCGCGCAGCAGATGACGCAACATCGCGATGCCGGCGTCCGAGGTCGCGAGATTCTCGAGCGCATGCACGGCGATCGCGCGCTGGCCTTCCTGCGCCTCGAGATCATCGGGCTTGCGCTGGCGTTCCTGGTAGCTGCGCGCCAGGACCGAGCCCGGCCGGATGTCTTGAACCGTGTCGGTCCCGGGTCGCCAATTCTGCTTTGGTGCGCCGTCTTCGATCGGCCAGGCGACGATACTCAGCCCGGTCACATGCTCGTTGTCGACCGGCACGGCCCAGGAGAGCTCCGTGCCGCGCTCCTTGCGCTTTGGTGTCGTGCCGGGCTCGCGGATGTCGGGGATGATAAAAGCATTTGGCAGGATGCATTCTGCATGACGGACAAAGCGGTTGCCGTTCGGCAGGTCCTTGACGAGGTTGTAGCGCACCCCCAGCGCGGTTTTCTCAAAGCCGATGCTGGGTGCGCCCCGCATCAGCGCTCCTTGGAACTGGTCGCCGCTGATCATCTGGTGCAATACCAGCAGATGCCACGGATCGACGATGTTCTCGTAATGCTGCAGCCAGTTGCAGTCTTTGACAAAGCCGACGGAATAGTCGCCCCACAGCCGCATGCCGCGAAGCTTCATATCGTCGCGGCGATCGGTATCGATGATGTCGTACTTTGGAAACAGCGGCTCCGAGCCGGGCGGACCCATATAGACGAAAACCAGCCCGCCATATTCCATCGTCGGGTAGGCGGGGTGCCAGACATCCATGCGCCGGCAGAACTCCTCGGTCTCGCAGAGCATGTCGATGCACCGGCCCTGGGTGTCGTAGAGCCACCCGTGGTAGCAGCAGCGCAAACCCTCCTCCTCGATCCGGCCCCACTCGAGCGAGGTGCCGCGGTGCGAGCAATGCGGCTCCAGCGCGCCGACGCGGCCTTTCTTGTCGCGGAAGACAACGAGTTCCTCGCACAACAGCTTTACCTTTTTCGGCAGATCGCGCAGCTCGTCGGAGGTGCAGACCGGCTGCCAATAGCGGCGCAGCAGCTCACCCATCGGGCTGCCCGGCTCGACGCAGGTGAGCTCGTAGTCCGGTGGCGGGGTTTCCCTCCCGTAAGCCGATTTCATCACTTCCTCCCGTGCGTTCGTCGTCGGAGACCACCCGCCAAATGCAAGCGCCACCCGGTCTTCGCTGTCAATGGTCCGTCGTGCTACGCTGCAGCCGAGCCGCACGTCGTTGAAGAAGAGGGGCCGATGCAGCAACACAGCTTTGGCGGACTATGGCCGGTCTCGACCTTGACCCTGGGCGGCGGCGGGCTCGGCATGGTGTGGGGCGAAACGACGTTCGAGGAATGTGTCGCCACGGTGCATGGGGCGGTAGCGGCCGGGATCAACCTGATCGATCTCGCCCCGAGCTATGGCAACGGCAAGGCCGAAGAGGTCGTCGGCGCAGCTTTTGGCGGCCGGTTGCCCGAAGGGGTGCGGGTCACCAGCAAGTGCGGTCTCGGCAATGCGCCGCGCGCCGAGATCGCGCCGATGCTGCGCCAATCGATCGAAGGCAGCCTGAACCGATTGCGGCTGGCGCGGCTCGACCTGTTCTTTCTGCATTCGAACGTGGTGCCGGATGCAGCGCACATCGCGCGCCGGCCGGATGCCGCCAGCCGCATGACGCCCTACGATACCTTTGTCGCGGAGGTCCGGCCGGTCTTCGAAAAGCTGGTCGGCGAAGGGCTGATCGGCGCCTGGGGTCTGACCGGGATCGGCCATCCGGACACGATCATCCGGCTGCTGGGCGAACATTCGGCGCCGGCAGCGGTGCAATGCATCGCCAATCTGCTCGACTCGCCCGGTGCGCTGAAATTTTTCGACGGGCCGGCGAAACCGCGCGAAGTGATGGCGGCGGCGCGCGCCAACGGGGTCGGCGTGATGGGAATCCGGGCGGTGCAGGCCGGCGCATTGACCGGTACCCTTGACCGGCCATTGCCGCCCGACCACCCGGAGATGCGGGACTATGCGCGCGCCGCCGGCTTTCGGCATCTCGCCGCCGAGCTCGTCATGACCCGGCCTTCCTGGCGCATCGCTATGCATTGTCGCTTCCGGTCGACACGGTGGTTCTCGGAGTCAAGAACCGCACCGAACTCGCCGAATGCATCGCCGCCGCCGAGGCCGGGCCCCTGCCGGCCCATGTCATTACCCGGATCGACCGATCGGTCGATCGCGCCGCCGAAGAATAAAGGAGGATCAGCATGAGCCAGGCACTCGAAGGCATTCGCGTTATCGATTTCACCCACGACCAGGCGGGCCCGTCCTGCACGCAGATGCTCGCCTGGCTCGGCGCCGATGTGATCAAGATCGAGCGGCCGCCGCATGGCGACCGGGCGCGGCGGCTGTGGAACGCCGACAACCCGAGCCTCGACAGCTTTTTCTTTCTGCTGCTCAACAGCAACAAGCGCAGCACCGTGATCAATCTGCGCACCGAGGAGGGCAAGGAGATTGCCCCCGCCGTCTGATCAAAGAAGCCGACATCGTCGCCGAGAACCTCGGGCCCGGTGTCATGGATCGGCTGGGCCTCGGCTATGAGGCGGTCAAGGCGCTGAACCCGCGCGTGATCTACGCCTCGGTCAAGGGCTTCGGCTCGTACGGCCGCTATAGCGGGTTCAAATGCTTTGAGCCGGTCGCGCAGGCGACCTCGGGGGCGATGAGCGTCACCGGAGAGGCAGGCGGCCCGCCACTGGTCAACGGCGCCAATATCGGCGATTCCGGCACTGGCATGCATCTTACGATCGCGATCCTCGCGGAACTGGTGCAGCGCCACAGCACCGGCCGCGGCCAGCTCGTCGAGGTCGCGATGCAGGAGGCGGTGCTGAACCTGACCCGGGTCAAATACACGCAGACTTTGGCGAACAGGACACCGCTTGCGCGGAGCGGCAATCGCTCAACCACCGGCGGCTGGTCCGATCTCATACGCTGCGCGGGTGGCGGGCCGGACGACTATGTCTACATCACGATCCCGCCCGACAACCCCGAGATGTTCGAGGCGATGACCGAGGTCATGGGGCGTCCGGATCTGCGCACCGACGAGCGTTTCGCGACGCCCACTGCCCGCGCCAAGAATGGCGCGGCGCTGACCGCGGAGATCGAGCGCTGGACCGGTGAACGCGAAAAGCGCGAGGTCATGAAGGCGTTTGCCGGCCGCGGCATCGTCTGCGGCGCCGTGCTCGACACGGTCGAGGTGCTCGCCGACCCGCATCTGCGCGAGCGCGAAACCATTTTCGACCTCGACCATCCGACGCGCGGCCGGTTCTCGGTGATCGGCTGCCCGGTGCGGCTCTCGGACTCGCCGGTCGCCGCGAAACGCGCGCCGTTAAAGGGCGAGCATACCGAGGATGTGCTGCGCGGACTTGCTGGCTACACGCCGGAAGAGATTCGCCAGCTTCGAGAGAAGCAGGTGATATAGTCGCGTTCACGGAGGAACTTGATGCAGATCCGGTAGCAAACGTTCGTGAGGCGTTCTACACAGTAGTCGCAAGCCAATTCATATCGTGCGGAGCGGCAACCGCGGACCCCGCGGCACACCTGCTTAGATCCGGGCCGAAGCTTTACCTCCGGTGCGCGACCGCAAGCGGAGCAGAAGCCAGCCGAGGGCGCTAGCGACGGCGAGGGGTAGAAGCACGGACATACCGGCGTCCATCAGAGCGCCGATCATAATCTCGACCGCGATAGCCATTAGGAAGGCGAAGAGGGGACTGAGCACGGCGGCCGCGGCAATCGACCATATGGCCCAGGTTGGGAGACTGCTCACTCTGATGTCCCTCGCTGACACTAACCTCGGCTACCTAGCATCAAGGCAGTCAACAACCCGTTAGTCCTCACATCGGTGAAGCGGCAACCGCGGACGCCTTGTTGTGGACCCGGGCAGGCTGCGACCCGAAGCTGACCCTTCGCTCAGACAACTGCGAACCACCGCCCCGAAAGAGACATCAACGCTTCATTCCATTGTTCGGTAACCGCCAGCCGACGCTCCGGAACCTCAGCCGGAGTCGGTCGTTGTGTCGATAGGACGTTATTGATCGCGTCGCCGCAGCTGGAGACGAGCGCGATGCCTCGCAAAGACCTCAGGGTACGTATCATCGGAGCGGGAACGGGCGGCTTGTGCTTAGCCCAAGGATTGAGGCGCGATGACGTCGACGTCGAGCTCTTCGAGCGCGACACTACGCCGACGGATCGCCAGCAGGGCTATCGCTTGAGCATCAATGCAACCGGCCGATGCGCGCTCAAGGCATGCCTGCCGGACGGACTCTTTGAAAAGCTTGTCGCGAATTGCGCCAAGCCGAGCGAAAGCGTCTCCTTTCTCGATCACAATTTGAATCGGCTCCTTACCATCGAACTGCCGCACCGCGATCGCCGAGACGCCAAAAGCGAGTTGCCAATCAGCCGCATCGCGTTGCGGTTCATCCTCAGTGAGGGGCTGGACGACGTTATCCATTACGGCAAAAAGTGCGTTGGTTTTGAAGACGACCCGCGAAGTGACGTTACAGCCCACTTCGAGGACGGATCGACCACGACCGGCGATGTGCTAATCGGCGCTGACGGCGCGAGCTCCTATGTGCGCGCAGCTCTTACCTGACGCGCGACGCGTCGAGACCGGTATCGTCGCGGTTTCCGGAAAGCTCCAGCTTGACGACCAAGTGCGACAGGTGACGCCGCAGCCGATCTTGCACGGGCCTACGCTGATTTTCGGCCCCAAAGGCTGCTTCATGTTCGCAAACGCTGTCGATTATGAAGCCGAGACCGAGGAGGGCACGCCGTACCATGATCGCGAGCAGTACGTCATGTGGGGTTTTTTCGGCTCACGACGAGACGCTTAATCTGCCCGGGAATCCGGCCGTGCTCAGCGGCCAGGATGCGACAGCCGCGGTGATCGCACTGATCGATGATTGGCATCCCGCGCTGCGGTGGCTGGTTCAGACCACGGATGTGTCCACGGTCACCGCATTCACCGTAAAAACTGCCGTGCCGATCCAACCCTGGCCCACGCAGAGGGTGACGCTTTTAGGTGATGCCTTCACAATATGACGCCATTCCGGGGGATCGGCGCCAACACCGCGTTGCGGGACGCTACGGCGCTTCGTCGGGGGCTTGTCGCCGTGGCGCGTGGACAGCGGGATCTCATCGAAGCCCTCGCCGCCCACGAACGGGACATGATCGAACGTGGCTTCGCAGCCGTGCAGATATCGCTGAACGATATGCGGCGCTTTCACGCCAAAGGTGGGCTAGCAAGAACCGCCGTGAAATCCCTATACCGCGCGATTGATCAGATACCGCCGCTGAAGCGTGCGTTACTGGCGCGCTAGAGAGCAGTCGCTGTGGGAGTCGTCAGGAGGCGGTGCTGCAGCTATGGGCATAATAAAATGGGCGGGCTGACTGCAATGTCGAGCGGCCTGGCGACCGGTTAGTAATGGATAAGGCCGACCTCACGATAATAGTTCAGCGCTCCTGGGTGGATTGGTACGACTGACCCGCTAGGCACCATCTCCTGGATCTCCAAGGTCGACAGCGCAGGGTGCAACTGCCGGAAAACGGCGAAATTGTCGAACACCGCCTTGACCATGGCATAGACCAGCTTGTCCGGCTGATCACTCGATGAGACGAGCACGGCCCGCGTGCCGATTGTCGGGACATCGCCAGGGTTACCAACGTACATCCCGCCTGGGATGATAGAGACGATGTAATAGGGATGTGTTGCAAGTAGGCGATCGATCGGCTGGCCAGCGACCCGCACCAGCCTCGCTCGGCAGTCAGTCGTAGCCTCCTGGGTCAGCCCATTGGGATGTCCTGCTTCAAATATAATCGCGTCAACTTTGTTGCTACAGAGCGCCTGGTTCTGCTCGGCAGGTGCGAATTCCAGCACACGTTCGGGACCGGAAGTCGTCCAGCCATAAAATCCGAGGATGACATCGCGGGTAAAGTTATATCCAACACCGCTCGTGCCAATGCCCACCCGCTTGCCACGCAAGTCCTGGAAATCGCGGATGCCGGTATCGGCACCAGCGACAACGGTAAATGCTTCCGGGTACAGTGCGGTTACCATGCGGAGCTTCGGATCAGGACCAGCAGTGGCGAACGGCCCCTCACCCTGGAACGCAGCCAAGGCGACGTCGGTCTGCGAAAGGCCAAACGCTGAGTCGCCGCTCTCGATGCGTTGGAGGTTCGCCACCGAGCCGTCAGAACTCACCGCGACGCATGGCATCGCCTGATGTTCGCTCTCCAGATTAAACATGCGGCAGATCGCGTTTCCGACGGGATGATAGACACCGCCGGGGATCCCGGTGGCTAGATTAACCGGGTTCGGAGCGAGGGCATCGGAGACCGCTATGCAGCCTGCGACGACG
>Ga0306920_100015439_pt1 | contig 10469 bp, 27 predicted proteins | sample flu12Cox44000170_FD_204666 | JGI IMG/M metagenome (GOLD analysis project Ga0306920, IMG submission 204666) | Lab enrichment of tropical soil microbial communities from Luquillo Experimental Forest, Puerto Rico - flux4day.12C.oxic.44.000.170 (v2)... | ecosystem: Environmental > Terrestrial >... | reverse complement strand
GGACCGGGCGAAGATTGCCGACATGGATGTGCCGAACGATACGCTGCAGGCGGCCTTCCAGCGGCATACCGCCATTAGCCTAGCGGCCATTCAATTCATGCACTGCAAGAATGTCGAGGTGGTTGACAATCCGCCCAAGGCCAAGCTGGTGCGGCGGGCCAAGGAGCGCGGCGAGAAGCCGCCGGTCAGCTACAAGACCCTGGTCATCCACCCGCTGCGCAAGGTCTCCGCGACAGGTACTGCCGAGGCAGCCACCCCTGCTACCCCTACAGCAGTCCGTGCCTTGCATATCTGTCGCGGACACTTCAAGGACTACCGCAGCGGCGCGGGCCTGGGGCGCGGCCATGCCCACGGCCTCTGGTGGTGGCCTGCCATGGTACGCGGCAGCGCCGAGGCCGGGCGGGTGGTGAAGGACTACGAGGTGAGGAATGATTGACCAATACCTGGACCGGTTGGCCAGCGAGGTGTACGGCCATAACCGCACCATGACCCGCAATCTGCTGGAGCGCCTGCTGCTCCCGCTGCTGGAAGCGGGCGACGCTGCCTGCAACAGCCTGGAAATGCTCACCGAGCTGGGCGAGGAGCGGGTGGAGAACTGGCGGGCGCTGCTGCGAGGTAAGCCGTGAAGCGCGACCTGGTGGCCTGGATACTGGCCGTGGTCTTCTTCGGGCTGGCCTTGTACTTCCTGGGCCAGCCGCCGAACCGGCGCCGCTGCGACCAGGTCTGCAATCTCAGCTATTGCGGGTGTGTGGAAACCTGCCCGCGAGAAAGAGGGAGATAATGGACTCGAAGGTGGTACTACAGACGGCGGTGGCTATACTGGTCGGATACCTATTCATCAAGCAATGGGAAGAGCTGCAGGGCTCGCCAGTGCTGGTCTTCTCGCTGGGAATGGTCGCAACGGGCGCCGCGCTGATCTGGGCGCTGCGCCGGGCGCGGCGCCAGCGCGAGCAAGCAGAGATGGCGGCGCATATTGCCAGGCAGGAGGCCAGCCGTGAACAGACTGATGCTCGTTGACCTGGAAGTACTGCAGGCGGCGCAGCGGCTGATCCACGAGAAGATCTGCACGGTGCCGCCCGACCTGCAGGCCGAATTCGGCAGCTACGTCTGCTGTCCGGTCTGCGAGGCGCTGGGGGCGGCGCTGCGCCAGCCGCCGCCGTACATGCGCCTCGAGCGGCACGGCGAAACGCTCACGGCCTGGATGGGCACGCAGGCCGTGCCGGTAGTAGAGACACCGACATTGGGACCCAGCCCGGGAGGAAGCCATGAAGCAGCAGGTAGTGGAGGAGATCATCAGCAAGACCACACTGAAGGGGGATGACCAGGAAATTCTGGAAGCGGCCAAGCGCAATCTGGAAGCGCTGGAGGAAGGGTCGCTGAACTTCATACTGCTGGGCGTGAACCTGCGCATCCATTGGGAGCGCGGCATGGCCGGGGAGGTGCTATGAGCTGGCAATCGAAGGAGCTGCTGGCCAAGACCGTTTGGATCTTCTCGCCGCAGGGCTGGAAGGTCTACGAAGGCCTGCGGCCCGCTGGTGTAGGCTACGCGGGCGGCGGCGGCAGGGCCGGAAGCTACAGCATTTACGCCGACGGCGTTTGGATCGTCACCAAGGAAGGGGAAAGCATACGGGCCAGCACCTACTACATCGAGGATTGGTGATGACGTTCAAATACAAGGAGGACAGATGAAAGCAATACCAGCCGTTGCAGTACTGTTTCTACTCTCAGCCGTGGCAGCGCAGGCCGACAGCGTGGTTACCGGCACGCTGGGCTTCACCTGCAGCGGCGGATGCCAGCCGCCGTTGAACAACCTATACTACGACACCGCGCCCACGTCGGGCAGCTTTACTTACGACAAGACCACCCAGCAGTTCCTCAGCTTCAGCATCGTCTGGGACGGCTGGACCTGGACCGAACCCCTGAGCCAACTGACGCAAGCCGATTACTTGGCCTTGATCGGCAAAGGCTTCCTGCAGGAACGCTACTTCATCGGCTGCATCGAGGGATCTCTCGCTCCCTGGCCGCAGTTCAGCTGCGACCAGACCGAGTGGTTCAAGACTTGGCGTTCCGGTAACGGCATGGGACCGTTTGGCGGCGGCGACGGTTACGCCTCGGTCATCCCCGGTCCAACCACCTATCCCATCGACACAGCGGACGGCACCATGTTCGTGACCGACTTGGACAAAGCCGACAAGAGAGGAACAGTGGCCACACCGGAACCGTCAGGGCTGGCACTTTCTGGCATCGGCGCCGTGGTCTTCTTCCTGCTGGGCTGTCGCTGGATGCGGCGCGAGCAGCAGCGGCGCGAGCAGGAGCGCGGCGAGAGATGATCCGCGCCAGCCACCGCATGTCGAAGCAGTACGACGTGGTCGAGCTGCACGACGACCAGCGGCTGGTGCTGAAGGCCTACTGCTCGCCCGACGGCCGCAAGGTACGGATCGTGCTGCCCGAGCTGCGGGACGCTGCGCAGGTGCGCGGCGTCCCAGGGCAGCCGACCATTATTGAATTCGAGAGGAGAAGCAGATGAGCGACCCGCTGGAATTGATGCTCGAGCTGGAGTGGAAGCGGCAGCACAGCGCCCTGCACGGCCATGTATGCTGCGGCTGCGGGCGGCTGCTGCCCTGCAAGGTGGAGGCCTGCGAGTTCCGCGCAACCGACAAGGAAGCGGACTGGAGATGCTATGAGTGCAAAACATAAGCCGCGCTGCCCGGTCTGCAACGTGCCGATCAGCCCGGTGCAGCGGCGCAATCACGAGCGCAGCGCCTGGCACCAGAATTACCACCTGGTGGTGAAAGCGCTGGAAGCGGAGATGAGCCATAGCGAGATCGCCCGGCTCATCGGTTCGCACCCCAGCGCCGTAAGCACCTATCTCAAACTCTCGAAGAACGGAGCATAAGCCATGGGCAAGTGGAAAGCGCTGCGCGGCAAGTATCCGGTCTACAAGACCGAAGATGAGGTGGCATACCAGGGCGAGATCGACCAGCGGAAGCAGCAGATCCTGGGCAGGGCCAGCAATCCGCACGAGGCCAACCCGGCACGGCTGGGCAGGCTGTATGTCGAGGCCAGGAAGGTCAAGGCCGAGATCAGCAAGCGGGAGCGCGAGGTAAACATCACGCTGAACGCCCTCACCCAGCTGCTCTTCGAGTGCCTGGAAGGCCAGGAGCTCGAGAAGGTGGCGCTGGCCAGCGGCGTTAGCATATCGCTGAAGGACGAGCCAATACCGTACCAGTCCGACCGGCTGGCGGTGGTGGACTGGGCGCTGGCCAGCAACCAGAAAGCCAACCTATCCGTTCAGTATCAGACCTTGGCCTCGATCGTGCGGGGCTGCTTGGAGAATGGACAAGATATTCCGCCCGGCGTCGCCGTGTACATGAAGCAAGGGCTTCATGTCACCGGCATCGGCGCGGCAATCAACGGAGACAGCAAGGAGGAAAAGGATGCGTCAGATACTCGTATTAGAAGAAAGTGAGGTGCAGCAGCTGCAGCATGGCAAGACCCTGCTGCTCTCTACCGGCGCTGGCGAGATCGGCCTGCAGTTCGCCAGCAACGGCCATAGCAACGGCCACGGGCGGCGGCTACTGAAGTGCGACATCTGCGGCGCCACCCACAGCCAGGTCAAGAAGCAGCCGTTTACAGCCTTCGGGTTGATGCGGCACAAGGCGAAACTACATGGCAAAAAGTAAGATCTGCGACCGCTGTGGCAAGCCCTACTACCGCAGCAACCGCTTGCGCCTCTGGATCGGCCAGAACCCCGGCCACCGTACTGGCTGGAAGAAGGACGACGTTAAGCTCTGTACACGCTGCATGAGCCAAAGCGCGGCAAGCCAAGCGCAGCGGCTGGTGCAGGCCAAGATCGTAACTATCTCGAAGAAAGCCTCATAAAAGGAGCAACAGCATGGCGAAAATACCACAGAAGCCGAAGCAGCCGCTGGCGAGGCGCGAGCCGGAGCCAGCGGGCGATGCACCCGGCTACCTGCAGAAGCTGAACGACCGGGTGACCGGGCGCGGCCTGGAGGAGGTGGAACGGCAGGACATGACCCTGCCGCGCCTGGGCCTCTGCCAGAGCATGACCCCGCAGCGCACCAAGGGCGACCCGAAGTTTATCCCGGGCCTGGAAGAAGGCCAGTACTTCAATAGCATCACCGGCGAGAATTACGGCGAGGCCGTGAAGATCATCCCGCTCTTCTTCTACAAGACCCGCATCCGCTTCAAGGGCGTGCAGCTGGGCGGCGGCATTCTCTGCCAGGCGGTCGACGGCCTGCATGGCCAGGGCGACCCAGGCGGCGACTGCCTGCGGTGCCAGTTTGCCGACTTCACCGAGAACGGCAAGCCGGAGTGCAGCAAGTTCTTCAACTACGCGTGCATTCTGCTGCCCGAAGGCAGGCTGCCGGGGCTGGACTCGCTGGTGGTGGTCAGCTTCAAAAGCACTTCGCTGAAGGTGGCGAAGGACTGGAATGCGCTGATGAAGCTGCGGTCGGTGAACGGCAAGAAGGTCGACAGCTTCTCCGGCATCTATGAATTCAGCAGCGCCCTGCAGAAGAACAACGCCGGTCAGCAATGGTCCGTTCCCGTGGTCAAGAATGCAGGGTGGGTGCCGGAGCAGGTCTTCCGCATTGCCGAGGCCATGTACGACAGCGTGAAGTCGGTCCAGGAAGCCGGGCGGCTGCACTTCGACGAGGAGGGCAGCGGCGCGGAAGCCGAGGGCTGAGGGTGGAGCGGCGCTTCGAGGCCGTGGGGGTCGATGGGCGGTGGTTCGTCATGGACCACCGCTACCCTGCCGACCCGCTGGCGGCGCAGGACGAGGACGACGCGAAGGCCACGGCGAGGATCTACAACATATTCTCTCAGCCGGAAAGCTGGGAGGAGGAGGGACAATGATGATAGCGTTAATGCTGCTGCAGGGGGCCACCGACGGGAAGCATTACCCACCGGGTGACCCCACGGCGGTGCCCGAGCCATTCTTCTGGCTGCTGGTCGCTGGCCTGGCTGCCCTGTGGATTGGGCTGCTGGTCTTTCCGCCCAGGAATAGAAGGCCTTCGGCTTCCCGGTAGAAGGCCTGGAAAGGCAATGACCAAATCAAAGCACTTGCGGGCGGCCCTCAGCTTGCATATAGGTGCGCTGAAGGAAACAGGAGAAGAGGTTCTTATGAACAAACAACCCATATGCAAGCACCCGGTGAACGGATCGATGGAGACGCTTTCCGGCTACCGGCTTTGCACCAACCCCGAGCACGACTCGGATCCGCGCAACCGCCAGCTGGGCTGGTTCAGCCCGGTCTGGCACCCCATAGCTGAATGGCCTGCGCCGCCCGCCCGCAAGGGCGGAGCGAGCGCAAGTGGAAGAAGAGGATTGCGCAATGAACGAAAGCGAGTACACGCGGGAGGTAACTGCAGCGCTGCGGCAGGCGCTGCCGCGCCAGGCGGTGGTGGCCAAGCTGACCGATCTGCTAACGGGCGGCCTGCCCGACTTCTTCGTGAGCCATGAAGGCACGGTCAACTGGTTCGAGGCCAAGAAGCCGCGCAGGCCGGAATTCAAGCCGCTGGCCGGGAAGCCTACGCTGCTCTTCTACCCGGGCCGGGATCTCAGGCCGCTGCAGTGGCAGATGTTGGTGCGGCTGAAGCGCAGCTGGGTGCTGCTGTACACCGAGAAGGGCCACGGCATGGTGAAGGTCGTGGATGACCTTTCTTGGGCCAATGGCGCCCATATGGACGTGCGGCTTTGGCGGCTGAGCGAGCTGGTGCGCATGATCCTGGCCGTGGTGCATTACCCGGGAGGGAAGGCATGACCGCCGATGAGATCAGGGCCAGCTTCTTCCGCTTCAAGAACCGCTTCGCCAATTACCGGCCCAACGACCGCGAGGGTCAGATCTATGAGATGCAGATGCTGGTCGAAGTGGCTGCGCAGCTGGCCGAGATGAACGAGCTGCTGGGCCGCACCCTGGGCATTCTGAATGCCCACGGGCTGGTCGAGCCGCTCATCCTCATGCTGGACCGCGAGCTGAGAGGGGAGCGCAAGTGATCGGTCCGTTCCACGAGGCGAAGAGCATACGGTCGTTTCCGTATGACTATTGGGACGCGGTATTCGACGCGGAGAAGACGCTGCGGTTCCAAGGGCGGGCCAGGCAGCTTGAAGATATTCTGGCAAACAGGATGAAGAAGAAGCCGTGCGGACCGTTCGCCATGCTGGTCGACTGCCCGGTCTGTAAGGCGCCAGCGCATAAGTGGTGCAGGCGAATGAAGTTCGGCAAAGCGGCGCACTGGCAACGCTACCGGCGCGGCTTGAAGTTCGCACGCCGGACTGGGTTGACGGAATGAAGTGCCTGATCTGCAAGCGCGGCGGCGGCCAGCTGGTGGCGCTGCGCCTGCGCTGGCTCGAGGATTACCGCAAGCTGTACGCGGTGGTGCACCGGGAATGCATTGAAAAACTAAAGGAGAAGACAGCATGAGCGAGCACAAGGCATTCATCGAGCGGGTAGTGCAGCAAGTGGTCTATGCCGTGCTCGACGCGCAATTCAGGGAAGATGACCCGCACGGTCCTGCTTATGTGGCCTTGGAGCGCGAACTGCTCCCGGTGCTGGAGGCTGGCGAGGCTATGCGGCGTAATGGTGGTGAATCACCAGACCCCAGCTGGCATCCGCTATTTGAGAATTGGGACGCCGCAGTGAAGGGGAAACCGTGAGCGACTATATAACGTATCGAGGACACTGTAAGGAATTGGCGGAAGCGGAAGTTAAGCATGATCCTTCATTACGGATAGTTCGTGGTTGGTATTTCTGTCCAGTATGGGGCAAGCAAGCGCATTGGTGGTGCGAGAAGTCAGATGGAACGGTGATTGACCCAAGCGTAAAGCAATTTCCCACAAAAGGTTTGGGTGCAATTTACGAAGAATACGACGGCAATATTGAATGTGAGTACTGTGGCAAGAATACTGCAGAAAACGATGCCTACTTCTACGGACACCATGCCTACTGCTCCTATCAGTGCTTCGGGCATGATATTGGATTTTAGCGTGGGACGCCGCAGTGAAGGGGAAGGCCGATGGCTGGCTGCGCATTCCTGGGCATGGCCGTATCGCTCGTTATCCACTGGGGCGAATCGCAATAACAATTTTCTCTGCGGCACCTTACACCCAGAAAATGGCACCTCGTAGTACCCGCAGAAAAAGGAGAATAAGGTGAAGAAAAACGATGGCACATATATACCCGAAAGTGGCACATCTAAACCGTCGCAAGCCACCTTGTTCTCAGCTCCTATCGACCCTGGAAGCGCTGGCAACGGCAACACTAACCGACCCGAAAAGGGCACGATGGACCTGCCGGGCACGCACTTCGGGGTCGATTGGGGGTACAACGGCAAGAATTGCTGCGTGAACGGCAGGCCGCTGGGCTTGGGTAGCGATGGGCATGCAGCGCTGCTGGACTTCATTCGAGCTAATCCCGGCACCGAGCTGGCCATTGAGGAGAACTTCTTCTGCTACAGCCCAGCCGATCATAACGAGGTCATGGATGTGGCTGCCGAAAACCACGTTACGCTGCTCTGTACTCATACCAATGCTGTGAAAAACTTCCGCAAGGATAATGCCCGGGAAAGCCAGAATACGGCCAGCTTGAAGAAGGACGATAAGAACGATAGCGACATGCTTTACCTTATGCGCATTCAGCGTCCCGGTGCCTTCAAGCCGCCGAAGCGGCTGAAAGAAAAGCCAAAGACCACGGCAGACGGAAAACTGGTGGAAGCACGCAGGGCAAAGTACAGCGAGCAGAACGAATTTATTAAAGAATGGCTGCCGTACTGCAACCTGCTGGCCGAGATGCCGTGGGACGAGGCCAGCATCATTCGGAATGCCGGCAAAGAACCTTACCTGAAATTCTCCTTAATTGCTCTGGCGCTGCAGTGCGAGACACGCAAGGAATTCGATAAACATTGGTGCGCCAGAAGAACCAGGGGGCTGGTTGCTTCCAACTTCTATTTCCACTGGATCAAGGGTAATTGCGCAGATGTTAACGACTATGCGGAGCGCAAGGAAAAGATGCGCTTGGCACGCCGCGCCTTCCGCCGCTTCTACGCTTTGATCAAGGAACGGCAGAAGGCGGGAGGCGGATGGTGATCGACATGGACAGCAAGGAATGCAAGAAGAGGAGGAAACGATGATCGAAACCTACCACGTCGACGAGCTGGCGCCGGTGCTGCCCGACGACCCGGTATACGTAGGGCCGGAATACTGGCGCGAGGACTACAGCGAAGCCATACCGGTGGGCCATCTCTATGGCACCATAGTCACCGGCTTTCCGTATGCCAAGCGCATCGAAAGCATGTTACCTTGGTCGCACCATGCTGCTGGAAGTAATACACCCAGCATCAGGGCCAAAGGAGGAAAACGATGAGCGTACAGGGTCTACTTAACCGCTGGATGGCCGAGCACGACCGCCTGGTGCAGGGCAAGGACCTGGCCTCGAAGCTGCGGGCCGACCAGCTGGGCGCCTGCATTCGCCAGCTGCAGGCCGAGGCGGCGCCCACGGCTGCCCAGCAGGCCGCAGGGAAGGTCGCACGGCCGCCACAGCAGCCCGGCAGGCCTGGTGCCAGCCCAGAAGGGCAGGTCATGCGCCAGGCGCGGCCTGAGCCGCAAACGGCAGCCGAGGTCGAGGCACTGCGGCCTCCCAAGGCTGGGGAATAGGAAGGGCTGGCGATAGCCAGGCCTTCTGCAGTAAGCTGGCAGGGTTCCAGCGCATAGAATTCCGGCGGTTAGAAGACCACGGGGGCAGCCGTGGGCTTATTTTTGGTTCGGCGGACGCTTCTGGTATGGCGACGCCAAAAGGAGAACTATGCCTTCAATCTACATGACCGAGGAACAGGCCCGGGAAGTCCGCGACTTCCTGGGCAGGCTGCTGTACGGGTGCGGACTCATACAGCTGCACGACGATCTGGACAAACAGCTTGCCGCCGCGCCCGGCCCTCAAGGACGCACTACCGGGCGGGGCACAGCTGCTGGCAAGAAGCTTGCCAGCACGGCTCCGGCTGCCCGACCCACAACGTCGCACACAGACGAGCAGCCGGAGCTGCCCACCAAGGATCTATTCGGCAATGAGGCGGAGCCAACGCCGCCCGAGGACCCCGACGACCGCACCAATGACGAGATCTTCATCGGCGACGATGGGAAGCCGCTGCGGCGGACGGCAGAGATCCCTGCACCGGCGCCTCCTCCGGCTGCTGCAGACAGCAGCCGGATCAGCAACCGCCAATGGACCAGCATCCTGAATGCCGGTATTGGCAAGGGCATGCCGGGCGTCGACGGCGTGGAAGCTTTCATCAAACAGAAGTTCGGCAAGCGCACACGGGACCTGGCTCCAGCCGAGTTCGACCGGGCGCTGGAATCGGTCGTCCAGTGGGGGAAAACCGGCTAACGACGATCATGTACCTTCAGCTCTTCGAGGCCTCGCTCGTCCTGCAGCGCAAGGCCGAAGAGCTGCTCAGCGTCGTTGGCGAAGCCAACGGCGCTGAGCTGAACGACGCCCTGCGCCACGAAGCAGGGCAGCTACTGCGGCGGGCCAGAAGCCTGCAAGGAGAACTGCGGTGTACAGAGTAGATATGCAGCTGCAACCCAGCGGCTTGTGGGTGGAATATACCAGCCTGAAGAAGCTGATAGACTACGAGTACGCTGCCAGCCTGGCCGCGCACCTGCAGCGCAACCAGACCAGCTGGCGCATTGTTGAAGTCGGAACCAATAAAGGGGAAAGGATCGTACAGGAATGGCAAAGCCCAAAGACCCGTTCCGGAGAGAACCAGAAGTCAACCTCTTCGGAGAAATTGTAGAGCCGAAGAACGGCAAGCGTCCGGCCCTGCAGGACAAGTTCCTGGTGCCGCCCTTCAGCGTGCTGGACGCCCGGCAAGGCTACTGGCAGGAGCGCAAACGGCAGTGGATCGACCTGGGCATCGAAGGCGAGCTCGGTCGCGAGAAGAACCAGCTGGGCTTCAGCGAGGTCTGCAATACCAACGGCGGTTACCATACCTTCAACCAGAAGACCATTCAGGAATTCAATACGCGCACCAGGGCGCCTCGCAGCCCTGGTGCGGTTCTTCCGCCTGAAGCCTCGCGCCAGAAGCGCAGCAGCCTGCTGAATAAGGGCGAAGGCTACGAGTGGGGCGAGGCCTACGAGGGCGGCAATGCCTGGGCGGGCGCCGGGTCGTCGGTTTTCGACCCGGTGCTGGCCGAGGTGGTGTACCGGTGGTTCGCGCCAGCGGGCGGCAAGATCCTCGACCCCTTCGCGGGCGACTCCACCAAGGGCCTGGTGGCCGAGTGCCTCGGCTACCGCTATACCGGCATCGAGCTGCGGCCCGAGCAGTGCGAGGCCAACGAGCTGCAGGCGGCCAAGCTGGGGGTCGCGCCGCACTGGATCTGCGGCGATTCCAGCCAGCTGCTAGAGCTGCTGCCGCAGGCGCGGGAAGGCTACGAAGAGTACGACCTGATATTCA
>Ga0306920_100015438_pt1 | contig 10469 bp, 9 predicted proteins | sample flu12Cox44000170_FD_204666 | JGI IMG/M metagenome (GOLD analysis project Ga0306920, IMG submission 204666) | Lab enrichment of tropical soil microbial communities from Luquillo Experimental Forest, Puerto Rico - flux4day.12C.oxic.44.000.170 (v2)... | ecosystem: Environmental > Terrestrial >... | reverse complement strand
GGTCGATCTTCTGGACAAACCGATTGCCGAGGCCAGCGCCCTTTGCATCCCCACCGCAGGGTACGGGGGCCCCTACGGGGATCCGGAGGGCCCATGGCGTTTCATCAGCGGGCGGTCCCCTAATCCCATGACCGAGCTGGGGTGGAAGTCGGTAGGGGCGCTGGAGCTGACCGCCCTTCCCAGCATCGATAAGGACCGCTGGGTCTCCTGGGTCCGGGAGGCAGACGCTTTGCTGGTGAACGGAGGCGACGCGCTGTATTTGTGTCACTGGATGCGGGAGTCCGGACTGGCCAGCCTCCTCCCGTCGCTGCGCGACACGGTTTACGTCGGGCTCAGTGCCGGGAGCATGGTGCTGACCCCCCGCATCGGTGAGAGGTTCGTTCACTGGGAGCCGCCCACCGGTGATGACAGCATGCTGGGAGTTGTCGGTTTTTCCATCTTCCCGCACCTTGACAGCCCGGACTGCCCGGACAGAACCGTGGCCGAGGCGGAACGGTGGGCCGCCGGGATAAAGGGCCCGGCGTACGCCATCGACGATCAAACCGCCATCAAGGTGACCGGCGGCAGCGTCGAGGTCATCTCTGAGGGGCGCTGGAAGCTGTTCAACCCGGCAGGATGAACGTCGGCGCCTGCACCTGCCTCCCGATCACCGCCGCGATGAGCGTTTAGATCTGCGAATCGATGTCAGCCTGCCCGGGCCGCTGCGGCGGGCGGGCCTCCCAAGGCCAGAGCCCGCCGCGAGCGGAACCGGGCGCGGCGGCGCTAGCGCCGCCGCCTTGATCAATGGATCGAGGCCCATGCCGTAGACGTCAAGCCAAAGACACTGAATGACTACCGGCGCCTAGTCGACCGGCACGTCAACCCACGTATCGGCGCGCTGCGTCTCCAGGCCGTCCGGACCGCTCAGATAACGAAGCTCTACCGGGATCTCCTGACAACAGGAGGCCAAAGCGGCGCAGGCCTGTCACCGAGGACGGTGGAGTACGTGCACGCGGTCCTGCGCAAGGCTTCCGGGACGCCGTTGTGATAGATCAGCTTCTTCCGTCGAATCCCGTTGATCGTGCCAAGCGCCGCTGGCGAGGCAGGTGGCGCAGTCGTTCGCGCAGCGGCGCGGGCGCGGTGACCAAGATCGCGGCCAGCGCGGCGCGGGCGGTCTTGGCCGACTGGACGGCGTTGTCTCGGTCGATCATCAGCAGCCGCAGCGCCTCCCGGTCTCCATCGGCGCGCATCTGCGCCGGGTACGGGCGGGCCAGCAACTCGCGCGCCGCGCGCACGGCGTCGATCGCGTCGCTCTTGCCCGCACGCCGCTTGCCCACGTGACGGCTGGCATCAATCTCCGCGACCTGCTGGCCCGCGCCGGCCAGGTACCGGGAAAGGCCCAGCCCGTAATGCCGCGTGCCCTCCACCGCCCAGGCCACCGGCCGCCACCGCATCCGCCCACGCCAGCAGCTCCCGGTACCCCGCCTGCGTGGCAGGCACCCGCAGCTGCGCCATCGCGCGGCCGCGCGCATCGCAGATCGCTGCAGTGTGCGCATCGAGGTGGGTATCCACTCCGACGATCAGCTCAGCGCTATCGGCAACGCTCATCCTGGGTCCTCCTTCGGTGCGATCCTGGAACGGCGGCACCGGCCTGGAGGGAAACCCCGCGGCAATCCTGTGATGAGTCACAGCCCCGAAGGGCTGGACAAGCTCCTGACCAGGCCAGTCGAAGGTGGCCAGGCCGGTGCTGGCAGCGCCAGGGACACGTCATTAGCAAGACACGCCGCAAAAGCGGTCGGGCACGCTAGGAGTCACCCGGCACCACCAGGCACCAACCCTGGCCGGCTCCAGCCGTTACGGCCGGTACCGACATGCCAAGACTCACAGGCACAGGGGCGGTGCGGGACCTCGCGCTTGGTCAGGCCGCGCTGCAGAGAGCGGTGGTCTGTTCGATCTCGGATGCGGGTCGAGGTCGTAGCGGCATCAGCGCTTTGATTGCCGGCCTGGGGCGTGTGGCCGCCGCCCCGATCGCGAAGCCTTCGCCGCTGGCTGCGCGGATGCAGCCAGCGATGCCGAGATAGGCGCGGGGCCAGAAGGCGGCTGGTGCGGTTGGGGTGTCGGACGTGCCGCTTCCCCGCCACTGTTCGGTCAGCGTCTTCGATCCCGGGCCGTCGTTCTCGAATCCTCCGGCCGCGATGCAGGACGACTGGGAAGGGCAGGCCACGGAGAAGTTACCGATATCACCAACTCCGGGAAGAAGCGGGGTGGGCTGGATGCGCCAACGCGTTCCGTTCCACCGCTCTGCCAGGGTCTGCGGGGGGAAGCCTCCTGGGGCGCCGAAGGCCAGCCCGGCGCCAGTGCAGGCCGACAGCGAAGTGCAAGACACGCTGCTCAGGAAGTCACCTTGCGTGTCCGGCGGATTGGGGGTAGGCAGCACGCTCCAGGTGGTTCCGCTCAGCCGTTCGGCCAGCGTCCCAGCGTTCGTGCTGCCGGTCGCGATGCAGGCGGTCGCCGACTTGCACCAGACGCCGCCGAGGAAGCCACCCGGGGTGCTCTGCGTGGGTGTGTGTTGCAGCGTCCAGGCGTGGCCGTTCCAGCGCTCGGCGAATGACCCGGTCGGGGGGGCATTAGGGTTGCTGGTGAACGAGCCTCCGACGCCGATGCACGCGGAGGAGGCTGAGCAGGCGACCCCGGCGAAGAAATTGTTGGGCTGCCTCGACGGGGTGACAGCGGACACGACGCGCCAGGTGTGGCCGTTCCAGCGCTCGGCCAGGACGTGAATCTCACCCGTTGCGTCCATCCACCCGCCGGCGGCCATGCAACTGGACGCAGCGGCGCACCAGACCGCGTTCAGCGCGGCGAACTGCGCCCCGGCCGGTTTCGGGGTGGGCTGCACCGTCCACTTCACGCCGTCCCATCGTTCCGCGAGCGCGCCCGCGCCCGGCCCGCCGACGGCGACGCAGTCGGTTTCCGAAACGCAGGACACCGCGTTCAGGATCCCTCCGGGGAGCGTGGGGATGTGCTGCAGGCGCCAGGTCCGGCCGTTCCACCGCAGGGCCTCGGTCGACATGACGCCGCGGGTCGGGCCCGCGGTACCGACCGCCTCGCACGCGTTGGTGGCCGGGCAGGCGATCCCGTTGAGCTGGTTCTCCGCGGCCCCGACCGGGCTCGGCACGGCCTGCAGGCGCCAGCGGCCATCGCGCCACCGCTCGCCCAGCGTGACGGGCGTCCCGGCACCGTTGCCCAGGCCTACCGCCGTGCAGTCCGAGGCCGAAGGACAAGACACGCCGCTGAGGCCGTTGCCGCTCGCCTGGGGCGGGTTGGGGGTCGACTGGACGCGCCAGGCCCTCCCGTTCCACCGCTCGCCCAACGGGACGAACGCCCCGGAACTGTCGACGTACCCGCCCACCGCCTCACACGAGGAAACCGCGCAGGAGACGCTGACCAACTGAGCGAACTGCGCCCCAGCAGGAGCCGGGACGGCCTGCAAGCTCCAGCTCGCCCCGTTCCACCGCTCAGCCAGGCCCCCCGCGTTCAACCCGCCCACCGCCGTGCACGACGACGGCCCGGCACAGGCCACGCCGAGCAGGCCCGCCCCGGCCTGGGCGGAGTCCGGGGTCGGCTGAATGACCCAGCTAGTGCCGTCCCACCGCTCGGCAACCGTGCCGAGCGGGTTGCCGACGGCGTCGAACTTGGCGCCCACGGCGGTGCACGACGACGGCGCGGTGCACGAGACGTCGTTGAGGAAGCTGAACCGGGACCCGGCGGGGTTCGGGGTCGGCGTGATGTGCCAGCTGCGGCCGTTCCACTGCTCAGCCAGGGTGAGCCCGGCGCCCGCGCTGGTGTCACGGCCCCCCACGGCGGTGCACGACGACGGTGACGCGCAGGACACCGCGGCCAGGAGACTGTGCCGCGCGCCGGGCGGGTTAGGGATCGACTGGATGCGCCAGGCCCTGCCGTTCCACCGCTCGGCGAGCGTCAGCTGCGCCCCCGACCCGGCAAAGAACTCCCCGACCGCAGTACACGCCGAGCCGGACGGGCACGACACGCCATTGAGCGCACTGGCCGCCGCCCCGCGGGGGTTCGGGGTTGGCTGGACAGTCCAGACGCCGCCGCTGCGCCGCTCGGCCAGCGTCACCCCGAGCCCGGACGCCCTCACGTGCAAGCCCACGGCCGTACACACCGACGTCGTGGGACAGGACACCGAGTTCAGCGCGCCGTTCCCGGCGCGAGGATTCGGGCTCGGCGTGATCGACCACCCTCGCACCGGCGCGCTGGGCCACCCCGCGGGCGCACCGTTCGCCTGCGCTGCAACCCCTGCCGCGGGTCCCAGCAGCACCACTGCCGCACCGGCGGCCACTGCGGCCCGGCGAATCAGACCACGCATCGCAACCCCCCACTATCTCCCGGGCACATGCTGCTCGCCGGCGCGGGTGATCGCGGGCAAGCCGGGCAGCAGCACCCAGCCCCGGGGGGAGCGTTGCGCGGAAACCGAGAATGACCCCCCTTGCGGGCAGAGCATGGCACGGAGGTCAGATCAGCGTCAACGTCCTGACCTGCAAGTTTGTCCCGGCTTTACCCTGGCTTTTGCCCCTGGTGAACCCCGGCGGCGGCCTGTCGCCCGGCCACGCTCGCAGCCATGCCTCACACGACGGCTATGCCCAACTACCGCTGGAATTTGACCCCTGACCAGCCGCACCGTGCAGGAGTTGGCCCCCTACCCTAGCCAGGCTCGCTGCCTGGCCGTTGGTTTCTGGCCAGAGTGCTTCCGGAGGCTCGATGTCAAGGGTGGCCGAAGGACATTTCCGAAGGAAACGCGAAGCGCGCTTGATATTGAGGGCAAGCACGTCACAATTCAGGGGCCATCCCGGATCTGAGCCCGGCTAGAACCCTTGCACCTTCCTCCGGTATGCGACCGCCCTATCTCTCCAGCCTGGACCGGGACCGCTGGAATCCGCTTCGGCTAGACGGGCCTTTACGCGCTACAGGGGCCAGGCCACACCGTCCCCTACCCCTCGCTCCTGTGTGTAGATCGTGGCTGCTTCTGTTCGGGTGCGGACTTCGAGCTTATCGAAGATGTGTTCAAGGTGCTTGCGGACAGTCCCGGGGCTGATGAAGAGGGCTTGCGCGATCATGGCGTTCGTCTCGCCTACAGCAGCCCTGGCCAAGACCACCCGCTCGCGCGGGGTCAGGCGCTGGAGCCTCGTCCGGGCCGCCGCCGCGGAATCCAGAAGCGTCAGGTAGGCCTTCCGGGCGTGCGCGTTGCGCCGCAGTTGCACCAGATACGGGATGAGCCGTTGCAGGGCGAGGCGGTCGGTGTCGGTGAACCTGCTCCTGGTGGTGTCGAACACGAACGACGCGCCGGTTGCGCCGCCGGATGGCAAGAACACCTTCATCACGGCCCGCACGCCGAGCGGCTTGCAGATCTCCGCGTATAGCCGTCCGCTGCGGAACTGGCGGTCGCTGATGAAATCGGAGATCATCAGGGCCTGGCCGAGCCGTTCACGGTCTGGCAACGGGCCCCCGTCCCCTGCACCGCCGTTGAGCGGATCATCGTGCCTGACGTGCCGGTACGCGGCCCAGACCCCCAAGATCGCCTCCGGTTCATCGGCGGCAAGGGATAGCTCCATCAGCTCGTGCGGGCTCCACTCGAAGTAGGAGACCGTCTCACACCGGACCACCTGCCGCAGGCCGGCCAGGACATGCTCCGGAAACGGCGTGGTGTCCTCGTCCGAGATGGCGTCCAGCAGGAAGTCCAGCAGCGCCTCGTACCGGTCTGCGCGCACCCGCATCACCCCTTCGGAAAATACGCCGATCGACCCATAGCCACCAACCCGCGGAGGCGTTTCGATTTCTGCCAGGCACTCAATCAGCACGGGGGGAGGCCTTCGATGACCCGGCTCAGGCGCCACAGCCTCGCAGCGCCCGCGATGACCCACTGGCTTCCGGTAGCCGGGGGCCACCTTCATCGCTACGAGGGTGTGGTGCCCGCGCAGGTAGCAGGCCAGCGCCCGTGGCCCCACCGTCATCGTGCCAGGCCGCGGACCTCCTGATGGCGGCGGCCGCCTCTTGCCGAGCGCAGTATCCAGATCCATGCCGTCGGGACCGCCGTGCCCAAGACAGCGGGGATGAAATGCGCTACCCGCTGTCCCCGGGTGAGCAGGCCGCGGAAGACCAGCCCAGCCACAAGGGAGGAACCATGAAACGACTGCTCATACCCCTGCTGGCCTCAGGGGCCATGCTGCTCCTGTCTCCAGCGTTTGCTTCACAAGCAATGGCCGCCACAAGCACGTCAGTAAGCATGACCTTCACCGAGCCCCTCGTCCCCGATGTCCATAGTGGGTGCGTGGCGTTCCCAGAGACCCAGCGTTGCGGGCATGGGCAGGTCATCCCCTACGGCCAGGCCACTGAGATCGTCGTGTTCGGCGGCGCCTGCGGCGGCAGCTGCGACCTTCGCACCATCACCCTGGCGGGCGGATCGATCACCCTCGATGAGACGTTGAGTAACGTGGTCTGCCCCGGCGCGTGCACACCCAATCCGGCGGACCCTTTCTCGGGCACGCTCACCGATCTCGTGGCTGGCGGGACCGGGGAGTTCGGCGGCGCGAACGGGAACTTGAGCGGGTCGGTGACACATGCGGGCGGAGCTGGCGTAATCAAGCTCTCAGGAACGATCGCGCTACCCTAAACCGGCAGGGCCGGGTACAAGGCCGCCAGTGACCGCGTGCGACGGCAACGGCGCGCCTTGTGGCGACGGCCAGGGACCCGGACTCCGATACGCCCAGACGGGTGCGCGCGGCTCGTAGGGCCGCTGACCTGGGCGCGCTCGGAGGGACTCGAACCCCCAACCTTCTGATCCGTAGATACATGTCGGGCGTTCAGAGTCGTCCGGATCAGTCCGTGGGCTGAGGCGATCGCCATGCGCCTGTCCCTATCCGTTCGCCTGCCGGAGGAAGTCGTTCGCCCGGGTGGCTCCCACATTGGCTCCCCGGTAGGCGTCCGTGGGGACTGCGAGAGACATGCTGGTCGCGTCTCATGAGCCAGCGCGCTCGGGTGTCTGGATCACTGGCCAGCGCGGCGGGCCCCGACCATGAACACCGCCATGCCCCGGCCTGTTGCCAGCAGCACAAAGGCGGAGAGATGCTGGGCTTACTCCGGCCTTTGCCGAGCCTTGATCTGCAATTGACCGTCCGGTGTCTGCAAGGGGTCGGTTCCGCGCCGTCAGCAGCCATGCAGTCTCAGGTGGATTGCCTGTCCGGCTTCCGCCGCTAAAGCCCGCAAGGTCTGGGAACGGGGGTTCCTCATGGCCTGATCTGCCGCCCGCCTGCTCACCCCGGTCGGCCCCGGCTCCGCCTGGAACGGCCGACTGGGCATGGACCACCACACCAAGCCAAGGAGGCCCTTATGCCTGGCACGACCGAGATCCGTCCCTTCCGGGTCGACACGCCCGATGAGGCTCTGGAAGACCTCCGCCGACGCGTCGCGGCCACGAACTGGCCCGAGAAAGAGACCGTCGGGGATCAATCGCAGGGCGTGCCGCTCGCAATGATCCAGGAACTCGCGCGCTATTGGGCGACGGAGTACGACTGGCGCACCTGCGAGGCGGCACTGAACGGCCTGCCGCAGTTCATCACCGAGATCGACGGGCTGGACATCCACTTCATTCACGTTCGCTCGCAGCATGAAGACGCGCTGCCGCTGATCGTCAATCACGGCTGGCCCGGCTCGGTCATCGAGCAGCTGAAGATCATCGACCGACTGGCCGATCCCACGGCGCACGGCGGGAGCGCGGCGGACGCGTTCCACGTGGTGATCTCGTCGATGCCGGGCTACGGATTCTCCGGCAAGCCGACCACTACCGGCTGGGGCCCCGAGCGCATGGGCCGGGCCTGGGACGCACTGATGGCACGCCTCGGCTACAGCCGCTACGTCGCCCAGGGCGGTGACTGGGGCGCGTTCATCGTCGACTTGATGGGCGTGCAGCAGCTCCCCGGATTGCTCGCCATCCACACCAACTATCCCGGAACCGTTCCAGCTGAGATCGACGCGGCGGCCGCCGCCGGCGCGCCCGCGCCAGACGGACTATCAGCCGAGGAAACACGCGCGTACGAGCATCTGGTCTTTTCCTACAAGCAGGTGGCCTACGCCAAGCTCATGGGGACTCGCCCGCAAACCTTGTACGGCATCGCGGATTCACCCGTGGGCCTGGCCGCCTGGCTTCTCGACCACGGCGATGGTGATGGCCAACCGGCCGCGGGGTTGGTCTCGGCTCTCGACCGGACCACGAGCGCCACCGGCGAGCTGACTCGTGACGAGTTCCTCGACAACGTCACGCTTTACTGGCTGACCAACACGGGGGTTTCTGCCTCTCGTCTGTACTGGGAATATAAGGGCGGCTTCTTCAACGTGAAGGGCGTCTCCATCCCAGTCGCGGTCAGCGTCTTCCCGGGCGAGCAATACCCAGCTCCGCGAAGCTGGACGGAGCGCGCCTACCCCAACCTCATCTACTTCAACGAAGTCGACAAGGGCGGCCACTTCGCCGCGTGGGAGCAGCCTCAGCTCTTCAGCGAAGAGGTCCGAGCGGGCTTCCGGTCACTACGCTGACCAGACACCAATGGGCTGCGCGCGCCTCTTATGTTGCTGGGGCTACGTGGAAACCAGTAGCAGGACCCGTTGCCGGGGCTGTCGGATCCGCGAGAACCGCGAGACACCGACTGTGTGGGGCATGCGTAACCCTGACCGACGACCCGCCCCCAGCCAAGCTTCCGCGGCATGACGTGATCGCGGATCCAATCCCGGCCCAGGTGGCCTGGCATTCCACGCATCGTCTTTAGGAGGGATCCCAATGTCTGAGTCCAGTCCCGTCACCAGATACGACCCGTTCGACGGCGCGCTCTCGCTGTCACTGGCAACAAAAGCCGGAGGGGTCGTCTACACCTCGGGCATGCTCGGCACTGATGCGCAGTTCAATGTGCCAGCCGACGTTGAAGAGGAGTTCCGACTCGTCTTTTCCCAGCTCGGCGGCATCTTGGAAACCATGGGCACTTCATTCGCGCACGTGATAGAGATGACCAACTTCTTCGCGGGTGACTTCGAAGCGGTTTACCCGGCCTTCAGCAAGGTGCGTGCAGAGGTATTTGGACAGAACCTCCCGGCGAGCACGAGCGTGCGAGTCGCCCAGCTTCTCCATCCCTCCGCTCACGTCGAGGTGAAGATGATCGCTGCGCTACCCGCCAACTAAAGAACCCCGCCCATCGTCATGCCGTGGTCTCTTGAGTGACCGCGAGTGTCCGTATCTGACCGCTCGATCGGACACGTGGTGGGCACGGCTGGACCATCGGTGAGATGCTGTTTACAAGTTAGCGGACGAACGCTGGCCGGGGAGTACGTGCGCTGCTCGTGGCGGTCGTGGCCGTGTACCTCGGTTCGCTGTCGTCCGGTGCCTCGGCTGCACTCTTGGCTGCAAAGGCGCCTGCGCCGCATTAGCAGCTCGGATCGCGGCCGTCCAGATCGGTTCAACCTGGACCAACATCATTGGCCGGTCCCGAGTGAACGCTCCTGTACAGCGGTGAACTGCAACTGAAAATGCAACTGTAACGGCCCGTGGGCCGCCCCGGCACCGGCGCGGGCTTGCGGGTTCCGCAAAGGGCTGTGAGAGATTTGCTCCGCTGGCGACAGCGGTGGTCGCTCGATGGCCGGGGTGTGACGCGAGAAAATTGACTGTTGCTGGTTAACGAGGCCTGCGACATGTATCTAGGGCTGCTTGCTGGTATCTGGATAGGTGTAGGGCAACAATCGGCATGGCGGCGCGGGCGGTCCGACAGATCTACCGCCGATGAACCCAGAGTGTCTCGCGTGCTCTAAGGACGCTGGACGGCCGACTCTGGGCAGTGGCACCGCCGGGCATACGGTGTAGGCAGGAGGGATCGCCGTGGGTGATGTTGAACCGCGCGAGGACCGACTCGGCCGCCTGGAGCGGGTATCGCTCGTGATCGCGGCGGTCTGGGGAGCTGGCCTGCTGGCCGCCGCGGCCGTTGTCCCTGTGTACTCGTCGTCGGGCACGTCCAGCTCGTCCAGTTCGGGCACGGTTACCCACGGTTCGGCCACCTTGGTCGGCGTTAACGGGTTGGGTGTCCTTCTAGTCGCCGCCGTGCCGCTGGTGGCGACCGTGGTGGTGGGTGGCGCGCTCTGGCAGCGCGGCTCCCGGCCGGGTGCGGGAGTCCTTGCCTGGACGATCGCTGGGCTGCTCGCAGTTTTCAACGTCCTGGCGCTGCTCTCGATCGGCGTGTTCGTCATCCCGGTCACGGCCTGCCTGTTCGTCGCCTGCGCCGGTCATGGACGTCAGCGTGGTAGCCAGGTCAGCCACCCCGGCCTTGTTAGCCTCGGGCTTTCGCGAGTGACTGGCTGGCCTTGATCGTTTACCTATAAAAAGTGCCCTGGCCTGGGAGGATGGGACTTGTCTAGGATCCTGTCCGCGCCAAACCGAAGGC
>Ga0306920_100015435_pt1 | contig 10470 bp, 8 predicted proteins | sample flu12Cox44000170_FD_204666 | JGI IMG/M metagenome (GOLD analysis project Ga0306920, IMG submission 204666) | Lab enrichment of tropical soil microbial communities from Luquillo Experimental Forest, Puerto Rico - flux4day.12C.oxic.44.000.170 (v2)... | ecosystem: Environmental > Terrestrial >... | reverse complement strand
GCCGCCGCACCCGATGCGCCTCGGCGAGACCGAGCGGGACTACTACCTGCTCGGCGCCTCTGGAGTAGTGGGTAACCCCCGGGTGGCCGAAGAGGGCGATCTCGGAACGGACGACCGATGAGCCACACGGTCCTCGCCTCCGGCATGGCGGCCGAGACCCAGAGCCTGACGTTCTGGATCCTCGCCGTGGTCTCGGTGACCGCCGCCCTGGCCATGGTGCTGGCCCCTCGGGCGGTGCACTGCGCGGTGCTGCTGGCGATCGTGATGCTGTGCCTGGCGGCGCTCTACGCGCTGCTGGGCGCGCCGTTCCTGGCCTTCGTCCAGGTGATCGTCTACACCGGCGCGGTCCTCATGCTGTTCCTGTTCGTGCTCATGATCGTCGGCGTGAGTTCCCGGGACTCGCTCGTGGAGACGATCAGGGGACAGCGGCTGGCCGCCGGCCTGGTCGGGATCGGGATGCTGGTCCTGCTCTCCCTGACCGTCGGGCACGCGGCGATCGGCCCGGCGGCGCCGGTGGGCCCGAACTACTCCGCCACCAACGTGAACGGCCTGGCCAAGCTCATCTTCACCACGTATGTGTACCCCTTCGAGATCACCGCCGCCCTGCTGATCACGGCGGCGCTCGGCGCCATGGTGCTCGCGCACCTGGAACGCACCGGCCCCAAGCCCACCCAGCGGACGCTGTCCCGGCTCCGGATAGCCAGCGGGCGGTCGGCCCCGCTGCCCGGCCCGGGCACCTACGCGCGGCACAACGCCGTGGACATGCCCGCGCTGCTGCCCGACGGCTCGCAATCCGAGCTGTCGGTCAGCCCGGTGATAGCCGGCCGGCAGGACCCCAGGCTCAGCGAGCTCGGCGCCGCCCCGCCGGCGGATCCGCAGGCCCCCGGCGGGACACTGCCGCCGGACAGCGATAGCAGCGAGCCTCCCGGCGGCGACAGCGAGCACGAGGGGGCCCGATGGTAAGCCCGGCGCATTTCATCGCGCTGTCGGTGATCCTGTTCGTCATCGGCGGCGTGGGCGTGCTGGTCCGCAGGAACGCGATCGTCATCTTCATGTGCGTGGAGCTGATGCTGAACGCGGTCAACCTGGCCTTCGTCGCCTTCTCGCGGATGCACGGCAACCTGGACGGGCAGGTGATCGCGTTCTTCGTTATGGTGGTCGCCGCCGCAGAGGTCGTGGTCGGCCTGGCCATCCTGACCACGATCTTCCGGGCCCGCCGGTCCGCATCGGTGGACGACGAGAGTTTGCTGAAGTATTAACCCTCCCCCCCGGGGGGACGGCGTTTCCCCGGGGCCAACACAGCAGAAGGGTTAGATAGCCAGTGACGGGCTCTGTCGCGGGCGCGCCGTCGGCGGCGGTCATGACCACCGTGGCCGCGGTCGGCGTCCAGCGCGCCGCATGGCTGCTGCTGGTCCTCCCCATAGCCGGAGCAGTGATCCTGCTGCTGGGCGGGAAGCGCACCAATTCCTGGGGGCACCTGCTCGGCGTGGCCCTGCCGGTCGCGACCTTCGTGTACGCAGTGATCGCGTTCTTCGCGATGCTCAGCTACCCGGCCAGCCAGCGCAGCCGGGACCTGCACCTGTACTCCTGGATCCCGGTGGGCCGCTTCCAGGTCAGCGTCGGCATGCTGCTCGACCCGCTGTCGATCTGCTTCGTCCTGCTGATCACGGGAGTAGGCTCGCTGATCCTGATCTTCGCGGTCGGCTACATGGCGAACGACCCGGAGCGGCGGCGGTTCTTCGGGTACATGAACCTGTTCATGGCGGCGATGCTGCTGCTCGTGCTGGGCGACAACTACCTCGTCCTGTACGCCGGCTGGGAGGGCGTCGGCCTGGCGTCGTACCTGCTGATCGGGTTCTGGTACTACAAGCCGGCCGCCGCCACCGCGGCCAAGAAGGCCTTCATCGCCAACCGGGTCGGCGACGCCGGGCTGTCCATCGCGGTCATGCTGATGTTCGCGCAATTCGGGACGGTCACGTTCAACGGCGTGTTCCACGCGGTGGGCGGGGCCAGCCACGGCGTGGTGACCGCGCTCGGGCTGCTGCTGCTGCTCGGCGCGTGCGGCAAGTCGGCGCAGTTGCCGCTGCAATCCTGGCTGCTGGACGCGATGGAGGGCCCGACCCCGGTGTCCGCGCTGATCCACGCGGCCACCATGGTGACCGCGGGGGTTTACCTGATCGTCCGGTCCAACCCGATCTTCAACCTGACCCCGGACGCGCAGCTGGCCGTCACCATCGTCGGCGCGGCCACGCTGCTGTGGGGCGCGATCATCGGGTGCGCCAAGGACGACATCAAGAAGGCACTGGCCGGGTCCACCATGAGCCAGATCGGCTACATGATGCTCGCCGCCGGGCTCGGGCCGGCCGGGTACGCGTTCGCGATCGCGCACCTGCTGGCGCACGGGTTCTTCAAGGCCGGGCTGTTCCTCGGCGCGGGCTCGGTGAAGCACGAGATGAACGACGAGGTCGACATGCGCCGCTTCGGCGGGCTGGCCCGGGTCATGCCGATCACGTTCGTCACGTTCGGGTTCGGCTATCTCGCGATCATCGGCTTCCCGCCGTGGTCCGGCTTCTTCACCAAGGACCCGATCATCGAGGCGGCGTTCGACAAGGGCGGCACGTCGGGCGCCATCCTCGGCACCGCGGCGCTGATCGGGGCCGGCATCACCGCGTTCTACATGACCCGGGTCATGTTCATGACCTTCGCCGGGGAGCGCCGCTGGGACGCGACGGTGCACCCGCACGAGGCGCCGCCGGTGATGACCTCGCCGATGGTGGTGCTGGCGATCGGCTCGCTCGGCGCCGGCGCGTTCCTGATCATCAACAACCGCCTGGTGGACTTCCTGGCCCCGGTGGTCGGCGTGCCGCCGACCTCGCACGGGATCTTCACCCCGGTCACCGGTGCCGCGCTGGTGCTGATGCTGGTCGGGGCCGCGATCGCCTGGGCCATCTACGGGCGCCGCGAGGTCCCGGTCACCGCGCCGGCCGGGAGCCCGCTGACCGTGGCGGCGCGCAAGGACCTCTACGGCGACGCCATCAACGAGTCGTTGCTGATGCGGCCGGGCCAGTGGCTGACCCGGCTCTCGGTGTACTTCGACAACCGGGGCATCGACGGCCTGGTCAATACCCTGGCCGCCGCCCTGGGCGGCACGTCCGGGCGGGTCCGCCGGGTCGAGAACGGGTTCGTCCGTTCCTACGCGTTGCTGATGTTCTTCGGCGCGCTGCTGCTGGTCGGCGCGCTGCTGCTGGTGAAGGTCTAGGGAGGCCGCGGATGAGCACATTTCCCTGGCTGACCGTGGCGGGCGCGATCCCGCTCGTCGGGGCGGTCGCGGTCGCTCTGACCCCGGGCCTGTCCGCGCCGGGCGCGGACGCGGACCGGCGCGCCCGCGCCAAGCTGGTGAAGCAGATCACGCTGGGCTTCACGCTCGTCACGCTCGCGGTGACGATCGCGATGGCGACGCAGTTCAAGACCGGCGCGGGCGCGCCCGACTTCCAGTTCACCCAGGTCGACCAGTGGATCCCGCAGTTCGGGGTGCACTACGCGGTCGGCGTGGACGGGATAGCGCTGGTCCTGCTGCTGATGACCACGGTGCTGATGCCGGTGGTCGTGCTGGCCTCGTGGAACGACGCCGAGGGCGAGTCGAGCCCGGCGGGCGAGCCGCCCCCGCGGCGCAGCGTGAAGACCTACTTCGCGCTGATGCTGGTGCTCGAGACCATGATGATCGGCGTCTTTGTCGCCACCGACGTGTTCCTGTTCTACGTGTTCTTCGAGGCCATGCTGATCCCGATGTATTTCATGATCGGCAGCTACGGCGTCGGGCAGCGCCAGTACGCGGCGGTCAAGTTCCTGCTGTATAGCCTGCTGGGCGGGCTGCTCATGCTGGTCGCCGTGATCGCGCTGTACGTGTACTCGGCCGGTCCCGGGCACCCAGGCACGTTCCTGTTCAGCCAGCTGATCCACGTCACGCTGAGCCCGACCGTGCAGAAGTGGCTGTTCCTCGGGTTCTTCGTGGCGTTCGCGATCAAGGCGCCGCTGTGGCCGTTTCACACCTGGCTCCCCGACGCGGCCGCCTCCGCGCAGCCGGGGGCCGCGGTCCTGCTGGTCGGCGTGCTCGACAAGGTCGGCACGTTCGGCATGATCCGCTACTGCCTGGAGCTGTTCCCCGCCGCCGCGCACTACCTCACCCCGCTGGTCATCGTGCTCTCGGTGATCGGGATCCTGTACGCCGCGCTGGTGGCCATCGGCCAGCGGGACCTGAAGCGGCTGATCGCCTACACCTCGGTGTCCCACATGGGCCTGATCACGCTGGGCATCTTCGCGATGACCAGCGAGGGCCAGGCGGGCGGCGTGCTGTACATGGTGAACCACGGGTTCTCCACCGGCGCGCTGTTCCTGATCGCCGGATTCATGATCGCGCGCCGGCGCTCGCAGCTGATCGCCGACTACGGCGGGGTGCAGAAGGTCGCGCCGGTGCTGGCCGGGCTGTTCCTGGTCGCGGGCCTGGCGGGCCTGGCCATGCCCGGCCTGAACACGTTCGTCAGCGAGTTCCTGGTCCTGGTCGGCACCTTCACCCGGTATGAGGTCGCCGCGATCCTCGCCACCGCCAGCATCATCCTGGCCGCGATCTACATCCTGTGGATGTACCAGCGCACGATGACCGGGCCGGTGCGCGAGGAGGTCTCGGGCATGCCCGACCTGAGGGCCCGCGAACTGTGGGCGGTCGGCCCGCTGATCGCGCTGATCGTGGTGCTCGGCGTCTACCCCAAGCCGGTGCTCGACGTCATCAATCCCGCGGTCCACCAGACCCTGGTGCAGGTGCATTCCACCGACCCGGTACCGCCGCACCCCGGTAGTCCCAGCGCAGTCACCCAGAGGAGCTCCCCGTGACCGGGATCCTGGCCGCGGCCGGCCCGACGATCAGCGCGCCGAGCATCGAGTGGGGCCAGCTCTCGCCGATGCTGGTGGTGTTCGGCGCCGCCATAGCCGGGGTGCTGGTCGAGGCGTTCGCGCCGCGGGAAGCGCGCCGCCCGATCCAAGTGGTGCTGGCCCTGGCCAGCCTGGCGGCCGGATTCGTGCTGACGATCCTGGTGGCCACCTCGTCGTCCATCTTCGCCCACGGCAGCCCGGGCCACGTCGCCGCGGAGGGCGCGGTCGCGGTGGACCGGCCCACCCTGTTCATCCAGGGCACGATCCTCGTGCTGGCGTTCGTCAGCGTGCTGCTGATCGCCGAGTCCTCGCACGAGGTCAGCCCGTTCGCGGCGCAGGCGGCGGCGGTGCCCGGCAGCGCCGAAGAACGCGAGGGCCTGGAGGCGGGCATCGCGCACACCGAGGTGTACCCGCTGACCCTGTTCGCGATCGGCGGCATGCTGCTGTTCCCGGCCGCTAACGACCTGCTCACCATGTTCGTGGCGCTCGAAGTGCTCTCGCTGCCGCTGTACCTGCTCTGCGGCCTGGCCCGGCGGCGCCGGCTGCTGTCGCAGGAGGCGGCGGTCAAGTACTTCCTGCTCGGCGCGTTCTCGTCGGCCTTCTTCCTGTTCGGCATCGCGATGCTGTACGGCTTCGCGGGCTCGGTGCGGCTGTCGGCCATCGCGGCGGCCGCGTCGTCCAACACCGCCAGCACCACGCTGCTGTACGCCGGGATCGCGCTGCTCAGCATCGGCCTGTTCTTCAAGATCGGCGCGGTGCCGTTCCAGAGCTGGAAGCCCGACGTGTACCAGGGCTCGCCGACGGCGGTGACCGCGCTGATGGCCTCGTGCACGCTGGTGTCGGCGTTCGGCGCGGTGCTGCGGATCTTCTACGTGGCGTTCGGGCAGCTGACCTGGACCTGGCGGCCGATGATGATCGGCATCGCCATCCTCACCATGCTGGTCGGCTCGATCGTCGCGATCACCCAGACCGACGTGAAGCGGCTGATCGCCTACTCCTCGATCGCGCAGGCCGGGTACGTCCTGGCCGGCGTGGCCGCGGCGAGCGCCGCCGGGCTGTCCAGCAGCATGTTCTACCTGGCCGCGTACGGGATCACGGTGATCGGCGCGTTCGCCGTGGTGACCCTGGTGCGCGACCAGGCCGGGGAGGCGGCGCACCTGTCCCGCTGGGCCGGGCTCGGCCGGCGTTCGCCGCTGGTGGCCGGGATCTTCGCGTTCTTCCTCATCGCGTTCGCGGGCATCCCGCTGACCAGCGGCTTCACCGGAAAGTTCGCGGTCTTCCAGGCGGCGGTCAGCGGCGGGGTGCTGTCCGTCGTGATCGTGGGCGTGCTCAGCAGCGCGATCCTGGCGTTCCCCTACGTCCGGGTGATCGTGCTCATGTTCTTCAGCGACCCGGCCCCGGACGGCCCGGCGGTGGTCAGGCCCAGCATGTTCACCGCCGTCGCCGTCGGCATCGGGGTGGTCGTGACGCTGTGGCTCGGAATCGCGCCGGAGCCGCTGCTCAGCCTGGCCAACCACGCGGCGACGCAGCTGTTTGTCCACTGAGCGCGCCGGGCTTGCTCAGGTGTTCGTCCATGGCGCTGCGGGCATACCTCGGATTACGCTGCCTTGCACATATCGTGAGGGTGGCCTGACACCCGCCTCGCGGACGGCTGGTGCACGGGCCGTGCCGGAGCCACCTTCGAGGGAGCCCGATTGAGCACCGTAGTAACTATGGAGTTGCCGGACGCCGCGCTGGCCGCCGACGTCATCGACGGCCTCGCGCAGGTGGAGGACGGCCTGCGGGAGGCCGCGCAGGCCCACCACGAGCTGCTGGCCGAGGCCTCCCGCCACCTGATCAGCGCGGGCGGCAAGAGGTTCCGCGCCACGCTGGTGCTGCTCGCGGCCCAGTTCGGCCACCCCAAAGACGAGCGGATCGTGCCCTCCGCGGTGGCGATCGAGCTCACTCACCTGGCCACCCTCTATCACGACGACGTGATGGACGAAGCGGCGGTCCGCCGCGGCCTGCCGAGTGCCAACTCCCGCTGGGACAACACCGTCGCGATCCTCACCGGCGACTTTCTGTTCGCGCGCGCGTCGCAGATCCTCGCCGACCTGGGACCGGAAGCGATCAGGATCCAGGCCGAGACGTTCACCCGGCTGGTCAGCGGCCAGATCGCGGAGACCGTCGGGCCGCGGCCGGGAGAGGACCCGCTGGGCCACTACCTGAGCGTGGTCACCGCGAAGACCGCGTCCCTGATCGCGACCTCGGGCCGGTTCGGCGCGATGTTCTCCGGCGCGCCGGATGCGGTGGTCGACCGGATCACCCCGGCCTGCGAGGCCCTCGGCATCGCCTATCAGCTCTGCGACGACATCCTGGACGTGGCGAGCGAGTCCGCGCAGTCGGGCAAGACCCCCGGTACCGACCTACGGGAGGGCGTGCTGACGCTGCCGATGCTGCACGCGCTGCGCTCGGCGGGGCCCGGCGACGCGCGGCTGGTTGAGCTGCTGAGCCGGGGCGAGCTGACCGACCCCGAGCTGCACGCGGAGGCGCTCGCGCTGCTCCGGGCGCATCCGGCCATGGAGATGGCCCGCGCGGACACGCGGCGGTGGGCGGCGACGGCCCGGGCCGAGATCCTGGCCCTGCCCGACGTGCCCGCCCGGGCCGCGTTCGAGGCGCTCTGCGAGTTCGTGGCGGAGCGCACCGGCTGACCGGCGCAGGCCCCGTCCCGGCGCGGCGCGGCGGGCTCGCCGGGGCGGCTTGCGGCCATACCGGATCGAAACGGAACGCCCGGGCACGCTAGCATGCAGGTCAATGAGAACCTCTGAGAGCACACCCGGGCGCACAGCGAACGATTCGGCGGTGCCTCCTTCGCTCCCGGAGCTGGCCGGCCTGCCGGCCGCGCGCGGCCGCCAGGAAAGCGGTCCCGCCTCGGACGCTGACGCTGGCCTCGCCGCGCGCAGCAGCGACTTCGTGCAGTCGCTGGACCGGGGGCTGGCCGTGATCCGGGCGTTCGGCCCGGACCGCGAGCGGCTGAGCCTGAGCGAGGTGGCCCGGGCCACCGGGCTCACCCGCGCCGCCGCCCGGCGGTTCCTGCTCACCCTGGTCAAGCTGGGATACGTTCGCAACGACGGCCGGGAGTTCTCGCTGCGGCCGCGGGTGCTCGAGCTCGGCTATGCCTACCTGTCCGGGCTGGCCCTGCCCGAGGTGGCGGCGCCGCACATGGAGGAGCTCGTGGCCAGGCTGCACGAGTCCTCGTCGATCTCGGTCCTGGACGGTCACCACATCGTCTACGTGGTCCGGGTGCCCACCAAGCGGATCATGACGGTGGCGATCTCCGTCGGGACCCGGTTCCCGGCCTACGCCACGTCGATGGGCCGGGTACTGCTCGCCCAGCTGTCCGACGACGAGCTCGAGCGGTATCTCGCCGAGGCCACGTTCGAACGGCTCACCTCGCGCACCGTCACCAACCCGGCCCGGCTGCGGACGATCGTGCGCGACGCAGCGCGCCAGGGGTACGCGATCGTCGACCAGGAACTCGAAGAAGGCCTCCGGGCGGTCGCCGCGCCGATCCGCGGCGCCGACGTGGGGAGCGCGGCCATCAACGTGTCCGCCCACGCCAGCCGGGTCAGCATGGGCGCGATGCGGGGCCAGATACTGCCGGCGCTGCTGGAGACGGCGCGCCAGATCGAGGCGGACCTGCAGGCCCAGGGGTCGCCGTAACACTTAGGCCTCCGGGCCCCCGCCCACCTCCCCTTCCCCCTACCCTGCGCCGCCTTCCCTCGTCGCTCGGGCGCTCGTTCCTCGCTTCTCGCTCCTCAGTCCAGACGGCGCCGCGCCCCTTTGGCCTGTCCGCAGCCAGTACCCGACGGGGAACAGCCGGACGTTCAGGTGCTCGTCCACCAGTCCCCACAGCCCGCGGCGGGCGAACAGCGCCACGAAGATCGCGACCAGCCCGAGGATGATCAGGTACCACGCGTTGTACGAGGCCAGCGTCTGCTGCAGCACCATGTAGACCACGGTGCCGATGATCGGCCCCTCGATCGTGCCCAGCCCGCCGATGATGGTCGCGAAGGCCATCACGGCGGTCCACTGCACGCTGAACACCGCGCTCGGCTGCACCTGGAGCTGGCTGATCGCCAGCACCGCGCCCGCGGCGCCGCAGCCGGCGCCCGCGACCACGAACACCAGCATGCGGGCCAGGCCAACGCGCGCCCCGGAGCTGCGCGCGGCCACCTCGTCGTCGCGGATGGCGGTGAGCACCAGGCCAAGCCGGCCGCGCAGCAGCAGGTAGATCACGAGCAGCGCTACCACCGTGACGGCCAGTCCGGCCCAGTACGTGTACGCGGTCAGCAGCGCCGGGCTGAGCCCGGCCAGGCCAGGCAGCGGCATGCCGGTGCCGCCGCCGATCGAGGAGAACTTTTCGATGATGAGCATGATGGTCGCGGCGAGCACCCAGGTGGCGATCGCGAAGTACCCGGTGCGCAGCCGGGAGACCAGCCACCACAGCGGCAGCGCGGCGACGCCGCAGCCGATCGCGGCGACCGGCAGCGCGGCGAACGGCGAGGTGCCGTGGAGGGCCAGGATCAGCACGAAGTAGGCGCCGAGCCCCACGAACGCCTGCTGCCCCACCGACACCAGGCCCGCGTACCCGGCCAGCAGGTTCCACATGCTCGCCAGCGTGAGCACGATGAACGCCTGCACCAGGATGGCGGTGGTGCCCGAGTACACGATGTAGGGGAACATCGCCAGCACCACGACGACGACCAGGGCGCCCGCCCCGGTCCAGGCGACGTTCCGGCGCGACCGGGTGACCCGGAAGTTCTCGGCCGGGCGGGCGGTGGCTTCCGTGACCAGGCTCACGACTGGGCTCCCCGGGAGATAATGCCCTGCGGGCGTATCACGAGCACGGCGAGGAACACGATGAACCCGGCGAGGGTCTCGTCGGAGATGTTGATCTGGGCGCCGATCTGCTGGGCCACGCCCAGGATCACGCCGCCGAGCAGGGTGCCCCACAGCGAGCCGAGCCCGCCGATCACCACGGCCGCGAACGCGAACAGCAGGATGATGTCGGTGCCCGTGGTCGGGTCGAGCTGGGAGTACATGCCGTAGGCGATGCCGGCCAGCGCCACGGTGCCGAACGCGATCGCGGCCGCGATGCCGAACACGTGCCGGTAGTCAGCCCCGGCCAGCTGCGCCGCTTCCTTGTCGTCGGCCACGGCCCGGATCAGGCGGCCGTACTTGGACCTGGAGAGGAAGTACTGCAGGCCGAGCAGCACCACCACGGCCACGACGAAGATGGTCACCGGCAGGTAGCCGATCTGGATCTGCGAGCCGACCGTGAACGAGCCGGTGACCAGGGCCAGCCCGGTGCCGATCCCGCGGCTGTTGGCCGTGAAGAACTGGAGCAGGCCGTTCTCGATCACCACCGACAGGCCGAGGGTGACCATCAGCGTGGTGAGGATGCTGCGGTCGAGCGCGCCCTGCAGGATCGTGCGCTGGACCACATAGCCGAGCACCGCCATCAGCGGGACCACGATGACGAACGACCAGAGCACAGGGATG
>Ga0306920_100015434_pt1 | contig 10470 bp, 7 predicted proteins | sample flu12Cox44000170_FD_204666 | JGI IMG/M metagenome (GOLD analysis project Ga0306920, IMG submission 204666) | Lab enrichment of tropical soil microbial communities from Luquillo Experimental Forest, Puerto Rico - flux4day.12C.oxic.44.000.170 (v2)... | ecosystem: Environmental > Terrestrial >... | reverse complement strand
CAGGAAGTTCAATTCTTCGAATCCAACCTTAACCAGCAACTCATCAGCCAGCGGCAGATTCTGGCGCTCACCGGGCTCATTGACAACGTCACCGATCCCGTCAATGAACCAAAGGTCACGCGTCTGCTCGACAACTTTGTGGAGTCCAACCGCAACACCATCTATCTGACGGCGGTGGGCCGCGATGCCAAGGGCACCAGCGCTTCTCAAGGCAATTTCCGGGTGGAGCAGGACCCCTTCGTCGCAAAGGCCCTGCAGCGCGCCTTCGTCAGCTGTGTCCAGCAAGTGAGCGTTCGCAGCGACCCCCTGGCGCTCGCGCCCGACAACCGCCCGGCTTTCGTGATTGCCGTTCCTTTAAAGGATTCGCAGGACAATTTCACCGGCATGCTCGCCGCCGTCGTATCGCTCGACCCGATTCTACGCCGGCTGCAAGACGCGAGCGTGCGCGGCCGCAGCGTATTTGTCGTCGATCACTATGGCCACGTCGTCGCGCATCCGGATACAAAGCGCTTCGTGCCCGGCGAAGACCTGACCGACAAATCGAAACTCGTAAGCCAAATCAAGGCCTTGCCAAAGGAGCTGCGCAACACCGAGACCGTCCGTTTCACTGAAACTCTGAACAAGCGTGACGTCGAAATGGTCGGCACCTACAGCACGTTCCCGGAGGTCAACTGGGCCGTTGTTGCTCAGCGCAGCGTCAATGATGCGCGCGATGACGCCGGTGTGTCGGATCTGAACCGCCAGGCGCTTGCCTTCGTTAGCGTCGTTGTTCTCCTCGCTGTTCTCTTCGGATATTTCTTTGCGGTTGGCATCAGCGGACCGATTCGCAGCTTGGCCGCCTCCACGCGCGCGATCAGCCGCGGCGAGTTTCATCAGCGTACGCCGGTACGCGGCTCCGCTGAAATCAGCGAACTCGCTGAAAACTTCAATCTGATGGCGAGCGATATCGAAGAGTACATCGAGCGCCTTAAGGAAGCGGCTGAAGAAAACCGCGAGCTTTTCATCGGATCGATCCGCATGCTGGCGGCCGCCATCGACGAAAAGGACCCCTACACGCGCGGTCACTCTGGCCGGGTGGCGAAGTATTCAACCGTAATTGCGCAGGAAATGGGCATGTCCGCCGAAGAGCTGGATAAGCTGAAGATTTCTGCGCTTCTGCATGACGTCGGCAAAATCGGCGTCGACGACCGCGTCCTGAAGAAGCCCGGCTCTTTGACGCCCGAAGAGTTCGACGTCATGAAGACGCACACGACCAAAGGTGCGAACATCATGCGTCCCGTTTCGCAGCTGAAAGACATGCTGCCCGGCATCGAGCTCCACCACGAGCACATGGACGGTCGCGGTTACCCCTACGGCCTGGCCGGCCCGCAGATTCCCACGATGGCGCGCATTATCGCCGTGGCGGATACGCTCGATGCGATGACGACGAACCGGCCTTATCAGTCGGCGATGGATCTGGACTACGCTCTCGGACGCGTAAAGGCCCTGGCGGGCTCGAAATTCGATCCCGCGGTTGTCGATGCGCTCGAATCCGCTGTAAACGCCGGCAAAATCCGCCTTTCCGCCGTCGAAGTCCACGTCTGATCCTGCTTCCCTTCCCCTTCTGCTACAATTTTGGGTTGCGCATTCCGACCTGCGCAGACCTGCATGATTACCCTTTTCGGCAAACCCGAACCCACGCTGCTCGAACGCCTAAAGGAGTCCGTCAGCAAAACCAAGACGGCGCTCGCCGATACCCTCGATAACGTCACGAAGGGTGGCCGGCAGATTGACCCTCTGACCCTTAAGGACGTGGAAACGGCGCTCCTCTCGGCCGATCTTGGCGTCAAGACCACCAGAGAAATCCTCGACTCCGTCAAAGAACAGGTCGCGCGCAACGCCCTTTCCGACGGTGAACAGCTGAAGCGCGAAATCAAGGCGCATGTCTTTCGCGCGCTGAACGTTTACGGCAACACGCCGAGTCTGGCGGGTGCCGCCAACGGCTCCGATCCCCGGGTGATTTTTATCGTCGGCGTAAACGGCGCTGGAAAAACCACCAGCATCGGCAAGCTTGCCAACCGCCTGCGGCGGGACGGTAGGAGCGTGGTGCTTTGCGCCGCGGATACCTTCCGCGCGGCAGCGATCGAACAACTGGAAATTTGGGCACAGCGAAATGCCGTCGAGGTCATCAAGCAAAAATCGGGCGCGGACCCCGCGGCCGTTGTTTTTGATGCCATGGCGGCGGCGAAGGCGCGCAACGCCGATGCCGTGATTGTTGATACCGCTGGGCGATTGCACACGAAGTCCAATCTGATGGCTGAACTCGAAAAAATGAAGCGCACCGCGGCCAAGGTGATTCCCGGGGCACCTCACGACGTGCTCCTGGTGCTTGATGCGACGACGGGCCAGAACGGGCTGGCGCAAGCGCGCCAGTTTACTTCGACCGTCGGCGTAACAGGCATTATTCTGACCAAGCTCGATGGCACGGCAAAAGGCGGCATCGTCGTCGCGATTTCGCGTGAACTGGGCCTGCCGATTCGCTTCGTGGGCACCGGTGAACAGATCGACGACCTCGTGCCGTTTGACGCGCAAGCCTACGCGGACTCGCTTTTCAACTGAAACCCGTGAACTCTCACGATCTGCACTTCATGGAGCACGCGCTCGACCTCGCGCGCAAGGGAGTTGGCCTGGCTAGCCCGAATCCAACCGTGGGCTGCGTCATTGTAAAGGATGGCGCGATTCTGGGCGAAGGCTTCCATCAGTATGACTGGCGCGAACACGCGGAAGTTGTCGCGATGAAGCAGGCCGGAGAACGCGCACGCGGCGCAACACTTTACGTCACTCTGGAACCGTGCAACAGCACGGGCCGCACCGGACCGTGTTCCGAGGCCATCGTCGCTGCCGGGTTGTCGCGCGTGGTGGCCGCGATGGAAGACCCCAACCCTAAGGTTCAAGGTGCGGGTTTCGAAAGGCTGAGGGCGGCTGGAATCGAAGTTCGCCGGGGCGCCCTTGAAGCCGAAGCGCATAAACTGAATGAAGCGTTCAGCTGGTGGATCACCACTCATAAGCCCTTCGTCACTTTGAAGTCGGCGTTGACGCTGGACGGGCAACTTGCCCTTCCGCTTCGGCGCGGAAGCAAAAAACAGACCTGGATCACCAGCGAAGAGTCCCGAGCCGAAGTTCACCGCCTGCGCCACGCCTCGGATGCGTTGCTCAGCGGTGTCGGAACCATCCTCGCGGATGATCCGCTGCTGACCGACCGCAGCGGCTTGCAGCGGCGGCGGCGCTTACTGCGGGTCATACTGGATACCAAGTTGCAGCTCTCTCAGAAATCGCGCATTGTGCAGACCGTCGATGACGATTTGCTGGTCTTCACGGCCGCTTCGCGCAACTCCGCAAAAGCGCGAAAATTGCAGACAGCGGGCGTGGAGTTGATCCGGTCGAAATCCCGCTCCGGGAAGATTGATCTGTCCGTTGTGATGAAGGAATTGGGCCGCCGCCAGATTCTTAGCGTGCTGCTTGAGGCCGGCCCGCGCCTCAACGGCGCCGCGCTTGCGGCAGGAGCTGTTCAAAAGTTAGTGCTCTTCTATGCCCCCAAGCTTGCGGGAGCTTCGGGCGTGCCTTTCCTTCCCGCCGCAATGACAGATTTTCCGCACCTTCACATCCGCTCATTCCAGCAGTTCGGTCCCGACGTCGCCATCGAAGCGTATTTGGGAGCTTCACGCCCCAAGTAACACTGCCCCTACGAGCCGTTCCTTTCTTGTATCGCCGGCGCAGAAATCGCTACTCATCTGGTCATTTCTTTGCGACGATTTGCATCGGCTCGGAGGTTCCCGCATGAGCGACGCTCCCCGTTCCTGGCGCCTGGGATTCTGGAGTTTGATCGCCACGCAGTTCCAGGGAGCGTTCAACGACAACGCGCTCAAGTATCTCGTCCTTTACCTGATTATCGGCACCAATCTTACGCCAGAGCAGGAAGAAACCAAGGTTTTGCTCGTCGGCCTCCTGTTCGCCCTTCCTTTCATCTTGTTTTCCATGACGGGCGGCTATTTCGCCGATCGCTACAGCAAGCGCACTGTCACGATCTGGACGAAGGGATTCGAAATTTCGGTGATGCTTTTTGCGATCGCCAGCTTTGCGCTACACAACATGTCGATGTCGCTCGCCGCACTGTTCCTGGCCAGCACCCAGGGAGCGCTCTTTGGTCCTTCGAAGTACGGGCTTTTGCCAGAGATTCTGCCGGAAAGCCGGTTGTCGTGGGGCAACGGCGTCATTGAGTTGGGCACGTTTCTCGCGGCAATTACCGGCACGGTCGCTGGTGCCAGTCTTTCCGAGGCTTTTAACGGACGGCAGGAATATTCCGGTGTGATCTTTCTTGGTTGCTCTTTCATCGGGCTGCTTACCAGCTTTGGCATCACGCGGGTGCCCGCGGCGAATCCCGCAAAAACATTTCGCCTCAATTTTCTTGGAGATTTATGGAGCGAAGGAAAACGCGTCGCGCAAGACCGCGTGTTGTGGCTGGCCGTGGTCGGAAATACCTACTTCTTCTTTATCGGCGCACTTCTCCAGTTTGATATCGTTTTCTACGGCCGGGACGTCCTGCACGTCCCCGCTACCGAGGGTAGTCTTCTGCAGGCCGCGATTGCCATCGGCATCGGCCTCGGCAGCCTCGCGGCTGGCTATCTCTCCGGCGGAAAAATCGAGTATGGACTTATTCCGCTCGGCGCCTCGGGTATCACGATTTTCGGATTCCTGCTTGCCGTTCCCGGATTGTCTTTTATCACCGTCCTCGGGCTGCTCGCGGCACTCGGGTTCTTTGGAGGCTTTTTCATTGTACCGGTCAGCGCGCTGATCCAGCACCGGCCGGAGGAACAGCACCGCGGGGGAGTCCTCGCGGCCGCGAACCTGCTCTCATTCATCGGGATTCTGCTCGCGTCCGTCGCCTACTACGGCTTCAAACACTTTCTGCATTTGGGTCCGGCGGGAATTTTCTTCTGGTCATCGTTCCTCACGCTGGGGTCGCTTGCTTATGTTTTGTGGCTGCTGCCGGATTCGCTGCTTCGTCTATTGCTCTGGATTGCCGCGCACACTTTCTACCGCCTCGATTTGAAAGGTCAGGAGAACATCCCCGCTCGCGGCGGCGTACTGCTGACGCCCAACCATACCTCCTGGGTAGATGCGGTCCTGCTGCTTGCCGCCACCGACCGGCCCATCCGCTTCCTGATGTTTAAGGGGGTGTACGAGAATTTCCTGATCAAACCTTTCGCTAAAGTGCTGAAGATCATTCCAATCGCCTCGGATCAGGGCCCGCGCGAGATGATTCACTCGCTGCGCGAAGCCTCCGAAGCGCTGCGCAACGGCGAAGTTGTCCGCATTTTTCCGGAAGGCGAGATTACGCGCATCGGCCAAATGCTGCCGTTCCGCCGCGGCTTCGAACGGATCGTGAAAGGTATCGACGTACCCATCGTTCCCGTGAACTTGGACGGGATTTGGGGCTCAATCTTCAGTTTCTCCGGCGGGCGGTTCCTCTGGAAAGTCCCTCGCAGCATCCCCTATCCCGTGCGCATCACCTTTGGCAAGCCGCTGCCCTCGACCGCGTCGGCCACCGAGGTGCGGCGAGCGGTGCAGGAACTGGGTGTCGACGCCTTCCAGCGCCGGCGCCGTTACATGAAGCCGCTGACGCGATCCTTTCTGCGGGCTGCGCGGATTCACCCGCGGCGCTTTGCCATGGCCGACGGGCGCACGCCAGAGCTCACCTCCGGCGCATCGCTGATCAAGGCGATTTTTCTGGCGCGCCGTCTTCGCTCACGCTGCGACGGACAAAAAATGGTGGGCGTTCTGCTGCCGCCGTCGATTCCCGGAGCGCTGCTGAACTGGGCGGCACTCTTGCTCGGTAAAGTGCCGATCAACCTCAATTACACAACCTCGAACGAGTCGCTGGCCTCGTGCGCCAGGCAGTGTGAGCTGAAGACCATCGTCACTTCGAAATTATTCCTCGAAAAGGTGCATGTGCAGCCGCCCGGAGAGGTCATTTACGTCGAAGACCTCGCCGACGGCCCCCGTTTCGGCGAAAAACTTGCGGCGCTACTTGCCGCCCGCCTGCTTCCGGCGCGCCTGATTGAGTTGTTTCTCGGCGTCCGGCGGACCGCAGCGCTCGACGACACCGCCACGGTTATTTTCTCGAGTGGCTCTACCGGCGAACCCAAGGGCGTGGTCCTCTCGCACTTCAATCTGGCCTCCAACGTCGAGCAACTCGAACAGGTTTTTCACCTTCACAAAGGCGACCGCATTCTCGGCATCCTTCCTTTCTTTCACTCCTTCGGATTCACTGGCACTCTTTGCCTCCCGACGCTCGCGGGCATCGGAGTGGTGTTTCACCCGAGTCCGCTGGACGCCCAGGCGATCGGGGCCCTGGTCAGCCAGAACGCCGTCACCCTGCTCCTCTCTACCCCCACGTTTTTGAATTCGTATACACGACGCTGTTCCCCGGAGGCCTTTGGCAGCCTCCGCATCGTTATGGCAGGCGCGGAAAAACTACCCGAACGCGTGGCGCAGAGTTTCGAAGACCATTTCGGGATTCGTCCTCTCGAAGGATACGGCTGCACGGAATGCTCTCCGGTGGTGGCGGTGAACACTTACGATTTCCGTGCCGCGTACTTTCGGCAGATTGGAGCAAAACGCGGCACCATCGGCCACCCCCTGCCGGGAATCGGTGTGCGCATCATCGATCCTGATTCCGGTGAAATACTTGCTATCAATAAGCCGGGCTTGCTGCTGGTCCAGGGGCCAAACGTCATGGTCGGTTATTTGAATCGTCCGGAGAAAACCGCGGAAGTGTTGCGGGACGGCTGGTACAACACGGGCGACATCGCCACGGTCGACGAAGATGGCTTCCTGCGGATCACCGACAGACTCAGCCGCTTCAGCAAAATTGGCGGCGAGATGGTGCCACACATCAAGGTAGAGGAACAGTTGCACGAACTGCTCGAGGCAGATGGCCAAGTCCTGGCGGTTACTGCGATTCCTGACGAGAAAAAGGGCGAGCGTCTCGTGGTCGTTCACACGCTGAAGGAGGATGACCTGCGCAAGTGTTTAGACCGACTCGCAAAAACGGATCTCCCGGCGCTTTGGAAGCCGAAACCCGACCAGTTCGTCCACGTCGAGCAGCTACCCTACCTCGGCACAGGCAAGCTGGATTTGCGGCGCCTTCGCGAGCTGGCGCAAGCTGGCGTCACGCCGGCGAACGCCTCCTAGCTGGCTAATGGCGAAGGCCGCCGAGGGCGGCCTTCTTCGTCGCCAGGCAAATCGTAGAGCGCGCTACTTCCGCGGTTCAAATCCCTCGAGCAGGCAGGTCATCGCGCACTTCACCGCGCCGTCAGGCAGCAAGGAGCATTCGACCACGGACCAGTCCGCATCCTCCATCTGAAACTTGGCTGCCGTGATGCTCGCAACCCTATCTTTGTTTGGGCAGAGCACGTCTCGAAAACGAAAACTGCAGTTCTCAAGGATACGATCGACAACCTCCGGATCGAACATGCACCCCTCCTCGCAAAACTGGGCTTGAGCCCTGATTCCGCTTCCGCCCCCGGCTCCAAAAAAAACCGCTGCGCGCCCCCTCGATTCCCCGGGTGCCCGACGAACTCCGCCCCTTCTGCTATTCGTCTTTTGCACGCGCCTGCGACAAGCACTCCATTCCGCAGCGAACCGCCCCGGGCGACAGGAGCGAACAATCAATCACCCGCCAGTCGCTCCATCCCTCTTCGCTAAACGGCCAATTGGCCACGACAACCTCGGCTTCGTGATTATGCTTTGTGCAGAAAATTTTCTGGGGATAAGTCTTTGCTGATTGATGAGAATCGGTAACTTTGGGTTCAAACATGGACCACCTCCGACCAGGAGCGTGGTCAGCTTCATCTTGCGCCCACCTTCGCGGGTGCGTCAAGGACCTCCGCCACGGTCGGCACGGTGGGCACGGTCCGGGTTATGCGGCGCGTGTCGATGGTAAGCTTGAAAATCAGCGTTGAGTCATCCGCAAGGGCTTTACAAAGACATACCGGGGAGGGGTCGCATGTTCACTGGCATTATCGAACACCTGGGCACGGTCGAATCGCTGAAGCTGCACGCGGAAGGCGGCCGCCTTACGATCCAGGCGCCCACGGTGGCGCCACATCTTGCCGTCGCCAACAGTATCGCGGTCGATGGTTGCTGCCTCACGGTTGTGACGGTGCGGGGCGACAAATTCGCCGCCGACCTTTCCGCCGAAACCATTCGCAAAACCGCCATCGGTGAATGGAAAGCGGGAACGCGCGTGAACCTCGAGCAGCCCATGACCGCTGCAAAGGAGTTCGGTGGCCACTTTGTGCTTGGCCACGTGGATACCACCGGCCGCGTGATGCGGCTCGATCCCGAAGGCGAAAATTGGTGGTATGGCGTGGAGGTGCCGCAGCCGTTTGCAAGGTTCATTGTCCCTCAGGGCTCCATCGCCATTGACGGCATCAGTCTGACAGTGGCCCGTTGGAACGGGCGCGCGGCGGAACTCGCGATTATTCCCTTCACGTACCAGCACACGAATATCCGCAGCAAGAAAGTCGGCGAAGCCGTGAATCTGGAAGCCGACGTTCTGGGGAAATACGTCGAAGGGTATTGGGAAGCGCGCCGCAGCGCTAAGCCGGCAAGCAACCTTACGATCCAGCAACTCGTCGCGCAGGGCTTCTAGCCGTTGCAACTCCCCGCTCGGACGATTCATCGGTCACGCTTCGTGTTTCTTTGATCGCGCGCCGCGCCAGTAGAGCACCAGGCCCAGCAGGATCGATATCGCCGTGCCTCCGACAAGGCGCAGTTCGAAGCTCCATTTGTTGGCGCTGTCTCCAGGCGGCACGAGCGAAACAAAAATCCCGATCAGCACGACTGCAAATCCGAGAATCCCGCTCAACCACAGGCCGACCTTGCCTCCGGGAACCAGGACGGCGTGCGGATTTTCCGAGCGCTCTTTGCGCCCCGAGAGTTTCAGCACTCCGGCAAACATGTAGAGAAACGGAATGAAGTAAAGAATGATGGCTGCATCGATCAGCATCTGGTAGGCCGCCTGGACCGTCTCGCTTTTGATTTGACTGAGCAGCAGAATTGCGCCGGAGACGCCTGCCTGCACCAAGATCGAAATGTACGGCGTTTTCCATTTCGGATGGATTTTGCCAAACGCCGATGGCAAATAGCGATCGATGCCCACAACAAACGGTACTCGGGCAATTCCGGCCACGGTGCTGCCAACTCCGCCGGCGTTCCCCACGGTAACCAGCAGCGCCGCCAAGATTCCGAGCACGCCAACCTTCAGCACGACGGATCCGAGGGTGATCGCGTGGAAGACGCCGCTCTTCGGGTCGAGAGCCGCCGCAGGCACGAGCGAGAGAATTGCGAAGGTGCCGACGACGTACATGAACGCGATCATCGCGCCCGCGCCAAAGACCGCGCGTGGCAGGGTCCGTCGCGGGTCGCGCACTTCTTCGCTCATCGCCGACACCAGTTCGAGCCCGGTAAACGCAAAGGCAATCTGCGACCAGAAATTCACGGTGTCCCAGTTCCACGTCGGCGCCATGCTGGCCCAGGTAAATTGCGTTACCGAGCCTTGTTTGAAATAAACCAGCAGCGCAACACCCACCAGCATCAACAGAGGCAGATACGTGCCGACGCCGCCGGCATTCTGCAGCCACTTTCCGACATTCAGGCCGATGATATTAAGCACCACCGCCACGACGAGCAGCACAAGGGAAACGGTCAGAAGAAATGCCTGGTCCTGTGAAAACGCCGCGCCTTTCTCCCCGAGAATGTATGCGCTCATCGAAGCGCTCGCAAGCAGCAACCCTGGAAAATAAAACACGGTGTAAATCCAGTAGGTCCAGCCAGCCACAAAGCCGTGAAAATCTCCAAACGCTTCCTTGGCCCAGACGTAGAGCCCGCCTTCATCCGGAAAACGCGAAGACAGTTCGTTGATGACAAACGCACCAGGCACAAAAAAGAAAACGGCCGCAATGACCCAGAGGCTGATGGAAGACGTTCCGTTGTGGCCCGCGGCGGCGATCCAGCGCGGGCCAAGTACGGTGGCGATGTTAAACAACAAAACATCCCAAAAACCCATTGCCTTTCGAAGTTGTGATTTGGGATCTTTCGGGGATGCGACGGCAACGGAGGTTGTCACAGCGTCACATCCAGCGCCGGAACGAGTTGGTCCTGGAGAAGGAAATCACGCACAAGCTTGTCCTTCGATTGTTCGAACTCCGCCCAAGTCGAATAGACCTGGGCTTTACCTTCCTGCAGAAAAACGAGTGTATCAGCAAGGCGCTTGGCAAGATGCGTGTCGTGAGTGACGACGACCGATGTCTTGTGGAACGCCTCCTTCAAGCGAAGAATCAGGTCGCCCATATGCCCGGCCATGATTGGATCGACCATCGTGGTCGGCTCGTCGTAGAGGATAGCCTCCGGATTTTGCGCCAGCGC
>Ga0306920_100015432_pt1 | contig 10471 bp, 12 predicted proteins | sample flu12Cox44000170_FD_204666 | JGI IMG/M metagenome (GOLD analysis project Ga0306920, IMG submission 204666) | Lab enrichment of tropical soil microbial communities from Luquillo Experimental Forest, Puerto Rico - flux4day.12C.oxic.44.000.170 (v2)... | ecosystem: Environmental > Terrestrial >... | reverse complement strand
GCGGATCGCTGGGCCTGGGCGAGCTGGCGGCGGCTGGCGACCGCCATCGCGGTCACCGCGCCGAGCAGGGACAGGCCCGCCGACACCGCCAGCGCCGGTCGGAACCCCGCCGCCACCTGGTCCGGCGCCCCGAGGTGCCCGGTCGCCGTGAAGACCGCGGTCACGACGGCGACCCCGAACACCCCGCCGAACCGCTGCAGCGTGTTGTTCACCCCGGAGGCCTTGCCGATGTCCGCGGGCGGCACCGAGCTGAGCGCCGCCGTCGGGGTCGCCGGCAGCACCATCGAGATGCCCACCCCGGCGATGACGAACGGCAGGATCAGCAGGGTGTAGGGCACGGTCGCGGTCGCGATCAGGGCGATCCAGGCGAACCCGGCCGCCTGCAGGATCAGCCCGAGGAGCATCAGCGGCCGCGGCCCGAGCCGGTCGGTCAGCCTGCCTGCCAGCGGCGCCACCACGACGGGGGTGGCCGTCCAGGGCAGGAACCGCAGCCCCGCGCCGAGCGGGGAAAAGCCCAGCCCGAGCTGGAAGTACGTCGCGGCCAGGAAGGCCGCCGAGAACAGCGCCGCGGACTGGAGGAACCCGGTGGCGTTCGCGGCGGCGAAGGCGCGGATCCGCAGCAGCCGCCCGGGCAGCATCGGCTCCGGCGCCCGCCGCTCCCAGGCGGCGAACCCGGCCAGGGCGGCCGCGCCGAGGGCGAACGCCGCGATGACCTCGCCCGTGCCCCAGCCCGCCTCGCCGCCGCGGACCAGGCCCCAGAGGATGCCGCCGGCCCCGGCCGTGACCAGTACCACCCCGGGTACGTCGAACCTCGTGGCGGGCCCGCGGGATTCTGGGAGCCGGATCATGGAGAGCACCGCGGTGGCGAGCCCGATCGGCACGTTCACCCAGAAGATCCAGTGCCAGTTCAGGCCGTACACCACCGCACCGCCGACCAGCGGCCCGGCGGCGACCGCCAGGCCCGCGATGCCGCCCCAGATGCCGACGATGCTGCCGCGGCGCTCCGCCGGCCAGGCCGCGGTCAGGATGGTCAGGCTCAGCGGGGTCACGATTGCCGCGCCGGCGCCCTGCACCGCGCGGGCCGCGATCAGGGTGCCCGCGGTGGGTGCGAGCGCGCAGGCGGCCGAGGCCGCGGAGAACAGCAGCAACCCCGCGACGTAGACCCGCCGGCGGCCGAGCCGGTCGCCCACGGCCGCGGCGGTGATGATCCCGGCCGCGAACGACAGGGTGTAGGCGTTGACCGTCCACTCCAGGGTGGACACGCTGCCGCCGAGGTCATGGTGGATCGACGGCAGGGCGGTGATCACCACCAGGGCGTCCAGCGCGACCATGAAGAAGGCGGCGGAGGTGAGCACCAGCGCCCAGCCGCGCGAGGGTTCGGGCCGGGACGGCCGCCGGGAACGCCGGCGGCCAGCAGGCCAGGTGAGTCCCATGTCAGTCCTCCGGAGGCCGCGCGGCGGCACCTGTGGTGCGCGGTGACCGCCCGGCTCACCTCTCCTACGGAGGGGGGCGCCCGGATTCGACAGCTACCCCGGAATTTCTCCGGCGGGCCCGGAACCCGCGGCCGGTGCGGTCCCGGCCGCCAGGCGGCGGGCGGCCCGGCGCTCGAGCTCGTCGCGGAGCGGGCCGTTCGCGGTGGCCTCGATGGCCCGGGCCCAGGCCGCGGTGGCCGCCGCCGTCTCGCCCGCGCGGTCGAGCAGGTCGGCGTGCGCCGCGTGCAGCGGTGCGTAGCCGGCCAGCGGGCCGGCGGCCAGCACCGGCTGCAGGATCTTCAGCCCGGCGCGCGGCCCGTCGGCCATCCCGACCGCCACCGCCCGGTTGATCTCGATCACCGGGGACGGAGCCCGGCGGGCCAGCTCGCCGTAGAGCACCGCGATCTGCGGCCAGTCGGTCCGCTCGAAGCGCGGCGCCTGGGCGTGCAGCGCCGCGATCGCGGCCTGCACCTGGTAGGGCCCGGGCGCACGCCGGGCCAGGGCAGCGTCGACGAGCCCGGCCCCCTCGGTGATCATCTGCCGGTCCCAGCGGCCCCGATCCTGCTCGGCGAGCGTCACCGGCCGGCCGTCGGCGTCCAGCCGGGCCGCGGCGCGGGAGTGGTGCAGCAGCATCAGGGCGAGCAGGCCGGTGATCTCCGGGTCGGCCGGCAGCAGCCGGTGCAGCAGGCGGCCCAGCCAGATCGCCTCCTCGCACAGGTCGGCGCGGACCAGTTCCGCCGCGCTGCGAGTGGCCGCGTACCCCTCGTTGAACACCAGGTAAACCACGGCCAGGACGCCGGCCAGCCGGGCGGGCAGCATGTCCGCCGCAGGCACCCCGAACCGGATGCCCGCCTCACGGATCTTCCGCTTGGCCCGGACCAGCCGCTGGGCGATCGTGGGCTCCGGCAGCAGGAACGCCGCGGCGATCTCCCGCGTGGTCAAGCCCGCCGCATAACGCAGCGTGAGCGCGACCCGGACCTCCAGCGCCAGGGCGGGATGGCAGCAGGCAAAGATCAGCCCCAGGCGCTCGTCTTCCAGCACTGGGCCCTCCTGCTCCGCATCGATGCCCTCGCCCGGGTCCGCCAGGGCGCCGCCGTCCAGGCCGTGCCGGGCCACCGGCCGGTCCCGGCGCAACTGGTCGACCGCCTTCCGCCACGCGGTGAGCGTCAGCCAGGCGCCGGGGTTGGGCGGCACGCCGCCGCGCCGCCACGCGACGGCCGCGGCGGTGAACGCCTCGGCCACCGCATCCTCGGCGGCCTGCAGGTCGCCGAGCCGCCGGGACAGCGCCGCCACCACGGTGGTCCACTCGTCCCGGAAGGCGCGCTCCAGCGCGGCGGCGGCTATTCCAGCGCCGTCTGCCACTGCATCCCTTCCCTCACCGGCCGCACCTCCACGGTGCCGTAACGCATGATGGGCATCTTGGCCGCCCAGTCCAGTGCGACGTCGAGGCTGTCGGCTTCCAGCAGGTAGAAGCCGAGCAGGTGCTCTTTGGTCTCAGCGAACGGCCCGTCGGTCAGCAGCCGCTCCCCCTCGCTCAGCCGGACCGTGGTCGCGGTGTCCGGCCAGGTGAGCTGCTCGGCGCCGAGCAGCACGCCCGCCTCCTTGATGGCGGCGGTGTAGTCGAGCCAGGACTCAATGACCCCTGCCGGGGCCGGGCCGGGGTTGTCGCCGGCGCCCGGCACAGCGTAGATCAGCAGCGCGTACTTCATCGTGGCCTCCCTGCTCTGCGACGCGGCCACCGGTGGCGGCCGGGTTCACGGGTACTACGCACGCCCGCCGCCCATATCGACACCACCCGCCGAGGAATTCTCGCCGGGAGGCGATCGCGGCGCCATGCCGGGGCTCGCGCCCGGCGCTCGTTCCACCTATTCTGGTGGCATGCAGCGCAACGGCACCGCCGCGTGGTGGCCGTCCTAGGACGGTCACCGACACGCTGTGCCATGCGGGCCGTCCGGCGGACGGCCCGCTCGCATGTTCTGGCATGCGGTCCTCCTCCGGCGGCTCCCGACCCCGAGGAGAACGACATGACCGCATCTGCCATCGCCAGCAACGACATCACCCCGGTGCCGGGCCCCCTGCCCGGGCCGCCCCGGATGCTCACCGGGGACCGCCCCACCGGCAGGCTGCACCTCGGCCACTACGCCGGCAGCCTGGCCAACCGGATCCGGCTGCACCGCCGGTATGAGAGCTTCTTCATCGTCGCCGACCTGCACATGCTCACCACGAAGAACAGCCCGGAAGACATCGCTGCGGCCGGCCGTCACGCGGCCGACATGGTGCTCGATTCCCTCGCAGCCGGCCTCGATCCGGCACACTCGGTGTTCTACCTGCAATCGGCCGTGCCCGAGGTAGCCGAGCTGAGCCTGCTCCTGTCCAGCCTGGTCACCGTGCCCCGGCTGCAGCGCATCCCGAGCCTGAAGGAGATGGGGCAGCACGCCGGCCAGCGGGAGATGCCGCTGGCGCTGCTCGGGTATCCGGTGCTCCAGGCCGCCGACATCCTGGCGGTCCGGGCCACGGCGGTGCCCGTCGGCCGGGACAACGCGGCGCACGTGGAGGTCGCCCGGGAGATCGCCCGCCGGTTCAACCGCCGCTACGGGGCCGTGTTCACGGTGCCGGCCCTGGTCCCGGCGGATGTCCCGGTCCTGCCCGGCACCGACGGCCGGGCCAAGATGAGCAAGAGCCTGGGCAATGCCATCTACCTGTCCGACCCGCCGGGCGAGGTGGCCGCGAAGGTGCGGCGCATGTACACCGACCCGGCCAGGACCACCGCCGGGGTGCCCGGCACGGTCGAGGGCAACCCGGTGTTCGTCTACCACGACGCCTTCAACGACCGGCCCGCCGAGGTCGCCGAGTTGAAGGAGCGTTACCGGGCCGGGAAGGTCGGCGACGCCGAGGTCAAGGAGAAACTCACCGGCGCGCTGAACCGGTTCCTCGGCCCGATCAGGGAGCGCCGGGCCGCCCTGGCGGCCGACCAGGGGCTGGTGGAGGAGCTCATAGTGACCGGCACCGAGCGGACCCGCCGGGAGGCCAAACGCACGCTCGCGGATGTGCGGGCGGCCATGGGCCTGACCGCGGCGCTGGCCGGGTTCCGCCGGGCTGCCCGGGCCCGGGGAGCGGTCCCGGGACCGCCGGGTCAGGCCGGGCCGTAGCGCGCGCCGCGAGGCCGGTGCTCTATCCCTGACCGGGAACGTCAGGGATCAGGGGTAACCTCGGCCACCGGCAAGCCTTTCTGCCCGCACGCAACCTCAGGGAGCATCAATGACCGACGTCGTCGTGTTCCATCACGCGCAGGGCCTCACCGGCGGGGTCCGCCGGTTCGCCGACCAACTCCGCGCCGCCGGCCACCGGGTCACCGTCCCCGACCTCTACGACGGCAAGACCTTCGGCGCCCTGGAGGACGGCATCGGCTACGCCCAGGAGGTCGGCTTCGACACGATCATCGAGCGCGGCCGCGCCGCCGTCGAGGGCCTGCCGAACGAAGTCGTCTATGCCGGGTTCTCGCTCGGCGTCCTGCCCGCCCAGATGCTGGCCCAGACGCGGCCAGGCGCCAAGGGCGCCCTGCTGCTGCATGCCTGCGTCCCGGTCTCCGAGTTCGGGGGTACCTGGCCGGACGATACCCCGGTCCAGGTCCACGGCATGGATGCCGACCCGCTCTTCGTCGAGGAGGACCTGCCCGCCGCCCGTGAGCTGGTCACGCTGACCTGGGCCGCGGAGCTGTTCCTGTACCCCGGCGACAAGCACCTGTTCGCCGACCCCAGCCTGCCCGACTACGACGAGGCCGCCGCGACGCTGCTCATGCAGCGCGTGCTCGGCTTCCTCGGCGGCACCGCGCGGTTCGACCCCGATCCCGCCGGTGGTGAGCGGGAACTGCTCGGCCAGTACCTGGACTTCCAGCGCCAGACGGTGCTGGCCAAGACCGCGGGGCTCAGCCGGGAGCAGATGACCCGGCGGCACGCGCCCTCGGCGCTCACCCTCGCGGGCCTGCTCTACCACCTCGCGCTGGTGGAGGAGTCCTGGCTGGAGGAGCGATTCCTCGGCCTGCCGGTCCGCGAGCCGTGGGCCGGTGTGGACTTCAAGGCCGACCCGGATTGGGAGTTCCGGACCAGCGCCGAGCTGGAGCCCGAGCAGTTGCGCCAGCGCTACCGGGAGGCCTGCGAGCGCAGCCGCCAGGCCATGGCACAGGCGGACGGCCTGGACCAGCTCTCGGTGCAGCCGCAGCGCGACGGCCGGCGCTTCACGCTCCGCTGGGTCCTGCTGCACCTGCTGGAGGAGACCGCCCGGCACGCCGGGCACGCCGACCTGCTCCGTGAGGCCATCGACGGCACCGTCGGCGAGTAGCCGCGCTACCGGCGCCGCGGTCGCGCCTCAGGGCTCCGCACCAGGGCGCGGTGCCGCGACGCCCAGGTCGCTGAGCAGCGCCTGGACCCGGTCGCGGATGGCGTCGCGGATGGGACGGACCGCGTCCAGGGGCAGCCCGGCCGGGTCGGGGAGGTCCCAGTCCTCGTAGCGCTTGCCGGGGTAGATGGGGCAGGCGTCACCACAGCCCATGGTGATGACGACATCGGCGGCCGCCACCTTGTCGCCGGTCAGGGGCTTGGGGTGCTCGCGGGAGATGTCCAGGCCGATCTCGGCCATGGCCTGGACGACGGCGGGATTGAGCTGGCGGGCGGGCTGGGACCCGGCGGAGGTGACCCGGACGCGCCCGGCCGCCGCGTGGTCGAGCAGCGCGGCCGCCATCTGGGAGCGGCCCGCGTTGTGGGTACAGACAAACAGCACTTGCGGGGCGTCGGGCACAGGTGATTGCCTTCCTGGTCAGCCAGCTAACCGGGCCCGCTGGCCGGCGCGTGCAGGGCGGATGCTCCGTCGCTGGCCGTGCGGCCGGCCGGCTCCGCCGGGTCCTGATGATGAGGGACGATGATCTCCGCGGCGTCGGCGGGGGCGAGCCGGGGATAGAGCGCCCAGATCACCAGTACGGCCAGCGCGCCGCCGGCGATCTCGGCGGCGATGAACGACGGCACCGACGCGGGCGCGATACCGGCGAACGTGTCCGAGAACATCCGGCCGACGGTGATCGCCGGGTTCGCGAAGCTGGTGGAGGAGGTGAAAAAGTAGGCCGCGCCGATGTAGGCGCCGACGGCCGCCGGCGCGGACCGGGACCGCCCCGACCGGGCCAGCGCGAAGATCACCACGATCAGGCCCAGCGTGGCCACGATCTCGGACAGGAAATGCGCCGGGGTGGCCCGGTGTTTGGCCGAGACGCTGACCGCGGGCAGGGCGAACATCAGGTTCGCCAGCACCGCGCCGCTGATGCACCCGGCCACCTGGACGGGCAGGTACCAGCCGGCGTCCCGCCACGACAGCCCGCCGAACGCGGCATCCACGAAGGACACCACCGGGTTGAAGTGACCCCCGGACACCGCCCCGAACATCAAGATGATCACGAACAGCCCGGCCGCGGTCGCCGCCGCGTTCTCCAGCAGCTCCAGGCCGGTAGCACCGGGCGAGTACCGCTGGGCCGCGATCCCCGAACCGACCACCACCGCGGCCAGGAACGCGCTGCCCAGAAACTCCGCCAGCAGCCGCCGCCACAGCGCTGCCCGGCTCACCCCCCGGCCTCCGCCCCGCGCCCGCCCGCCAGTCACCCCGCTACCCGGCCCGCCGGTCACCCGGCTGCCTGGCCCGCCGGTCACCCGGCTGCCTGGCCCGCCGGTCACCCGGCTGCCTGGCCCGCCGGTCACCCGAGCCTTGGCTCCCATGTGGCCCCGTCATTGATAAGTGTCGATGCAGACAGGCTCAGCTTGCCAGCCTGAATAGATGACCGTCAAGATAGGAGAATGTCTATCCAGCCAGGCCGTAGCGCCCTTGAGCTCCTTCCGGTCGCCGGCCCGCCGGCGGGCGCCGCGGAATGCTCGATCCCGCTGGTCCGCGAGCCCGTCAGCGAAGCCGCGGCGGCGGGGCTGGCGCAGGTGTTCAAGGCCCTCGGCGACCCGGTCCGGCTGCGGCTCGTGTCCCTGATCGGCGCGCACCGCGGCGGTGAGGCATGCGTCTGCGACCTGACCACCGCCTTCGACCTGACCCAGCCCACCATCAGCCATCACCTGAAGGTGCTGCGCCAGGCCGGGATCATCACCAGCGAACGCCGCGGCACCTGGGTCTACTACCGGCTCGTGCCCGCCGCGCTGGAGCGCATGGCCGCCCTGCTGTCGGCGCCCGGAACCTGACCCGGCTCTCCCGGGGCCTGCCACGCCTGCGGCGGCCCGGTGGGGCCGGGCTGCCCTTTGTCAGCAGCAAGGGGCCTCGTGGGAGACCGCCGGCTCGCCGGGCTGGCCGGTGCCGCCGCAGCACGCCTCCCCGTGCCCGTCGGCGTAGAAGGTCGGGCTGTCCGCCAGGACGGTGTAGATCTCCCAGGCCTCGCCATCGGGCGCGCCCTGGACCCAGAACTTGTCCTGCTGGGCGTAACAGCAGGTGGTCTCGCCCTCGGCGGAGGACGCCAGGCCGGCCCCCGCCAGGCGCGCCTGCTCGGCGCCGACCGTGCCGGCGTCGGGGACCTCGACGCCCAGGTGGTTGAGGCTGCCGCCCTGGCCGGGGTTCTCCAGCAGGACCAGCTTCAGCGGCGGGTTGGCGACGGCGAAGTTGGCGTACCCGGGGCGCCGCTTGGCCGGCTCGGCGCCGAACAGCTTGGCGTAGAAGGCGACCGCCTCGTCGATGTCATTGACGTTGAGGGCGAGTTGCACGCGGCTGGGCATCAGAACCTCCGGGCTCAGACTTAGATGAGCGTCTATGTTTTCTGCCCGCAGCTTGCCACAGACATCGATATCTGTCAATATAGATGTATGTCGAAGTTTCTGCCGCTGCTGGACCCAGCCGAGACGGCGGCATGCTGCTCGCCGCTGTCGGCGGAGCCCCTGTCCCAGGCGCAGGCCGGGCGGGTCGCCCCGCTGCTGAAGGCGCTGGCCGACCCGGTGCGGCTGCGGCTGATGTCCCTGGTGGCCTCCCATACCGGCGGCGAGGCGTGCGTCTGCGACCTGAACGAGGCGTTCGACCTGACCCAGCCGACGATCAGCCACCACCTGAAGGTGCTGCACGACGCGGGCCTGCTGGACCGGGAGAAGCGCGGCGTCTGGGTCTACTACCGGGCCCGCACCGAAGCCCTGGCCAGCCTGGCGGCGCTGATTGGGGTTCCCCGCCTCTAGCCAGCCCTTCCATTGGCGGCATTTATCGGTTATCGTCGATGAACGATGAATGACGCTGCCCAGCCTCTGGACCGGGCCACCGCGGCCGAGTACGCGACCTGGTTCAAGGCGCTCGCCGACCCCACCCGGATCCAGATCGTCTCCCTGCTCGCCCGCCGCGGCACGCCGATGAACGTGGGCGAGATCGTCGCCGCCGTGGACGTGGTCCAGTCGACCGTGTCGGCGCATCTCAAGGTGCTGGCCGAGGTGCGGTTCCTGCTGGCCGAGCACCGGGGAACCGCCACTTACTACCGGATCAACGACGCCTGCGTGGACTGTTTCCCCACCGCCGCCGACATCGTCATGGGCCGCCCCGTGCCCGCTCAGCCCGTTCCCGCTTCGCCGTCTTGAGGAGCACGCCAGTGACCGAACCCGATTCCTCCAGCCGCCCGAATGCCGTCATCGCCCGCTACTCCGACCTGGCCCGGGCCGCGCTGGCCGGGACCACCATCGCCGACGGCGATCCGGACTCGTTCGCCGACGGGGGCTTCGGCGCCGCCGCCTACACCGGAACCGGCGACGCCCCGGAAACTGCGCTGCGGGCCAGCCTTGGCTGCGGCAATCCCGTGGCCGTCGCCGACCTCCATCCCGGCGAGACCGTCTTGGACCTGGGCTCCGGCGGCGGCCTGGACGTGCTGTTGTCTGCCCGCCGCGTCGCTCCTGGCGGGGTGGCCTACGGCCTGGACGCCAGCCCGGAGATGCTCGACCTCGCCCGCGCCAACGCCGCCGCGTCCGGCGTCACCAACGCCAGGTTCCTGCATGGCCATATCGAGGACATCCCGCTGCCCGACGGGCACGTGGATGTGGTCATTTCCAACTGCGTCATCAACCTGTCCACCGACAAGCCGCGCGTCCTCGCCGAGGCGTTCCGGATACTGCGGCCCGGCGGGCGGCTGGGCGTCAGCGACGTCATCGCCGACGAAGACACCGACCCCGGCCAGCTTGCCGCCGCCGAACGGGAGGTCGGGTGCCTCAACGGCGCCCTGACCCGGCGCCAATACCCGGGACTGCTCCGGGCCGCCGGGTTCACCGATATCACCGTCACGCTCCTCAGCGAGGCGGGCGGGGGGTTGCATTCCGCGATCGTCCAGGCAGCCAAACCGGCCGCCCAGCGGCCGTGACAGGCCTGCCGGGGCGCTGCTACGAAGGGATCAGGGCATGCAGGTCATCGAGGGGGCGGGCCGGTACACACCGGCCGCGGGCGGCGAGCCCAACCACTGGGCCGAGCACCTGGCCAGTGCGGATCTGAGCGTGGGGACGTACTCGATCCCGGCGGGCGGGCTGGACGACCAGCAGCCGCACCGCGAGGACGAGATCTATGTGGTGCAGGCCGGGGCCGCCACACTGGTGACCGACTCGGGCACCGCCGAGGTCGGCCCGGGCTCGGTGATCTTCGTGCCAGCGGGCGAGCAGCACAGGTTCACCGATATTCAGGGCGGTCTGTCGCTGCTGGTCGTCTTCGCCCCGCCGTACGGGTCACGGCCCGATGTCGAGAATCCGGCGCCAGCCCCGACGTCTCCGTGAGCGGCGGCCCGGGCTGCCGGGATCGGAGAGGATGAGGCGATGCGGTACATGCTGTTGCAGAACTACGGGGCGACCGGATCTGACTGCCCGCCGATGACCCAGTGGACGCCGGCCGACATCAAGGCCCACATCGAGTTCCAGCAGGCCCTCAACGCCGAGCTGCTCGAGCGCGGCGAACTGGTGGACGCGCAGGGCCTGGCCGGGCCCGAGCAGGCCAGGTTGGTGGTCTCGGACGGGATCAAC